>Ga0224529_1000306_pt1 | contig 38628 bp, 39 predicted proteins | sample CBST50metaG_FD_179893 | JGI IMG/M metagenome (GOLD analysis project Ga0224529, IMG submission 179893) | Peat soil microbial communities from Stordalen Mire, Sweden - C.B.S.T50 | ecosystem: Environmental > Terrestrial > Soil > Wetlands > Peat | place: Sweden: Norrbotten County, Stordalen Mire...
GCCGCTTGCTACCTGCTCCGATACAAGACCACGCCACCGTGCCAGATCTTCTTCCTTGTACTGTCCCATGACTCAAGAATGACGCGCCAGTTCTCCCGGCACAAGATGTGCTTCGCGTAGCGCTCACTTGATATCGTCTTCGCCAATGCAGGCATCGCTGCCCTTGCTCCTCTGGGATCAATCACGGAAGAGCACTTCGACGGCATTTTCGACACCAACGTAAAGGGCCTCCTCTTCTCAGTCCAGAAGGCGCTTCCGTTGATTCCTGAAGGTGGTGCAATCATCCTCAACGCCTCCATCAATTCGTTCAAGGGCGCCGCTGCCTTCAGCGTATACTCCGCAACAAAGGCCGCTGTGCGCTCGTTTGCCCGCAGTTGGACATCGGATCTGAAAGACCGCAAAATCCGCGTGAACGCGGTGAGCCCTGGCCCAGTCGAGACACCCGCCTTGAACGCTCTCGTGCCCGAGGATCAAAAGGAGGGACTGCACAGCCATCTTGCGTCCCAGGTTCCCCTGGGTCGGCTGGGCGAAGCTGAGGAGATTGCCAAGACTGTCGCCTTCCTTGCCTCCGAGGATGCCAGCTTCATCGCCGGTGCGGAGATTTGCGTCGACGGCGGAGCGGGTCAGATTTAGAGGCCTACTGGGTGCGTCGCAGCTTTGGACGCACCCGTTCTCACTGCCGGAGAAAGTACCAACAAACGCAATCACGCCAATAGTGACGCCGGAATCACGAAAAATCGCAAATGGACTCAGCGAAAGCTCCTAAAACAGCCTTGCGCAAACGAAGGTTTGCGCAACAATCTACAGAGAGGTCCAGGCCCCTTGCAGTGGTAAAGTGATTGGCAATACCTTTCCGCAACCATGCTCATCGGCTACGCGCGCGCTTTGACCAACGAACAGGACACAACAGCAAGCCGCCGGGTTATCTCGGCGCAGCACACACTTTATTGAATGGAGCCCACCTCGCTAACGCGGGCGACCGGTGGACTTACCTTTGATGGCCACGCCTGGATCGTGAGGCCCCCGACCCCGGCGAGGCGATGGTTTTGCCTGATTGGCCGGGACCCGAGCCCTCTTCTGACGCGAAGAAGGGGGGCGTAGCGTTGGTACGCACGATCGATGCCAGCAGCGACATCACACTCTCGCTCATCGATGCCAGATCTGCTTTGGTACCTGCCTCAAGCCAATGTACGTAAGCCGTAAAGAACAATTGAACCCCCACGTCGGCAGCAAGTTGCGCGATATCAGCGTCAACCCCGCGTCGCCGGAGAGCATCAATAAACCCGACCGCAATGCTGTGGTTCTTGATCAGATCGCGCTCAAGTAGTTCCGGATTTGCTGCGATCACTGCTTGACGTTGGCGCTGGGAGTTCCGTGATCCCAAGCTTTCCCAGTCGAACTCCGACAAGACGCTAATGACCACCTGGAGCGGTTCCCCAACGTCGGGTGCCTGGAGAATTTTCTCGACGAGCACTGCTCGCAGTTCGTCTGATCCAGCGAACAGAACCTCTCGCTTGTCCGAAAAGTACCGAAAAAACGTGCGGGTCGTGACACCAGCGCGCTCCGAGATCTCGATGACGCTCGTGTTCTCGAACCCGTGCTCATCGAACAACTCTATCGCGGCCTTCTTTAGCCGCTCTTCGCTGCCTTGTTCCCAACGGGGCATAGGCATATCTTATAGGAACCTTGATGGTCAAGGTTACGGTTCCACGTCTCCGAGAAAGCGCGCTGGCCTTGGATTGTTGCTTTGCTCATTATGCGAGCGAAGTCCTGTGCTGATTATTGGGCACACAAGGCCGACAGAAATCTCGTGTCAGGCTTGTCCGAATACCGGTTCTCTCGATCCGTTTCGACAACGTCCACCGACAAGGTCTCAAGGCCGTTGATTGCTACGCAGAGTTGATTGAACATGCCGGTCTTCGTCGAATAAGCAGGTGAAGGGTGCCCCATTCGAGATGCCAGTTCCGAAGCTTATCATCATGTAGATCAGCTAGCCATTGATGATTTTCATTAGCGCGGGCGCATAACGCTCGCCGGCCACCAAGCCTCTGGGCAATACTTTCTCGATCTTCTGAGCCTCTTCGTCGCTCAACTGAATAGAGGCAGCGTGAATATTCTCTTCAAGACGAGCCATGCTGCTCGTGCCAGGGATGGGGATCACGTCGTTCGAGCGGTGGAGAAGCCATGCCAGGGCAAGTTGCGCCGGCGTACAGCCCTTCTCCCCCGCAACCTCTCGCAGGCGATCGGCAATGGCAAGATTCGTAGCAAACTGTTCTCCTTGAAAGCGCGGATTGGTTCGCCTCCAGTCGTCCGGCGCAAGATCATCTATGCTGCGAAACCGCCCGCCAAGAAATCCCCTGCCCAACGGGCTGTACGCCACCAGAGCTATGCCAAGTTCATGTAGCACGGGCAACAGACCATCCTCCGGCTCGCGGCTGAACAAGGAGTACTCGGTCTGAATCGCAGCAATGGGATGAATCTTATGCGCTCGCCGCACCGTCTCCGAAGAAGCCTCGGAAAGTCCGAGGTGTCGAACCTTCCCGGCATGCACCAGTTCTGCCATCGCGCCGACGGTCTCTTCGATCGGCACCTTCGGGTCGACACGATGCAGATAGTAGAGGTCGATCTGCTCCACTCCAAGACGTTGCAGTGAGCTGTCGCAGGCACGGCGTGCGTTCTCCGGAGTCCCATCGACACCGCGGTTCTGAATGTCAGAGGTCGCCACGATGCCAAATTTCGTCGCCAGCACGACACTATCTCGCCGTCCGGCCAATGCCTTGCCTACCTTGATCTCGGAATCGCCATAGATGTTAGCCGTATCCAGAAAATTGACGCCCAAATCGAGTGCATGATGGATCAATTCGATCGCTTTGCTATCGTCTCGCACGCTGCTGCTGTATACATCGGCGATACCGATACTCATGCAACCCAAACCTATCGCGGATACCTGTGGTCCATGTTGACCGAGCGGTCTCTGTTCCATCACAATTCTCTCCTAGGACAACGTGAAAACCTCTTTAATTCGATGCGTTCAGGGGTGCGACGATTCCGGGTTGTTCAGAGACCAGCATTGCCTGCCAGTTGGCCGTTCTTGCTGGGGACCGGGCTGATGGTCTTACTGATTCGATTTACAACATTCTTTGCGATGGAATGAGTTAGACCCAGACTCTCCTGATCACCACGGGTGCTTTGCTTCAACGTTTTGTCCAGAGTTCCTACTTCTACTCCGTTGCTGTCCCTGAGACGAACCTGGTAAGAAATCGAGGTGAGTCCTACAAACAGTCCTATCAGGTTAGTGGATGCCCGCAGGGCTTGATTCCCCTTCTTGAAGCCCGTGATGCCAATCTCTAAGGAGAGGGACATGCAGCCAGGACCTGCTGCGACATCGCCCGCGCGATAGAGCTTATATCCTGACAGTCGTGGCCTCAGTTCTGCGAGGAGACGTTCGTAAAGCAGGAGGCGGTACTCCGCTGGTACGTCGATTCCTTTGGCTTCGATGGGGTCGAGCAGGATGGAATTTGGTTTTACCTGATCGACAGAACACGGAACCGCCGGAGGCAAAGCAGCCGACAAGACTTTGGCACTTAGCCGCTCCTGAAGAGCGCCCGCTCTATCACTGGGCAGAACGAAGACGGCTCCGTGCAGGCCACCCGACTCATCGTGATACTCAAGACTCAGCAGGTCTACCTTCTTCTGCATGGCGAGACCGAGAACCTCCTTGGTCCCTTGATAGTCGTACAATCGCACTACTATTCCCGCGGTGCCTCCCTTTTCAGCGTGCTCATCACCTTTAGAAACAGAGGCGATCTGATTGATCGGAACAGACGTGTGTGCAGTTGCACTCTCAAAATACAGGTCCTTGGCAGTGAGCCGCAGCGTCCCCCGTGTTCCGGGTTTGACGTCTCCAGGACCTGCGAGGAATACGGCCAGCTGGGAATCTGCCGCAGTTGCTGCGGTCCCACCGGACGGAGTTGATGTTGTGGTCTGAGCGTATGCGGAAACCGATACGACCGAAACGAGGGCGAGTAGAAAGGTGTGTAGCAACTTCCGAGATCCAAACATGAATTGCTCCTTTGACGCGTTGCGTAGATCACCTCGAAAGGTCCTACGGCCAAGAGATTGGGTGTAGGTCTGTACCGCTCACATGTCATAGCTATAGAGAGCCGATAGCTTCTTCAACCATGCTGAACGCCGGTTCGTGGCCTCTGAACGTTCAAATCTAAAAAAGGCACTCACCGCCCCTATGAACCGACGATGGCTCGTGAAACGAACTTATCGTCAAGGGGTGAAATGCCTGAACCAGAAAGCGACGAACGCGGAAAAATAGCGGGTGAGCGCTTCATGTGCCCGAATCGCGAGGCAGTTTTTCATTGGCTCAGAAACCAGGAATTCACGTACAACCCACGTTTAGCGATGACATGACCTGAAGGGCATGCAGGTACGGTCCGTCACACCACGGCAACACATCTCCTACGAGCCGGTGTTGACATCAATACAATCCGCCCGTGGCTCGGCCACATCTCCCTCAACACCACGAACGTCTATGCCGAGATCGATCTGGAAACGAAGGCCAAAGCGCTTGCCACCTGTGAAATCAAGACGGGGAGGAAACAACAACACTGGAGGGCGGACCCCGGATTCCTCCAGTTACTTCAATCGCTGTAGTCTGATTATGTGGCGTTCAAATACTGAAACGGAGCGAATATGGCTGTTTGCTTGGCTGAACGCCACATAACGGGCTGCGCCACATAAGAGGAGGAAACTGCCTAGTGGCCTAGGCGGGCACACGTCCTACCGAGATCATGCGGAGCGACTCCGCTGAACCCTCAATCGGAGGCCGCTTGCCGAACAATAGACCAGATGACTTCGGGATTATTAAGCAGCTACCCACACCTTTCCGACCTTGCTCACGTCTCTTCGCGCCCTTCACTCTCCTAATGCCGGTCGCCAAGTCCGGACTGAGAAGTCCATAGTCCGCGCGGCGCTTAGAGCGGTTTCATGGTGTCTGTATCCGATACCCGCAGTATTGAAACCAAGCAGCGGAATCTTGGGCGGTGATAGCTGCCATGGCGGCGGTGATGGCGAGGTCGAGGGTTTCGAGGATTCGAGCTTTGCTTGCTCGCAGGTGTTGTTTGATCTTGGACCAGCACTTCTCGATGGGATTGAAGTCCGGTGAGTAAGGCGGTAGATAGAGCAGTTCGGCTCCGGCTTGCTCAATCAACATGCGAACCTGGCGATGCTTATGTGCCGACAGATTGTCCATGATCACAACCTGTCCAGGGCGCAGTCGCGGACATAAGACCTGTTCCAGATAAGCCAGAAAGACGTCACCGTCGGTGGGTTCCGGGATCGTCATGGTGGCCAGCAGGCCGTTCATCGTGATCGCTCCCAACAGAGTCACGGTATGCCAATGCCCGCCCGGAGCACCCTCGCACACACGATCACCGCGTTCGCCGCGCCCGTAGCGACGGGTCATCTCGGTGGTCACGCCGCTTTCGTCCAGAAACACCAAGCGTTGCGGATCGATTCGAGCGATCAACTCCCGCCACGATTGCCGTCGCTGCCGACCTTCTTCCGTGTCCTGCTCACTGGCGTGCAGCGTTTTTTTTACGCCGCAACCCCAGCCGCTGGAGTTCCAGACAGAGTCGCGTTTTGCGGAGCTTCACCTGCAGATGTTGCTCCAGCCGTTGCCCCAACTCGGCCAGCGTGAGATCCGGTTGATCCTGCAACTGCTGCCGCAGATGCTGCTTCACTGCGTCGGTCACCCGGCTCACCGGCCCATGTACCCGTTGCAGAGGCCGCTCCGTTTGTCCCGACCTCAGCTGTTGCCGTCGAATCTTCTTTGTAAAACCGTAGCTGACACCAAACTGCTCCGCCAACCGCTCCAGGCCGATCCCGGCCCTTTCGTATGCCTGCAGAAGCTTGCACCGCAAATCATTCGAATATGCTCGTGGCATCGCTTTGTGTCTTCACGGAGAAATCGCCAACTGCAACTTACTCCAATCCCTCTTCTCTGGATATAACTACTTAGGAACCGCTCTAGAAGGCGAGGTCATTGGGCTCGGGCGATTTTGAGTCGCGTCAGAAAGGGCTTGTCCAAGAAGCTGTGTCCGTCGTCCAAGCGCAGCAGTCGATTGAGCATGGGAACTGTGACTGTAAATGCAAGAATGTTTGGCGGCACATGTTGCCGCATGGCGATGTCAGTCGCCCCAATCATCGCCTGTGCATGTGAAAGATCAGGAAACATACTGAACATGAGTCCACACCCTGAGCCAAACGGCGCAAGGACTGGCTCTGGATCATCGGGATGGGCGTGGTAGTAAGCCGCATAAACAAGAACACTGAGTTGATCGGGATTAACGAAGAACGTGATTGTCCTGAGATACTTGCTTAACTCATCTCGGACGGGACCAATGAAGATGTTTCCATTTTGTGGTGCGAACGTTGGATGAGCGTCCAACCACGCCTCGGTGAGTTGCGCATTTTCACGAAACCCCTCGTTGCGAGTCAGAATGTAACCATTGCATCTCTGTTCGCAAAACGTCCTTTGCCCAACATCCAGTGACCGCATCCAGGGCATCCTTTGGAGGTTTGATTCAGCACTACAGTGACGCCAGACTGGAAATCCTGGTAATGGTCAAAGATGCATCGCTTAAGCGAAACCAGCTGAGCGACATGAACTGAGTCTGGAACGTCATAGACCCCGACGGGAGATGTTGTAATTTCTGTTGCTTCACAGAACGTTGTGAGAGTCATGGTCATGATCCAGCCTCCTTCAATTCTCCGGTTTTGATTCCGGACGGCTCATTAGCGGCGTTCATCTTGTCAAGAATCGACCTCAGTTGGCCGATCTCTTCTCAGTCGATTCCCAATGGTGCTGACTCGATCGAACGGGCGTCACTCTTCCGCTTCTTCTCCATGGGCTTTGATCGCCTCGCTCAACTTGACAATAATTTCCCGGCAAGCTTCAAGCTGCTTTACGCTGAAAGATTGACCAAGCTCATTGAACCATTTGGTCTGGCGCTTCATCACTTCATCGAACGCCTCAGCGCCCTTGGGCGTGTGACGGACCAGCTTGGCTCGTCGATGGTCAGGATTATGGATGAGTTCCACCAGTCCATCGGCCACCATTGAATTCACCACCCAAAGAACACCTTGCCGAGAAAGTTCGAAATCACGCGCGATCTGCGCAACGGTCTTCGGAGTCGTTGCTATGGCGCCGAGCACCTGCCAACGCGCTGACGTAAGGCCAAGGTCGCGTGTAAATACATCGCCTGCTTTCAGAAGGCGCCCATGGGCCCGAAAAATAGACACTGTGAGCGCATCGATGGCTGCGCCCGCAGGTGTTCGCTTCAAGATTCTTGCTCTCTCGTACAGTTTCACCCTTTGCAATCCTCTTCCCTCAGTCGTCAACCAGCGTGGCCCGCGGCTAGAGGGTCCGGCTTGCGAGCTCTTGAAAATAGCTTCGCAGCGTCCGCGGTTCGCGGTCCAGAATAGTGCGAAGCGAAAGTGCGTTTCCAAGCAACTCGTGTGTATCGTACCAGTCGAACATCGCCTTCATCGGTGCAAGCTGGTTGCTTGAAATATTGGCTTGACGGCTCCAATCCTCGAACCTTGGCGAGGCCGTCTTAATGGATCGACCGAGGACTTCAGCAATGAGCGCGGCCACCTCCAGACGGTTCAGGTTGCCCTCTGCGCATAGGTCGAATGTGCCGAAAAGAAGACGATCATCGGTCAAAGCGATGGCCGCAGCCTCAGCCACGTCGCGATAGTCGACTCGCGCAAACCGCGACTCGGCAGAGAAGGGCTCGGCTACAACGCCACTCTTCACAATTGCGTCCCACGGCCGATTGTAGTTTTGAAAGAACAATGCTGGATGCAGGAATGTGAATTCCATCCCAGAAGCTAGCACAGCCTCTTCCACCGGGCCCTTCGCTCGATGATGTTCAAGCACGCTCAGGCAGGGTTGGAATACAGACGAAAAGACAAAACGACGCACGCACGCTGCTGCTGCAGCTTCGACCATCTGCTTTCCGATGTTGGCCTCATCATGCAGGAAGACGGGTGCGATGTAGAACACACGGTCAATCCCAACCAACGCCGCGGCCAAACTGGATCGGTTTGTAAGGTCACCGATCGCGACTTCTGTCGCACCCTGTCCACGAACTCCATTCTCCTGGGTTGAGTGTCGTATGAGAGCGCGAACCGTGGCTCCGCGCTTTGCCAGCTCAGGCACAACAAGCCCAGCGAATTGGCCAGCCGCACCTACTGCGAGTATTTTCAAGCTTTGTGTCATGCGCCAATTCTCCTGCCATGGCGAATACATTCGTCGATGTTTTAGTAGACATCGACAAGTATTCGATAGACGGCTCCGAAAGTATGACTATACATTGTCATGTTGACCTATCTATGTCAATATGATTATTGGATGGTCACTGACCGAATAGTGCACAGCAGCCTCCAATGGGAGGCGGAGGCCGCTGCAAAACTCTGGGGCGGATCAGTCTGGAAAGAAGGCCTCGCCGGCCATGAACACACAGTACAGCTCACGGTTCCCTCTTGTAGCCAATATGGAATACTATTGTCAAAATGACAGAGTAGTGTCAAACATGAGGCTGACAATATGAAGATCTTAGTCGTGGGAGCCGCTGGCAAGAGTGGTAGAGCCGTCGTCGAACAGGCATAGATGAAGCGCTGTTCGTCCAGCAGCGTGGACTTTGCGCCTTGCGCGACCACGCAGAATACTGCCTGATGCAACGATGTCGTGGCACTTCGGTCGTGGAGTATCGGGTAAGAAAGAGACCCTCGATGTCTGTGCCGAGTGAGCCGTCGCGCGGACACAGTTTTTGAATCATGACTGCAAGTTGCTCCATCCTTGGCATTTTGCTCCTCATCTGCACTCTCTCATTGGACGCTAAAGAGCGACTTGCGTTCCAGGGATTTGTAGGATCAGGCAATTCTTCCGTCGGATCGTTCAATTCGCCGAGGAATCCCAATCATCCAATACACTAGGTGAGCATCACCAAGGAGAGTAAAGAATGGGAAAGCTGGAAGGAAAGATCGCACTGATTACCGGCGGAAGCGAAGGAATGGGCTTCGACACGGCGAAAGAGTTCATCCGCGAGGGAGTGTTCGTCTTTATCACGGGACGCAGGAAGCCGGTTCTCGACAAAGCGGTTGAGACTTTGGGCGTGAGCGCGGCAGGAATCCAAGCGGACTCCGGGAAACTCGACGACCTGGACCGAATGTACGCGGAGATCAAGGAGAAGAAGGGCAAACTAGACGTTGTCTTTGCCAATGCAGGCATCTATGAGCAGATGACCTATGACAAGGTGACCGAGGATTTCTACGACAGGTGCGCTGACATCAATACAAAAGGCGTGTTCTTCACGATCCAAAAGGCGATCCCGCTGATGGACACGAATGGCTCCATCATCCTCAATGGTTCGTTTATCGGCAGCGGAGGCTATCCAGGAATGACTGTATATGGAGCCACAAAGGCAGCTGTGCGGAACTTCGCGCGTAGCTTCACTGCGGAATTGAAGGGAGTAGGTCCCCGCATAAACGTCATCAGTCCAGGGCCGATCCATACAGCGGGCAATGCCGCAACGCTCGCTGGCAATCAGCCGGTTCTCGAGTATGTAACCAATATGGTGCCGCGCGGTCGTATCGGCGAGGGCATTGACATTGGCAAGGCTGCTGTATTTCTCGCTTCAGATGATTCCAGCTTTGTGGCGGGAGTGGAACTGTCTGTCGATGGTGGCGTAAACGCCGTCTAGGAGTGAGAGACGCAAGGAAGGAAGATGTGATCGCCCTTGTGCCATCTAATTCTGGATACCTTTGCAAGCTGGTGCGTTTCTTTTCCGGCTACAGCAGCTGAGGTTTCGTACTACCAGGGATAGATACCGTCCTTATGAGTAAAGCTCCCGGTTGGTCCATCCTCGGGCAGTTGCGCGAGGCGCACGATAGCGATCGCACCCTCCTCCACCGTTTGTGGCCCGCTATGGTTGTTCAAATCGGTAGCGGTATAGCCGGGGCAGGCGGAGTTGACCTTGATCTTGGTCTCGCGCAGGTCGTAGGCAAGGCCCACGGTGAACATATTCAGCGCCGCCTTTGACGCATTATAGGCGAGGACCTTCGTGTGGTAGAACGGCGTGCTGGGATCGCCATTGATGGCTAGGGAGCCGAGTCCGCTGGAGACGTTCACGATGCGTGCACTTTCCGCCGCGCGTAGCAGCGGCAGCAGCGGCTGGGTGAAGGCCACAGTGCCGAAGAAATTCGTTTCAAAGGTGCGCCTCAGTGTCTCGATTGCGACGCTGCTGGCCGGCCCATCCTCCCGGTCAAAGACGCCCGCGTTGTTCACCAGCACGTCCAGATGCCCGAACTCCTCGCCAATCTGCTTGGCCAGTGCCGCGCCACTCTCGGCCGCTTGATTCAGGTCAGCCTTAACGAAACGAACATCTAGACCCTCGCCACGCAGTTTGTTGGCCGCCTCTTCACCTCGTGCTGTGTCGCGCGCTCCCAGCAAGACCGTAAAGCCGGCGCGTCCCAACTCGCGAGACACCTCGAAACCGATGCCCTTGTTTGCTCCCGTTACCAAAACAACCTTTGCCATGAATTCTCCTCGCAGCGGCGCTGATTGATAGACGATCCCGCTCTAGGTGTACAGCGTCCATCACAATTCTGTACAACGTACAGAATCTTATGAACCCTGTCAAGATGTACAGTGAGTCTCATGGCATATCCGGCGAAGACTGATCGAGCCACGATCCTGGCTGCTGCAATGCAGCAGGTTGAAAAAGAGGGCGTCGAGAAACTCGCCATCCGGTCCGTGGCTTCTACGCTTGGGTTAGCACCCAACGCGCTGTATCACTATTTCGAGAGTCTCGGTGCGTTGAAGGCAGCCGTGGCCGAAGAGGCCCGTCTGCAGATGCTCGAGGTCATGCAGAAGGCTGCTGGCCGTAAAGGCCCTGCGGAGTCGATTCGGGCAATCTCTGAGGCATATCTCCGCTTGGCCCATGAACAGCCGCGAGTATTTGCACTCTATCTGAAGACGTCAGGTACTGATTCGGACATCCCGCAATGCACCCGGAATACCAAATATTTCCTTGAGCAAGTGACTCGTGTCTATGGGGAGAAACATGCTTGTGAAGCCTCACACGCACTGTGGTCCACCCTCCACGGACTGGCTGTACTGCGCGAGGCCGGTGTCCTCACTACAGCGCAAGCTTCCACTAGCCTCAAATTTAGCCTTCAGATGTGGATCGACGGCGCGTTGAGTTCGTCTGGCGATAAGTAACGCCGAGGCGATTCTTGCCAGGGATGCTTCTGGGTTAATGCGAAATCGACAATGCACTCATTGAGAACCAATGAGTACCGATAAGCATCCTTTGGCGGGTGCGGCACATTGCATTGGGTGGCGGCATATCGGTTTATCCAGCATTTGCCGCGCGAAAAGCAGGCCATGGAAATGACGGAGTGTGGAAAGCATGGAAAGCCATGAGGCCGGCTTCCCACCCTTCCCACACTCTTTGGAAATCCCTTCGGAATTCCCACATTCCCACGGCCTCGACGGCGAGATATATGTCTTGTCGTACCCCTCAACTCGAATCATCGCCACCGCAAGGAGCTTGTAACGGATGTCTTGGGTCCACGGCGTAACGTATGTCCCGGTACACTCACCCCTTAGTAGGCTTGTCTTCCTTATCAGCATGCGTCAGGCTCGCATGAATTCTCAGGGTCGCGTTGCGGCAGAAACAGGCCGCTGAGGTGGGAAGCGGAAGACGCGATGTGCGGCCGGAGCGTGGGAGGAGGCCGCCTCCCGAAAGGAGAGGCCTTTGATGGAACCTTTAACCATACGGCATCCAGAGATTGCCAAGTCCGGGTCAATGTCCGATGATGGAACTGGAACGGGTACGCACCGTTCTGGGGTGTCGAAACCTGTGTGCCAAGATGAACAGGCTTCACCAATGGGCCTATTCTGCTGTAAGCGAGATGGAGGCAGACCCTCCGGGATGGGGTTGCACGACCACATCCCAAACCCCTGGCAAGCTGCTGCGATTAAGAGTCGCGGTAGTGAGCGTTGTCAGGAGGTATGGATCATGAAGACGAACGCAAGTGAACTGCTATTGAGGTGTCGTTAAACCCAAGCGATGTCAAAACCGCACTTCGGGTTTTTAGTGCGGGAGGAGTCTGGCGAGAGTGTGCAGATTGGCCAGACGGCATCCGGCATAGAGGCAGCGTGAGCATGATCTCGGCTTGTTTACGGAACTTGGGAACCTGTCGTTTTGCTTCTGGCAAGGCACAGGGACGGAGTGACCCGTAGTAGCGATGAAGCGGCTGTAATGGCCGTGGAGCGAAGGGGTTGCTCGATTCAAGTCTTACACATTACCAACTGGCAGCAGGATGAGTGACGTGGATAAGACGAAGCCATTCACCATAACAAAAGAGCAAGTGTGGCGAGCCTATAACAAGGTTCGTCGCAAAGGCGAAGGTACTGGCGTAGACAACCAGACGTGGGAAGCCTTTGATGCCAAGATATCGAAGCATTTGTATAAGCTGTGGAACCGGATGACCTCCGGGAGTTACATGCCACCGCCGGTACGGATGGTGGAGATACCGAAAGCAACGGGTGGAACACGTCCTCTCGGCATACCCACTGTATCGGACCGAGTGGCGCAAGCAGTTGTCGCAGCGGAACTGGAAGCAGTGCTGGAACCGATCTTCCATGAGGACTCGTATGGCTATCGCCCCTCACGCTCGGCACACGATGCCCTTGCGAAAGCAAGGCAGCGGTGCTGGCGGTACGACTGGGTGGTGGATGTAGATATCAAAAGTTTCTTCGATACACTCGATCACGAACTGCTGATGAAGGCTGTGCGCCATCACATCAAGGAGCGATGGGTGTTGCTTTACATAGAGCGTTGGCTGGATGCGCGAGTTGCGTATCCGGACGGACGCATCGAAGAAAGGCATGCTGGCGTACCGCAGGGTGGCGTCATCAGTCCGCTGCTGGCGAATCTATATCTGCACTATACGTTCGATTTATGGATGAGAAGGGAGCACGCGGCCTGCCCCTTTGAACGCTATGCGGACGACATCGTGATTCACTGTCATAGCGAAGAGACGGCAGAGCGCGTCAAGCACGCGCTGACAGAACGCTTTCAGCAGTGTGGACTAACGGCACATCCTGAAAAGACGAAGATCGTCTATTGCAAGGATGGAACCCGACAGCGCTGCTATGAGCGGCAGGGCTTTACATTTCTGGGTTACGATTTTCGTGCCCACAGGAGTGCAAAACCGGGTGGCCGCACGTTCAGTAACTTCACGCCAGGCATTGCCAAGAAAGCAACGAAGCGACTGTGCGACGTCATGAGAGCGTGGCGCCTGCACTTATGGGTGTCTGTCGATCTCTCCCAGATCGCCGATCGGATCAATCCTGTCATACGGGGTTGGATTCAGTACTATGGGAAGTTTCGCCGGTTCGACATGGCTAAGCTGTTCCAAATACTGAATCTCCGATTGGTAAGATGGGCTCAGAAGAAGCACAAGCGCTTTCGGTACAACGGTGAACTTGCACGGGCTTGGGTGAAAGAGCAGACACGGCTTACACCTGAACTCTTTGCTCACTGGCAGGCTGGCTTTGTTATCGTGTAATGGCCGGAGTCGGAAGAGCCGTATGAGGCGAGAGTCTCACGTACGGTTCTGTGAGAGGCTGGGAGGAAACTCCTGGCCTACTCGACCGATAGACGTATGGGCGCTTTTTGAGCGCACCGAATACTCCCTAGACCTTCTGGCGTCGGGGAGCCTGTGGCGTATGTCCAGGCCCCTAAAGCTAAAGGCCATAGGAGCCTGTCTATCGGCTTTCGAACTCCCCGACCTCGGGTTACTAGGGCTGTTTGCGGGGGCGCACCGCAGACGTTTCTCACTTCTACCTGGTTGAGGAGCTGTTGTTGATCCCTCCTGAGACAAAATCTGCATCGCCCCCCTGCGGCATGTGATAAACAGCCCATATGGGTGCGACCCCCTACTCTTCCGGCCAAGAACACCCATCCTGCGAACCTCTCCAACCTTCCGCGTACCGTATCGATGATTGTGAGGGAACAGCCGAATGAGTGAATTGCGCTTCCATCCCGACAAAGAAGGCAGGGTGATGCTTCCTGAGCGGTGCGGAATTGTGGCTTCCTGCTATGAAACGGAGGAAGCGCGTCAAGCCGTCTCCGCCGCGATGGAGCAAATCCTTTATGCACTTGCACTTGTCGGCATGGATCTTCGCGCTCTGGACGGGATTACCCTGTCCCGTGATTGCCGGGCAGATGCGACAGCTTTGCAGAAAATGCCGGAGGGGAAGATTCCGTTGGAAATGAGCGATCAGCCTGACACGATGGAGATGGCACGGACGGTCGCGGTGTGGCGGGAAAAGGAGTTGCGATTTCATATTGTGCTCCGGGCAGGCGTTGGCCTGATGGCGCTTTCCCCGGAGAAGGATTCGCAAGCGCTGGCCCATGCCTGCATTGCCCACGAAGCTGCGCATGTGGAACACGAAGGCCATTTATACCGCACCATCCCTGGTATCTATGGCTGCCCTCTGGAGTGCGGCGACCGTTCCCGGCAGACGTTCCTGAAAGCGATGGATGTGTGGAGCGAATATGCCGCGTGCCGGTCCTCCGCCATGTTCCGCCCGGAAGCAGTGGAGGAGTTTGAAAGAATCTTCTGCCGTGCGCTCGAAGAGAGCCTTGCCGCTTCGACAGCGCAGATTGCAGCCTTTCGGCGCGATCAAAACGCCAAGGACGTTTTCGTGGAAATCCAGCAGCTCTTCGGAGACGTATTTATTCACGCTGGCTACTTTCTGGGCCATCTGGATGGCCTAGAACTGACGCTCGAAGCCGATGCTCCCCGCGTCTCAGAGCTGTTCCAGAAGCATCCGCACATTCATCCTCTGATCGTACGTCTACGTCGGGTGCTACATGAATTGTGGCTGAGGGAATATGCGTGGCAATCCATCGAAATCTTTACGCCGATCTACGATCTGATCTGCGAGATGATGGCGCTTCACGGGCTGGCGTTTGCGAGACATGAGGACGAGTGGCGCATCGTCATGTGTGAAGACGAACACGCGACGGAGGCCGTTCAAAATGCCCTTTCGGCCTGGATCACCCGCCCCGGCGAATCCCAGGGTTGATTTTGCGGACAGTACCGGACCTTTCCAATCCTGCGGAACGTTTTTCAGGATCGAAGTTGCGGGCCGCGGGTATTGGACTCGGACGAACAGGATTTTGGGATGGTAGATACCCCCTGCAGCCACCCCGCCATTTTCTAATCTCAATTGATGACTTCAGTAGGGCTAAAGCGCTCATTGAGAATGGTCTGCACCGCGCATTTGGAAAGGTATAGAGAAGCAAGTCTGAACGATTACGACCGGTCAATCTTTGTGGGGGAGGGGGGCAGCGGGCTATACAGCCGTAGTAGAAGCAAAGTGAACACGAGGTGCTGCAGCATCGATAGCAGCCTAGGGGCAAACCCATTCTACTAACTTGCACGCTTCGGCTTCCAGCCGAGTTTGAGTGCAAGTCATCAGGCGCACTGAACGCGTCCCGACGACTGAAATAGCCTCAGGCGAGATGTATTCCTCCATCCACTTCCAGTACCGTCCCGCTGACAAAGTCGTTGGTAACTATAAAGGCCACAGCGCTACCCAACTCCTCCGCAGTTCCATTTCTCCCGACCATCGAAGCAGCAGCTGTCTGCGCAAGCAACGACTCCCTTATTTCGCGAGGTAGCCTATCCCACCAAGGCGTTTCCACAGTACCGGGCGAGATAGCGTTCACGCGCAGTGGCCGCAACTCCTTGGCTAAAGGTTTCACCATCGCTTCAATCGCTCCGTTTATCGCAGCGAGACCAGCAGTTCCAGGGTTCGCCGTCCGCGCAGAGATGCCACTAATGAAAGTTAAAGAGCCATCTTTCCGAAGGAATGGCAGCGCAGCCTGAGCGGCGTGAAATTGTGCGAAGAACTTTTCTTGAAGTCCACCCAGCACCTCTGCTGCATCAAGAGTCTTGAATGGACCAGATCCCCTCCCACCGCTTACGCAAAGCACCAGGTCGTCGAAGGAGCCCAGAGATTGGTAGAACGAAGACAGGGCTTGCGCAGAGCAGGCGTCCACACTCTCCACCTTCAGAGTAGGATTGTCCTGTCGAACACGCGCAATTTTGTCTGGATTTCGACCGGTAACGAATACAGACGCTCCATCCTCACTTAACTGCCGCGCTGCTGCCAACCCGATTCCAGAAGTTCCGCCCATCACCACAATCTTCCGTCCCTTTAATCCACTCATCAGTAGCAGCCTCGCTAGATTCGATTCAGTACAACATGTAACGATTCGCGAGTTGCGGGAGCTTCGAAAAGGTAGCAGCGCTTGTTTCTGAGGTTGACATTGAATTGTGACAGGATGGAGGGCGGAGTCAACTGTCTATCCCCATCCGTATCCGGTACGCTGCCCGCTGCCGCTCCAACTCTGCGTAGTTTGCCTCCGCCCAATGCCACACACCACAGAAGGCCTCGCCCAGACTCTCCCCCAGGGGAGTCAATGTGTACTCCACGCGAGGTGGGACAACAGCGTAAACCGTGCGTGTGACGAATCCGTCCGCCTCCATCTGTCGCAGCGTTTGAGTTAACATCTTCTGGCTGATGCCGCTGACCAGTTTCGCCAACCGACTGAAGCGAACGACACCATTTTGCGCCAGCGCTTCCAGCAGGAGCATCGTCCACTTGTCCGCGATCCGGCCGATAATCTCCTCGACCAACTTGTCGATCTCGGGAGAAGCCGCGACACCGTGGACGGATTGGAAACGAAGCGATCCGGAATTATTTGCAGCGGCTTTGACGGGTTTTTTCGCATTTCTAACCATAAGGTGTGTATCAAACTCCTGGGTGCCTACTTCGCTTTGGGGCACAACTCTCCTAGAGTAACCAAAGAAGGAGTCAACAGCAATGGATCCAAAGGGAAACAACACCATCCTGATTACGGGCGGGGGATCTGGCATCGGTCGCGGCCTTGCCGAAGCGTTCCACAAACTCGGGAACAAGGTGATCATCGCAGGACGCCGCAAGGATGTACTGGAAGCCGTAGTTGTGGCAAACTCTGGCATATCCTACGAGACTCTCGACGTACAAGACCCGGCCAAGCTGAAGAGCTTCGCTACGGAAATCACGTCGAAGTATCCCTCTCTGAATGTTCTGGTCAACATGGCAGGCATCATGCAGATGGAAGACCTTGTCAACGCCCCCGATCCGTCTGTGATCGACGCCACAATCGCGACCAACTTCACCGCGCCGCTGCAACTGACGGCCGCTTTGCTGCCTCACCTGAAGCAGCAGGCACAGGCCACGGTGATCAATGTATCGTCCGGTCTGGCGTTCACGCCGCTGGCGCTTACGCCGACTTACTGCGCAACCAAGGCTGCCATCCACTCATGGTCAATTTCTCTGCGCCATCAACTTCGTGACACCTCGGTCGAGATTCTGGAACTGGCGCCTCCGTACGTTCAAACTGAGCTTATGGGTGAGCGCCAGGCAAAGGACCCAAGAGCAATGCCGCTGGCTGATTTCATCTCCGAGATCATGGATATACTCTCGACTCAACCAGAAGCGAAGGAAATTCTCGTCAAGAGCGTTTATCCGCTGCGCTTTGCGGGGGACTTCAACAGCGACAAATTCTATGGCTTCTTCGAGAATTTCAACACAGCAATGGCAGGCCATTGACAATGGCGTGGCGATCCGAAACCCCATCCATCAAGAATGGTTGAGGCTTCGGGTCGAAAGGTTACCACCTTGGAGATCGGCAATGTGAAGTCAACCTTCAGAGTCTTTGATTGCGGGGGCCGTGCTCCCGGTAACTCAAAGGTCAAAGACCTCATCAAGCCAGTCGAACTGGAGTTATTCGAGAAGGCTTCCGAACTGGAGTCATGGGGAAATCCCCCCGGCAAACGCGCCTTGGAGAAGCGGATGCCGCGCCTATCGCCGCCCATGCTTGGGCGGCGCTGCCCGTCGGGCGGGACAGGATGACGCATCTACAAAATGCAGATGCCACGCAAGAGGGCGGGAAGGACGGGCAGACACAAGAATGCGGAGCCGGTCTGGCTGGCTCCGCATAGTGTTCTTGTTGATCGATGGTTATGCCGCTGCCGACTTTTTGGCCGTCTTCGGCTGCGCTTTGGCGGGCGGCTTGGGTGCGACTTTCTTCGCCGTTTTCGCTTTTTCCTTGGCGGCGAACTCCTGTTTGACCGTGGCCGTGATTGCGGCCACGTCCACCTTGTAAACCTCGGCGGCTTCGCGTAGAACGTGCGCAGCATTCCCGCGCGAAGCTGTGAGCAAGACGACCGCCTCGACCACGGTGCGGCCCAAGGTGCTTTCGTCGGCGCGGCGAAGAAAGGCCACAAACAGCTTGCCGACCGATTCGTTCTCTTTTGTTTTCTTGAAACCATGCTGTTTGGCAAGGATCGCGGCGCGGTTCTCGTCCAGCAGGTTGACCATGCGCTCGGCCACAAACAGCAGGTCGCGTTTCATCAGCCGTACCGGGACCGCCGCGCCGATTGCAGAGAGAACGCGAAGGCCGGTTGCGTTGGCGATGGCTTCCTCCCTGCGGCGCTTCTCCTGTTCGGTTTTGAACTGCGCATCGTTCGCGCTTGCGCCGTTGGCCTTCTTCGGGTGATGCACGGGGCAAGCGGGATTCGCGCAGATTTTGTGCGTGGTTCCAATCTCGCTGCCCTCGGTAACGATGGCGTCGGTGGTGAACTTGCACACCTTGAACTCGGGGCGCTTCGCCTCGTCGTTGGACTTCGGCTTATCGTCACGAATCGCGGTGTATTTGTTGCGCGGCAAAACCGGGCTGCCTTCCCGCTGCGTACCGTAGGCCGTGCTGATCTGGACAAGCTCGGGTTTGGCGGCGACGGTTTTCGCCACATGTGCCGAGACCTTCGATTGATAGCAGCCGGGATCGGTGCAACGGTCGCCCTGCCTGCCGAGGTCGTCGCCGAAAAGCAGCTTGTTGTGCCCGGTGCGTTTCGGGCAATCGGCGCAACTGCCCGCCGTGGGAACAAGCTGCGCATCGCGCTTGTCAAAGGGCGCGTCTTTCAATACAAGCAACACGTTCGATTCAATCCAGAATTGCAGATTGCGGACGGGCAGCAGAATCCGCGCCGGTTTTGCTCCGTTGTTGTACGCCTCTTTGAAACAGGCCGAAAGCGCCTGTTGCTGCTGGTCGGCGGGCAGCTTTGCCAAGAGCAAAGCATGGCCTACGCCGATTTCGTTGGCATAGAAGGCTTCGACCGCTGCGGGAACAAGGTCAATCAATTTCATCCTCGAAGCCACGAACACGGGCGATTTGCCCACCCGTGCGCTGATTTGTTCGATGCTGTATTTCGGTTCAGCCAACGCCAAAAGCCGCGCGAACCCTTCGGCCTCTTCCATCGGGTGAATTTCGGCGCGAATCAGGTTCTCGACTAACTGCGCCTCGATCACTTCTGCGTCGGATAGATGGACGATGCGCACCGGCACGGTGGCAGATTCGGCCATCTGCGCAGCGCGGTAACGACGCGCTCCGGCTACGATCTCGAAGCCGTTCTCGGTGAGTGGCCGAACGAGCAAGGGCGAAAGCACGCCCTGACTGCGTATGCTGGCGGCAAGCTCATTGAGCGCCGTCCCGTCAAACACGCGGCGCGGGTTGGTCTTCGATTCGTTGAGTTGAGACAGTGGAAGGTCGCGGTATTCGGTTGCATTGATAACAGTCGTTTCCATTTGAACAAGCTCCTTTCGAGCGGTTGAAGGGTGAAGGCGCACGGAGCGGAGACACATCGGGCTAGTCCGCTCCGCAGGGAGCGGACTAGCCGCGAATCGACTTGTCCGTGAAGGCTTCGAGAAACCCCTGTGCGTGGAGATTGCGGTCCCACTGCCGCGCGAATTGCTCGTGCTGCTCGTAGAGACCGGGCAGACAAACGTAGTTCTCCCCGTCCCGATAGCGCGAATACTGCTCGACGCCAAGGTAATCGTTTCGGAAATACCAAGCCGATAGTGCAATGCTGCATAGCGGCGGCTGCGACAACTCGAAACACATCTCCGGGTCGCGCATCAGGTCGCCGTTCTGCTCGCCGTAATGCGCGACGGAGATTGACGGCGCTCCGAGCGGTCCCGCCTCCGGCGTGGCTTCGATCACCAAAGCCATGTAGGGCGGGTTTTCGATCTTGAGGTAGAGCGTGGGCCGGTAACCACCGGCCCGCTCCAAGATGCGGAGAATGGTCTGCATTACGCCACCTCCGCAAGAGTGTTCTTCGCTTCGCTTGCGTCCTCGGCCTGAATGGCTCCGAGAATCACGGCAGAGGTGCGCTGGATGACTTCGAGGCTTTCGGCCAGTAGCGCCGCGTTTCCGGCGTACATCTGGATGTAGTCAGAGGAAACGCTTCCCATTTCAAGGCCGATGGCCTGGCCGACAATAAAAGCGACTGCTTCGGCTTCGGTCTCGCGTACGGTGGCTGTAGTTTTGGTGCGTCGTTCGCTTTTATGAAGTTGCTCGTGCGCCAGTTCGTGAACCAGCGTTACCAGTTCCTCGGCTTTCGACTGACCGGGCAGAATGGCAATCTTGCCGCCGTAGCTGACGCCAAGCGCGGGTGCGATGCGTTCGTTGTATTCGAGTGCGATGTTCTGTTGTTTCAGAAATGCAATCAGCCGATCCCGGTATGCGCCGACTTCGCCGGAAACGTTGTGCTCAAACTTCGGCAACTCCGTGCCTTCGGTCTGGGCAACGTCAAAGACATAAACGGCGCGAAAACCAATCAATGTGGGCGCGGGCCTCGCTTCCTGATTTTCGTTTTGCTTCTGCTCCGCCGTGTCCTTCCTGCGCCGTTTGGCGATCATGGGCGCAAGAATCTGAATGCCTTTTTCTCCTTTCTTGACGAAGCGGCCAAGCTCTTTCCATGTGTAGAACCCCGCGACTCTCGTGGCTGTTGGGCGTTGTCTCGCAATGCTCAAAATGTTCCCAAAGCTGTACGAATGGAACCGGGCCATCGCGGCCAGATACGCGGTCAAGGTTTCGCTCTTGCCCGCCTCAAGCTGCTGCATGAGATAGTCCACGGCCTGCTTGATAAGTTGCTGCGTGGGGTTGTCGCGCTGCGTGGTGCGCTGCTGGTAGGGGGACTGGCTCGGAAGCGCCGCATTGTTGCTGTGCGGCGCGGTGGTGGTGCTGTTGGCGTAAGGCATGGTGTTCGCTCCTTCGGGTTGAGATTTGCCGTTTTTTGAGCCTGGGTAGGCTAAAAAAAGACATTCGTTTCATAGCGGCGAATTGGGCGCAGAGAGGCGCTGTCAATCCCCGAAGCCCGTCAGGGGCGCGGAAGCGAGCACGGCGGTTTTTATGCCGCGCGGAGCTGCACAAGCGGGGTTGACAGAAGGAGCCGAACGAAGCCTAAAGTTCGCCTGGAAACGAATGTCGAAAACGAAGACCAGCCGAAGGCTGCACCATCTTGTTTTTCAGGGACGGGCGTTGCGGGGCAGGATACAGGCCCCGCTTGGATGGGGAGCGGAAAACGCCGGCAAGATCGGCGGTTGCAGCGAGGGAAGGGCGGGAGCAGCCTTCCCACCAGAAAATTCACGAATCTGCGTTTGGTATATTCGCGGAGTGTTATTCCCTAAAAAACTGGTACATTCCCGGTATTATCTGTCTCAGCATGGCAACAAGTCGCTGTGGAATGAGTGAATAAGCTCGTATTCCATGTGGTTCTTTAGTTCGTTATCACCCGATGATAATATGCAGATCGATGGACCATGATCCCAGTCTCGATACGCTTCTTCTGCTGGATGGCGAGACATTCGTGGTGGAGGGAGATTTCTGGGTCAAGTTCGAGGTAAAACGGATTCCCGCTACAGCGGAGAAACCCCATGGTTTGGACTACTCGCCGACGTTGCACGATGGTGACGGCGAGCGTTTGTTGGGTTTTGACAACGCTCATCCCATCCGAGAGGGCACGGGACCCGGCACCCGGACCCGCATCGAATACGACCACAAGCACAAGGGCAAGCGAGTCCGCTTTTACGACTACAAGGATGCAATGTCGCTGCTGGCGGACTTTTGGAAAGAAGTTGAGTCGATCTTGAAGGAAAGGAGCACAGCGCCATGAAGACTCTGAAAGTTGGAATTGCCTCGCGAGAAGCCTACAAAAAGAAGACGCTGGCAATCGCAAAGGGAGAATATGTCCCGGCAAGAGGTGAGCCTAAAATTTGGTTTGAATCGCTAGGTACGCTGTCCCAGGTGCTTTCCGACCAGAATCGGGATTTGCTCAAGCTCATCCTGGAGACCAGCCCTCAATCTCTCAACGAATTGGCGGAGAGATCGGGAAGAGCGACATCCAATCTGTCCCGGACCTTGCGGACGATGGAGCGATACGGCCTGGTGCATTTTGAGCAAGGCCCAAACCGTCAGCTTGTGCCGCACGTCAATTACTCCGGGGTGGAACTGGAAATGTCTTTTCAAAATTGACCGTTGGCAACGGACAGACGCTATTTCGATTCGAGCGTGCCGGTTCGATTGGGCGATATAGATGAATCTCGTTACGTCATTCCTTGTTCACGATGAATGACGTAACGAGACGCCCTCGCAGATTTCAAAGAGCCAACCATGGTCCATCGATTGGCGTCTTCATTATTGCTGCCTGTTCTACTCCCACGTTCGCCAGTAGACTTAGACCGATGCTTTCGTGACATCCCGGCTCAGTCTTTCCGCGAGCGTTATCAAGGGTCACTACACCAAACGTCAAAAGTCGTACGCTAAGCAATGGAGAATATTTTTTGAACCAAACTGCTAATAGTTCCTCGCCCGTTGCCCTTGTGACCGGCTCCACTTCTGGCATCGGTGCTGCGATCGCCCGCCGATTGTCCAACGAGGGATATGCCGTAGTCCTGCACTCGCGCAGTTCAGTTGAAACGGGGCACGCGCTAGCCGTTGAACTTGGAAAGGCTATTTACATTCAAGCTGATTTGGCTGACGATGCCGATAGAATCAGGCTCGTGAGGGAGGCTGTGTCTCGCTGGAACCGCCTCGATGTCCTTGTCAACAACGCCGGAATTAGCAGGGTTATTCCCCATACCGATCTTATGGCGGCTTTGCCTGCCGTCTGGCACGAGCTTTACGAAGTCAACGTGGTGGCCCCGTTTCGCCTTGTGGCGGAGGCCGAAACAGCTCTGAGAGATGCGGCCAGGCGCGGTAGACCGGCGTGCGTTGTCAATATCAGCTCACACGCTGGCGTCCGGCCCAAGGGCGCATCAATTCCTTACGCCGCGTCCAAAGCAGCGCTAAACCATGTCACCCGACTGCTCGCCCTATCGCTCGCCCCGGACATTAGGGTGAATGCCGTCGCCCCTGGCCTGGTGGACACGCCTCTGACAGAGGATTGGACGGCTGCCCAGCAGCTTTGGCGAGACCGTTCGCCTATGCGGCGGCCAGCCAGCCCGGCGGATATCGCCCAAATCGTCATGATGCTGATAGCCTCCGACTACCTAACTGGTGAAATTGTGGTCTCGGACGGAGCTATGAGCCTGACGTAGCGAAGCGATTAGCTGTAGTGGACTGCAATCGGAAATGGCCGAGGCTGCAGTCCGCTACACCTACCACAGCATTGGTGAAAATCTGCGATAATTTCCAGTTTCCAAATTGGAAATTATCGGATTACAATGGCTCTATGCAAGGGCAGGACATCGCGCTTCTCCTCAAACTCGCCATCCAGAACGAGCCGAATCTTCCGTCGAAGGAACTGGCTGCAAGCCTCTTCATCTCTCCTTCGGAGGTCTCCAAGGCGCTGAAACGCTGCGTGGATTCGGGGTTGCTTTACATCTCCGGTTCAGAAAAGCGGGTGAACCGGACCGCATTGCTGGAATTCCTGGGGCATGGATTGAAGTACGTTTTTCCTCCCGCCAAAGGGTCTCTGGTGCGTGGCGTGCCCACGGCTGCTGCGGCAGAGCCCCTGAAGTCGCGTCTTTTGGATGACGGAGAGCCGCCTACGGTTTGGACATATGCGGAAGGAAAGGTCCGGGGAATCTCGATCACGCCTCTCTATAAGGGAGCACCCAAAGCCGCTCTACTCGATTCCAGGTTCTACGGCGTACTCGCGCTCTCGGACGCCATCCGCAGCGGCAGAACACGGGAGCGCAATCTGGCAATCGAACTCCTCGAAAAGGAGATCCATGGCTGATCCGAACCTGCCGCTGCTCGAAGACGCAGTGCGCAAACTCGCTCCTTTTCTCGATGAGATTGTGTTTGTCGGCGGTGTCACGTTGGGCCTTTTGATTACCGACGAAGCCGCCGCGCCTATACGCGGTACGACCGATGTCGATGTGATCGCCGAGATTGTCACGTATGCCGATTACATCGCTTTCTCGGAGCGGCTGCGGCAGGCCCACTTCACCGAAGATCAGGGGGAAGAACCTCTCACTTGCCGATGGCACAACGGCGCACTGACGCTGGACGTGCTGGCCTTGAACAAAGAAGTCCTGGGATTCACGAATATCTGGTACGGGCCGGCGCTGCGTTATGCGGCCACCTTGACGCTACCGGGTGGAAGAACCATCCGCGTCATCACCGCGCCTTTTTTCCTGGCAACCAAGATGGAAGCCTTTCGTGGACGGGGCAAGATGGATTTTCAAGCAAGCCACGATCTGGAAGACTTTGTGGCGGTCATTGAAGGGCGAGAAAACGTGGTGCATGAAATTGCGGAGTCGCCGCAGGATGTACGGCATTATCTGGCCCAGGCGGTAAAGTCTCTTCTGGCGGAGCCTCGGTTCCTCGATGTGTTGCCGGGATTCGTGCTGGATGACGGACGAGTTCCGCTCATCCAAGAGCGGCTTGCATCCATTGCTGCTGGCGCTCAATGAATTGCTGACAGTGTCGCGGCTTTTTACAGGCTGTTACCTCTGCCGTGACAGAAGTGCTTTTGATCGTAACCCATTGAAACTATGGGCACTGATGGCAAACAAAAGCACTCTAAGTCCTTATAAAAATCGGTAGGAAATCTCTCAGCACCCTCGCCGACCTCTGCTTTCTGGTTACAGACCTCTGCCGTAGCGCAGCAAAGGTCGCCCAGAATCCCCTATGTCCCTTTTTCGGCGTGAGGGTGCGTTTGTTACAAAATGAGGGCGCTGGAATGGGTGCCATAGCTCCCTCAGCGACAACTTCCCTCTATATATCAATTGATTACGGGGACAAACAGATCTCGACCTATGAGTGCGACCACCAGTTTCAATTGCATGGCGACATAGGGCGAACGATGTTCCTCCTTAGACACTTGACGTACATAAATCTATGTGGTGGAATACATTAAATAGTGTGGTTATGACCTATGTCCTACGCAGGTTTTCTTTTGGAGTTGGAGAGGGCAGGTCTCAGCGTTCGCGCATTCGCCGAGTTGATTGGGATGAACCCGAATTCGATCTCTAACTACGCGCGCAACGGGGAACTGCCTACGCATCTGGCCCTCATCGCTGTGCTTGTTGCTGAACTCGGTTTGCATGGGCTCGACTATCGAGAAGCGATAGCAAAAGTTGCAATTGCCCCCAAGAAGCCACGCGGTGGTGCGCGGAGAGGCCGATTTGGGGGGGATCGTCAGACTAGCCTAGATCTGCAAGGGGAGCAAGCTCATGACTGACATCGTAGCCTCCCTGAAAGAGTTTGGCGCCGATCCGGCAGCGCTACATCTTTTCGACGAAGACGGTCCCGAGCTTCTTCCCTACGCTACACTCGTGACCGCCCGGCGAAATAGCAATACTGTGCTGGATGTGGTGCAAGCAGTTTACGAATGGCAAGGCTCACCACTGATTTTTTTGGTCGATGCCGATTCGCTCGATGACGATAATCATCTCCACCGGATACGGCGTTTGCTAGCAATGCGCGGAGACGCCCCTTACCTAGGCGTCATCTCACCGGGCCGCCTTGATGTGTATCGTATCGCGCTCGACAAAAAGTCCCTACCTCAGGCACGTGTCGAGTTGAACCACGGAAAAGACTCAAGAATTGCGACACTCGCGCAACTCGGTAATATTCGTCCACAAGCTACAATCAGCCAACGCGATTGGATATCAAATGTCGTCCTTAGCCTGCTTACCGGCTCGATTAACAAGCTGATTGCAATGAGGGGCGTCTCCGATGAGGACGCAATCTCACTGGTTGGGCGCGCACTCTTTACGCGATTCCTCGCGGACCGCAGCTTGCTGCCACGCAGCATGTCTGATGCAGGTGCGGTGGCCAGCTTGTTCGATAACCGTAAGGCTGCCGAAACAACATCAAAGTGGCTCGATACGACATTCAATGGTGATTTGCTGCCACTTTCGGCAAACATCTTTAATGTCCTACCTGCCCGTGCATATCACGTGCTCGGTGATGTGCTTCGGCGCGCACCTGATAGTCAATTGTTCCTTGGCTGGGAAGAGAAATGGAACAATCTTGACTTTGCGCATATTCCAGTTGGAGTTCTAAGTCAAGCATACGAACTTTATCTGCGCAATCACGCTCCGCTCCGCCAAAGACGCGAAGGTGGCTACTATACACCTCGACCGATCGCCGACCTCATGGTTCGCGCGTCTTTCCGTGCCCTGGATCGTCACGAAGTAGGTAGCGGCGCTAAGATCCTTGATCCGGCAGCAGGTGCGGGTGTTTTCTTGCTGACGGCATTTCGCGAATTGGTTGCAGAACGTTGGCGCGCCGATAAAAAGAGGCCAGGGACTAAGACTCTCAGATCGATTCTGTATAGGCAGATCGTTGGCTTCGATATCAACGAGGCCGCGCTCAGATTCGCGGCATTAGGCTTATACCTCATGTCGATCGAACTAGACCCCGAGCCAAGGCCTGTCGACAAGTTGCGGTTTGAGAATCTTCGGGGGAAAGTCCTTTACAAGGTGAAGGACGAGGAACAGGAAGAAGGTGCAGAACTCGGTAGTCTGGGACCGCTTGTTGGCAATCACCATCGCGGGCAATACGATCTCGTGATTGGGAATCCACCCTGGGCGAGTGGAACAAAGCTGCCCGACTGGCACCTTGTCCGTGCGACGGTCGCACGGATCGCGGCCGACAGGAGAACTACTATTCAACAGCCGCCGCTACCGAACGAAGGGCTCGACCTGCCCTTTGTGTGGCGCGCTATGGAATGGGCAAAGCCAAATGGACAGATTGCATTTGCGCTTCATGCTCGGCTGCTTTTTCAGCAAGGAGACGGGATGGCGGAAGCACGCCAAGCCCTGTTTGAGGCGCTTGATGTCACGTCGGTCATTAATGGTGTCGAACTTAGACAAACCAAGGTTTGGCCTGACATCTCCGCACCGTTTTGCATCCTATTTGCAACGAACAGAGTGCCGGGCGCGGGTGCGGAATTTCGGCTCGTTAGTCCACGCATCGAGGAAGGACTGAACGACGCAGGCAGCATGCGCATCGACGCTATGAATGCCGAGATCGTACCGTCACGACAGCTAGCCGAGACTCCAGATATTTTGAAGATCCTGTTCCGGGGAACTAAGGCCGATCTCGGAATCATAGAGCGTATTCGGTCACAGGGCTACCCAACCCTCGAATCATTCTGGAGGGAAGCTATTGGCATCAGTGATCACGGCCACCTTCTTGGCAGCGGCAACGGCTATCAAAAGCTGAGGTCGAGCAGCCACATACGTCGGAAAGGCGATGGCTTACCAGGGGATGATGCGAGTGATCTCCGCGGAATACCGGAGATCACGGCCGCGACATTCACAGATGTCTCCATTGATAGTAGCCTTCTTGGCCGTTTTTCGTTCGACCGCGTACACCGATCCAGATCGAAAGATCTGTTTGCTGGACCATTGGTTGTTGTCCATCAATCGCCGCCTGCTAAAACAGGCCGCATGGGTGTTGCGATCTCTGAAGAAGACGTTGTATTTAATGAAACCTTCTATGGATACAGTCCACACTCGTATTCAGATGCGAGCACACTCGTTCGATATCTCGCGCTAGTTCTAGGAAGCAAGCTCACAGTGTGGATGGCGCTTCTTACCAGCGGTAAATTTGGCTTTGAGCGCGAAGTAGTTGAGAAGGCAACTCTTGACCGGATATCGCTACCGGACTTTCGCAAATTTGAGCGAGTTCAGTGCCGTGAGATCCAAACATTGTTTCGCAGACTGCAAGCCGGGACAGCTTCGTGGAATGACGTGGACGAATGGGTCGCGGGTTTGTACAACCTTGGACCGCGTGATCTCCAGGTAATCTCCGACACGCTTGAGTTCAATCTTCCATTCGCAGAGAACAAGCGGAGAGCTCAGGAAGTTCCGACAGCAAATGATAGGGAGACATTCTGTAGTTTCCTCGCTAAAGAACTCTTGCCCTGGGGCAAACGTTTTGGCATTACGCTCGTGGTGCGTCCGTTTTCGCAGTCCACAATTTCGCCTTGGCAGGGTGTTGAGATTAGGAGAAAGCACGACAAAGTCTCTGAGGCAGTCCCGGCTCAGGATTGGGAAGGACTACTTCGTGCTGCTGATGAGACTGCCGCTGCAGAGGTGCTACTTCGCAATGGAAATAACGGGCTGCTAATCGGACGGCTTGCTCAAAAACGTTATTGGAGCAAGACGCAGGCACGGCTGCTCGCGCAACGGATTATCTGGTCCCATCTTGATCTGTTGAAAGGGCATGTCGAAGCATGAGCCCTTCACAAATACATGAACGTCCTGACCAGATCGCCGAATTGACGCGAGGTCTTCAGTTGCCTCTTCCGGAGATCGAAGCCGACCATATCGAGATTGTTGCCGAGTGTTTATTGCGGGCTTTCAAAGACGTTCGTGCGCAATCGCCTGACACAGTCTCTTCTGGTATTGAAGCAGAAGTGACTGCCCTGATGGAGGCACGGCTCAATGCGCTCATTGAGGAAGACCCTCTATGGGGTCAACTCGTTCTCTGCGTCGCGCGAGGAAAAGAAAGCCTCAGTTTCAACGGATCACATCTTGAGAAACGCCCTGACCTTTCGATCTATTTATCGGCCAGAACTCGGTGCTTCCCACTTATCACCGAGGCTAAGATTCTTGACTCCGCGGCTGGACGGACAGAAGCGCTTTACTGCAATGATGGATTACGTCGTTTTGTAGATGGAGAATATGCGTGGGGCAATCGTGAAGCATTCATGATTGCCTATGTGCGCGATGGTTCATCAATTGAAATGAAGCTGAAGCCCTTTCTCTCCGCCGCGATGAAACGTATTCCTCCAGGCTATCTGGTGGAAGAGCTTCCCACCCGCGCTGGCGATGGTTCGTCAGACTTAGCCTTTTCGCGGCATGGTCGAACATTTATATATACCAACCAGACAACACCAACAGATCACCCTGGCCCCATTACCATCTGGCACTTGTGGTTGTCGTGAGCAACAGGACGACAAGAAGGTGGCCCTCCTAGCTCATGAGGTAGCAGAGTATAGTTGAGCATGGCTTTCAATGAGGATTCATGGACGAGCTTGGTCTTCAGCAGAACGCAGTACGTCCTTGGTTCGCGGCACAGCCAGGACAGCAATACACTCTCGTTTCTGTCTCCCCAGCGGTGGTTGCGACTTGGGGCGTAGTTCTCTGCGATGCCTTCCGACGTGCGTACATCTCAGATCAGCTCCTCGATCAGCGAGCTGAGGTCACTCAGTCTTCGCGAGCTGCGATTTTAGCCGCCAAGCTTCCAAACGCGGGCTCTGTGATGTCTGGTGACTTCGGAGAAATTGTGGGGTACCTCTATTTAGGAGCGCAGGCTCAAGGAGGAGTGCCTATCGGACCAAAGCGCTGGCGCCTCAAACAGGATCGCACCAAATCAGCGCCTTGTACCGATGTCGTACAGTTTATTCTGCCGCAGTGGCCTATAGCTACCAATGCGGATCGAGTTATCTGTGCAGAGGTAAAAGCTAAAGCAACCGCCAGCAATTTTCGTCCGATCCAAAAAGCAATTGAAGGAAGTCAGCTTGATTCCACGAGCCGTCTTTCCCGTACTTTAGTTTGGCTAAGAGAGCGTTCACTGGGTGGAGATGACATTGGAGCAATCACGTTGCCTCAACTTCAACGCTTCATCGATGCCACGGAGTTTCCTCCATATGACCGAGAGTTCCATGCTATTGCAGTAATTTGTACCAGTCTGCTGGCAAATGAGCTGACTTTTGTCCCGACTACGATCCCGCAAAACTGTGCGTTGGTGATTATCTCTATTCCAAATCTGAGGGAGACCTACACAACCGTTTATCAAGCTGTACAAGATTCCGTGGCGGCAAACTTGCCCCTGGTAGGAGCGACACCATGACCGAATCTCTACTCAGATGGATCGCCACTGCGGATGCCCTGCGGCACATCGAGCGTTTTCAAGCAGAGGTTCCTCTCGCCCTCACTTTCATTCGTGAAAGGGCGGACGACTACTATATCTCGCTAGTCGGAGATCTCTTTGACCGAATGAGGGAGAATTCTGCTGAATCGACAGAGTGGGCTAGGTTGGGAAATGCGTTTGCCCAATTTGTTGACGATGACGCGGGATTACTTACGCGCAGCCGGATTGACCGATCTGAGGCCGCGCTCTACGCCGCCGCCGCTTTCTACTGCGGAGGGTTTCCAGCCTCGGCCTACCTGAGTATGGCACGAATGCTGCCCATTCCACGTGAGGGGACCGTACGAGCCTGTTACGACCTACTAATGAGGCCGGCTGAACCGGTTTCAGAAACGGTACTTGGCTTAGTGGCGGCCTTGCGTCTAGGCGATGTTAACTTCATTGCCCAGGAAGCAGCCCGTGCGCGTGAAGCTGCAGCATTGGCCCTCGCGTCTGGGCCAGACGATTGGGTGCCTGCACGTCTTTATGAGCAATTAATGCGTCGTTTCACTTTAGTCAATCTCTGTGCTGTGCTGCCCGCGCGCGTGGAGGGCTATTGGAATCCTCTGATCGATTCCTTGGTGTCTCGAATGCCGAGCACATGGGAGTTCTTTCCGTCTCAAATTCAGGCTATCCAAGGGCAGTTATTCGACAATACTGCGAGCTATACCCTACAAATGCCTACCGGCGCTGGAAAGACAACACTGAGCGAGACATTGTTGTTTGATCACCTACAAAGTAACCCCGATGAGGCGGCTGTGTTGCTCGTCCCATTCCGATCATTGGCATCCGAGCTACGCCGTGGGCTTGTTCGAAACCTGAACTCAATGGGAATCAACTCGCGCTGTGCCTATGGTGGTACTGTTCCCTCGGGAGACGAGGTCCGCAGTCTGGATGAGACGCGGCTAGTTGTTGCCACGCCGGAGGCTTTATCCGGATTGTTGAGTGCCGATCAAGGGTTTCTTCAGCGCATCTCTTTGGTCATCTGTGATGAGGGGCATCTTCTTGGCTTGCCTTCGCGCGGGATCTTGTTGGAGCTTCTTCTCGCTCGATTGAAACTCCGCGAAACCGGTGCTCCCCGCTTTGTGTTTATTTCCGCTATCGTGCCGAACGTTGAAGAGATCAATGCGTGGCTTGGGGGCACCGACGAGACTGTAATTCGTAGCAATTACCGGCCCGCTACGGCAGATTTTGCGGTTCTGCGGCTACGCAATGAGCGGTCTGGTAAATACGTGGATCTTGAAGTGCATCCGCAACTGACCGAGCCAGCCTGGTTTACCGTATCTGGTTTCCTAAGCCGCACCGACTTTCAATACTTCAATCCGCCGACCAGTCGAAATCGTACCCTAAATTTCGATTCCTATAAGACCAAAGCTGTGGCTGCGGCTCGGAAAGCCCTGCCAATGGGAACGACGGTAATTTTTGCGGCAAACAAGCGTGGTGCCCAGGGTGCGATCGGAGTTGCGGAGGAGTTGTTGGAGCAGTTGGGCTTTCCTCTCCCACTTCCGACGCCAATTCAGTATTCGAATGCCGCGCGAATCACTGCCGCTGCTGAATACCTTAGAAATGAATTTGGAGAAGATTGGATTGGGACACGCGCCCTAGATTCAGGCGCCGTTTTGCATCATGGGGACATTCCTCAAGAGACACGGGAAGTATTGGAAGAAATGCTTCGCCGAAAGCACGTTCTCTTGGCGATCTGTACCAACACGTTGGCAGAAGGAGTCAACTTACCTATTCGAACGCTTGTCCTCTATTCGGTGCGTCGGCGTACCAGCGAGGGTGCAGGCGCCCTCTTGCTATCCAGGGATATCAAGAATCTGGTAGGACGTGCGGGGCGCGCTGGTGCGACTACACGTGGGCTGGTTATTTGCGCAAACGCGGAACAGTGGCCTGCGATTGAACAAGTAGCGATGGATCAACCGGGGGAAGATATGATCGGTGCTTTGAAGACCTTCATCGATCGACTCCAAGAGTCGCTAGCTTTGCAGAATCATGTACTCACAAATGAGGATTTGGAGCAGTTCGATGTTTTTGCCGCGCTGGTCGATGGTATTGATTCCACATTGATTGATTTGGCGGCAGAGGAAATCAGTGAAGAGACGCTGGCTGAACTTGCAGTGAACATAGCGAATCAGACGTATGCGGCGCAAGCCGTCGGAGAAGCTTCTGGCGAACTCTTACGGAACGTATTCCGCCTACGTGCTGCTCGCGTTGCGAGTATATGCGCAGCCGGTCGAATTGAATGGATTCGGTCTACGGGCGCAAAACTTCGCTTGTTGGCAACAGTAGAAAACGATCTGGCCCCTCTCTTTCAAGATTGGGAGACGTTGACTGATCCCATTGACGATGTGTTTGTTGGCATCATGCTGGAATGGGCATGGAATCATGGGAATCTAGCAGAGACCATCAAGGATGCGTACAGATTGGAAGAGGGTGTCAGTGTCGATACCGTTAGAGCATCTTTCTTTACGACTGTGCGTCGGTGGATCGCTGGGGACACTTACCCCCAAATCGCTGCTGCTTCAGGACAGGAGATCGACGACATACTCGCTATTCAGACTCGTGCGGTCTCGTTCGGGCTGCAGACGGTCATCGAACAAGGTGTTGCGCTGATTGCAAAGTTGCTTGAATCTCAAGGTCGTGCCGTTTCACCCGCTATCACAATCTTTTCCGATTGCCTACGTTTCGGAGTGCCAACCATCGCCGCGTGTGCGCTGTGCACCGCCGGGGCACGTCATCGTCGGGCAGCAATTCTTTTGGCCACCAACGTTAATGTCGCCGGTTCGGTAGAGGTCGGGCGCGTATTTCTGTTAGCCGTTGCTTCCCAGGTGCTCAGACAGGACGCAACTGGCTGGCGGGCACGACTTGGAGATCTCGTGTACGAAAACACTCTTGCGGATGTCGGCTAGGACTACGAATTCGGCTGGTGCATTCCGCCAACTGACTTGCCGAAGGCACTAATTTCCCGCACCCTAAAACTTAATAAGGTAGTTCGAAAAGAACTCCTGCTACCGGCCAGACAAGTTCGAGACAATTTGAACTATTTCCTGGCATTTCAAGAATTACTGGAGCGTAGTCGCCACCACTATCCATGCTTTCGCGAACTACACGGTCCTTTCCGACACGGAGACGCTTGAAATAACGGTGGTTGTCTGAATCGGATGCAATAACCGGTTTCTGTCGCAAAACAAGATTGTGGAGCGGCTCGGAGAGGGAGTCAAACAACTGGAAAAATCCGTTCAAAGCGCTACGACCGACATTGGGCTTGTCGCAATCTCGCTTTCCAAGCTTCTCAATCCCGGCGACCGATACCTCGTCTCCGAGGCCCCGCACGAGAGCCTATCGAAGGAGGTAGCAAAGGCGCTGCAGGCAAACGAGCAAGGACTCGGAGCAATGATTCCACCGGCCGTTGCAGGATTTCTTTTCTATCTTTCGAGCGTCGCTTACGTGCCGGGCAAAGGCTACTCGCCGATGCGAGCTGGAACCTTCTTTCCGCTGAACCTCGACGAACAGCCATTTCTGCGCAAACTGGCAAGCATCCTCAGAGTCTGAACGACTGCATCTCGCCGACCAGGCTATTTACGGGTGAAGGTCCAACCGGCATCATCGCGCTCCACGCCCGATGGCGAATGGGAAAGAAGACCGGCAAGATCAAGAATCTCTGAAGTTCACGAATCATCAAGATTCATCAGTTCAGTCGTCTTCGGAGCGAGACATGAGGTTCCCGAGCTGGTCCGCGATGCGAGCAAGTTCCTTCGGAATGTCTTGTAATTCACGTAATGTCTTTGGCATTTCGTTGTCGTGGACGAGTTGCTTCCGACTCGCATCGACGCTGCAGACAAACTCCTCGCAGAATTTCTTCCCAGTCGAGTCTTTGTATTGGCATTGGCCCTCGAACCGAGCGTCCGAGAACCTTCTGACAGTATCGTGAGCAGCGCCGACCAGCACTGAGACGCTTTCCTGCGGTAAAAGGATGGCAATCTGGTCCAAGCTCCGGACCTCGTCTCCCTTGTGATCGACCGGGTGCTTCATCCAGGTCAACCGAACATTGTAGGCCACGCCCGCTCCCAGGTTCTTGACCCGAAGCTGTAACAAGTCGTATCGGCTGGTCAGATCGAAGTAGGGTGTCGGTCGAGGGCGCAGCGCATCTTCCTGCATCTCCAATACTCGTAGCGCGGGAAGGATCGCGATCACTGCGGCGATGACCGCTAGCAGCGCAGCCAGGGTGGACCATGTTTCTTTCTCTTTGGGTCCATGCAGAAGGAAGACGACAAGAGCCAGGCAAGCGATGAGGACGATTCCAAGGCAGACGTAGACCATTTTTCTCATAGCAACATTGTGCACGCCTCTCGGCGACTCATTTCGATGGGCCAGGCGGATTCATCACATTAATCTCTACCTGGGCTTGTAATTCGAACCCCTTTGGCAGCCTAGTCATATCGATGGAGGGATAGTCGAAACCAAGGATGTGAACGATTCCGTGCAACTCTTCGGGAGCGACATGTCGAACGTGCTCGGTGACCAGCTTGCGCCGATCGCGATTCGACCAAACCACCTTACGATAGAACTCGATAAAAGCAAGTCCCAGTTCGTTTGAACGTACGATTGCGAGCGTATGAACCCCGTACGTCCCAAAATGAAATTTTACGGACCATCGGTTACCCTCACTCACACTCAGCGAATAGGGCTGAGGCCACCACCTGGTGTCTTTGCCAAGAAAAGCGAAAACGTCCTTTCCCGGTTCATTCAGGAATGTGCCTTCCAGTTCGAAGACGCCGTCTTTGTCGTCGGTCCGAATCGTTTGCCCCGACTCCAAATTGGTGATTCGAATTCCAAGCTTTCTCTGTTCCCTGATGAATTTGTCGTTCAGGATGCGGATACGCCGCGCCAGATGCGGCGGAAAGAGCTCCACTTCGATGCCGCGCTCCTGAAGCTCCCAAAGGCCCTTCCCGCGTACCCCCTGGTTGGGATCGAGAATACCGATGAACACCTTCTTGACCTCTGCTTGCCGGATCAATTCCGTGCAGCAAGTTAACGGATCCGATCGAACCTCTGGCGTGCACGGCTCGAGCGTTGTATAGACGGTCGCTTTGGCGAGTTCTGCTCGGTCAGCAACCCCTCGCAATGCAACCATCTCGGCATGGTCGTCATCGCCAGGTTGGCCGGTGCCGCGATGTCCCATCCCGATGACAGTGTCGCCGACAGCAATTACTGCGCCGACCTTCGGGATGCGGTCTGCTATGGGCCTGCACTGTTCCGCCTGTTCGATTGCTCGAATCATTAGTATTTCGTCGCTCGGATTCATCCACTCTCCCATCATCGGCTCTGTTGTTGGACAAGGCTTTGGATTCTGAACTGTGAGCAAGGTTCTGTTCCCAGGCTCGACAGAGCAGTAAGTGTGTACCGTAAGGATTGTCCTAGAAAATCATACTGGGCTCGCGAGCCATGCTATCGAGCCAAGATAAGTCCGCATCAGAGAAGATCAGCAAGCTGCTGAGCGCTGAGGATGTCGACTCCATATGCAGTCCTCAGCCAGGCCCGGTTGTCCTCGTCGAAGATCGAGCGGCCAAGTGCGGATCGTCCGCGATCGTCACTGCAAAGATAGTCGTTGCCGAAGGCCACGTGCGCAGCCACCAGGTCGCCGTCGGCGGATTCCGCAAAAACCTTCTCGATCTGTTCCTTCTCTCTCTTGAGATTCGAGGTGCGTGCGACTTCGTAAACACGGTAGAGGAACTCCCGTTCCGGCCATCCTGGTGGCCGTGGTCCATCCAGCTTTGCGGTGAGTTCCTTGGCCAAAGCCGCTAAGGCACCTCCACCCACCCCTCTCGCGGCAATGGCGGTAGCGACACTGCCGAACCGTTCGTTGTAGTCGGCGGTCGCGAAGACCTCTTCAGCGTAAATCTGGGGATTGTTCCGTAGGCGATCAGGGATCGCCATGCCGATGTACGGTGCGCTGAGCAACTTCATCCCCATCGCCAGCGCTTCGTTTAACTCCTCTTCAAACTCTTGGGACAGACCGGGATGGAGGCTGTGCCGGGCCTGAATATCGATGGTCAAACAGTGGAGGCCGGGCCCGTGCGACTTGTGCGTCACCTCGACCTTAGGGACATCCTGAAGATGAAACCTGGCCCGATCCTCTCGCTTGATGGATTCGATGGTCCCGAAACTTTCTGAGAGAAAGCCGCGCACCTGCCCGCTCCGAATGGCATTGTGGATCTTCACGAGTGCCGCGTAGTTCGGACGGTCTGAGTACCGCTCGGGAAAGACCATCCGGTTCCAGACCTGGGTGTCGAATGTGACCTTCGTGGTCGGGCCTTCCGCTGTTTCCGGATTCATCTATCCAGAGTAGCAAAATCGATCATTAGTACACGCACTCGCAACTGATCACGCCATTTTCAGAATGCGTCGTCCGCGACACAGCCAAACACTTTAGAATGATTGGCAAGCCTCTCAACTACGCCAAGGTGTCAGATTGAACTCTCTCTATCAACGTTTGAAGGAAATAAGCAAGGACGATTTCGAGGCCCTGATCGATCAGCTCCTGCAGGCCAAGTATCCTGGGGCGGGGATTACTCTGGCCGACGGAACCGGCGGCGATGAAGGCATCGACAATTTTCAGGGGATTCTTGAAGACGGGCCTGCTGTCTGGCAACACAAGCACTTCCCCAACCGCATCCAAGAGGCGCAGAGAAAACAAGTGACGAAGTCGATCAAGGCGGCTTTCCAGAGCCGCACTCCGCGGCTCTGGGTGCTCTGTGTCCCTATCAAGCTCCGAACCAATGAACAAAACTGGTTTCAACAGTCCATCAAGCTGCCATACGAGCGAAAGCACAAAGGCACCAAGATCGAATTGATGCAGGCTTCGCATATCGTGCAAGACCTTCTTTACTACAAGACGATCCGCGACGCCTATTTCCCGGACGCAGTCTCTGATGTTTCCCGGCTGAGACAGATAGCGACCAATACCGAAAACCTTAAGCCGGAAGACCGCGCGAGATTGGCGACCGAGTACGGTCAGCAGTTTCTTTCGATTCTGCGGAGCATCGATGGTCGATTCGACTATGAAGTGAGTGTTGGGGGAGAGAGGTACCCTGTGGCGCAGAAGGAACCTGGACTGGTCCTGGCATTCAACAAGGGAGAGCTCCTCACCAAGGTATTTGCCCGCGATCTCAATGCCCTTCGCCTCGATCCGATTCAGATCAAACTCACCCTGGAGAAGAGCGGGCGAGAGAAACAACGCACGGCGATCGATACAGGACGCCCGCAGACGCTCACAGCGGAGGAAATACTCGCCTTCGAGTCCGGCTCTCCCCTTTTTAACTTCGTCGCATCTGGTGGTCGTCCGGCCCAGCTGACTATCACGCCCGTGGTGCCCAGCCCGGACAAACTGATTCCGCTCCGGATTGTGTTTGGAAAGGGGGACGACGCGAAAGAAATCAGATATCTTGCCTTCCGGAGAGAGTACGTAGGGAGGAGGGAGATAACAATCCGGAGCGACTCGCAGCTTCCCCTCGATGTCTTTATGGTTCTGAGATTCGCGGGTGAATCATCTTTCAACATCGCGCCCAAACTGGAGGGCGCCAATGTATGCGAGCTCCGCACGGTGATCGAGTGCTTTGAGGCGCTGAAGCGTTCCCCGTTTATTGAAATCGCGAGCGTGGAATTCGGGACCCCGCTTCTAGCCGGTGAGGTCCCGTATCCAGATCGGCTTGAACTGGAAGAGGGACTGGTTCAAGTGATCAAGGACGCTGCGATGGTTTCGGAACGCTTCAAAGTGCCTATACGGATGCCGTCGAACATCTCGGACTCCGATCTTGAGGCTCTCGTACAGCTCCGTAGAATTGCAACCGGTGAGCCGTTTGAGGCAGACACCATCTCCGGCGTCATGGTTAAGGACGGGGGCGTTCAGACGGGAATTCTGGCTGGATCGGAGAAATGGCTTGCACCCCTCCGTTTCGAGCCACAGTCGGATGCCGAGCCCATGGAAGTCTTCGGGACCAAAGTTAGCGTGGGAAGACCGATCTTCGAGTGTTCAAAGGTAGAGATTGAGGAGACGTCAAAGACGCGCGAGAGATATCTTGCTGCTGCCGATGGAGATACCATACCGATCATATGGCGGTGTCTGGAAAAATGCAGGTTTTACTACGGATCACCCGTCGAGCCGCTGACTCCGACGATCTGAGCGGAAACTCTCCGCGTAGTGCCGCGATCGCGAAGCCTGCCAAGCGTCTCGTCGATATCGTCCGCTGCGAACATGACGCGG
>Ga0224529_1000307_pt1 | contig 38577 bp, 28 predicted proteins | sample CBST50metaG_FD_179893 | JGI IMG/M metagenome (GOLD analysis project Ga0224529, IMG submission 179893) | Peat soil microbial communities from Stordalen Mire, Sweden - C.B.S.T50 | ecosystem: Environmental > Terrestrial > Soil > Wetlands > Peat | place: Sweden: Norrbotten County, Stordalen Mire...
GCGTCGATGAAGCCGATTTCGTCCTCTTGGCAGGGCTCGAGCAGCACCGCGCCGCCGCCGTCGCCAAAGAGCACGCAGGTAGTGCGATCGGTGTAGTCGGTCATGCGCGTGTTGGCGTCGGCGCCGATGACCAGAACTTTCTTCTGTGCGCCGCTTTCCACCAGCTTGACGCCCGCCTGCAGTGCAAACATGAAGCCCGAACAGCCGGCCGAGACGTCAAAGCCCCAGGCGCCCTTGGCCCCCAGCTTGTCTTGCACCAGGCAGGCCGTCGAAGGGAACATCATGTCCGGCGTCACCGTGCCCACGATGATGACTTCAAGCTCGCTGGCCTCGATGCCCCGCGCCTTCAGGCACTTTTTGGCGGCCTCGACACAGATATCGCTCACGCCCAGCCCCTTGGCCAGCACGTGGCGCTCGCGAATACCCGTCCGCGAGGTAATCCACTCGTCGTTGGTGTCGACGATCTTTTCAAGGTCTTGATTGGTCAAAATTTGAGGGGGGACGTAAGTTCCAAGCGCCGTGATTTTGGCGCGGCAGCCCACGATGGGGCGAACGGTGAGGGCCAATGCATTTCTCCTTGCGGCGCCACCGCGGGAGAAGCCCCGGCTCGCCACTTTTCATTCAATACAGCTGAATTGAAGGGTACGAGCTTGAGCCCGTACATAAACCGAGCAATATCAAAGTGGGCTTTCGCCTCTGAGGTCCGGCTCTTGCTCTCAAGACCCCGGGAAAAGCGTCCACGCTCTTGGTAAGAAGCGCCTCGGCTCTTGGTCAAAAGCGCCCACGGCGCCAAAAAAGCGCCGGGTGACCCACTGCACACGCACTAGCCCGTTACCGTTGCTTCCTTCCGGACCTGGCGGGATTGGCGGGATTACGTCGCGTAGGACCCGGCACTGGTTGATTTTAACACCAGGAGGCTGCCGAATCTCCAGCCAGGCCCTGGTTTCGCCTGATCGCGGCCATGCCCGCGAAAATCGCATCCCCGGTACAATGAATAGGTGAGCAAACTTTCCCCACCCGCGGCTCCGGTCGTGGGCTTTATTTCGCTTGGCTGCCCGAAAAACCTCGTCGATTCCGAGGTGATGATGGGACTGCTGGACCGCGCCGGCGCGCGCCTGACCTCTCATCCCGAAGAGGCCGAAATCCTCATCGTCAACACCTGCAGCTTTATCGACACGGCCAAGCAGGAGTCGGTGGACACGATTCTGGAGATGGCCCGCCACAAGACCTCCGGCTCGGCCAAAAGGCTCATCGTGGCCGGCTGCCTAGTGGAGCGCTACCGCGACGAAATCCAGAAGAGCATTCCCGAAGTGGACGCCGTGGTTGGAACCGGCGAACTCGAAGCCATTCTCGCAGCCGCCGGCCTCGCCGCCCCGGCCGCCGCGCCATCACTTTTCAATATCCTCAGCGGCAATGGTCACGCGCCTAGCGATAGCGGAGCTGCCGAGATCCGTCCCGGCCAGGAATCCCGCGCCGCGACGCACAAGGCCGAAGCGGCCACCTCCCGCGCCGAAGGCGACTTGCGCGAGCAGCAGGGCCGCTTCCGCCGCGACGACTGGCAGGGCGCCACGCATCTGCTGCCCACTTATCTCTACGACGAGAACACTCCGCGCTTCCTGACCACGCCAAAATCCTCGGCCTACATCAAGATCGCCGAGGGCTGCGACCATCCATGCACTTTCTGCGTCATCCCTAACTTGCGCGGCAAATTCCGCTCGCGTCGCTTCGAATCGGTTGTCGCCGAGGCGCAGCAGTTGGTCGCACGCGGTGTCCAGGAAATCACCCTTATCGGCCAGGACACCACCTGCTACGGCGAAGACCTGGGCATGAAGGACGGACTGGCGACTCTTCTCGACGCACTGGCCGGAATTCCAGGCCTGCGCTGGTTGCGCTTCCTCTATGCCTACCCAAATCGCATCACGACGCGCTTGCTGGAAACCATCGCCAAGCACGACAACATCTGCAAATATCTCGATGTGCCGTTGCAGCACGCGTCTCCTGATTTGTTGAAGCGCATGAAGCGCGGCGCGGGAGCCGACATTTTCCTGAAGACTCTCGAAAAGGTCCGAGCCACTGTTCCCGGAATCACGCTGCGCACCTCGTTCATCGTCGGCTTCCCCGGGGAATCCGCCGCGGATTTCGCGCTTTTGGAGCAGTTCATTGGCGACGCGAAGTTCGACTGGCTGGGCGTCTTCAACTACTCCGACGAAGAGGGCTCGGGCGCGTTCTCGCTGGACGCGAAAGTTCCCAAGCGCACTATCGAGGCCCGCAAGCGCCGGCTGATGAAGCTGCAGCAGTCCATCAGCAAGCGCGCCAAGCAGCAGTGGGTGGGCCGCGAACTGGTTCTGCTGGCCGAGGGCGAAAGCGACGAAACGCAGCTTTTGTGGGAGGGCCGCACCCAGTTTCACGCTCCCGAAATCGACGGCAAGGTCTACATCAACGACTTTGGCGACCTGGAAGCATTGGAACCGGGCCGCTTTTACAACGCCGAGATCACCGAGGCGCACGAGTACGACGTTGTGGCACGCGTGGTCTCCGGCCCGCTGTAAAGTGGAATAGAACGGTTTCAGGATTGCTGTACCTCGAAACCGCAAAATCCGAGTTGACGCGACCAGCAGGGAGCGACAACCTCACAACCCGCCGGAAACGGTACACCTATCCTGGAACCGCTCTAGAACGATGGCTGCCAAGAAACAATCCGCAAAGATCCTTCGCTGCCCCACCTGCGGGATGCTGGTCCGTTTCAACGACGAGGACTTCCCCTTCTGCAGCGATCGCTGCCGCAAGATCGACCTGGGCAAGTGGGCCTCAGGCGTCTACAAAATCAGCTCTCCCGTCCTCGATCCCGAAGTTCTGGAAGAGTTGGGCGGCCAGGGTGGCAACAGCGATGGAGACAACTATGATGACTAGCGCTCAGGTCTCCGCTCCGGCTACCCACAAGACTTTCTGGGCCTGGACCATCGCCACCTTCTTCGGCGCTGGGCTCGGCAAGCCCGGACCCGGCACTTGGGGCTCGGTGGCGGCCGTCCTGCTGTGGGCAGGCGTGGCTTGGGGATTGCACCCGGCGCCGCTGACGCTGGCCGTCATTCTGCTGGTCGGCATTGCCCTGACGCTGATCCTGGGGATCCCCGCCGCCACCCTCGTCGCCCGCGAAAGCGGACGCAAGGACCCGCAGTTCGTGGTAATCGACGAAGTGACCGGCCAGTGGATCGCCCTCCTCGGCAGCCGCGCCGACTGGCGTCACGCCCTGATCGCCCTTGTCCTTTTTCGGCTCTTCGACATCACCAAGCCCTTCCCCTGCCGTCAGCTTGAAAACCTGCCCGAAGGTTGGGGCATCGTCTTCGACGATGTGGCAGCCGGGCTGTATGCTTTGGGTGTAGCATCCTTGTTACATCGTTGGATTTAGGTCGAGCCATGCCGCGCACGAACACACAACCCGCCCCTGAAACGCTTCCCCCGCGCATCGACGACATTGTGCCCGCCGCGGCGCTTCCAGGGGGCGAAGTCGCATTGATCGGCGCCCATCTCGGCCCGCTCAGTTTCGGTGCGCCCGCCGTGCTGGTGGACGGCGACTCGGCCCAGGTGCTGATGAGCCGATCCAGCCGCCTGGAATTCCGCGTCCCTGAAGACGCCACGACTGGCCTGATTGAGGTCCGCTCGCCCGCCGGAGCCAGCAACACCGCCCCACTGCGCGTCGCCCGCCTGCTCTCGGACGATCTGCACCCGGTGACCAATCCGGCTGTCAGCCGCTCGGGCATGGTCTACGCCACCATCTCCGGCCCCCGTGGCAAGCAGACCCCGGTGTCGGTGGTCCGCGTGAGCCCGGATGGCCGTGGAACCCCCTTTGTCAGCGGCATTCTCAATGCCACTGGCCTGGCTTTCAATCCCGACGGCGACCTGTTCGTCACCTCGCGCGCCGAAGGCAATGTCTATCGCGTCGATGCCGCCGGCGAGTCCACCATTTATGCCGAGGGCATGGGCGTGGCCACCGGCGCCGCTTTCGATGCCAGCGGCAACCTGTTTGTCGGCGACCGCAGCGGCACCATCTTCAAAATCGATCCCCAGCGCCGCATCTTCGTCTACGCCACGCTTGAGCCCAGCGTCGCCGCCTATCACTTGGCCGTCGACGCCAACGGCACGCTCTACGTCACCGCCCCCTCGCTGTCTTCGAATGACGCCATCTGGGCCATCGATACCGGCGGTGAAGCCCGCGCCTGGTACCGTGGCCTGGGCCGTCCGCAAGGACTCGCGCTCTCAAAGGAGGGCGATGTCTACCTGGCCGCCTGCCTGGCGGGCCAGCGCGGGCTGGTGCGCGTCACTGCGCAGGGCGAGGCTTCGCTGGTGCTGGCTGGCTCCAACATCGTGGGCGTGGCCTTCTCCCCGCTGGGGACCGCCATTCTGGCCACCAACGAAGCCGTTTATGATGTGGACTTGGGCGTAGAAGGATTGAATCTGTTTTAAATACCAGCTAGGAGCTAGCTGCTAGCTTCTAGCTGGTCCCATGCCGATTGTGCGGCTGCGGTCACGCCTGGCGTACCAGGAACTTAGAGTGCGAAATTACACGACCAAGAGTCCAAGGATTCAGGAGCTGAAAGCTGCTTTTATGAAATCGGAAATCATCGCCGTCGGCTCCGAAATGCTCACCCCCTTCCGCCAGGACACGAACTCCCTTCATCTGACCGAAAAGCTGAACGAACTGGGCGTCACCGTGGCCTTCAAGACCATTGTCGGCGACCGGCGCAAAGATTTGGTCAGCGTGATCCGCACCGCTCTTGGCCGTGCGGATATCGTGGTTCTGATGGGCGGCCTGGGCCCCACCGAGGACGACCTTACCCGCGAAGCCGTGGCCGAAGCGCTGTCGCTGACCCTACGCCGCGACTCCGCGCAGGTGGCTGCGTTGCACGCCCGCGCCGCCACCTGGCGCATGTCCATGCCCGCAAACAATCTCAAGCAGGCCGACGTGATCGAAGGCGCTGTCCTGCTCCCGAACCCTAACGGCAGCGCTCCCGGACAGTGGATCGACACCACCTATTCCGGCTATCGCAAGCTGCTGATGCTGGTTCCGGGGCCGCCCAACGAGTGCCGACCGCTGTTCGACACTGAGTGCATCACCCGCCTGCGCGCCGTGGTGCCCGTTCGTTTCATCGCCAAGCGGACGCTGCGGGCGGCCATGATCGCCGAGTCGCAGGCCGACAAGCTGCTGGCCCCCATCTACAGCACGTATGAGGATGTGGAGACCACCATCCTGGCCCACGCAGGCGACATCCAGCTTACCCTGCTCTGCTCGAAGGCTGACCTTGAGACCGCGCAACAGCGTGTCGATGAGTTGGCCGGCCGCATGGAAGAGGCTCTTGAAGACTGGCTCTACTCCTCCGGCGCCGAGTCGTCCGATTCTCTTGAGCAGATCGTCCTCTACTATCTCGGCCTGCACCAGGCGACCCTGGCCGTGGCAGAAAGCTGCACTGGCGGCATGATCGCCGAACGCATCACTTCCGTGCCCGGCAGTTCACGCACGTTTGTCGGAGGAGCCGTCGTCTATTGGAACGAGATGAAGACCGCCTTCGCCGGTGTTCCGCCAGAAATGATCGAGAAGCACGGCGCTGTCTCGGAAGAAGTGGCAAAAGCCCTTGCTGTGGGAATCCGCCAGCGCGCCGGCGCCACCATGGGCCTGGGTGTTACCGGTGTCGCCGGCCCCACGGGCGGCACGGAAGACAAGCCGGTCGGGCTGGTGTATATCGCTCTCGCCGACGCGCAGAAGATTGAAGTGGTGGAAAAGACCTTCCGCGGCGACCGCGACCGCATCCGCCAATACGCCACGCAGCAGGCGCTGGACCTCATCCGGCGCAGACTCCGGTAGCGGGCGCGGCGAGCTCTCAATTGGTCCGTTTCAGAAATCGACTTATTGGATCGTTGGAAGTTACGACGGCGGGCGAATTTCGCTCGACGTTCCTCCGGCGGCTGGGATATAGCACTTCAGCGTGTAGTCCATCACCATGCGATCAGCATTGAAGCGCCAGCCAAGTGTGCGAATAGTCCGCTTCATGCGCTTGATCCAACCTCTCGGCAACCCGTCGCGATCGCGCTGATAGAAGAGGGGAATCAACTCGTCCTGCAGAACGCGGTAGAGATCGCCGCCATCGCGGCTGTCGTGCACGCTGAGATTCGTGTGGGTTCTGCCGGTGCCGATGGCAAAGCCGTTCAGTCCGTCATAGGCTTCGGCCCACCAGCCATCCAGCACCGAGAGGTTGAGCCCTCCGTTGAGGACGACTTTCTGGCCGCTGGTGCCGGAAGCCTCCAGAGGCCGCCGCGGATTGTTCAGCCACACATCGACGCCCTGCACCAGGTGGCGGCCCACATTGATGTCGTAGTCCTCGACGAAGACGAATTTGTCGCCGACCTTTGGGTCGCGCATCAGCTCTGCGATCTGCTGCAGGACTTTCTTCCCAGGCTCGTCATGCGGGTGCGCTTTGCCGGCAAACAGGAACTGCACCGGGCGCTTGGGATCGTTGACCATGGCCGCCAGCCGTTGAATATCGGCCAGGATAAGATTGGCACGCTTGTAGGTAGCAAACCTCCGAGCAAAGCCGATGGTCAAGGCGTCCGGCGACAACACCTTGATGAGCCTTTGCAGAGTTTCATCCGCCTCGGCGCGACGCTTTGCCTGTTCCCAGGCCCGCTGGCGCACGAAGTCCAGAAGCTGCGATTTCAGGCTCAAGTGCGTTTCCCACAACTCGCCATCGTCGACGTTCTCAATCGCCTCCCAGGTCGCTGCCTCTCCGCTATTGCTCTGCCACCCGACCCCTAGATGGCGATCGTAGAGCCGGCACATCTGCGGCGCTAGCCAGGACGGCACATGCACGCCGTTGGTGATGTGGCCAATCGGCACGGCGTCTTCGGTCCTGCCGGGAAACAGGGGCCGCCACATGGCCCTGGAGACTTCGCCATGCAGGGAAGAAACCGCATTGGCGCGACGTGAGAGCTTGAGGCCCAGAACCGTCATACAGAAGGTTTCCTGATGGTCGAAGATACGTTCGCGTCCGAAGCCCATCAGCTCATCTTCTGAAATCCCGAGTTGCTCGCGCAGAGGGCCCAGGTGCTCCTCGATCAGGGCGGCGTCGAACCGGTCGTGGCCGGCCGGAACGGGTGTATGCGTGGTAAAGATGACCTCTCGAGGAATCTGGCTTGAAGCCGCGTTGAAGTCGATCCCTTCGTCTTCCATGCGGCTGCGGATGGCCTCGAAGACCGCGAATCCGCTGTGCCCTTCGTTGAGATGGAGCACGCCGGGAGAGATGCCCATGGCCTTGAGAGCACGAAAGCCACCAACGCCGAGGAGCAGTTCCTGGCGAATGCGTGTGCGCGCATCGCCGCCATAAAGCCGCGAGGTAAGCTCCCGATCCTCGGGCGCATTTCCTGCTACGTTCGAGTCGAGCAGAAGAAGATCGCAACGGCCGACTTTGACGCGCCAAACCTTTGCCCGGATGGAACCGCCGCGGGTCTCGATCTCCACCCCGACCGGCTCCCCGTTCTTGCCGATCGCGGGTTGCATGGGCAGCCGGTTCACATCGGTCTGGATGTACTCCTCCTGCTGCCACCCGCTTTTGTCCAGACGTTGCAGAAAGTATCCCTGCCCATAGAACAGGCCGATTCCGATGAGCGGAATATCCAGATCAGAGGCGCTCTTGATGTGGTCTCCGGCCAGCACGCCCAGGCCGCCGGAATAAATCGGCAGCGACTCATGCAGCCCGAACTCGGCGGAAAAGTAGGCCACCGGGCGGGGCCGCAGCACCCCCGCATTCGCCGCGCCCCATGTGCGATCGGCATTCAGGTACTCTTGCTGCCGCCGGTAGACGTAGTTGATTCGGCTATGCAAAACCAGTTCCGTGGCGCGGCGCTCGACCTCGGCCAAAGGAATCTCGCTGAGCAACGAGATCGGATTCTGATTCAACTGGCGCCAGCGCGTGGGATTCAGGTCGCGAAACAGGCTGATGCAGTCGTGGTCCCAGCTCCACCAGATGTTGCGGGCCAGCGACCAGAGACGTTCCTGGGCGGGGCCGATGAAGCGATCGAGGGTACGCGCCTCGCTCACCACGGGCGCTACCTGGTTCGCCGCGTCGACCAACATGCGAATCTCATTCTCGCGAAAAATCCGCGGATCCTTGGTCTGAACCACAAGCACGCCCTGCAAAATCCCGCGATCGATCAGAGGAACGCCCAGGAAGGAGTGGAATTCCTCTTCCCCGCAGCCCTCGAAATACTTGAACCGGGAGTGCTTACGAACATCGTCGACAGCCACCGGGAGCACCTGCTCGGCGACCAGGCCGGTCAGTCCCTCGTTGAGCGGCATGCGCAAGGTGCCGATACATCGCGGCTGAAGTCCCAGGGTGGCAGCAAGCACCAGGTTTGACCGGTCCGGCTCCAACAGGTAAGCGGAGCAAACGTCGGTTTTGAACCGCTTGGCGATCAATGCCACGACGTTCATGAGGGTGGCGGCTGGCTTGCCCCCTTCCCGAGTCAGGTTAGCGATTTCTTCCAAGGTCAAAACGCTGATTTCTTCCGCTGATTCGTAGGACTGGGCCATCGGCTACCCTCGCGTTGCGGTTGACTTCACAGAGCGCACACCGGCATTTGTGCCAAGCCTCAACATCAGATGCAGAAGTGCATGCGGTCCAAACGCCGAAACTTGAAACGGCTGATTACAGGGCCTCTCGGGGAAAATCCCGCCTGTTCTGTGCTCGGGATGAATGTGACAATACCACCAATTCATCGACAACACCAAGGCGATTTTGGACACATTGCGACGGCCGGGCAGGTCCATCGGGACGCGCAGTTTCCCCAAAATCAGGCTGCGGGAAGCAGGGCCGACACAGTTTTACGTGATCCACATCACACCAAAGCAAGATCGTTCGGTGAAACCATCGTTCTACGAGCTATACGAATCGCCTAATTTGTTCCATTATTTCCAGCTTCATTCATGGAGGAAGCACGTGAATCTAGACCCGTCAGCATTTATTGCCGACCCGGAGTTGATCGAGGCGCTTGAAGCGCGGTCCACGACAATTTCCTGCGGAGAAGATCGCCTTCTGTTTCAACAAGGAGAAGCGCCCGCAGGGCTTTACATCCTCGACCACGGCGAGACCGTCCTGACCATGGCGTCGCCCACCGGCGACGAAGTCATGTCGGTCCAGGCGCCTACGGGGTCGCTGCTGGGGCTTCCCGGACTGGTCAGCAATGCGCCCTACACGCTCACGGCCATTGCCCGCACCGGCGCCCGGCTGAGCTTCATCTCCCGCGAAGACTTTACCGGCCTGATACAAGCCAACCCGCCTCTTGGAATCAAGATATTGCAGGTGCTTGCCGCCGAGGTGCGTTCCGCCCGCAGCGCCTTGTCGACCCTCAAGGCCCAGTAGGGCCCTGACCGCATGATCCTCGCTCGTACCTGGAGCCAATGCGGGCGTGGACGCCCGCACACCAGGCGGTCTGGAGACCACGAGTCATTCTCCTAGCCAGGGCTCGCCTTGAGAGCCGCAAACGGCTCCACCTGCTAAACTCTCACTCGTTATGCTCATTGCAGGCCTGCTCATCGCGGTGGCCGCTTATCTGCTCGGTTCCGTCCCTACGGGATACCTGCTGATTCGCCTTTTCCGCCACCAGGACATCCGCTCCTTCGGCAGCGGCAATATCGGCGCTACCAACGTTCTCCGCTCCGGCGGCAAGGGCCTGGGCGCTGTCACCTTTCTGCTCGACGTGGTCAAAGGCTCGACGGCTGTAGCGCTCGGCATCCTGCTGGCCCACGTCCTTCTGCCCAACGGCCCTGTGCGCGACATGGAGGCTCTGGCAGCCCTGTTTGCCGTCATCGGTCACATGTTCCCTGTCTGGCTCGGCTTCCACGGAGGCAAGGGCGTGGCCACCGGTTTTGGCGTTTTCCTGGTGGCCGCGCCGTGGGCCGCGCTGGCTGCCATCTCGGTGTTCGCGCTGCTGTTTGCCATCACTCGTTACGTTTCGCTGGCCTCCATCGTGGCCGCGGCCTGCTTCCCAGTTTTTGCCTGGTATTTTGCGCGCGGTGACCGTCCCTTGTTCTTCATCGCCGTCCAGGCAGCTGTGGCCTTGCTCATCATCGCCAAGCATCACCAGAACATCCGCCGCCTGTTCGCCGGCACGGAATCCCGCATTGGAGCGAAGAAGACCGCATGAGTCACATCATCGTATTAGGTTCCGGAGCCTGGGGAACCGCCATTGCCCTTTCGCTCCACCGCCGCGGCGGCCACACCGTCTCTCTGTGGGCCCACAGTCCGGAGTTTGCCCAGCAGATCATCGAAGCGGGCGAGAATACGCCCTTTCTTCCCGGTTTTCCCCTGCCCGCGGAGATTGTCGTCACTGGCGACAACGCGGCCGTGGCAGACGCGGAGATCGTCGTCTCCGTCGTCCCTTCGGAGTTCCTGCGCTCCACCATGGCGCGCCTGCGGCCGCATCTGCACGCCGGTCAGATCATCGTCAGTGCCACAAAGGGCGTGGAAGACCATACGTTCCTGCGCATGACGCAAGTGATCGCCTCCAGTTTGGCCGAGACCGGCCTGACGCTGCCCATCGGCGCCTTCTCGGGACCCAGCTTCGCTCTCGAAGTCGCTCAGGGCCAGCCCACGGCTGTGACCGTCGCCTTCGACGACCCTGCCATAGCCTCGCGCATCCAGTCCGAGTTCTCTTCGGAAACTCTCCGGCTCTACACTTCGACCGATGTGATTGGCGTGGAACTGGGCGGGGCGCTCAAGAACGTCATCGCGATTGCCGCTGGAGTCGCTTCGGGCGTTGGCCTGGGCTACAACTCCGCCGCCGGCCTCATCACCCGCGGTATCGCCGAAATTACCCGTCTCGCCGTGGCCTGCGGCGGGCATCGCGAAACCCTCGCCGGCCTTTCCGGCGTTGGCGACCTGGTGCTCACCTGCACCGGCTCTCTGAGCCGCAACCGCACTGTTGGGCAAGAGTTGGGCCGGGGCCGCAAACTCCCCGACATCCTGGCCGGATTAGGCGGCAAAGTGGCGGAAGGGGTTTTGACCACCCGCGCCGCTCTCGGCCTCGCCCGTCAGCAAGGGATTGAAATGCCCATCGCCGAGCAGATGGAGCTGATTCTGGACGAAGGCAAGGACCCGCGCGAAGCCATCAAGGAACTGATGTTGCGGCCTGGCAAGGACGAGCAGTAGGACTTTGACTGCGTAATTCGACAATCTCAATTCAAACGAATTTGCCAGAGCCAGTATGCGGGGTCGTCGCTTTCTTTCAGCGAGGGAGCGATGACGCCACATCCTTGCAAATCCGATCCCCGGCCCGCTCGCAGCAATTTCGTGCCACCAAGCCCCTCATTGTTGCAAACGCTTGAAACCACTGTGATTCATTCGGGCGGCGGACATGGGAAGCCGTGTCTCGGAGGCGGGTCCATTGCGCCCAGATTTGCGCGTGCAATTTTGGCCATCCTCTGCGCTGGGTCGCCGTTCATGATGGGTTGTGTAACCGGGTCCCCACCAAATCACCCGTCGTGCGGAGATCACCGCACAGGAGAACACGATGCCAATTGACATTACGAACTCGCAGTTTTTGATTGCTGCGTTTGTACTGATCCTCGTGGCAATCATCGCCATTGCAGCATACCTTCAATACCGCAAGACCAAGACGACGGCCCTGCGCCTGCGCTTCGCAGCGGAATACGATCGCGCGATGATCGAGGAGGGTTCCCGGCGGCGGGCCGAGGCCAAGCTGGCCGAGCGCGAATCCCGCGTGCGCGCCCTCGTGATCCGCGATCTAGGCGCAACCGAGAGAGATCGATTCGTGGCCGAATGGCAAACCGTGCAATCCCGCTTTGTCGACCACCCCAAGGCTGCCGTCACCGAAGCCGATGACCTGGTGAATTCAATCCTTGAGGCGCGTGGCTACCCACGAGCCAGCTTTGAGCAGCGGGCGGCGGACATGTCCGTCAACTATCCCCGCTTCGTCGAAAGCTACCGAACGGCACACGGCATTGCGGTGAGGCCTGCCACGGCTGACGCCACCACGGAAGAACTTCGCGCCGCAATGATCCAATATCGCGCCATCTTCGATGAGTTGGTTCAGGCGCAGAAGCCCGGCGTGCGAGCGACGGTCGCCGCGTAGGTGCTCACGCCGGCTGGAGTGAACGGGGCCAACTCATGAGGAGTTCGCCGCTGCGAACCTTCTCAGTCTTCTGGATCTAGCCCTCTAGGAGCGCTGCGCCTTCCCACCCATTTCGCGAAAAAACCTGCAAAATGGATGGGGCACGAGGCTTCGATTGGGAGGACGGATCAATAGCCTGCGCCTCCGGCAATCGCGCCAATGATCAACAGCGGCTCCGTGCCGGCTGTCACCGTTTCCGGCAGAGGAGCATCGGGCGATTCGTGCGACCAGTCCTCCTCGCAGGCGAAAAAGCGCAGAAATGGGCGTCGCTGGTGGGTGCCATGTTCGCGGATAGTGCCGCAGAGCATCGGGTAGCGAACTTCGAGAGCATCGAGCACCGCGCGCACCGTTACCGGCGAGGAAACCGCGAGAACCACTTCCTCGCCGGTTTTCGCCAGGGTGCGCAGGTGGTAGGGCAGAATCACCCGGATGCTGCACGGTTCGCTGCTTGGGCCGCTCATGGCAGTGTTTGCACCTCGACGGAGAGCACGGCGGGCAGATGGCGCACAATCGGAGCCCACGTGTCACCCGCGTCAGGAGAGGCGTAGACCTGGCCGCCGGTGGTGCCGAAGTAGATGCCGCACTCGTCCAGCGAATCGACCGACATGGCGTCGCGCAGCACGTTCACGTAGCAGTTTTCCTGCGGCAAGCCGTTGGTTAGCGGCTCCCATTCATTGCCCCCGGCGCGGCTGCGGTAGACCCTCAGCTTGCCCTCCAGCGGGAAGTGCTCCGAGTCGCTCTTGATGGGGACAACGTAGAGCGTCTCCGGCTCATGCGCGTGCACGTCGATCGCGAACCCGAAGTCGGTAGGCAGGTTGCCGCTTACCTCCTGCCAGCTTTCGCCTGCGTTGTCAGAGCGCATCACGTCCCAGTGCTTCTGCATGAAAAGCACGTCGGGTCGCGAGGGGTGGATGGCCACATGGTGCACACAGTGACCCACCTCGGCGGTGGGATTGGGCATGAAGGGCGACACCAGGCCCTTGTTGATCGGCTTCCAACTTTTGCCCCCGTCGTCCGTGCGAAAGGCGCCGGCGGCGGAGATGGCGATATAGATTCGCTGAGGATTGGAAGGGTCAAGAATGATGGTGTGCAGGCCCATGCCACCGGCGCCCGGCTGCCAGTGCGAACCGGTTCCATGGCAGCGCAGGCCGGCCAGTTCCTCCCAAGTGGCGCCGGCATCGGTGGAGCGAAACAGCGCCGCGTCCTCGACACCCGCGTAGACTACGTCTGGATCGGTGAGCGAGGGCTCCAGGTGCCATACCCGCTTGAACTCCCAGGGATGCGGTGTGCCGTCGTACCACTGATGCGTGCCGGTGACGCCTTCATAGGTAAACTTGTTGCCCGCCGGCGTCCAGTTGGCTCCGCCGTCGTCGGAGCGCTGAATGGTCTGGCCGAACCAGCCGCTTGTTTGCGAGGCGTAGAGCCGGTTGGGGTCCACCGGTGAGCCCTTCAGGTGGTACAACTCCCAGCCCGCAAAGAGTGGACCATTGACTTCCCACTGTTTCCGCTTGCCATCCGAAGAGAGAATGAACGCGCCTTTATGCGTTCCCACCAGCACTCGCACCTTGCTCATAGGTCTCCTTATCTCCCCGCTCCGGCCTCCTTTGCCGGACGTGCGCAAGGCTCGCCCTGCGATTCTTCCCCAACCACGGAAGAAAAGACAAGCGAAATTTGAGAACGGCCGCCGCCTTTGCCTCCGGTCGCGTCTCGGCGGCGGGATGCTCTAGACTCAAGTCTGGAAAACTCTCCAATGATGAAGTTCTTTGGCAGCAAGAAAAACATCCCGGTAACTCCTGTAACCGAGCCTCAAGACGTCGAGCAGGCTGGCGAGGCCCCGGACTCCAATTCAGACTCCAAGCCCGGCTTTTTCAGCCGCATGCGCCAAGCTGTTTCGCGCACCCGCGAAACGCTCTCAGCCAAGATCGAAACCATCGTCGCGCTCACCCGCACGGTGGACGAGTCGACGCTTGAGGACCTCGAAACCGCGCTGATCTCAAGCGACCTGGGCGTGCAGACCACGACTGCCATCATCGAGGCCTTGCGCGACCGCGCGCGCCGTCAGGCCATCGAAGGCGGGGACGAGTTGCGCGACCTGCTGAAGGCGCAGGTTCGCGGCATCCTCGAAGCGCCGCAGCACCCGGTTCCCACGCCGGACGCGCCGCCGACGGTCACCTTTTTGGTGGGCGTGAACGGCACGGGCAAAACCACTTCGGCGGGCAAACTGGCCGCTTGGTACCGCGCCCGCAATCGCACCGTGCTTTTGTGCGCGGCAGACACCTTTCGCGCCGCGGCCATCGAGCAGCTTGAAGTTTGGGCCACGCGCTCGGGCGTGGAGATGATCAAAACCCGCCAGGGCGGCGACCCGGCAGCCGTTCTCTACGATGCGGCATCGGCCGCCAAGGCTCGCAAGATCGACCACCTGATTGTGGACACTGCGGGGCGACTGCACACCAAGAGCGGCCTGATGGACGAGTTGGACAAGATGCGGCGCACGGCGGCCAAGCTGATTCCCGGCGCGCCCCACGAGGTGCTGCTGGTGATGGACGCGACCACCGGCCAGAACGGCTTGCAGCAGGCGCGTCTGTTTACCCAGGCCGCCGGGGTCACGGGCATTGTCCTGACAAAACTGGATGGAACGGCCAAGGGCGGCATCGCCGTAGCCATCGCCCAGGAGCTCAACCTGCCGGTGCGCTTTGCCGGGGTGGGCGAGCAGATGACCGACCTGCTGGAGTTTTCGCCGGCCGAGTTTGTGGATTCACTGCTGGGGTAAGCGAGAGTACGTGGTACGCACTGAAAGAACATAAGCGATGAAGATGGAACTCCAAAACCAGATACTCCTTGTCAATGCTGCTATTGTCGGCGCACTCGCTTTCCAGATTTTCCGAGGATCTCCCATTTTGATAGTGGTTGGAAGCGGAATCTTCTTACTCTTACTCGTCAACGCGATCTTTTTTATCCGTCTGCAAAGAGCAAAGAGAGCGAAATGAGCGCCTTGGATCAAGACATATATTGGATGCGGCGGGCGCTGGAACTGGCCCGCCGCGGCATCGCCGTTACATCGCCCAATCCCGCCGTGGGCTGCGTGATTCTGGACCGCTCCGGCCAGGTTTCCGGCGAGGGTTGGCATGAGTACGACCTGCTGGACCACGCCGAAGTCGTTGCCCTCAAAGTGGCGGCCCAGCACGCCGGGGAACGATTGCGCGGCGGTACGGCCTACGTGACGCTGGAGCCCTGCAACCACACCGGACGCACCGGCCCTTGCACGGAAGCTTTGATCGCCGCGGGCCTCAAGCGGGTGGTCGCCGCCACCATCGACCCCAACCCGGCCGTCGCCGGTCACGGTCTGGAACGGCTGCGCGCAGCGGGCCTCGAAACGGCCGCGGGAGTGTGCGAGGCGGAGGCGCGGCGGCTCAATGAGGGATTTGCCCACTGGAGCCAGCATCGCCGTCCGCTGGTGCTGATGAAGGTGGCCATGACGCTGGACGGACGGATCGCGCCGCCCGCCGGGCGGCAAGCGATGCGCCAACCCTACTGGATCACGAGCGAGGCCGCGCGGGCCGCCGTGCAGCCGTTGCGCTGGCAGGCCGATGCAGCCATGACCGGCGTGGATACGGTGGTGGCCGACGACCCCATGCTCACCGATCGCAGCGGATTGCGCCGCCGCCGCCCCTTGCTGCGCGCAGTGCTCGACTCGGCGCTGCGCATGCCGCTGGACTCGAAGATGGTGGCCGCGGTCCAAAACGACCTGGTGGTTTTCACCGTGTCAAAAGACGAGGCCAAAATCGCCGATTTGCGCTCTCGCGGCGTTCGCGTCGAGGTTCTACCCGCTGAAGCGGGCCGCGTGCCGTTGGGCAAGGTACTGGACAGGCTGGGCGAGGAAGGCATTTTGACCCTTCTGACCGAGACCGGCACGCGACTGAACACGGCTCTGCTGGCCGCCGGGCTGGTCGATCGTGTGCACCTGTTCGTCTCGCCGCAGATCATGGGATCGGACGCGGTGCCGGCTTTTCGCGGGATGACCCAAGCCATCCGCATGGCGGAAGTCGAGGTCGAGCGGTATGGAAACGATCTGGGATTGTGCTCGCTCCTCAGGGACCCATGGCCTCAAAAGCAGTGATCAGTCGTCAGTTGCCAGTGATCTGCAAAGCCGCCTGTGAACAACAGCATTTTGCCTTCGAATCGGACTCCCGAAAACTCCCGGCGGGGGTATTATGGGTCGGGAGAATGACCATGTCTCAATACGTTTTTCTCTGCACCGATTGCAATAAGGAGTTCACCCAGACTCTTCACATCTCGGACGTCGAAAAGGCCGAGGTTTTGTGTCCGCACTGCGGCAGCAAGCGGGTCACACAGGAAGTGGCGGCATTCTCTGCCGTAACCTCAAGAAAAAGCTAGTGTCCCGTCTCTGAAATTCACAACAAAACAGAGACTGTCATTCTGAGTGAACGGGGCCCCGAACGCTTTTCAGTTCGGGGGTGGTGAGCGAAGAATCTGCGTTTGTTCTTCCGCCCGTTTCGCAAAGAGATTCAGAGACAGGACACTCGATTTGTCCAGCACAACCAACCGATCGGGATTTCCGGAGCGGGGCGAATTCTCTACACTTTGGCCTCGGCGCGCGGCAGCCTTGGAGATTGACCCGCTTCCCGGACCCCTTAGAATAGAGCCATGTTTACTGGCATCATCGAACAAACGGGCACGCTGGTCAGCTTGACGAATCGCGGCGGCGTACGGCGGATTACGGTTGAGGCTCCAGGACTGGCTGGGCGGCTGCGCGAGGGGGATTCCCTGGGCGTTTCCGGCGTGTGTCTGACCGCGCTTGACGTAGACCCTACGCTTTTTCATGCCGACCTGGCGCAGGAGACACTGGACTGCACGTCCCTGGGTGCGCTTGCCATCGGCGCCAAGGTCAACCTGGAACTGCCCACCGCCGCCGGCAGCCCGCTGGGCGGGCACATTGTGCAGGGCCACGTGGACGGCTGCGGAACTCTGGCTTCTCTTGAGCCGGTAATCTCCCCGGCTGACCCGGCATTCAACAGGGAAACCACGGATTGGACCCTCAAGGTCAAGGTGCCGGAGAACGTGCGGCCATGGATGGTGCACAAGGGGTCAGTTGCCGTCGAGGGCATCAGCCTGACGATTGCCGATTTTGACGGCGAGACGATCACCATTGCTATTTTGCCGCTGACTTATTGGCGGACCAACCTGCACACGCTCGCCGCCGGCTCTCCGGTGAACGTGGAAGCCGATGTGCTGGTGAAGCTGGCCTATGCCCAGATGATGCAGGTCGAAAAGAAGCCCTCATTGGAGTTGTCCGAGGCCTGGCTGGTGGCAAGCGGGTATTGACTCCGGGGCAGCCCGGACTCATCATCCAGCGAGAAGGTTTGAGGGATGCGTATGAGTTCCATGGGTGAAATCGGGCTGAAGATCACCTTGGCTCAGCGGGAATTCTATCGCTATACCGGCGCTTCGGCCGCTCTGGAGAAGCGGGGTGCCGGAGCATCCCGGCCTGATCTGGCGTGGGTGCGACGCCAAGCGGAAGAAAAGCAAAGCCGCAGTGCCCTTGGAAAAACTCACGACGAGACTGTATGCGTAGCCTCTCAAAGCAGCCGATTGCGGGCTTTGTTCTCCCCCACCCTGGCCGCAAAAGCGAAAGCGCGGCGAGGGTGGGGCACCCGGTGAATCATCGGAATCGAAAAACGCTGGCTGCCAGCAGCCGCGCCGCCGCAACCGGCAAAGAGCGGGCCCTGCTCTCGGACCCGCCTCCTGTTCCCTGCGCGAGGCTCACGCCAGCAGGCGCTTGACCTTCTCTTCAATCACGTCCTGAGGAACATAGCCAACGACCTGATCGGCCACTTTGCCGCCCTTGAAGAACAGGAGGGCCGGAATGCCGCGAATGCCGTAACGAGATGGTGTGGCGCTGTTTTCGTCCACATTCACCTTGATGACCTTCAACTTGCCGGCGTAGGTCGTGGCCACACCGTCCACGATCGGCGCGATGGCCTTGCAGGGGCCACACCAGACGGCCCAGAAATCCACCAAAACCGGCTGCTCACTGTGCAGCACTTCCTGGTCAAACGTTGCATCGGTTACTTCCAAAACTCCCAATCCAGACATGATCCTCCTTGCAGGTACTCTCTACTCCCAGTGTACCGGCAACCAAGCTCTCATAAGATGCTGCAGCGGGCGGGAAAGTCGCAAGCGGGTCCACGACGGTTAACAGGAAACGTCTTCTCTCGGCCGGGATCGAACGCAAACAATCGCGCGTAATTGTTTCTAAATAAATGGCTTTTTAATCTCCAGAGAAAACAGAAGCGCCCGGATCCTGAGAAGGATCACGGGCGCTAGAGCAGCCCTCCCCCAGAACTGCCCACGCAGCGAATCTAGGAGTTCCAGGAGCGAATTGCAAGCAATCTTGAGTAACCGGGAAGGTGGGATCCAATGGGTGCCTGGCAGCGCGATAGTGTACTCGCAGCAAGGGTTACTCCGGTTACACGTCAAAATAAGTGCAGGAAGATTCAAGGGTGCTATGCGGCCGGGCCAACGTCCAATCGGGTGCTACGGCTGAAGGAGCCGGCTTGCCCCAGCGGACTCGAACCGGCAAATCTTGAGTTCCGGCTCAGCGAGGCCGTCGTGAGATGCGCGGATCGCGGCCGAGGCACCGGCCAAGCTCTCCTCGCTCTCGACAATCACCAGAACTGCGGAACCGGCGCCGCTCAGAGCCACTCCAAGGATGCCGTGCCCTCCCGCGAGCGGCAGCAGGCGGGGTAATAACGGACAGATGGGTGCGCGATAGGGCTGATGTATCCGGTCGCGCATGGCGACGCGCAACAGGTCGCCCCTGCCCTGAGTAAACGCAAGTCCCAGCAGCGCTGCCGACTGGATATTGAATACCGCGTCGGCGCGGGAATAGCTCGCCGGCAGCACCGCGCGGGCTTTGCTGGTGGCCAAGGGCTCGGTGGGAAGAACGACAATCGCCCGCCAACCCTCCGGAGGCTCAACGCGCGCGACGTGGACCTGCCGGCCCTCGCTGGCAGCGGAGACATATCCGCCCAACCAGCAGGCTGCAGCATTGTCCGGGTGGCCTTCCAGAGCCGAGGCCTCTTCGAGAATGTTCTCCGCGCTCCAGCCCAGTTGCCCGAAATGGACCGCAAGCGCAATCGCGGCCAGTCTCCCCGCCGCCGATGAGCCGCAGCCCATCCCCAGCGGAATCTCGTTATTCATGCGGATGGCCAGCGGAATCACAGGCCGTCCGTTGCCTTTCAGCAGGCCCTTGTAAATCTCCAGGATGAGATTGCCTTCGAGGCGGGAACAGCGCGCCCGATCACTGCCCGTTGCGGCAATCGAAAACTCCGCGGCCGGCATGGCATCGATCTCCAGATAAAAATCCAGAGCGATCGCGGCGGCGTCGAAACCCGGGCCGAGGTTGGCGGAGGTGGCCGGCAAACGCAGACGAAAATTCTCAGAATTTGCGCTGGGAACCGAACTCATCCCGCATTGCCTTTCATCGCCGCGAGCACTGCGGCCGGCGTCGCTTCCACAGCCTGCGCATTGCGCCGCATGCCGGCAACTTCCGCTTCCAGGCCCACGATCTCTTCTTCCTTGAGCAATGTACCGCGGTGGAAATCGATGGTGTAGTCGGCGTCCTTGAGCGTGTGGCCGGTCAGCACCAGGACCACCGTCTCCGAGGAAGCAATCGCACCACGCGCACACAGTTTTTTCAAGCCCGCAAGCGTCACCGCCGATGCCGGCTCACAGCCCAGACCCTCGGCGCCCAATTCCGTCTTGGCAATGGCGATCTCCGCCTCGCTTACGTCCAGACACCAACCATCGGTGTCCTGAATGACGCGTACAGCTTTGCGCCACGAGGCAGGATTGCCAATGCGAATGGCCGTGGCGCGGGTGTGCGCCTCCACCGGTTCCAGCGCCGTGCCATGACTGTCTTCAAAGCTGCGCACCAGCGGATTGGCCCCTGCGGCCTGGATGACGGAGATGCGCGGCATCCGCGCCACGAGGCCCAATTCGCGCAATTCACGAAACCCCTTGCCCAGCGCCGAACTATTGCCCAAGTTGCCGCCGGGAACAATCACATGGTCGGGCACATTCCAGTCGAATGCCTCGGCAATCTCGAAGGCCGGGGTCTTCTGGCCCTCAAGCCGATAAGGATTGACCGAGTTAAGCAAATGAATGGGCGCTTCTTTCACAATCTCGGTCAGCAAGCGCAGGCAGCCGTCGAAATCGGCCTTGATCTGGCAGGTAACGGCGCCGTAATCCATGGCCTGCGACAGCTTGCCCCAGGCAATCTTGCCTTCGGGAATCAGCACCAGGCTGCGCAACCCGGCGCGCGCGGCATAGGCAGCCATCGCCGCCGAGGTATTCCCCGTCGACGCGCAGGCCACCCACTCGAAGCCGCGCTCCTTGGCCACGCTCATGGCCGCGGTCATACCCGTGTCTTTAAACGAACCGGTGGGATTCATCCCTTGATGCTTGGCATACAACTGGTCGATGCCCAAGGCCTTTGAAGCACGCCTCAGCTTATAGAGCGGCGTATTGCCCTCGCGCAGCGTCACTACATCGCCAAAGCTGTCCAGAATCGGCAGCAACTCGCGGAATCGCCAGACCCCCGAGTGGTCCAGCTCTTCGGAGGAGCAGCGCCGCTCCCGCCAAAGCCACTTCAGGGCGCCGGGATTGGGACGATCGTGCCCCCCGCGCTGCCCCCAGCCGGGATATTCCACCTCAAACAGGTCACCGCACAGAACGCAGCGAAAATCCGGCTGGGCTTCCGTACCGGAGATGCGCGCCCCACATCCGAAACAACGCAACTGATGCAAATTGTCGTTCATACTTGCTGTTAGCCTACCAGCGTGCGCCGATTTTTGCCGTGTCTGGGGCCGAAAACGAGCCCGCCGAGACCAATACAACGGGCGCTTTTCGGATTTGCAGGCGCATCGCCACCAAACACGGATACTTCCGTGGTGCTCTACAAGCTGCGAATGAGATAGATCTTGACCGCGGCGAGGCTGTAGTCCTTTAGCTTGGCCGAGTTTTGGTCGATCAGCGCGTCTGCTTCCTTGGCCCGGCCTGTCCCGCGGAGTGCCAGCCCGTAGACGACTTGCAATTCGGCCATGCGCCAGGATGGGAGCGGAAAGGGCGCTCTCTGAGCCGCGGCAAGCGCGGGCTTCATCAGGTCGAATGCATCCTGCGGCCTCCGCTCTGCCAGCAGCGCTTCGGCGAGTCGAACCTGGGCGAGCAGCAACTCAGGATGGCCGGGCGGGAAAGTCCGTTGGCGGATATCGAGCGCGCTGCGGAACGATGTCTCGGCCGCGCCCGGCGCACCCGCAAGCAGGTTGGACAGACCCAGCGCCAGCAGCCCAGCGCTCAATTGCGGATTGTGATCGCCGCCCAGTTTCTTGTCCACTTGCACTGCGCGCGCGGCCAGCCGAAGCGCCTCCGGGTAACGGCCGCGATCGAGATCGAGAAGGACCTGATAGCCCATGATCTTTGCACAGCTCCAGCTCTCTTCATGCCCTCCGGCTGCCAGGAGCCGCATCGCCTCGTCGTAGGCATTCGCTGCGGCGGCGAAGTCGCCCTTCTGCTGGAGCACTCGTCCCCAATTGGCAAGAGCACTCAAATAAACAGGACCGGGCGTTGAGTAAACAGCCCGCATGATGGCGAGGTTCTCTTTGAGCAACGGCTCTGCGAGTTGCCAGCGCCCCTGTTCCAAGTAGATCCACCCGAGATTATTCAGGGAGTACGCCGTATCGGGATGGTTGCGCCCCCATATCCGCTGCCGTGTGGAAAGTACCTCCTGCTCGGACCGAGCGGCTCCATCCAGGTCGCCCATGTCGATTTGCGCCCCCGCGAGATTGTGCAGGCTGATCAAATAGTCGGAGCTTTGCTTGCCCAGGACGCTTGCGTCAATGGCGGTGGCTTCACGCAGCAGTTGAGCCGCTTCCGGATAGTCGCCCCTTCGCTCCAGAGTGAGCGCGAGATAGTCGCGCGCGCCGTCTTGCAGGTTATTGGCCATCGGCCTTTCGATTTCGAGAGCCTGGCGCAAGACCTGTTCAGCCTCCGCATCGCGATCTTCCCAATAGAGGCATTCCCCGAGGTTGCTCAAACTGTGTGCAAAGGCAAAGCTGCTGCGGCCGGATAATCTCTCGTTCAGTGCGACAGTGCGACGGAAAAGAGGCTCGGCCTTCGCGAAGTCCGTTAGCAGGCGATAATCGGTGGCCAGATTGGCAAGATTCTCAGCATAGGAAGAGGTCGCCGCTCCCTCGCTCTGCTCCGTCAGCCGAAGGGCTTGCTCCAGCAGCGGCTGGGCCTGACTGTACATGCCCAGGGCCACGTACGATTGCGCGATGCTCTCCGTCATCTCCGCCTGCAATTCCGGATCGGAGGTAAGTTCCCTGTTGAGCCGGCCCGCGGCCTGATCGAGCAGTTGGCGCGCAGTCACGTTTTCGCCTTTGGAGCCCTCCGGAGTCGCCGCCTTGAAGATACTGGCCAGAAACTCCTCTTCCCGACGCGCCTTGGCCTCTCCGCGGGTAGCGCGGCGGGCCAGCAGCGCCATTGCCATGGCGAAGCCAACGAGAAGAAGCACCGCCAGCGCCGTGGCCGCTGCGGCCGCGCGATGGCGGCGCACAAATTTTCCGACGCGGTAGGGAATGCTTTGCTCCGCGGCTTCGACCGGAAAGCCCTTGAAGTAGCGGTCCAACTCCTCCAGAAGCTGCGACGCGCTGGCATAGCGAAGTTCGGGATCCTTGCGCAGCGTTTTGTGGACAATGCTGTCCAGGTCGCCACGGATTCGGCGCGCGTCGGGGACAAGCAGGAAATGATTTCTGAGACACACATCACTTGGCTTTTCCGGCTCCTGTTCGCAAATTGCGCGGGCTTGCGCCAGGGGCTCACTCCGCGATCCGGCAAATGGCAGCTCTCCAGTAAGAAGTTCAAAGAGCAAAACGCCGAGCGCATAGACGTCGGTAGCCGTCGAAACCGGCCGGCCAAGCAGTTGTTCGGGACTGGCATAGTCGGGGGTGAGCATCTGTTCGCCGCCCGGGAACAGAACCTGATCGCCTGGCGACTGATAGGGATCGATCAGCTTTGCGATTCCGAAATCGAGCAGTTTGGGCGTACCATCAACGGTTACCAGCACATTTAACGGCTTGATATCGCGGTGAATCACCAAGTGGCGATGCGCGTAGTCGATGGCGGCGCACAGGGTGCGGAACAGGCACAGCCGCGCATCCAGCGAGAGCTTCTGTTGGCCGCAGTAAACATCGAGGGCGATTCCATCGATGTACTCCATCACCAGGTAAGGCGAGCCTTGCACGGTGATACCGCCGTCCAACATGCGGGCTATGTTTGGATGGTCGAAGTCGGCAAGAATCTGCCGCTCCGTCCGGAAGAGTAATTGAAGCTCGGGTCGATGCGTTAGGCCAGCACGCAACACCTTGATGGCGACTGTGCGCTGAAACTGGTCGTCGTCGCGCGCGCCCAGATAGACAGTGCCCATACCGCCCTCGCCCAGAGTGCGAAGCAACCGGTAGGCGCCGATTCGCTCCAACCTCCCTGCATCAGCGTCGAGCAGATCGCTGGCCGCATCGGCAACCGACCCTTTCAACGCTGCAAGAGTCATGTCGGAGGATGAAAGGAGCGAGTCGAGTTCAGCGCGCAGTTCGCGGTCGCCCGCGCAGGCTTGCCCGATGAAGACTTCGCGGCGCGCCGCGTCCATTTCAGACGCCTGATGAAACAGCGTTTCGATCCGCCTCCAGCGAGTTGTTGTCCCGACTTCCATCAAGATGGTCCTCGCGAGGTTTCAGTCCCGGCCCCGCTTCCCGACGTCGATAAGGTAAGCTCCCGCTGGAGAAACGCTTTGGCCAGTTTCAACTCGCGGTGAAGCGTAGCGGCGGAGATGCCCATGGCCCCGGCCGCCTCGTCATAGGTCAATCCCCCGAAAACCAACAGCTCGATGATGGTCCCCTTGCGTGCGTCTTTCGCCGAAAGGCGCTCAAGGGCCTGGTTGACCTCCAGCAGATTCGAGGCCGAGGGCACGCCCAGGTCAAAAGCCGCGTCCAGCGACACCTTCTCGAATTCCCCGCCTCGTTTGCTCCGGTTCCGGCTCTTGGCGTGGTCGATGAGGATGCGGCGCATCACCTGCGCGGAGATGGCGAAGAAGTGAGCGCGATCATTCCAGGCGACATCCGCGTCGACCAGCCGCAGATAGGCTTCGTGCACAATCTCGGTGGTTCGCAGCGTGTGTCCCTTGCGCTCTGCCGACAGACGGCGCGACGCAAGCCGGTAAAGCTGGTCGTACACCACCGGGATCAGAGCGTCGAAGGCAGCCTTGTTGCCACCGCGCGACTCGTTCAAGAGGAGCGTAATCGAGGACCGGTCAGGATCCATGGGGATGTCTCCCATCGGTTGTCAAGGGTCGGGAATGTTTCGAACTGCGGCCTTATCGACGAACAGGAAGCGTGCAGGCGAATTGGCAGCCGATAAGGCCTTGCCGCCGATCTGGATGGCCACAGTTTATTGAACTTTCCGCGGCGGCACAAATGAATTTCACCGGAAGAGACGGCAGCGAGACGGGCGCGGTATCCAATTCACCAGCCAGGAGAGCGTCCGCTTGCATCGGCTATCCCCCGATGAGGGAGTCTGCGCAGATTCATCGCTAGAGGAACTGAGGGCAAGAGAGCAGGGTGCCGGGCGGCAAGTCTCCGGCGTTGCCGAATGATCTCTCGTGTCCATCATTCAGCGCTGCTCAGAGTAATGAGCTGCAAAAAGCCGCCAAAGGATACCGCCATGAAATCGACCGTACAAACTCTCCTTCTGCTTTTCACCGCTGGACTCTCCGCAGCGAGCTGGTGTCCAGCCGTTGCGCAAACCGCGAACGAAAAACTCCCCACACCCAGTGCCGCATTTGCACCCACCGCAGTTCCTGCGCTGGTTCCCTACTCGGGCGTGGCCCTGGGCAGCGACGGAAAACCGCTAACCGGCGAAGCCGTCATCACCTTTCTGGTCTTCAAGGACGATCAGGGCGGTGACCCCCTGTTTGCCGAAACCCAGAATGTGACCCTGGATGCTGCCGGCCGCTACAAAGTGCAGCTCGGCGCCAGCCTTTCCAGCGGCCTGCCCACGGATCTGTTCGCCAACGGCGACGCCCGCTGGCTGGAAGTTCAAATTTCGGGCCAGACTCCGCAGCCACGCGCACTGCTGGTCAGCGTACCCTACGCCTTGAAGGCCGCCGATGCGTCCACCCTGGGCGGCCTGCCCGCCTCTGCATTCGTACTGGCCGGAAGCCAGACCGCTACAAACGCCACCGCACCGGCATTGGCCACCACCGCAAGGCCCGATGCCACCACCGCAACTTCCACCGCTGTCACAACCACTGGAGGAGCCACCGGAAATTTGGCCGTTTTTTCCGGTGCATCGGCCATCGCCAACTCCAATGTCTTTGAAGACGCAACCGGCGTGGGCATCGGCACCACCACGCCCGCCGCTACGCTGGATGTAAACGGAGCCGTCGACTTGCGCGGAATTGCTGTCCTGTTCCCCAAGGCCACCGCGACTGTGACTGCTGGCGCCAACTCATTTCCGTTGACGCTTTCCGCTTCGGGCTACAATTCGACTACCAAGGCGGCTGTCATGCCGAACTTTGCATGGCAGGCGGAACCGACCGGCAATGACACGTCTGCACCCTCGGCAACTCTCAATCTGCTCTCCTCCACCGGGACAGCCGCGGCCAAGGAAACCGGGCTCTATGTCAACTCCAACGGCACCGTGCATTTTGCAGCAGGGCAGACATTTCCGGGAACCGGCGTGGGCACCATCGCCGGAGTTACCGCGGGCAATGGCCTGGCGGGAGGCGGAACCAGCGGGAACGTTACGCTGAACGTAGACACCACGAAAGTTCCGCTCTTGAACGCCTCCAATAGTTTCACCGGAAATCAGGCCATCAACGGATCCCTGACGAGCACAGGAAACATCATCGCGACTGGCCAACTGATCGGCAGTTCCGAAACCTTGAGCCACGGGCTCTCAGCCGGAGGCATATTGATCCCGGCAAATGGAGCTTCCACTTCCGCACAGGGCGCCAATTCCTATCCGCTCGACTTGGAGGCATCTTCCTACAGCTATTCAACCGGCCCTTACACGGCCGATTTTCGCTGGCAGGCCGAGTCGGGCAATGTCACCTCAGGAGCATCCACACCCTCCCTGAACCTGCTCTACGGGTCGAGTGCAAGTGCACCGGTGGAAACAGGTTTTTCGGTCACGCCCAGTGGAACGCTGTCGGCTGCGTCGCTTAACGTGGGACCGCCTCCGCTCGGCCCCTACGGGATAGGGACGGTTTTGCCCACCGGCGCCATTGGCGCCCAGCAAGTCCAGGTCACCGTGCCGGCCGGAACCATTGCAACACCTGCCCTGGTCGTCCAGGCGGACGACGATAGTCTTTCGAGGCACGCTCCGCAGCAACTCGTCATCCAGGGCTCGGCCATGCCGGGGCAGCAACTGCTGATCGGCTATCTGTCCGGCTATTCCAGCAAAACAGAAACCACCGGAGGATATGCTTCCCTTCAGGCCACGTGGACGGGCAACTTGAACACCCCGTTGCTGCTGCAGCCCAATGGAGGATGTGTCTGCATTCGAATCAACGGCGACGATGCGATTGTAAACAACAGCATCGAGGGACAGACGACGCCTCTACTCATTGGGCAGGGCCAGGGAGCAGCCGTTGCCGATGCGTGGTATGTGTACAGCTCCCGGCGTTGGAAGAACAACATCCAGACCCTGCCCGATGCGCTGTCGAAAATCGAGAAGTTACGCGGCGTCTCTTACGATTTGAAGGCCACTGGAAAGCACGAAGTTGGTCTCATCGCCGAAGAAGTGGGCGCCGTGGTCCCGGAGGTCGTGCAATGGGAGGCCAACGGCAAGGACGCTCGCGGAGTCGACTATTCTCGACTCACAGCTCTGTTGATTGAAGCCACCAAGCAGCAGCAGGCCGAGTTCGAAAAAGCCATGCGGCTCATCAAGAGTCAACAGGCCCAGATCCACAAACAGGCCGCAAGCATGAAAGCACTCTCAGCCCAGGTCCGCACCGCCAATGAGAGCCTGCAGAAGGCCAAGCAGCAGTGGATTGCGCCTCAGGGTGCGCCGTCAACTGCGGCATTGGTCGCCTCGCGATAGATGGAAATTCAGCGGTCTGGCGAGTGGCGCATCTCGATGCGCCACTCGCTTTGGGATTGGTTGCTAAGCGGCTGCGGCGCCAATGCTGTCGAGGCTTGCCAGCACCTCGTCTGAAAGCTCCAGCGTGGCAGCGGTGAGGTTCTCGCGCAGATGCTGAACCGACGAAGTGCCGGGAATCAGCAGTACATTCGGAGAACGATGCAGCAGCCACGCAAGCGCAACCTGCATGGGTGTGGCCTCGAGCGACGCGGCTACCTCATTGAGTCTGGTTGACTGGAGCGGGGAGAAGCCTCCCAATGGGAAGTAAGGCACATAGGCGATGCCCTGCGCGGCGAGAGCGTCAACAAACTCATCGTCGGTTCGCTGGGCCACGTTATAGAAATTCTGAACGCACACAATTTCGGTGATTGTCTGCGCCTCGGCAAGCTGCTTGGGAGAAACCGTGCTCATACCGATGTGCCGAATCAGCCCCTGCTGCTTCAACTCGGCAAGCGCTGTCAGCGGCTCCTCAAAGGGCTCGTCCGTCGGCCCGGTCAGACCGCCGAGGCGAAGGTTGACCACATCGAGCGCATCAAGGCCGAGGTTGCGCAGATTGTCGTGTACCGCGTCGATGATCTCCTGGCGTGAGCGAGCATGCGGCCACGAGCCATCACTGCCGCGGCGTGCACCCACCTTGGTCACGATCACGAGATTATCAGGGTAAGGATGGAGCGCCTGCTTGATCAGTTGGTTGGTGACGTGCGGACCGTAAAAGTCGCTGGTATCGATGTGGTTCACGCCGGAAGCGACAGCCTCGCGCAGCACCGCAATTGCGCCGGGGACGTCACGCGGTGGCCCCCAGACCAGCTTTTCGCCATCGCGCCCGGCGAGTTGCATGGCGCCATAGCCCAAGCGCTTTACAGTCATGGAAGTGTGGGGAAAGGCAAAAGTACCACCAAGATTCGATTGTTCCGTCATATGTCTCCTCAGAAGCCGCCCGTCGGTGCGTTGAAATTCCAAGCGTACAGTGATTAGATGAAGGAACCTTCAGTTTAGGAGTTCGCATTTGCAAAAGCGACCGCAACACACTTTGGAGCCGCGAAAACTGCCGGTTCAGGCACGTTCCTCTGCCAGTGTGGAAGCGATTTTGAAGGCCACGATTCAGGTTTTGTTGAAAATCGGCAAAGAGAGCCTGACAACAACGCGCGTCGCAGCCCGCGCCGGGGTTTCCGTCGGCACGCTCTACCAGTATTTTCCCAACAAAAGCGCATTGTTGCGGGCAGCGCTGCAGCGCCATATGGACGAGGTCGGGGCGGCCCTCGAGACAGTATGCCGCGAACAAGCGGGCTCGTCGTTGGAAAAGATGGCGACGGCTCTGGTGACTGGCTTTCTGGCAGCGAAGATGAAAGATGCCAAGGCCAGCGTTGCGCTCTATGCGGTCAGCTCGGACGTGGATGGCGCGAGAATTGCGCGGGAAATGAGTCGAAAGGCCAATCGCGCCATCGTCACCATGCTTGCGACGGCAAAGGACGAGTTGACGACCGATCCAGAGCTGGTGGCTTCGATGCTGCAGGCGACGATGGCAGGCGTGAGCCGGCGGCTGCTGGAGTCCGCTTCGCCTGAACTTGATTATGCAGGGTTGCGCGATGAACTCGTGTTTCTTGTGCGTACGTATCTTCGCGCTTGTTCGAAGCGTAGCGCGGGGCGCTCGCATACCGTTCTGTTGAACACAAAGGCTTCCTGAAACCGTCCAGCGTCCGGCGAATCGATTCGCCGGACGCTGGAATGGTTTTAACACCGGCCTATTCGTGCGAGGCTGCCTTGGCACGCCACTTCGCAGTGAGTTCCTTGTCAGACAGCGCCTTGATGAAGACACCTCCAACGACGCTGCGGGCCTGGAAGCCGATCTGCTTGCCGGTCGTCTTGGTGTCGTACCAGTCGGTCAACGGAACGCGGCTAGGCGTCTCGTTCATCCACAGATACATGGGATCGACGATAGCATTGAACTGCTCCGGCCTGGATGCCAGCGTAGCCGTCCAGATACTCCAGTCGAGCTTTGTGTAATCCGCGCGGCTGTCGAGCGGCAGGCCGTAGTGATTGACCTTGGTCAGGTAGAAGGACACTTCACTGTCGCGAATGCTCTTGGGGAACAAGTTGTAATCGAGCACCTTGTCCCACACCAGGTTGTATTTCTGGCTCCAGGTGCCGGGACTGTTGAAGGCCAGCTTGTAGTGGTCGCCTTCAATAGCCATCGCGGCCCACTTTCCTGCCATGGTCTTTGCCAGAGTGCTGTATTCTTGCGCTACGTTTTCATGCTTGAGCAAATGCGCAAGATCGGCATAGGCGGCCAATGCGTCGATTGCCTTGATGGAGAGATTTGAGTTGTGAGCAACGTGGCCGGCGAAGTCGTCGGTCGTCAGTTGATTCTCCGGATCGAGGCCCTTTTCCTTCAGGTATTGCGCCCACTTGGTGAGTTGCGGCCAGTAGCGCTCCGCCAGTTGTGCACTGCCCTCGGCACGGGCCAGGGCATCGACCAGGATGAGCATGTTGCCGCTCTCCTCGACGGGCATCTGATCGTCTTCAGTGTTTTCGCCACCGCCATAAACCTGGCCGTTGGCCAATGGATACTGGCCAAGGTCGTGCGGAGAGAAGGGGAACTTCCAACGGGCAAGGGCCGAGTATTCGAGCACGGGCAACAACTGCCCCTCAAGGAGCTTCGGCTGGAAAAACAGAAAGAACGGGGCCGAGGGGTAGAGCACGTCGACCGTGGCAATGCAGCCGTTGGAAAAATTCTCCTTGGCAAACAGCATCGGGTCGCCGTTGGCGTCGGCCACAAGCTTGTGTGCGGCAAGCGTCTGCCGGTAGGACATGATTGCAATCGCCGCGTAGTGCGCTCCGCCAACTTTAGTCAGATCGGCAGATAACTCCGCATCGAACGATTGGCCGCGCGCGTCGAGGCTGGCGTATTGCTTTTCGGCGGTGTCGAGCATCTCTTCTACCGGCATATTGTTGCGCTGCCAGTAGGGACGAAGATTCCGCTGCAAGTATTGGATTGCGTAGTCTTCGGTATAAGAAACAAGCAGGTGACGCGCCACTGGCTGGGCGCCGACCGCACCGAACTCCAGGACCGCCGCCAAGTGCGAACTTCCCCAATCGGCTGACCTGGGCTGGCCGATCGTGTCGCTCGCCGGAAGCTTGCCCTTAGCGACGAACACATCACCAGCATCGGGCGCAATGTCGGTGGTGGAATCCTCATCCTTGGGAACCGCGAGATGGAAATAGCCCCAATCGATACGAAGGTCGTCGCCAGAGCGATTGAGAACACTCTGCTCGCGGGATCCAACGGACAGGACATTCAGCAGCGCTGTCTGATTGCGAAACGCGACAACCTGCTGGCTACGATCGTTGACCGCAATCAACGGGTCAACATCGAGAAGGATCGATACTTTGTGCGAAGTTCCGTCGGTGGCTTGCGCAGTCCACGTCAGATAAGTAACCGGACGCGACAGGACATCCAGGTCGTTCATCATGGCCGGCGTAAAGAAAGTCAGATTCAGCTTGACGCCGCTCTGTTGAAACTCATACCGGGTGTGCGTGGCGGTGACTGAACTGCCGGTTTGCTGCATTGCAGGGACGGATTCAGGATCGCGCCCCATGAAGCGAAAAGCCTTGCCATCAATGCGCGCAAGGCCGGCAATCGGTTGCGGCTTGCCCGTCCAATGGGTTGTGGCGGAATCGGTGAGATTGTTGGTTGTCGACCAGATGCTGAAGTAGGGGTCGTGAGTAATGAGTGGTGTGGCAGGAGCCCTCTGCTGGGATGCCGCGGAGCCAGCACCAAGACAGAAAAAGGCGCAAACAGCCGCAAGTGACGCAACAATCTTCATCGAACTCTCCTTGAACAGAAAGACGCTTCTCTACGATTCCCGATCCACCCGCCGGATGGCCGCGTTGAAGAAGACCGGGCTTCGACACTTCAGCGCAATATTCCGTAAGTATAGATCGTTGACAGCACGGTTAGCCCGCCGGGCGAGGAGATTGGAAGCGGAGCCCACAAAGGCCAAGCAAATGGCGTCAACCAGTGTAATTCCATGCAGATAGCCGTGGCGCCCGGCCCGGCATACGCCGATCTTTTTGAGCGGAACAAGAATGGCAACCAAACCGTATACTGTGACATGTGCGCCACCACTCGATTGCCGGATCCGCCAACTGACTTTCTGTCGAACCGCCTTTTCGACTTTGCAAGGCGAATTGAGGGCGTTGATCCTCAGTTGTCGCGTGTTCTGGTTCCCTGGATCGCGCGCCATCCACGCTACCTTCCCGGTTTCTTCCGCTTGGGACGCACCATTGGACAGTCAAGGCGCGTGCGAGCGCGTGCGCTGGCCGGCGGGGTGCAAGTGCCGCCTTTTCTGGTCCTCAGCGTCACTTCAAAATGCAATTTGCGCTGCGTCGGCTGCTATGCCGGGGCGGTGGGCACGGTGACCAGAACGCCGTCCCGGCCTGGACTCGAGTTGGACGAATGGTACAAGATCGTGGACGAAGCGATCCGACTGGGCGTGATGGCGTTCATGATTGCCGGCGGTGAGCCATTTATGCTTCCGGGCATTGCGAAGCTGTTCCGCGACCATCCCGACAGGCTGTTTCTTGTCTTCACCAATGGCACCACTCTCGCGCCAGGCGACTACCAGATATTGAAAGACTGTACGAACACAGTGGTTGTGGTCAGCCTGGAAGGCGATCGCGACTTGACCGATCTGCGCCGAGGCCATGGAGTCTACGAGAAAGCCCTGGGTTCTCTCGACCGTCTGCGGGAAGCTGGTGTTTTGACGGGCATCGCTGTGACGGTTGGGTCGGCGAACATCGAGTACTGGTCTGAGCCGCGCAATATCGACACACTGATTGCCCATTGCGGACCGCTGGCGATGTTCATCGAGCAGATTCCCAACGGACAGGTTCCAACCGGAAGCTGCGAAGGCGGTGCGCTGATGACTGCGGAACAGCGCGCCCGCTTCCGCAAGACCGTCGTCGAGTACCGCGATCGCGCCACAGGAGGCGCTTACATTATCCATTCGCCTGGAGACGAAGAAACGCTTGGGGGATGCGTTTCCGCCGGACGCGGCTTCGCCCATGTAACTCCAAGCGGCGATGTAACCGCCTGTCCCGTATCTGCGCTGGCGACGCACAATGTAAGGACATCAAACCTGCGCGAGGCCTTGGCCAGCCCGCTCTTCACCATGATCCGCGAGAACGCGCATTTGCTTGAGACAGAGGGTCACCCTTGCGGGCTGTCCGCGCACGCTGAAGAGTTGGAGAGTATGACGAGAGGTCTGGGCGCGTATCGCACCGGTACGCCTGAATCCGCACAGAACGATTGGCCCATCGCAATTCGCTGACCCGCCGCTGCCGTACGCTGACATTTTGTGTGCCAGTGCGACGGCAGGCTGGGGTTGATTTCGACTGTCTTTCGCTATCGCCTGCAAACAATCGCGGCGCTACCTCGATTGAATGACGAGATCTTGTGGTGAGTTCAGCCCGATCAATACGTCTTCATGTAGGCGCCGATATCCCATCTTCCACCGTAGTTATTTTGATCGTCGATGATCACATTCGCTGGCCACGTAGAGGCTGCGTCAAGCCCGCCTTCATATACCGGCCCGAGATTCATGCCCGCATCGATGGCTGGCGACGAAGCGGAGAGCGAGAAATTGCCCGCGGGTGCATTGGTGAAAAGTGGATTGGCCTGGACGGAGTGGGAGCATCCCGCTTTGCCGCAATTGCCCGCGGCAATCTCCCAGGCGCTATAGGTTGATTCGAACAAGGTCTGATTTTTTGAATTCACTCCCCACCGGATGAAATTCGACGATGCGGGTCCGAAGTCATTATACGAATACACGTTCCCCGAGCCATTCGCACCTGGATTTTCACATCCATTCCAAGCCGCCAGATTTGGGCCGCTAAGCGAACTCATGACGATGTTGTTGACGACGATGTTATTCATGCATCCCCCGGGCGCACTGCCCGCCGCAGGCCCCATCAGCATGACGCCCCCACTCTGGTTACTGGAGACTGAATTGTTATAGATCTGCATATTTGTCATTGACAGGGTGCCATCGGCAAAGGCATAAATGCCGTATCGCCCATTGTTGAAAACAACATTACCGTAGACCGAATCGCCGAAATCCGCGTCCAACTCGATTCCATCTTTTGTATTCGAGAAAATTTTGTTGTAACGAATGATCGCTCCGGGGCCCGATGTGTCAAAGTCGATGCCGCCCGCAACCAGCGCGGAACCCGCTATGCTGCTCGCGCCGTTTGAGTAGATCAGGTTGCGCTGCACAATCGCGTTCCCCTGTGCAGGGCCGCCTCCTTTAATGCCGGCACAAGGAACTGCGGAGTTGTTGAACACTTCGTCGTTATCGTGGATGATATTTCCATCGATCAACACGTTTGGCGCATCAAAAACCGAGATTCCGTCGTGTCCATTATATGCAACCGTAGAGCCTTTCACCGTATCGTTCGAAGACTGTAAAATGGCAATCCCCTCGCTGAAATTGCTATCTGAGACCACCCCAGAAATAACAACGTTATCGTCGTCATCGTTGTCGAGATTTATCCCGGTATTGTTCGCATTCAATGTTTGTAAATTGACAATGCTGATATAAGAGGCGGTATACAGTTCGATGCAATAATCTCGCTGGCTCGCTTCAATGAGGTGGCCGCCAGGATTGGAGTCGCCGATGAGTCGCACCCAAATGTTGCTGTTGTTCGTATCCAGATACCACTGACCGGCGGCCAAGGAAGTGTAGCCTGACGTGTTCTGGGTGAGACGGATCCCGTCTACGAACACCTGATTTGGCGCATTTGCATAGAGCACGCTGCTGTGGCTGTTCCCGGCCCCGTGGATGGTCACATACGGCGCCACGTACACCGTTGCCGCAGCGCCGCCTGCTGAGACCTGTTGTGCCGCCCAGGAAGCGACTATGTTTGCGCCGCTAATAATGGGGAGCGGAGAGTTTACGCTGCCATAGGCACCGATCGTAATTGGCTGTCCGGCCAAGCCGGAATATCCTTTGCTCCCAACGATATCTGACAGTTGTTCCCGCCAGATTTGCCCGCGCCTGAAAAGGATCTGGCTCCCCGGCGCAAATTTAATGGTATTGATGTCGGCGATCGTGGCATAGACAACTGCAGATCCTCCGCTGCAATGGAACGTGGTTGGATTGTAGTTCGAGCAGTCGGGGGTCGCTGAGGCTACGTGGATATCGGGAATCGTGCTATCGACATAATAGATAGCTCCCGATGCTCCCGAGCCCGGAGCGGTTGGAGACGTGATCGGAGCGGTGATCGGTGAAACGATTGGAGAGACGATCGGAAAGCCAACCGGGAAAGAGACATGGGGACCGACGGTCGGCTTCTGAGCATGCCCGGCGGTCACAATCAAGCACATAAACGCGCTCGCGAGCGACCTCATCAGATAACCGCTGAACAGGTGTGCTTTGTCCGCTTCCAGCCGATCCGGACTCTCAGTTGGAATTGCTATCGCGCATTTTGGAGGCAGCGGAAGCATGCATTGGCCTCTGAGCTCAGATTGTTTTTCTCGCATCGGGCAAAACCTTTCGAGGCGCGAATCGCTCGCAACCAACGTATTACGCACCTATGACTGCGGATATGGGCTTTCCTGGAAACTGCGGGCAGTTCGGCCGGCAGCAAGAAACAGGAGTGGAAACTGGCAACTGTATCGGAGTATCGGGTCAACGGTTTCAAGAGCAGTCGTAAATAGAGCGGTTACGTTCGTACTGTATTGGCTCGATCGAAGGCCACTCGCCACACTTGGAAACCCATGAAATGGCGCAGGTTGACGCCAACTGAGGCTGTACCGCTTGCATGCAATCGGCCGGGCGCTTTTGATATGCAACCGCACTTTCCGCGTGCGAACGGTGAACGATGCCCGGTGGAGAGGTCGTCCCTCCCGCAATACTTGGGCATCAGGCGAGCGCGTCCCAGCCAGATGTTCTCTCGCTGGCCGACGCGATGATCGCTCACGATTCCGGAGGTCCACCAAGGCGTCGCTGAAATCTTTCGTAACGTACGTCGATAGGGATGCAGTCAAGAGGCTGCCACTTGTTTGACATCCAAATGCAACCACCTGGGAAGATCAATGCAAATCAAGAGATTTCCGATGAACGTGCGTCATCCTAACTCCATCGTTTACGCGATGTTGCTTGTTATGTTCCTCGTTGGTATCGATGCCGGGTGCCAGACAGCCGTAACATCGGACCGCTCGGCCGTTGAAAACAGAATCACGACTCCTGTTGAGGAGAACGCACGGATCGTTTTCAAAGGAACCGTTCATCCCCTGGCGAACGCAGCCAACGATCGCGGAAGAGCGCCCGAAAGCCTTCCTCTTGAACGTATCCACCTGCTGCTGCAGCGGAGCGATAGCCAAAACCGTGCGCTGCATCAACTGATTCAGGATATGCATACACCGGGCAACGCGAGTTATCACAAATGGCTTACCCCTCAACAGTTCGGCAGCCAGTTTGGTCCGTCCGACCAGGATATTGCGACCGTCGAATCCTGGCTCCAATCGCATGGATTCAGCGTCAAACAGGTCACTCCGGGCAAACAGGCCATCGAATTTTCAGGCAATGCCGGTCAGTTTCGCAATGCTTTCCATGCGGCCATCCACAGCTATCAGATCAACGGGCAAGCTCGCTATTCCAACGCCTCCGATCCTGAGATTCCTGCAGCGCTTGCACCCGTCATCGGCGGATTCGTCGCACTCAACAACTTCCCGGTTAAAAGCTACGCGCGCGTCCTCGGGAAGGCTGAGTATCAACTACGGACAGGCCGGGCAACGCCGCAGTGGACGTATCAAAACGCAACCACGCTGCTGCTATCACCGGCAGACTTCGCCGTTCAGTACGATCTGAACCCGCTCTACCAGTCTGGCGTGAACGCGGCTGGACAGAGCATCGCAATCATCAACGAAGCAAATATCAACGTTGAGCAGGTCAACCAATTCCGGTCGATCTTTGGCCTTCCAGCGAACCCTCCGCAAGTTGTCATTGACGGCAATGATCCTGGGATCGATGGCATCAACGATGCGACGCCTAACTATGCGTCCACCGAAGCCTATCTCGACGTTGAATGGGCCGGAGCCGTGGCACCAGGGGCAACCATCTATCTGGTGATCGCAGCGGATTCCGACCTCGAGTCCGGATTGTTTCTGGCCGCCGAGCGTGCCGTCTATAGCAACATCGCTCCGGTAATCAGCGTCAGTTTTGGACAATGTGAGCAGTCCCTTGGATCGACTAATGCCTTCCTCAGCAACCTGTGGGAACAAGCCGCCGCCCAAGGCATCACTGTCGCAGTCTCCTCGGGAGACAACGGGTCGGCGTCATGCGATGACGAGAATAGTCAGGAATATGCAGTGGGCGGCCTTGCAGTAAACGGTCTTGCATCCACCCCATACAATGTGGCAGTCGGCGGCACGGACTTCTATTATCCCAATTACACGAATCTGACCAGTGCCGATCTGCAAACGTATTGGAACCTCGCCCCAACGCAGCTTCCTCAAGCGTCTCAGCTTCGGATAATCGGGGAGCAGCCATGGAACGATAGCCAATATGGGCTGGACGTTCAAGCCTCCGTGAATGGGAAGTCCTCGATCGTGGGTGGCGGAGGAGGGGCGAGCAGTTGCCAGTCGGGGACCATGTCATCCGCGGGCAGTGGATGGGCCGCCTGCACCGCTGGATATCCCAAGCCCGCGTGGCAATCCGGCTCGGGAGTTCCGTCCGACAATGTGCGCGATGTTCCTGACACATCACTGTTTGCCGGCGATGGCGCGAACCTCAGCTTCTATCCCATCTGCGCATCCGATGGGGATTGCCAACCAGTGTCCGGCAACGCTCTCATACAGATCACCGGCGTTGGTGGCACCTCTGCCACCGCGCCTGCATTTGCCGGCATCATGGCACTCGTCAATCAGCGATACGGCCGCCAAGGCCAGGCAGGCTTCACGTTATACCCTCTCAAAGCACAGTTTGCCGCAGCGTTTCACGAAATAACACAGGGCACGAATTCAGTGCCCTGCTCTTACTCGCCGGAGACGCTCAACTGCATTGAAGTCGCCAATCCGTTTACCGTGGAGGACCCCACGTTCGGCACTGCGACGGAGGGCCAACTAGGCACCGGGACGACGCCTGGATACGTTGCCACCGCTGGATACAACCTTGCAACCGGGCTCGGATCCATTGATGCCAGTCAACTGGTCAGTCACTGGGGCGACGTTCAAACGTCCGGCACAACGACCACTCTGACTTCGTCGTCCAACACATTTACACATGGGACACCAATCACTTTAAGCGGAAGCGTTACAGCTGCAGGGCGTACGCCGACTGGCGATGTAGCCCTGATGACCGATAGTTCGACGCCCCTGCAGCAGGGACTCGCATTGTTCAATTTGATCAATGGATCCTTCTCTTCCAGCGCAGTCATCGATCTGCCGGGCGGGACGTATGACATTTGGGGACAGTACAGCGGCGACGGAACAAATGCGCCTAGCTCTTCCCCCAGGATCCCGATCACAGTAACACCTGAAGATAGTGGAATCCTCTACTGGGCAAACGCGGGCAGCTACGGACAGCTGGGATGGGACGCCATGTCTATCCCGTATGGCGTTCCGGTGGTGCTGGAGGCGCAAATCGTGAGCAGTGGCTGCCAGTACGGCGGAGCCTGTCCAACGGCGACCCGCCCCAGCGGGACGGTCACATTTGTTGACAATGGGACGGTGGTCGGCACGGCGATCGTCAACAGCGATGGAGAAGCGGATTACACCGCAACGATTCCGGTTGGATCCCATTCTGTCGCACCTTTCTATTCCGGGGACGCGAGCTATAACCCATCGATCGCTCCGGCGGTCAATTTCATGGTGGTCGAGGATACACCGGCGATCAATTTGACAATCAATGGAAGTAACTCGGGACAGGGCATTGCCGGACAGTCGACGGTGCTCACGATCCAGGTAATCGGGCCGGGGTTCTCCACTGGAAGCGGCATTTCGCCAACCGGGGCTTTGACCCTTTCCGGTCTTCCAGCAGGTGTTCCGACCTCTGCCGCTTTGGCGCCCGCCGTCGTTCCTGGATTGTTAGCCGCGGAGGGAGTCGCCACCGTAACACTACCGGCAAATACCAAGGTCGGGGCCTATGCGGTCAAGGTGAGCTACGCAGGGGATAGCAACTACGC
>Ga0224529_1000309_pt1 | contig 38444 bp, 36 predicted proteins | sample CBST50metaG_FD_179893 | JGI IMG/M metagenome (GOLD analysis project Ga0224529, IMG submission 179893) | Peat soil microbial communities from Stordalen Mire, Sweden - C.B.S.T50 | ecosystem: Environmental > Terrestrial > Soil > Wetlands > Peat | place: Sweden: Norrbotten County, Stordalen Mire...
GACAAACACGCTTGTCATGCCGATACCTTGCAGAACACACGGCCATACAAAACTGCTCATCGATACGGCGAGGTTGATGTTGCCCAACTGAAAGGTGCCAACCGCAAAGGCCATGAACCCTAAGGACAAGATCCAGCGGGAGTCCATGCGCGACGACAAGTACCCGACGACAATGGTCGCCACGCCCGCCGCAATGCCTCGGGACGCGGTTGCAATGCCGCTGAGTTCGGCCGTGTAGCCCATCAGCGTTTGCAGAAATAGCGGAACCCCGGTGATGGCGCTGTACATCGCTATCGCAAACGCCGTGATCATTGAGCAGCCCACCAGAAAGTTGCGGTTCAGGAATACCCTGAGATCGACGATCGGATTCTTGATCCAAAGCTCACGGATGATCAACCAGACAAATGCAATCGCCGAGATGCAGACTAGCCGGGTGATGTACGCGCTGCCGAACCAGTCCTTCTTCTGGCCGTCGTCCAGCGTAAACTGGAAAGTCGTCAGCCAGATTGCGAGCAGAATGAATCCAAACTTCATCAGCGATTGCCACAATCGCCCATGGACCGTTCTATAGAAGCTAGACCTTGGCGGAGTTCACTCTGGAGTGGAGGTCCCCATGCGCAAGCGGCGCCTTTTCATTTATTTAAGCAATGCAGACCGGTGCCCCGAGTCTTTGAGTATGTCTTGGCCAGCACAGAATCTGAAATCTGATCGGGTCGATGCAAGCAGACGGGAGTCGTGCCATTACCAAGGATATGCTGCATCTCTTGAAACGAATCCGCGTAACTACTGATGCCCAGCATGAGCGTCTTGAGCAACCTTTGTCCCGTGCGTGAATTTGGACAGCCAAGTGCAACAGTAACTTGGCAGGAGGTGATTCGCCATTTTCAGAATCAACAAAATCGAGGGTCGATCTCGCACGGTCGTCACAATCGATGGGAACCTCGCCGGTGAGTACGTTCATATCGCTGAAACATGCTGCGAAGAAGCGATCTCATCGAAAAAGAGAGTCCACGTCTTTTTGAATGGTGTTTCAGCGGTGGACGAGGCTGGCCGCAATCTGCTGAGTCGTCTAGTAACCAGCGGCTGCCACCTGCACGCAAGCGGAGCATACAACTCCTACATTGTTCAAACGCTACAGCCGGTCAAGGGCCAACAAACGAACTCAACCGGCGAAGAAGCAGGCAGAAGAAGATGAGTTTGGGCGAAGGGGGCGAGAAGGCCTTCTCGCTGACGAGAGGCGCACTGTAGTCGCGCTCGCGGATTCATTTCGATTCAAGGAGGAACAATGACACATCTGAAAACATCCTCCAAAGGTTCCCTGGCCCTGAGCCGTCAGGCTGCAATTGCGGAGGTATTTGATCGCAGCTCCGGTGAATTGCGTTGGCTCGCTACAGTCATCCTCGGCCACGGACAAGATGCCGAGATGTGCATCGTTCGTGCAGGCCAGCTCGCGGAAGACGGGGGAGTTGTGTCGCAGGATTGGCTTGAACCTTGGGTAATGCGATGCCTTGTGCGAGCAGCAATCGAAAGGATTCGAGCCGATATCCAAAGTGTGGCAAGTGACTATACGCGCTGTGCACAGCTTCTTGCATTGCCGCAGGCCTTGAATTCAGAAGAAAAACAAATTCTTCGATCCTTCGGGTCGAAAGAGATTTGCGCGGCCTGCGATGTCCTCGAACGCGCCGCATTCATCCTTCATACCTACTTGGGATTCTCTGTTCAAGACTGTGCGCTGTTGCTGGAATGTCGTCGTTCGGTCATTGAGCCCGCATGTATTAACGCGCTTCATAAGATCCTCCAAGCAGGTTATGCGTCTCGACTTGCCTCTGAGAACTTTGCTGGTTGCAGGTCACGGGAGGCAAGATGACAACGACCTTACGTGTGCTTTCGATTGGATCCTCGGAGTCGCGCGACGCTGTTCGAGACGCGCTACTTCTGCGCCATAAATGCCTACTGTCTGCCGTGGCTTCCTATCGGGATCTTTGTGATATTCCGGCAAGTGAAAGCCTTGAGATCGCCATCGTTCACCAGACCCTACCCGAACACGAATTGCTCGTCTCACTAGAGTATGTCCGCCGCCACTGGCCAAGCGCCAGGATTCTCCTGATCAGTGCGCACTCAGAGGCTGTCGACGATCCGCTGTACGACGAGTGGGCGCGGCCCGAAATATCGCAGGATGCATTCCTGTCAATAATCGAGCGACTTGCGATAGATGCCAAGCGGAACAAGCGCCAGCCCTTTGAACGTCGAATGTGCAGTGGGGAGAGACGAAAGTGTGGGCCTCATGATTGAGAACCAGATGAGCTCGCACAATCCGCCTCGTCTGCCGGACGAAGTCCTGGTTGCCGCGGCCAGTAAGGGAGAGCCTTCCGCAATGGAAGAGTTGCTCGCACGTTATCGCAACCAAGTGTTCGGTGTAGTGCACCGCCGTGCCGAGAACATTGAGGAAGCTGAAGACATCGTTCAGAAGGCGATTCTGCGAACCACTGATTCTTTGGCGGAAATAGACAAAACGTGTCTTGGGTCAGTAACCGAATCGGGGAGGAAGAAGCCATGATTTCCGAGATCCTCAAGTTTGTTCATGTCGTCTCTGGTGCGATCGCGATCGGTGCCGGAGCCTGGATGTTGTTTGGTGCCCTGGAAGGAAAGTTGTTCAAGAAGTGGGCCGTCATCTTTCTCAAGTGCGCCGTTGTCGCAAGCGCCACTGGCCTCTTGTTTCCCTCTCACTACTTTCTTCCCACACATTGGGTTGCCATGTCCGCAGTTTATGTCTCCGTAGTGGCGGTTCTTGCATGGCGCATATACGGTCTGGCCGGCATCTGGGCTCTGCTTTTCGCGTTGAGCACCATGCTCGTTTGGTGTCTGGACGTCCTTGTCGTGATTGCACATGTTTTCGTGATGCTGATTCCGACGCAACCCAAGCTGTTCCTCATTATCATGGAATCAGTCGTCATATTGCTCTTTGCCGGATTTGGCTTATTCATCGTGAAGAGGTATCGCTATTCGCAAGTTGAACCAATGGTCCGTAACAGGTGAATACTCAAAACTGAACGCTTCTCCCACAGCTTCACAAGAATTGAGCCGGTTTCGAACAACAACAAATTCCTCTAGCCGTAGATTAGTACCGGCAAGTCGCCATGTACATGTTTGACGTGCGCTATCAGAAAGCAGCAACCTGCGGAGTTTCAGGGGAGTAGTAATCGTCATTTTCAGGCCGCCTTCCCATTTTCTTGTTGAGGATTCAATCTCATCTTGTGTGGGGCAGTCTGCCATCAAAGGCCCAATTCACGGTAGGCGAAGACATTGGCTAGTCGGGAAGAGAGCCAGTAAGGTTTACTGGTTCTTCAAGAATGTCGAGCAGGGCTTGGGCGCAGTAGACGCGATCACGCTTGGCCTCTGTCGCTTGCTTCACAATTCCGATGCGTTCCAGCCGCTCGATTGCGTGCTGTGCGGTCGTGAAGGCAACGCCCAGCTCACCTGCAATGCCGGTGGCGGAGATGAACGGATTGGCCGCCAGCAGATCGACAATCCGCAACGGAGCGTTGGTTGACTCGCCAGCTACCTGCCGTTGCCATTGGGCAAGAATCACGTTGATGCGCGTCGCCCTGCTCAGTGCGTCCTGTGAGGTGCGGGCGACGCCGAGGAGAAAGTATTCCAGCCAGTCGTTCCACGCTCCGCGTTCACTTACCCCGCGCAATCCCTCGTAGTAGTCGCGCCGCGTGGCTTCAAAGAACGCCGACAGGTAGAGCAGTGGAGCCGGAAGAATCTTTTGCTCAATCAGAAACAGCGCAATCAACAGGCGTCCAACGCGGCCATTGCATCCAGGAACGGATGCACGGCCTCGAATTGGTAGTGGGCCAGAGCGATGGTCACCAGCGGCGGCAACTCGGAAGTGTAGAGGAATTTCTCCCAGGCCGCGAGGCACGGCTCAATCTCGCCGGGCGGCGGCGGAATAAACGTGGCCGTGGCCAGCGTGCTTCCCGGCTTGCCAATCCAATTTTGCGATCTGCGGAATTCGCCCGGAGTTGCCTGGTCTCCTCTCACGTCCGCCATGAGCTTGCCGTGCAACTCGCGGGTGAGCCGGACGCACAGAGGGAGTTTGTGAAGCTGGGCAATTCCATGTTCCAGCGCAACGATATAGTTTCCAACTTCGCGCAAGTCTTCCGGGCTACGATCAACAGCAGCTCCTGCTTCGGCAGCCAGCAGTTCTCCCAACGTGGCTTGAGTGCCTTCGATCCGGCTCGACAGAACGGCTTCACGCCGGATGAAGGGATGAAGGAGAACGTGCGGGTTGGGCAGCCGCCCGCCATCGCCAGCAAGTCTACCAATGAGGCGATCCGCATGAGAGCGAGCAGATCAGTCGAGGCGTCCAATTGAACACTGGAGGCAAGGTCGCGGGGATAAACGCGCTGTAGGCGCCTTGGGAGACCTTATTGCCCGGAATCGCTTTGCGTTGGCTCATGGGTTTCGCAGGCGCAAATAGCGCCCTATCTCTATTAGCGTTATACGCGATAAACGAAAATAGCGCCCCGCTTATTTGCGGGCATATAATGGCGACACTCCTGTGCCGCAGGCTAGCGTGTTGACATTGCCACGTTCGTCCTGCCCGCTCTGAGCGTTGATCAGGCGCATCGGACGATTAATCCGCAGTAGGGAAATAGCTTACTTTGAGATGAAATCTGGGGTTGTTTTTTTGACTTTCCGGGAAATGTTTCGGTCGATTCCGAAGGCACTGCGGACCGAAAATCCGCAGCGCCAAGATGCAATTCTAAAGCACTTGCGAGAAAATTCCGGTGCCACTTTTGGGGCCGCCTTGTACCGTGATTTTGTGCGATTTGGTGCTTTTTTGTGCAATGTGGAAAACGAATCTATCTTGTTCTTAAATGGTGGGTTATTCGATGTGGTGCGAGGCCGTGCAAGGCAGTTCGAAAGGCCCCAAATCGCTCTTAAAATCCGCAGACCGCAAGGTCGTGGGGGTTCAATTCCCCCTCCGGGCACCAATAGAATCAATAGTTTATGAATTTACATCCTCCTGGGAATCTCTCAACCGTGCCCAAACTCTCAATACTTCGGCAGCGAAGGATCGATTCTGTCGGCCCACGCCAGAATGCCGCCTGTCAGGTTGGAGACGTGCTTGAAGCCTGACTGACGCAAGAAGTCTACGGCCTTGGCGCTGCGCGCGCCGCTCTTGCAGTGCACCACAATCTCAAGGCTTGAATCCAGTTCATGCACGCGCTTGGGCAGATCGCCCAGCGGAATCAGATGACCGTGGATATTGCAGATCTGATATTCGTGCGGCTCGCGCACATCGAGAACGTAGATGCCCTCCCCGGCATTGATGCGGCGCTTGAGCTCCTCCACTGGGATTTCGGGAATCTTTGTGCTAGTGGCTGCCTCGCTCTCTTCTCCGCGTACGCCGCAGAACTGGTTGTAGTCGATCAACTCCGTCACGGTGGGATGCACGCCGCAGACCGGGCACTCGGGATTTTTGCGTATGCGCATCTCGCGGAAGCGCATGGCCAGGGCGTCCACCAGCACCAGGCGACCAATCAACGGTTCGCCGACACCGAGGATCAGCTTGATGACCTCGGTGGCCTGCATGACGCCGAGCAGCCCTGGAAGCACGCCCAATACGCCGCCTTCTGCGCAGGATGGAACCAGTCCCGGCGGCGGCGGCTCAGGATAGAGGCAGCGATAGCATGGACCGTCCTCTGCGCCGAAGACGCTGGCCTGTCCCTCAAAGCGGAAGATGGAGGCGTAGACATTGGGCTTGCCGCTAAGCACGCAGGCATCGTTGACTAGGTAGCGCGTGGCGAAATTGTCCGTGCCATCGGCTACGATGTCGAAGTCCTTGATGATCTGCAGCGCATTCTGACTGTTGAGGTACGTGTCGAAGCGCTTGATCTCCACGAAGGGATTGATGGCCCTCAGTTTGTCGATGGCCGAGTCCAGCTTCAGCCTTCCCACATCGGCGGTGGAATGAAGCACTTGCCGTTGCAGGTTGGTGTAATCCACCACATCGAAGTCCACGAGGCCGAGAGTTCCCACGCCGGCCGCGGTCAAATAGAGTGCAAGCGGGGAACCGAGCCCTCCCGTGCCCACGCACAGCACGCGCGCGGCCTTCAGTCTCTTCTGGCCCTCCATGGTCACTTCGGGCATGATGAGGTGACGCGAGTAACGCAATATCTCTTCGTTGCTCAACGTTGTCTGACTGCTATCAATGAGTACAGTCACTGATTGTCTCCAATACAAGCGTCTCTTGAAAGAACATCCATAACGCGCGACCGTGCTTTAACGGCCGCCTGCAACCGAAGGTACAATCGAAACCGTGTCGGTCTCCTTGACCGGAGTCGCATCCTTGCTCAGATAACGAATGTCTTCGTCATTGAGGTACACATTCACAAAAGAGCGCAGCTTGCCGTCATCGGAGAAGAGATGCTTGCGCAGATCGGGGTGCTGGGCGACGAGATCGCTCAGGGCTTCACCAACGGTGTGAGCGGCGACCTCGACGACGGCCTGCTTGCCGGCATAGGAACGAAGTGGAGTGGGAATCAATACTTTGATCGGCATGGTTGTTCCTTTCTGATCTCTCTGCTTGGCGAATCACGCGGTGACTTCGAGAACTTCTTCTTCAAAGTGCTTGACTTCCTCCCGCCCCTGCAACAGGAATGCATGAGTCAGCACGGCGTGCCCATGGTCAACGCTGGTGATCACATACGAACATCCGGTCCAATGCGCCTCGGCAAGGTCGGTCGCAGACCACTGCGCGGGATGATCGGGGTGCGAATGATAAAAACCCACGATATCGCGTCCGGCCAGGAGCGCCTCACGCTGAATACGCACCAACTCCACAGGACTGATGAGATAGCGATTCTGCGGAGAGTCGGTGCGGGTGTTGCCGCATTTGACCACAGCTTCGGCTGTCTTCCCGCCAGTCTCGTCAAACTCGCCCACCAACACGCCGCAGCACTCGTGCGGATAGGTCACTTCGCCGTGTCGCCGCAATTGATCATGAAGATGATGCGGAATTCTGAGGGTCATAGTGATTCTCTCCTTTGCTTCATGCGGTCTCTTCCCAGAAGTGCTCGCTCAGGTACTTGTCGCCGGAGTCAGGGAAAATGGTGACGATCACCGCACCTAGAGGAGCGTCGCGGGCTACCTGTAGCGCGCCAACCAAAGCCGCCGCACCGGAAACACCCACCAGCAATCCCTCTTCGCGCGCCAGTCTCCTGGTCATTTCGTAGGCCGCTTCCGTGGCGATCCCCAGTTCCGCATCGGCAAGGGTTGCATCGTAAATCCTGGGAATGATGGAAGTCTCCATGTGTTTTGTGCCCTCGATCCCGTGAAAGGGCGAGTCGGGCTGCAGCGAGATGCAACGGATCTCCGGATTCAGTTCCTTCAGCCTGCGGGATGTCCCCACGAATGTCCCGCTGGTTCCAAGCATGGCCACAAAATGCGTCACGCGGCCTTCGGTTTGGTTCCAAATCTCATCGGCTGTTCCATCCGCATAATGCGCACGCCAATTGGCATCGTTGGAGTATTGATCGGCATAGTAATACTTCTCTGGTTCCGCGCTTGCAAGCTCGCGCGCTTTTCGAATTGCGCCATCCGATCCTTCGCCCGGATCGGTATAAACAATCTCAGCTCCGTAGGCGCGAACCATACGTTTCCGCTCAATCGACACATTCGAGGGCATGCAGAGCGTGACTGGAATTCCGTGCGCCGCTCCCAGCATGGCATAGGCGATCCCCGTATTGCCGCTGGTAGAGTCAAGCAGCCTCTTGCCTGTTCTCAACTTGCCCTTCCGCAGAGCCTCAGCCACGATATTGGCGGCCGCACGGTCCTTCACCGATCCCCCGGGGTTGCTCCACTCGGCTTTTGCCAGCACCTGCACGTCCACGAGCCCTCTGGCCAACTGCTCAAAGCACAGTAGCGGCGTATTGCCGATTCTCTGCTCCAGATTGGCACCCAAGAGAGTAGTCATGTCGTCCCAGTTGTTCTGCGATTCGTCCAGACTCGTCAGGCCACGATCCGATGCAAGCCCGGAGACGGAGCACTGAACCGCTATTGCCCGTAAATTCGAAGATTGATATTTCAAGAATGTGAAGCAACCATATCGGGTTCCGACAAGAGAAGTTGCCACGGGGGAGCGCGAGGACGCTTCTTGTGCGGCCGACAGGACAACCAGGCTGGCAATATCGATTACTCAAAGTTGGTGGTCTGCCAAACTGATCTATTTGTCCGTACTGGAGAAGGAGAAACGGTGAGCTACAAACCGCTCTTCCCAGCTTGTCCGCCGTGCACAGAGCGAGTCCCCGAAGACTTTTGCGGTATACATCGGCGACCTCCAGTCATTGCCCTGCTCCTGTTGGTATTGATGAGACTATTGAATAGAAGATTCATATCATGCCGATTTTATTTTGTCGAGCATGGGCGTTTACTTGACTCGGGTATCCCCAAGGATAGTGTGGCTTCAGAAGCCAGGGCGGTCGAAGTCCTGGCCAGCGATTTGTAGGGCGCTGGTTCGACGGCGACAGCTTGCTCCATGAAGCGGCAGAAAAACTTTCCCTGGCTGTGCGGCTTTCGCCGGCTGAACCGGAACGTGAACCCACCAGATAAGCGTCCAAGTCCTCCAGACTCACTGCTCCCAGGTGGTTTCCAAGCCGCCCGCGGTTGAGCCGTGAGACCGACAGATGAACCCGTGGCATGAGCTCCGAGGGAGCCTTGCTGCTGCCTTTCAGCGGAAGGTAGCCTAACCAGCCATCAGTATGTGCTACGCAGTCAACAGCATTCTCGGTAAACGGCATCAGGCTTGCAGCCGAGGTACCCAAAGTGCGCTGCATGCGAAAGCGACGGATACCGCGGCCGTGTTCGTCTGCGGCCACCGCGATCATGGCGATTTTCGTTGACGCCCATGAACATCTTTCTCCGCGCCGCCCACGAAGGCATCATCCGCTGCAACGTGCTTATGGACCCGGTCCCGGCTCGAACCCACAGAGGCGCGACGCAATTCATGCAACAGTGTCCATGCCATCTTGTAACTCTTCAAATCCAGCCCACGCTGCAAACCCCTGGCACTGACATCATCCTTCCGGATAGCTACCCTCCATAGTCAAAGAACACTCGCCGTTGTAGCTAGGTCTTTGACCGCATGATTTCGCTCTTTGAAGTTTGTGCCTTCCCACCCTTTCGCCAGAAAAAAGGCGAAAGGATGGGGCACGGAACTGGTACAACTTCATGCGGTCAGAGACCTAGTTGAGTCAAGTGCATCTCCACCAAGGCTGAATTTCATTGCCAAGTTATGCGTATCTTTGACAAAATGTCACAATGAAAAATACACAAGTTGTGACCGTACGCCAGGGATGTCATCGTTCTCTTCTGCTGATCGGTGCTTTTCTTCTTCTCCCTCCTTTGCTTGCAAGTTCCCAGGCAGCAAAACATACAGCAGTTTCTTCTTCGCAGCCGAATAAGCCTGTCTCGGCGGCTGCCATACAGACCCGCCATGACGAGCTCGCCAAGACACAAGAGATGCTCGCTGACCCGGACCCCAATGCCCGCCTGGCATATCTCGAGGAAATCGTTGCATCGGGAGACGCAACAAAAATTCACGCCGCACTACAACTTGCATTCCACAGTGATGACCCAAGCTTGCGTTCCCTGGCAATGCGCGCTTATATCGGCAGCCTCAAGGAACTTGAATTTGACATCCAGTTGCCGCCACACATGGAAGATCAATATGAAGCCCTCCAGGCAGACCCAGACAAACTTAGAGATTTTGAGAATAGGTATCAATATATGAGCATTGTCGAGCACCATGGCCTCCATGTTCACATGACTTTGGACTATGCCATGGCAAATGGAACAGGTAGCGTATGGGAATATTACAAGCCTGCTGCAAGTACCTTTACCGTATCAGGAGAGAGATTGTTCGGCTCCCTCGAACTGCGAGGCTTAAGCCAGCATTGCGGGTTTGATGTGAAGCCGTCGAGCAATATGACTTTAAAAGGATCGCTGACCTGCGAAGCAAATGGATCCGTAAGGTTTCCTCGGCTATATATTTCTGCGTCCATGTTCTAGCGGTCGGTCACGGCAATCAGCGACTTCCAACAGACGAGTATCTCCGGCAAGAGGCCAACAAGAAAGGTTCCTGAACGATGGTCATCCGCAAAAGGTCTCACACCCGTCTTCTGCTAATTGGTAGTATGCTGGCGATTCTCTTCTCGCCCTCTGATACGCAGCTCTTTAGTAGCCCTCCAAAGCGTCCCTCGGCTTCATCGACTCGCGCCTCATCTGGCAAGTCTCTTTCGCCAGCGGCAACCCAGGCTCGCCGCGATCAGCTTGCCAAGATCCCCGAGCTGCTTGCTGACCCCGACCCAAATGCACGCACCGCCAGCATGGAAGCTATATTGAGCACCAATGACACAACCATGATTCAGATTGCCATGCGGCTGGCATTTCAGAGCGATGATGTGAATCTGCGCTCCTTGGCAATGCGATCCTATATCGCAGGCCTCAAGGGATTGACGTTCGATATCCTACTCCCGCCACAAATTCAGGCTCAATTTGATGCTATTCAGTACGACCCTGACCTGCTGGCCGATTTCTATAAAAAGCATCTATATGTGCGCTACCTTGCGAGTCACAGCAATCAGGTGCACTTGTTGTTCAGCAAATACACTTTTGAGAGCGATGCCGGAAGTGTTTCCGAAGTAACGGTTCCGGGAAGCGTCAGGGCATTTACCATTACTGGAGATCGTATTGCAACAAGTGTCGATATGTTCTTCTTTGGGTTCACGACCAGTTGCTCCATTGAGTTCAGGCCGGACAACGATATGCTCTTTGCAGGAACCTTGAAGTGCAATGACACCGGTAATACTCACGCAATATTCCCAAAGCTTTCGATAACCTCTCCAATTTTCTGAAGTACCTTGCGGAGGCTTCAATGGCCAGTAGACACTCTGTGATGCTTCCTATCGCTTATCGTTGCCGCCTCCTTCTGGCGATTAGCTGGATGATTCTTTCTCCGTTACCTGCTTTCTCTCAGCACTTGCCGGCGGATCGAAGAAATGCGCGTTCTGCCGCGTCTACACACTCCGCGGCATCTCCCGGCAAGGTAAATTCAGCGGTCAACGTCCGCAGCGATCAGCTGGCCAAGGTGACAGAGCTCATATCAGACGCAGACCCGAATGCACGACTAGCCAACCTTGAAGCGGTTCTAGATACCCACGACAGAAGCATGATTCAAAAGGCTCTGCGGTTGGCGTTTCAAAGCGATGACGCAAACTTGCGCTCGCTGGCTATGCGTGCCTATATAGCAGGTTTAGAGGACCTGACTCTTGATGTCGTGCTGCCACCTCAAGTGAAACATCAATACGATATGGCTCAAAATGATCCTGATGCGATGGAGGCACTTCGCAGGCAATACCATGATCTAGGTCAATTTGATAAAAGATGGTTCAAGCTTCACTTGGTCTTTGCCCGCCATACCCGAGACAGTACCACAGGAATTGTCTCAGACTGGCATAAAGGTCTGGAGCCGGGATACTTCAGAATTTCTGGAGATCGACTAACTGCAAGTCTGATGCTTGATCTGTCGTATCGATGGCCATGCAATTTGGAGTTGAGACCAACAACTGATCTGATTCTGCGTGGGACTTTGCGTTGTCTGACCCATGGCGAGCCGACCTTCCCGCGGATGGAACTATCTGCTCCGATTCTTAATGTAGCGGGAGCGCCCCCACCTTCAACGGGAAGACGGTAGCAGGCTGATGCTGAAAGGAGTTGGCATGGTTGTGCGGTTTTCGCCGTCGAGTAAATTGCGGTGCTCTGCAGTGCCATCTGTAGACCAACTCACCCGTCTTTAATCAATTTCGGCCAATCTAATAGGAATGATCCTCAGTATATAGCTGTGAGTAGAACAGTAGATAGAGAACCTTGGGCTTGGATGCCTCAAAGCGCATGGCAATTCCGGGCCGGTGTCCTGAACTGCTACTCGCGCAAGAATGACAGCGAAGAGAGCGTCATCGCGCTGTCGTCCCAGGTTTTGAGCGTGATGCGAACCTTGTTGACGGTTGATGTGACAACCGGGCATCGGATCGAGGCGTCGCCCTTGGCAATGTGGCAGTAATTGAGGCTGGCCCAGTTGACACTGTCGTGGGCGGAGCTGACTGCCACGTCCATTCCAGAGGGAGCATCCACACCATAGGACAAGCCGAGCTCAACGCCCTTCAGGTGGATGGGTTGCCCGAAGACAACCAAAAAGACAATTCGGCCCTGAGCCGGCACAACCTTCCATGCGGAGTCTCCTGCGCGATAGATGTCATTGGGACCATGGCTCGGGTCAGGCGTCGACCCGACGAGTTGAACTACCGGCGCGTTCGCGGAATGTGCTGTTGGCGCCAGTAGAAGGCTTGGGCGAGCCGCATCGATCAATCCGCGAATGCGATCAGCACGCACCGCCGATGCTTCGTTGCGCGCGGGATCCACATCAAAGACGATTCCGAGCAGGCCGTCGTCGTCCAGTACTACGCTTCCGCTCCATCCCTTAACGATGCGATCAGTTGAATTGGCTGGCTGGACGGTAAACAGAAAGCCAGCTCCAGAATCCGCCGAAGCCGCACGCCAGCGCACGGGAACGCGAACGTTTCCATCTCCTTCTGTCGTTTCGATGCGGGCGGTGGTTGTCTCCTTGACGCGCCGCGCCACACCGATCGCCGATAGGCGTCCGTCGCCGCATATCGCGGGATCGTTGGCTCCGACCACTGGCAGCACGGCGATGTCGGGATCTGCGGAGAGAACAATCGGCGCTCCCAATTCGGGGGTACGTCCCTTTTCATCGACTATCGTAATACGAGCGATAACTTGTCCATCCGCGAGTCTGACGACATGGCCGGCCGTGGCTACTTTGCAGACGCCGTCAGTATCCAGGAACATGTATCCTTGGCCGTAGGAGTTAGAACTTGTAACAACACGCACCACGCCAGCCTGGGCGGCGCACGTACAAAGAAAGATACCGGCAACAGCAAATAGCTTTGGATGAATCATTTGGTATGCGGTTCCTTCTCTGTGTGCCACGTAAACTGAAAGGCGTTCAAAATCCACCGGCAGAGCGCGATCAGGATTCCTAGAACTCCAAGCATCTTATACGCCTTAATCAGGTTGGGGTCCTCGAATAACTGGTTCAAACGCGTGATCTCAATGATTTCCGGATCGTGCCGGTTAGGCCGGTAGAGTGCGAGCTTAGGTGCATCAGTGGCCAATTCGACGTTGAGCGCTGGTTTTTCACGATCGAGATATGCCATACCCCACCAGTTTGCCACGAATTCAGCCCCGTCCTTCTTTTGCTCATCGAGGGGCGGTTTATTCGTTTGCGGAGGCGTATAAGCTTCAAGCCGCGATCCTACCGGAAGAGAGAGCACTGTAACAGGATAAAGCGTAGGACGCAGATCCAAGAACCCGGGAAGGAACTCAACCGCCCTGGCAGAAACAGTGATTTGCCCGGAGAGTAGGAGCGTCGGGTCTGGATCGGAACTCTTAATTCCTTTGAACTCGGAACCGATCCTTGCCTTGCCCCAGATGGGTAAAGGCAGCGGAATGTCGGAGTGCAAAGCGGGAGATTCCCGCTTTTGCGCGGGGCCTGGAACGCAACTCGCATCCGTTTGAATATAAGTACTGCCTTTTAGCGCCAAGGTCTTGCTGTTGTCGTCTGGCTCGAAGTCTCCTGCGATGGTGTTTGGCTGGTCTGCATCTTGTGGGACGATCTGAATGGAGAGAGGACCATATCCGACTCTTCCATAAACAACAGTTGCATTGAGCACAGGCAGGATCAAGCCGTTGATGCACTTGCCGTCGAGGGCCGGTTCGCCGGTTGCGATGCGCATCTGGCGCACCGGAATTGCCGCAAGCCGCGGCTGAGTCACCGCGAACTCCAGCCGCTCCGTAAGCGCAGAAACCTGGGAAACGCTTTGTACACGCGAAGAGATGGTATCGAAAACAAAAAACACGAGGACAATTGTGGGAAGAGAGAGGATGAGTATGAGTGCAAGGTGGTGCATATGTGCGCTGCTGGGGGTGACGCTTGCGGGCACAATTTTTCTAAAAAGCCACCTCGGAAAATCAGAGAGGGCGTGCCAGGCGCGGAGACAACGTTGAGATAAGGATCTGATCTTCATATTTATGGAATCTGGACGGAGAAATGTGAATCTCGCGACGCAAACCTCTCCCGTACACGGATCAGAAGATCATAGCTGCCTGGGGCCAGAGCCGAGCTCCTCCTAAATTCGCACGAAGATGTGAAGGAAATCTGGACCGCATTCGGGTCCGATGTGCATACCCCTGTTGCCGCTTCGACGCCATTTTTGAGCAAGACCAACCGCAGTCGATCCGGCTCTGCATTCACAAGCGCCACGAGCGACAAAAAGGTCGACTTCGCGGGCGTTCCCGCGGGGGCATTCATAATGACGGGTACCAGGTCGCCCTCATCGGGGGCATTGCAGTCGCGAACGAGACGCACATTTACTGCAATGTCTTTTATGTCGTAACGCAGCAATTGACCAGAATATGCCGTACTCGCTTCGATGGACGATTGGCCCCCGGAAGCGCCTTTGATGTCATATGTGTTTTGCGCATAGTAGAGGCCATCACGACTGGAAACTTCGACGCAGGCCGAGCGCCATCCGGCTTTGGGCGGAATCAGAAGTGCGACAGCGGAGGGGTTGAACCTCCCCGTAGCCTCCCCGAATCGTAAACCAACAAGCAGATTCCCCGAAACCTTTGGTTTTCCGACAAAACTCTCGACGTACGGCTGTTTCCTCAAGGAAATTGTCTGCGCACTGCTGAAATGAGCAAAAATGCAGAACAAAATCACAAATAACGCATAGCATCGAAAACGCGAATGAACAACCGTTTCAACAGTCATTCCTCTCCTCATTGGCCTTGAAGAATGGTCGGCCATCGTTCCATGATTGCTTCAACCAATCAACAAGGATGTGTCCTGCGAGTCCAAGTTGGATAGATTCTGGAGATTTCCAGCAGAGGTTGACTGGGTGTTTCCATCATCCTTCAAATGAGTACAAAGTCAAATCTCCAGTGCAAACTCAGGAGCTACTTTGCAGGTTGGAATTGTCATTGCGCACATTATACACACGATAAGTCGCATAACGCCCCAGTCTGCCCGGCGACTGAATCCGTAGATGGCGGTCCTCCAAATTCACTGCGCGCAGCGGTGGACGGCCCGGCGCAGCTCGCGGGGTGCTGTACGGGCCATCACTCTTCGTTCGGAGCGCTGCTTCGCCTTTTCGGTAAATTGATTCCAAACGACGGAATTTGCCGGGTCGTCGTTTGGGGATTCGTTTGCCGAGAGAAAATGGTAAAGCGGCCAATGACCATGATCCAAAGGCACAAAGCCACCAACGAATCGTGAGAGCTTATCAATTCACAGTAACCTCGAGCTGATCGCCCGGTTGAATTTGTCCGGCCTCAATTTGTCCTGCAGCCAACTCGAGGACGGATCGGGTTTTCAGACTGAGGCCGGCGAGGCGAAATGGGGCAAGTGAATGCCAGACTTGGAGAACGCGCAGGGATTTGTCCAGAGCAACAACGTCGATCGGGAATGACATTCCGACGGTATGAATGCCGGACGACGGTCGGATGAGCATGCCGCACCCGGGTTCCAGGCATGTCTTGCCGAGAAGGCCGAACAGTCGCGAGGCAAATGTATTCGCGAGGGCAATCTGGGAGCCGATCGTCACGGCCTTCCCGGCATTTCGGATGGTCAGATATTTCATGTTAGTGGTCCGCCAAGTCAGCCTAGGATGTTTTCTTCCTGCGATAGATGATCACGACCAGAAAAGCGACGGCCAGCACTCCGGCAACAACCCGGATGATCATTGTTGTATCCATATCGATCCCCCTTTCCGGCAGCACCATTTTTGCATGGTGGCACGCCTGTCGTTCAAAGCAGTTGCGAAACAGACCTTGCCGACGAATACAACCACGCTTGCACGATGGGGTTCGGCCTGATTTGACCCACCATCCAATCTGATTTGCGCAATTGTCTTCCTGCTTTTCATATCGGCGATCCTGTTCCTTTACTTGAATGTCGCGAGCGTCTGGGCGATGTGAAGCACGGCCGGACCAAGCAGCACGATGAAGATGCAAGGGAAGATGAAGAGCACGAGAGGGAAAAGGATCTTGATTTTGGTTTTTGCTGCAGCTTCCTCGGCCCGTTGACGCCGCTTGGTGCGAATCTCCTCGGAAAATCGGCTCAGCGCCCGAATAATGGGAGTTCCAAAACGGTCGGTCTGAATCAGCATGTTGACGAGCGCGGCGAATTCAGGAACTTTGGTGCGTTCGGCCATGCTTCGCCATGCGTCGAGGCGGGGTTTCCCTGCACGCTGTTCGAGGTTGATCATGGTGAACTCCTCATTCAATTCCGGATAACTGATCGCCAGTTCCTGGCCAACGCGAAGAAGAGCCTGATCAAGTCCGAGGCCGGCATCCACGCAGATGACCAGCAGATCGATTGCATCGGGAATGCTCCTCTGTATCCGCTTCCTGCGGCGCTCAACCATCTTGGTTAGCCAAAGATCGGGTGCCAGATAGCCGACTACGGCCAGGGCAAAGCACCAGAAGAGCGGATTCTGATGAATGAAAGTTCCGGAGACCACGCCCGCCAACGAGCAGAGAATACACGCGGTGAAATAGATATCCGCCTGATGGATTCCTTTGAGGCCTGCACCGACGAATCGCTGGCGGAGCTTCTTGTCGGCGGAAAGACCCAGGTGGGTGCGGAGTGACCTGACCAAGGAGAGGATCTTCTTCAGCGTGCTTTCTGCTGCGCCCCTAGTACTCTCATCGGCACGGCTCTCGACCACTTCCAACAGCCGGCGCTCTCCGGGAGAAGGCCGAAGCAGGGCTGCCATGGCCAGCAGAAAGGCGCAGCAAAATATCATGAGGAAAAGAGCGATGACAAGGGTTAGACTCATGGTGCCATTCAAACCTCGATCCCATTGATGATGCGGTGAATGCAAATGATCCCGAGAGCAAGCATCCCCATTCCGATATAGATCAGCCGGCGTCCCATCGGGTCGGTGAAGAGAATACTCGCGTATCCAGGATTCATAAGGCTGATGAGCAGCAACAGGATGATCGGCAAAAGGCCGAGAATCCAGCCGGTCAACCGTCCTTGCGCGCTATGGACGCGGATCTCTCCATGAATGCGCATGCGCTCGCGAATGATAAACGACGTCCGATCGAGAATCTCGATGAGATTACCACCGGTTTCACGCTGAACAATGATGGCGGTTACAAGAACGCGGAGATCCTGCGAGGGAACGCTCTCCAGCATCTGGAGCAGAGCTTCGCGCAACGGCATGCCGAAGTTTTGTTGGCGGAAGACTTCTTCGAATGCCGCGGCTAGCGGCTGCGCGCAATCCTGAGCCACCATTTCGATGGCGCTGCTGATGGAATGTCCTGCGTGAAGCGCACGCGCGATCATGTCGATGGCATCAGGAAGAATTGCGTTGAAGGCGCGTAACTGTCTTGTTCTCTTCCATACGACCCAAGTAAACGGTGTGGCCCCCAAGACGCTGGCCGCAGCCAGTTCGACAGGCAACATGGGCGCGAAGAGAAAAACAAGAAAGAAACCCGCTGCCGCCAGCGCCAAACTGAGAACAATCAGAGTCCCTGCACTCAGGGAGACACGCGCCTGCGTGAGGAGGGTCTGCGGCCTGCGAGTCAATCCGAGCTTGGCAAGAACCGTATCCAACCAGCCAAACAGAGCCGCGGAATCTTCCCGCAGAAGCGGGGAGGCCTCCGCTCCCTGTGACAATTCCCCTCTTGCGCGAATCCCCGAAAGACGCTGCCGGAGCATCTTCTCTTTGCGCGTGGGTGCGGTTGCTGCCATGATGACGAAAAACGTGATTAGCAAGATCGCGCTAAATACAAGGAACATTCTTCCTCCTCGCCCGTCACACTTCCACGGAATGATCCATGAGCCCCACAGGCAGGGGAATTCCGGCAGCCTGAAGCCGCTCTCCGAATTTTGGCGTAATCCCAGTGGAACGGAATCTGCCCTTCACCTTCCCGTTGGGCGCGATTCCTTGCCGCTCGAATACGAAAATATCCTGCATGCTGATCACTTCGCTGTAATTGCCCGTAAGTTCGGAGATGCAAGTGACGCGGCGCGTGCCATCGCTGAGCCTGGCCACCTGGACGACAAGACAGATGGCGGAGGCGATTTGCATGCGAATTGCTTTTTCCGGAAGGCGCAGACTGCTCATCATGCACATGGTTTCCATGCGTGCCAGCGCGTCCCTCGGACTGTTGGCATGGATGGTGGTCAGGGAGCCTTCATGGCCGGTGTTCATCGCCTGGAGCATGTCCATCGCTTCCTCGCCGCGGACCTCGCCCACCACGATGCGGTCGGGGCGCATGCGGAGCGCATTGATGACCAGCTCTCGTTGCCTTACGGCGCCTTTGCCTTCCACGTTCGGGGGCCGGCACTCCAGGCGCACCACGTGTTCCTGGTGCAACTGCAGTTCGGCAGAATCTTCGATGGTGACGATGCGTTCCCTCTCTGAGATGAATCCAGAAATGACGTTGAGCAGTGTGGTCTTGCCTGCGCCCGTCCCGCCCGAAACCACGATATTGAGTCTTGCTTGTACTGCGCCGCGCAGCAGTTCCATCATGGGAGGAGTAAGCGCCTTGTTGAGCAGCAAACCCTCGGCAGACATGGGGGATCGTCCAAAGCGGCGAATGGAGAGGATCGGGCCATCTACAGCCAATGGCGGGATGATGGCGTTGACGCGCGAGCCGTCCTTGAGTCGAGCGTCGACCATGGGCGTGGATTCGTCGATACGCCGTCCCACGGCCGAGACAATCTTGTCGATGATGTTGAGGAGGTGGCGATTATCCTTGAACGTCACGTTGGTGAGCTGCAGCAAGCCCCGGCGCTCGACATAGACATGGTTGTAGCAGTTCACCAGAATGTCGCTGATGGTGTCGTCCTGAAGCAGTGGTTCCAAGGGGCCCAGTCCGAGCAGTTCGTCAAGAACCTCCTTGGCGAGCCTGTCGCGTTCTGCGGAACTCAGCGGAACGCTCTGCTCCTGGATCAGTTGCAGGATAAGTGCGAAGAGCTGCTGTTGTCCGGCCCGCGTCTCCTGAACCTCACCAAGTCGTTCCAGATCGACGCGCTGAATCAGTTCCTGATGAACCGCCGATTTCAGCTCCTGCTGTTCTCTTTCCGGCAGAGGACGCAGGATTCCATTGCGGAGGCCGGGGCCGGGCGGGCGAAGCGGCATGATGTTAAGACTTAGATCATCCATTGATTTCATCTCGCATTCTCAACGTCCCTGTCCGCCACAACGCGAAGCGTTTCTTTGCGGGCTCGGCCTGGTGAGATCCGGATGGATCAACCAGCGCCTTGGCCCACATTGTGAACTGCGAAGCGAAATCCGACTTCCGATCGGAGGACACCGGCTCGCCGGTGTTGACGGCGCGGACACATTCGAGATAGCTGTTGGGGATGCGGATCTCGACTGGAAGCCGAATCGCCTTGTCGATTTGCACGATTCCGACTGCATCGCGAGACGAGTAACGGTTAATAATGGTGTGCAATTTGGCGGTGGTATGTTCGTTTCGGACAAGACCGTCGATATAGCGGGAAAGATCGCGAATGGCTCCAATCTCGGGCGTCGCAATCAGGTAGATCTGATCTGACCGGTCCATGACGGCGAGGTTGGTTTCTGCCAGGGTGGTATCGCAATCCAGCAGAACAAAGTCGTATTCCCCGCGAAGAAACTCGATGGTCCGCTCCAACGCGTCGGGATCGATGGCCAACGGGGTGTCGTACGAGTCCGGAGAAGAAAGCACATCCAATCCGCTGGCGTGTGTCGCGATGAAGCCGCGCAGGAATTCCGAGTCGAGCCGGCCGACGTTCTGGATCAGTTGCTGGAAGTGATAGCGTTTGCCATCCATTCCCAGATAGAGACAGACGTGTCCCAATTGTGCATGACCATCGATGAGCAGCACTTTCTTGTGGTGATTACGAACCAGGAACATGGCGAGATGGACTGCGATCGTGGTCGTTCCCACGCCGCCCTTGGCGCCGAAGAAGGAGATTACCTGGCCGTCGTTGCGCGACGGGCCCATCGTTCCCGACCATTGCTGTTCCAGACGGTTGAGAGCCACGGAAAATTCTCCGGGATCAAATGGCTTCTTCAAAAACTCCGTGCAGCCGGTACGCATGGCGTGCAGCAGCAGGTCGGCGTCCGTGCGGGTGGAGAGCGCGATGATGGCAATTCTTCCCAAGAAGAGTTGCTGCAGATAGCTGGCCGTTTCCAAAGCCTGTTCGGGGTCTGGATCGAAATCCACCACCGCTACGACGGTGTCCGCGCTTCTCACTTCGGGCAGGAATTGCGGACGCCGCAAGGCAGAGATGTATTCGCAGAAATCCTGATGGGTTACCGCCCAGGTCAAATGAACCGTCGGCTGCAAGAGCCGTTCCGTCATGTCAGGTTCAATGCGGACGGTCAGCATGGCCACTGCCAGCGTTTTCGAGTTACCGGAACGATGGATCATGGCTGATTGCCCCCCTTTGACACGGTTCCGATCTTCGCTTTGCCCGGCGTCTTGTCAAATACCTGCGGGGTCAAGATGGGAATCGGCAATTTTGGCTCTTCTGGCGTGCCTGGCTCTGCCAGAGGATCCACAATCATCGGGGTCACAATCACCATCAGCTCTACAACCGAGTGGTTCACGTTCTTTGACTTGAAGAGATTGCCCAGGATGGGAACTTCGGAAATGCCCGGGGTTTTCTCCAACAGGTCGGTGGTCCGATGGTCGAGCAGGCCAGAGATGGCGAAGCTCTGGCCGTCTTTCAATTCCACCTGCGTTTCCGCACGCCGTGTCGCAAGTGCGGGAATCGTATAGCCGGAGATTGTGACCTCATTGCTATAGTCCAGCGCGCTTACCTCCGGCGCCACTTTGAGCCGGATGACGCCCTCTGCGGTAACCACCGGCGTAAAGTCCAACTTGACGCCATAGGGACGGAACTGCACCGTCACTGAAGAAAAGCCTCCGGTCCCTCCCTGCACCACGGGAAATGGAAATTCTCCACCGGAAAGGAAGGATGCCTTTTCTCCGCTGATGGTGGTGATGGTCGGCTCCGCCAGGATCTGCAAAACCTGCTTTTCCTGGAGTGCCTTCAGGGTTGTCCCGATGCCGACATTGCTGTTGTAAAAAAGTAGGTTGAGTGGATCGCTGAGCTGCAACAGCGATGACACCGAACTCGAGGTACCGCTTCCGCTTGAGGAAGATGAACCACCGGTTGAAGAAGAGTTCGAGGTCGAATTTATAGAAGGGAACTGGCCCGTGGTAAAGTTGCTGGTGTTGGTCCCCGTGCTGAACAGATTGAAACCAGCTTGGCTCAATTTCGTGCGGTCCACTTCGACCATTCTGACTTTAAGCTTTACCTGTTTCACATGTTCCGGTGCCACCTGAAGAGCATTGGCGACATTCTTCGAGATCAGTCCCGCCAACTTCATGGCTACATCCACCGCTGTCTGGCTAGAGAGGATTCCCGACATCGCAATCTGATCTTGTATCCCTTCTGCATGCACCGACTCCCCCGGCAGCGCATTCTTCAACTCGCGACGCAGTCCGTCCACGTCTACGTCCGCAGCAACAAGGTAGGCCTGAGAGCCGCCGGTTTCATCCCAAAGCACGACGCTGCAAGCCCCCGCTGCTCTTGCCGATATGACAACCTGCCATGGGCTGGCCGTGAAGGAGTCCAGCACATCGGGATTGCTGACATAGATGCGGCGCAACCGATGCGTCGTGTTGATCAACATCGACCGTCCCACCAGAAGGTGCAGGGAATTGCCGATTTCCCCCAAGCTGCTTACGGCGTGCTCAACGGCGACGGGCGCCGGAATCCTCGGTGCGGGCTGTGGTTCGGGAGCGGTTTGTTGCAACGGCTTCGTTTGAGCCGTGATGGAGGCATTTGTCTGCGCCAGCGCAATGGCAAACCCTGCCGATGATGCGAGCAGAATCATGACGGTCCGCGGAAAGTTGTGCAGGATGGCTTTGCAATCGGTCATGATGTGCCTCAGTTGAAACTCTCGGAACGTGATTTCCGGCCGGATAGCGTTTCCACAATCCAGGGCTTATGCGCCTGCGCAACGGGCCGCGAAGCCGCGGTTTGATGTTTGACTGCGGGAGTGTCCGCCAATTGGGGCAGGGTCGCAGGCGGACGCGAGGCGTGTTCCCGATCCGCGCCGTTGCGAAGCACAAAGTGGATGGTCCCCTGCGCACTTGCCAGCACCGCCTCCTCCGCATCCTCCGGCCTCAGCAGTAACGTCACCACGCCCACGCTGGCCGGTTTGCCGGAAGGATCGGGCTGAAACTGGTGACCCGCAGCCAACACGACCACATCCTGCAGCACTGTGGCCGTAACCGGATCAGGCCGACCAGCCAAGACGTATGTGACCAATACGTCCACATGCGTGCCCGGCAGCAGAAATCCGGCCACTCCAGCGACTTCATCCGTCTTGAGCGCGACGGCTCTCATGCCCGACGGAATTTCACCCGTCAGCCCCGGCCCCGCTCCGGCTGCCGCCAGATGCTTTTCCAGAATGGGCTCGCCTGCTGCCAGCGGGTACAGCACCGTCCGGCCAACTACGGCCTCCGGTTTCACAAATGCTCCGTCAAGCGGCGTCGAGGCGGGCCACTGCACAAACGTCAAGTCTCCCAAGGCCAGCGCCTCTCCGGATTGGAGTGCGCGGGCTGTGGCCACATAGCGGTTTTGTGGCGGCGCTGCGGCGCGGTTCTTCGTCATGTTTCGGCTCAGCCACCAAGTGAATAGGGCCGACACAGAGAGCGCCAAAAGAAGGGCGATAATCAGTCGACGGGGCTGCATGCCATTACCTCCCAACCGCCTGCAAATAAACGGCCAGCGCACAGCCTGCCGAAATCGCCAGGGCGTAGGGCAGCCGGATCGTGTGCGGATTGTGGATATTGAGCACCGGGTGCGGTTCGAGTCCGGCTACGCGGTGGTACATCAAAAGCGATCCCACGTTGCAGAGGGTATCTTTTAAACGCCGCTTCCACAACGCGAGACCGATGGCCATCGCTGCGCCGGCAAGAGACGTTAGCAGGAGCAGAGAGGCTGTGCCGGGCAAGCCAGTCAGACAGCCCGCGGCCGCGATTAGTTTCACGTCGCCGGCACCCATCCCGCCGACGAGCCAGAAGATAAAAAATGTGAGGCCGCAGATCAGGCCGGCAGAAAAAGCGGATCCCAGCCCGCGCCATCCTCCCAGCGCAAAGTGGAGGAGCAGACCGCACAGCATGGCGGGGAAAGTGACAGAGTTTGGTATCCGGCGGCTTCGCACATCGTACGCGGCACCAAGGGTCGCGCAGACAAGGGAGGCGACCGGATACACAAACTGTGTTGGGAACATCGTCATAGCAAGCGTTTCGTTTGGTTCGGGCAGATTCGGCTTGTGGGCCGAATTGCCGGGTGGGGGCCAGTGCAGCGGCCTTGCCACGGCCATTACATGGCACTGGTAAGGCTGCTGGAGACTTTGCTGTAGACACTGCTGACACCGCTTCCCAGCGTGCCGATGGTTGCTACGGCACCCAATGCAAGGATGCCCGTAAGAAGCCCATACTCGATCAGGTCCTGGCCGGACTCGTCGCGCAGGAGGCTACGCAGATACAACTTGAAGTTCTTCATGAAGTTCTTCTCCTCAAAGCCGCACTCAGCCACCCGATTGTCGGGATGCCGGGCATAGCTTTCAACGAAGAATATCGGCAGACCTGGGAAATCCAAGAGTGTCATGTCACATTGAACGTCAGACGCTGACTTGAGTAACTATCTACGACCGGAAAACCCTCCATTGGAATCTCTCCGAAGCGATATAGCTGCCGATAAACAAACTGGATTGGGAGCACCACGATTTCGCATTCTGCCGGAGGAAAGACTCCATGCGATTCCTGAAGGACGAGACTGGCCAGGCGATGCTGCTCGTGGCGCTGTCTTTGCCTGTGATCCTGGGCTTCGTGGGCCTGGCCATCGACATGGGCCAACTTCGCTATACGCAATTGCGATTGCAGACGGCGGCGGATGCGGCAGCGCTGGCGGCAGCCTTGGAGATCCCGCAATGTGGCGCTACGAGCAACTGCTCGGCCATGCAAATTGCGGCGAAATCGGCGGTAACGGAGGGTGGGCTCGACAGTCCCACCATCCTGCCGCAGTGCGCCACCGGCAGCGGAACAGGCCTGACCCTGACGATCAACAACGGACCTTGCGCTTTGGGTGCCAATGATCCGAATTATAACAACACGAAGTTTGCCGAAGCGGTCCTCTCTCAACAGCAGCCCATGTTTTTCGCGAGAATTCTCGGCGTCAATTCTCTGGCTGTCGCTGCCAGAGCAGAAGCTGCCCTCGGATCTTCGAAAGTCTGCCTGGGCATCCTGAGCCCCACCGCGCCACAGGCATTGCTGCTCAACGGGAGTGCCTCCCTTAACTCCAGGTGCGGCATCGTGGTCGATTCAAGCTCGAGTACGGCTCTGCTCGCAAATGGAAGTGTCAAAGTAACGGCGCCGTTCATCTATGTGCACGGAGGCGATCTGCTCAATGGAAGCCCTTCGATGAGCACTGCCCCGGTCACCGGTGCTGCTTCCATGCCCGATCCGCTGGCGAACCTGCCGGTGCCCACCCTTGGAAGCTGCGGGACCACCAGTTCAAGTCCCTTCACCGGCTCCCTGACACAAGCCATCGTCAACGGCAGTCAAAACGCCGTATTCAATCCCGGCAGGTACTGCGGCGGCATTACGATCAATGGCAGCGCAACGGCAACATTCAATCCCGGACTCTATATCGTGGACGGCAGTATGTTAGTTAACGGTGGCGATACGGTGTCGGGAAATGGCGTAACGTTCTATTTTTCCTCTGGCTCCTTGACCATGAATGGCTCAAGCAGCGCCAACTTCGTCGCGCCCACCACCGGCACTTACGCGGGGATTCTGATTTTCCAGAAGCCGACCGACACCAACACGGTGATCGTGAATGGAAATTCCACATCCGTTTGGCAAGGCACTCTCTACGCTCCTGGCGCGCAGCTCCTTTTGAACGGAGGAAGCAATCTTGCGGCCTACACAATCGTCGTTGTGAATACCGTGATCGTAAATGGAACCGACACCTTTACCCTCGGCAACGATTACTCCTCGCTTCCGGGCGGCTCCCCGATTCAAGGCCCAACCGCTGTTCTGATGGAATAGTCAATGAAATTCGGGTCACATCTCGGCATCCTTCACGGCTTGGATCATGGCTCAAGCCTGGTGGAGGCAGCTGTGGCCATGCCACTTCTCCTGCTGATTCTGCTCGGAGCGGTTGACCTTGCGCGCGGATACTTCCTGGCCATGGAGATCGCCGGCGCGGCAAATGCTGGAGCGGAATATGGCTCTCAAAACCCCACCGACATCACGGGCATGCGGACCGCGGCAACGGGCGACGCCGCGGATGTACCGAACCTGGTCGCATCTCCCACCTACGGGTGCGGGTGTTCCGACGGATCCTCTTTCTCGGCCAGTTGTGCCGTTACGCCGAGTTGCGCTACGAATGTCGTTTACCGAGTCACCGTCGACGTCTCGGCCACGTACACGCCGCAATTTCCCTGGCCCGGGATTCCGTCCTCCATTCCGCTATCGAGTTCGGCTACCATGCGCGGAGGCGGCAACTAGGGATGGACCAGGCAATCTCCAAGCAGGGGGCAAAGCCGATGAAACGAATCGCAGCGCGATCGATGCTGAGGCTAGTCAAGGACAAGCGCGGCAGCGAACTCGTGGAGTTCGCTCTTGCCGCGGTTGTACTGTTGACAGCGATCCTGGGCATTATGGATTGCTGCCGCGCGCTCTATGCCTATCATTTTGTTTCTTGGGCTGCGCAGCAGGGAACACGGTATGCGGCAGTGCGCGGCGCAGAGTGGGGAAGCACCTCCTGCGCAACCGCTACGGCATTTAGCTGCAACGCAACCTCGGCAGATGTCGTCAATTATGTGCAGAGTCTCGTGAACCCGGGGATCAGCGCGAGCGCGCTGACTGTCCAGCCAGATTGGCCAGGCGCGACCGTAAACGGTCCGAACAGCGCTTGTGCCACCACGCACAGCCAAGGCTGCATGGTGAAAGTGCAGGTTAGTTATGCCTTTAGCTTCATCCTGCCGTTCATGCCCAAATCGGCGATGACCTTCAATGCCACTTCGGAGCGACCGATCCAGCAATGATCCTCAACGGGTAGTTCTCGGGTTACGGGGGGTTCCTGCGCGCAGGAACAACGGATCATGGGCACGACGAGTTCCCTTTGGATTCGATCCTCTCAAACAGAACAGCATCTCCGTTTTCATAGTCAACCTTCCACCCCGGTGTGATCCTCAATAGATAGGTTAACGGGGCATCGTTCGGGAAGAATACGTAGCGTATCCCGTATTTATTCAATATCTCAAGCGGCGAGCGTATATTGATGATCGACATGTAATCGGCAAGTACGCCGTAGTGGTCGAAGATGTCGCCTCGGGTATCTGCAAAGACCAGAATTTGCGGAGCATTCCAGATGAGATATCCTCCCCAGTTGACATCGCTCAATACGCGGCCCTGGGGATAAAAGGTGTGCAGGAACGGCAGCGCCTGCGAAGGAAGGCCTTCGGATCCTTGCGCAACGTCATTCTGCAACTTCGCCTCGCTCGGAAAGCGAAGGATGCAAAACAGGAGGAGCCCCGCCATGGCAACTGCGTTCAGCAGCGGCTTGTCCCGCTCCTTTGCGTAAGGCGGGAAAAGGGCAAGCTCCCTGGCGAGCATGGGACAGAGAATAATCCCCAGCAGAAAAACGAATCGCAGATAAGCCATGCTCGAGTAGATGGCCAGCAGCAGGAACACAAGGTCATAAAGAACCCAGTGACGTTTGCGCGCCAGGCTTGTGACTCCGAACAGCACAATTGCCAAAAAAACCAGCCGGCCACGAAGATCGTGGAAGTTGATATTCTGCCACTCCTGGTTGACCACCGTGTTCACTTTTTCGATGAACGCCATGTCGAAGGGAAATGCAACCAGCCGCCAGCCAAAAGGGTTGACCAAAAGAGCCAAAAGACTTGACGCGGAGACAGCCGTCAGCTTTCTTGCCTGCCGCGGAGACCAACGTGCGCTCTCGATCCACCCCCAAGTTCCTTTCGCAAAACCGCATGCGATAAAAATCAGCAAATATACCATTCCGATCATCCACGACCCGTGCGCATTAATCCACACGCAAAAGAGCGGCGGCAGCAGCCACAGGTGGTCCGTTCCATTGTGGAACTTATGCAGGAGGATCAGTTCGAATACAAACAAGAGCCATCCAAAAAGCAGCGTTCTGGGCCCATACGAGACCATGGCCATCAGCAACGCCAGGACGCACGCCAAGAAGGACCCTTTGATGTCCCCGGTTCGCAGCCAGCCGAGGTAGAGAACGCCGGCCATGATTGTCTGCATCAATACGACGGTGATCAGAAAGAGGCCGCGCACTCCCATCCATTGCCATGCAAACCAAAAGGGCAGTTCGGAAAGCCACTCGTTGTTCATCCATGGCTTCCCGGCAACGGTAAAGGAGAACATGTCGTAGCGCGGCAAGGAGCCCGTATGGAGCAGGTACTCGGCGTTGCGCAGATGCCACCAGATATCTGTGTCTGCAATGGTGTTTCTAAAGGCGCCGGAGATGAAGACCGCACCCGCCAGTGCCACAAACAGCATCACGGGATAGCTGCAGAATCGGGAAAACCAGTCTCGCGGGTGAAGGGTCATCGCGATGCCCCAACCGACGCATCCGCGCAGGGCAATTCGAGGGGCTGATCGGCCTCGAGCCGGCTAAGTCGATAAAGAACGACAGACGTCATGGCGAAGGTCATACTCAACGAACGAACGAAGCAGGCCATCGTCAGCAATGGCTCTGCGAGTTGCCATCCATGTACCGGAAAGAGGAGTCCTGCGGCGAGCACAAATGCAATGACGCCCCAGCCCGAGCCAATAAAGAGCCACAGGGCGGTGCAGGAAACTCTTCGCATGGGAACGGGGCCTTGAATGCAGTACTGAACGAGCCAAAGGGCGGGAGCGAGCAACAAAACATCGTTGTAGGACTGAAATGGTATGGCGAACAGGAGCAAGGAGATTGAAAACCCGGTAACCAGTATCAGGTCTGCTTCAGCGAGCCTTCGGGCAGAATAGAGCACGGCAACCATGGCCGCCAGCATAGCTACGCTGCCAGGAAGCGTACCGAGAAGAACCAGAAGCAGTGGCGGCCGTGTGTAACCAGGATAGGACGATATGGTACGCAGCCATTCTGTAAACCATCCCGGCACAAGAAGGAAGGAAACCGCAAAGAGCACTGCTTCGGTTCCCGCAAACCATAGGGCGAGCGGTTTCCTTTGCTTCCATCCAGAAAAGGTCCAAACGGCCAGTGGAAGATAGGCCATGACGGCCAATTGCGGCTTGCCTGTTGCCAGCGCCACAAGGACGCCGGCCATGCGGTACCGTCCACCGCGGACGCAGGCAAGCGATGCCGCGATCAGGGCAGCAAACAAAAGTGTGGGTTGCACCAGCATCAAAGCCATCACGACAGGAAAAAAGGAGAGCGCCAGGAGCATGGCTGCAACTCTTACGGTGCGCCCTGTCGCCGGTCCAAGCCACCAGTACGCCGAGAACATGGTCAACGCAGAAAACAAAACAACAGCCGCCTTGCACGTGGCGGCATAGGAGAAGAAGAGAAGTGGCAACATGGGGATCACGGCGAAAACAGGATAGGCAAAGCGGAGGGGGTCAAGCGGGCTCTCTGCTGCAGGTCTTCCATAGATTGCTATCTGGGTCGAGACGGTAACGCTCTCAGAATATGGATTGACGTGATGCACGATCGCGCGGTACGCGTTCCACATCGGATATAGATCTTGATGGGCAGGCGGATTCCCGTTATGGACCAGGCCAGTTTGCAGAGCAACATGTGCGTAATACGCCGAGCAGACAGAGCAGGCCAGAATGGCCAGTATCGACAGCATCGTGCGGTGAAGACGCCGGAATTGGTGATTGCCGATGAACATGACATTCCTCTATCGGGGCTACCTGTGCACCGTGCGTCAGCAAGACACCTCAGGCGGAGGATATGGAAGATATCGTCCAGATCCTCCGCCAGGATTAATCCCTTCGTGGATTACCGACGATAACTCACTCAGCCAGGCAGAGAGGAAGGGCGAGTGGTGACAATCAGTCTTCGGTTCTTTTGGTTCCTGTTGATGCTGCCCGTGTTGACCATGGGCATTGGGATGTGGCTGATGGGCTTGGTAAGTGCTCCGGGCCGCGGCGAACGTAACGCGTGTTCGAATGAGAAAGAAAGTACCTCGCCACTTGAAAAGCGGGGCATATTGTCAGAGAGGCCGTGGGGGCAAGCGCCGGGAAGAATTCAAGCTCACTGGGGAGGAACTGAACGCTGAACCGATGCCTCAAAGGGAGAACCGCAGGTTGCGTCTCCGAAGGCGTTGATCAAACATGCGGGATACAAGGCCGCTCTGGTGATCGACCCCGTAGTTGCTGATATGCCCAGGAAATGAAACTCGCGAATCGTGTTCCCCGAAGGTGATTTGGCGAGTCCAAACGCACAACAGGCCCGAGCATCCGCCCGGGCCTGTTGTGCTGTTGTTGCTGACGTTGGTTAAACCGCTGCGTGATGGCGGTGCTGAAGAGACCCGGCATTGGCGGTGAGGTAGTCGTCGACGGCCGCGGCGGCCTTGCGGCCTTCGGAGATGGCCCAGACCACGAGCGACTGCCCGCGGCGCATGTCGCCGGCGGCAAAGATGCCGTCCACCGAGCTCATGTAGCCGTCCTTGGTCGCCACATTGCCGCGCTTGTCCAGTTCCAGGCCCATCTGCTCGATCATGCCGCTGCGCACCGGGCCCAGGAAGCCCATGGCCAGCAGGACCAGGTCCACGTCCAGTGTGAATTCGGTGCCGGCAATCGCTTCAAAGGTTGGGGGTGGGCCCACGCGGACCGCATGCACCTGCTTGACGTTGCCCTCCGCGTCGCCTGTGAACTGGATGCTGTTGATGGCCCAGTCGCGGATGCCGCCCTCTTCGTGCGAGGTCTCGGTGCGCAACTGCAAGGGCCACAACGGCCAGGGCGTTGTGGCGGCGCGCTGCGCGGGCGGCTTGGGCATGATCTCGATTTGGTGAACGCTCTTGGCGCCCTGGCGGAGGCTGGTGCCCAGGCAGTCGGCGCCGGTGTCGCCGCCGCCGATGATCAACACCCGCTTGCCTGCGGCATGGATGGCCAGCGCGGGATCGATAACGTCGCCTTCGCCGCGATGGTTCTGCTGGGGCAGGAACTCCATGGCGAAGTGAATGCCTTTGAGCTCGCGGCCGGGGATCTTCAGGTCGCGGGGCTGTTCGGAACCGCCACACAGCAGGATGGCGTCATAGTGATTGGTGAGCGTTTCGATGGGGATGTTGATGCCCACATGGGCGTCGGTCAGGAAGGTAACGCCCTCGGCGCGCATCTGGTTTACACGGCGATCAATGACGTGCTTTTCTAGCTTGAAGTTGGGAATGCCGTAGCGGAGCAGGCCGCCGATGCGGTCGTTCTTCTCGTATACGGTGACGGAGTGGCCGGCGCGGCGCAACTGCTGCGCCGCCGCCAAGCCCGACGGGCCGCTGCCCACCACGGCAACCCGCTTGCCGGTATTCTGCTCGGGCGGCTCGGGATGGATCCATCCCTCATTCCAGGCGCGCTCGACAATCCCGCGCTCGATGAGCTTGATGGAGACGGCTGGCTGATTGATGCCGAGCACACAGGCAGCCTCGCACGGGGCAGGGCAGATGCGCCCGGTGAACTCCGGAAAGTTGTTGGTGGAGTGCAGCCGGTGAATGGCGCTTTCCCAGCGGCCGTTGTAGACCAGGTCGTTCCAGTCGGGAATTAGGTTGTTGACCGGACAGCCGGTGTGGCAAAACGGCACGCCGCAGTCCATGCAACGAGCGCCCTGCGCGCGCTGCTTCCCCTCGGGAAAGGGCTCGTAGATCTCAAACCAATCCTGGAGCCGATCCTCGACTTTGCGGCGGGTGGGTTGTTCGCGCTCAATTTCAAGAAAGCCAGTAACCTTACCCATGTTGCACCTCTGTAGCCGCCACCAGAGGCGACGAAGTTGTGGGGGAAACATAGACAGACTCAACGCGCGGGATGCCCAGAACGCGCTTGTACTCGTGCGGGAAGACCTTGATGAACTTCGGTTGCGCTTCGGCCCAGTGTTCCAGGATCCAGGCTGCCCGCGGGCTGCCGGTGAGGTCGCGGTGGCGCTCCAGCAGGCCGCGTACCTCGTCCACATCCTCTTGCAGCGCCAGCGGTTCCAGGTCCACGCTGACCGTGTTGCAGCGGCGCGTGGAGAAGTCGCCCTGGTCGTCGTAGACGAAGGCGCGCCCACCGCTCATGCCGGCGGCGAAGTTGCGTCCAGTGGAGCCGAGCACCACCACGGTACCGTTGGTCATGTACTCGCAGCCGTGGTCGCCCACGCCCTCAACCACGGCAGTTGCGCCGGAGTTGCGGACGGCGAAGCGCTCGCCGGCGATGCCATTCAGGAAGACTTCGCCAGTGGTCGCGCCGTAAAGCACGACGTTGCCGACCAGGATGCTTTCCTCGGGCAGGAAGCTGGAGGTCTTGGGCGGATAGACGATGATGCGTCCGCCGGAAAGGCCCTTGCCCAGGTAGTCGTTGGAATCGCCTTCCAGTTCGAGCGTGACGCCGTTCGGCACGAAAGCGCCAAAGCTCTGTCCGGCTGAGCCGTTGAATTTGAAGTGGATGGTCTCTTCCGGCAGGCCGGCCGAACCGTAGCGGCGTGCGATTTCTCCACCCAGCATGGCGCCGACTGTGCGGTGCACGTTGCGGATGGCGAAGCTGCCGGTGACCGGAGTCTTGGAGTCGAGCGCGGGCTTGGCTTGCTCGATCAGTACGTGATCGAGAGCCGCCTCAAGTCCATGATCCTGGGCTTGCATCTTGCGGCGCGCCACACGCGAAGGCAGCGTGGGCGTATAGAGAATCGAGGTTAGGTCGATGCCCTTGGCCTTCCAATGCACATCGGCCACGTCGGCTTCGATCTTGTCCACGCGCCCCACCATCTCGTCGACGGTGCGGAAGCCAAGCTTGGCCATGTGCTGGCGGACCTGCTCGGCGATGAAGAAGAAGAAATTGACCACATGCTCGGGCTGGCCCTGGAAGCGGGCGCGCAGCACCGGGTCCTGGGTGGCGATACCGACTGCGCACGTGTTCAGGTGGCACTTGCGCATCATGATGCAGCCCATGCTGATGAGCGGCATGGTGGCAAAGCCGAACTCTTCGGCGCCCAGCAGCGCGGCGATGACCACGTCGCGTCCGGTCTGCAGCTTGCCGTCGGTCTGCACCTTGATGCGGCTGCGCAGATCGTTGAGCAGGAGCACCTGCTGCGTCTCGGCCAGGCCGAGTTCCCAGGGCAGGCCCGCGTGCTTGATGGAGCTAAGCGGCGACGCGCCGGTGCCGCCATTGTCGCCGGAGATGAGCACCACATCGGCATGCGCTTTGGAGACGCCGGCAGCAACCGTGCCCACGCCGACTTCGGAAACCAGCTTGACGGCGATGCGCGCCTGCGGGTTCACGTTCTTCAGGTCGTAGATCAACTGCGCCAGATCTTCGATGGAGTAGATGTCGTGGTGCGGAGGCGGTGAGATGAGGCCCACGCCCGGGATGGAGTGGCGCGTGCGCGCGATGTTCTCATCCACCTTGTATCCGGGAAGCTGGCCGCCCTCGCCGGGCTTGGCGCCCTGCGCCATCTTGATCTGCAACTCGTCGGCGTTGACTAGGTAGTTGGTGGTGACGCCAAAGCGGCCGCTGGCCACCTGCTTGACCGCGCTGCGGCGCGAATCGCCGTTGGCGTCGGGAGTGAAACGCTCTTCGTCTTCGCCGCCTTCGCCGGTGTTCGACATGCCGCCGAGGCGGTTCATGGCGATGGCCAGCGTTTCGTGCGCTTCTTTACTAATGGACCCGTAGCTCATGGCGCCGGTGGTGAAGCGCTTGACGATTTCCTTGGCCGGCTCCACTTCCTCGATGGGAATTGGCTTGCTGGCGTACTTGAGCTTGAGCAGGCCGCGCAGCGTGCACAGGTGGCGGTTCTGCTCATCCAGCAGGTCGGTGTACTCCTGGAAGGTGGCCGGATTGTTCGACCGCACGGACTGCTGCAGCTTGCTGATGGTCAGCGGGTTGAGCAGATGATACTCGCCGTCCACGCGGTACTGATATTGGCCGCCCACCACGAGTTCGGTTTCCGACTCGGTCAGCGGTTGGAAGGCATAGGCATGCTTGATGAGAGCTTCGCGGGCCAGCACATCCAGTCCCACACCCTCGATGCGCGAAGCGGTGCCGGGGAAATAGGAATCTACCAGCGAGTGATTCAGGCCGACAGCCTCAAAGACCTGAGCGCCGCGATAGCTCTGCAGGGTGCTGATGCCCATCTTGGAGAAGGTTTTGAGCAGGCTCTTGTTGATGGCCTTGATAAAATTCTTTTCCGCGTGCTCGCCGGTAACTTTGTCGGGCATCAGGCCGCGCCGCTTCAGGTCGTGCAGCGTTTCAAAGGCCAGATAAGGATTGATGGCGCTGGCGCCGTAGCCGATGAGCAGCGCGAAATGCATCACCTCGCGCGGTTCTCCGCTCTCGATGATCAGAGCGACCTGGGTGCGGGTCTTCTCCTGCACCAGGCGGTTGTGCACGGCGGCCATGGCCAGCAGGCTGGGAATGGGCGCGTAGGTCGGATCGATGCCGCGGTCGGAGAGAATCAGTACCGTATAGCCGGATTGCACTGCGTGCGAGGCGCGGGCGCTCAAATCCTGCAGACTGTGGCGAAGACCCCTTTCGCCGTCTTCCGCGCGGAACAGCGTGGGCAGCGTGGTGGCCAGCAGGTCGCCGGAGGAGACGCGGCGCAGTTTTTCCAGATCGCGGTTGGTCAAGATCGGATGCGGCAGCTTGAGGGTGTGGCAATTCTCTGGCGCTTCGTCCAGAATATTGCGCTCGTTGCCGATGTAACTGATCAACGACATCACCAGCTCTTCGCGGATGGGATCGATGGGCGGGTTGGTGACCTGCGCAAACAACTGCTTGAAGTAGTTGAACAAAGACTGGGGCCGGTCCGAGAGGCAGGCCAGGGGCACATCGGAACCCATGGAGCCGATGGGCTCCGCGGCCGTAGCGCCCATGGGGCCGAGAAGCACTTTCAGGTCCTCTTCGCTGTAACCGCAGGCGCGCTGGCGGCGCAGCAGGGTTTCGGGGTTCGAGGCGATGAGGCGTGCCGGTTCTGGCAGTTGATCGAGCGTGACCTGTTGCTCCTTGAGCCAGGTGCCATACGGCTGACGGCTGGACAACTGCTTCTTGATCTCTGCATCGGAGATGATGCGCTTCTGCACCGTGTCGACCAGGAACATGCGGCCCGGCTGCAGCCGACCCTTCTTGCGCACGTCTTCGGCAGGGATATCGATGACGCCGGCCTCGGAGGCCAGCACCACCAAATCGTCCTTGGTGACGATATAGCGGCCGGGACGTAGGCCGTTGCGGTCCAGCGTGGCGCCGATCACGCGGCCATCGGTGAAGGCGATGGCCGCAGGGCCGTCCCATGGCTCCATCAGTGAAGCGTGGTACTCGTAGAAAGCGCGTTTCTCTTCGTCCATGTCCGGATTGCCGGACCAGGCCTCGGGAATCAACATGGCCATGACGTGGGGCAGGGAACGGCCTGCCTGGAACAGAAACTCAACCGCATTGTCCAGCGAGGCGGAATCGCTGCCGCCGGGCGCGATCACCGGAAACAGTTTTTCAATCTGATCGCCGTACTTTGGACTGGCCAGGATGGATTGGCGGGCGGTGGTCCAACTGACGTTGCCCTTGATGGTGTTGATTTCGCCGTTGTGGGCGATGTAGCGGTAGGGGTGCGCCAGCTTCCAACTGGGAAAGGTGTTGGTGGAGAAGCGCTGGTGGACCAGGCAGAGCGCGCTGGTCACCAGGGGATTGGCCAGTTCGTAATAGAACTTTTCAATCTGCGGAGCCAGCATCAGGCCTTTGTAGACGATGGTGCGACAGGAGAACGAAGGGATGAAGAAGGTGTCCTTGTCCTCGATATCGGAATCGGCAATCTCATTTTCGGTGCGGCGGCGCACCCGGTAGAGCAGGCGCTCAAAATCGTCCTCTTCCAAACCCTCTGGACTGGACACAAAGAACTGCTCAATGTAGGGCTGCGAGGCGCGTGCTTCGCGTCCTACGGCATCGCCATTCACCGGCGTATCGCGCCAACCGAGGACGGTCAGGCCTTCTTCCTGGGCGATGCGCTCAAAAACGCCTTCGCACTGCAGGCGGCTATGCTTCTCAACGGGCAGAAAGACCATCGCCACGCCATAGGCGCCCGGCCCAGGCAACTGCATCCCCAGTTCGCCGCATTCGCGCGCAAAAAAAACGTGAGGAATTTGAATCAGGATGCCCGCGCCATCGCCCGTCTCCGGATCGCAACCCGCCGCGCCGCGATGCGTGAGGTTAATCAGCACCTCAAGCCCTTTGCGGATAATGTCGTGGCTTTTTTCTCCACGAATGCTGGCGACCAACCCCATTCCGCAGTTGTCGTGCTCATTCTGCGGGTGGTAGAGCCCTTGGGGTTGAGGAGTACAGAGACGACGATCCAATGTTTGCATGGCAACCTTTTCGTTGAACTGGTTTTTCAGTGCAGAATGCATTGCCTGGCCTAAAAGACACTTCCGCAGTGCATTTCCTTTCGTAGGAAACTGCCGTGGTCTTTCCTGATCGGCCTGCCGGAGCAAGCCTAGCCGCGTCTGGGACTAACCTGAAGTCTTTAATATAACCAAAATTTCAAGGGACGGCTGAATTTCCTTGGCTGGAGCCGCCAAAATGCCCACGCCAGCCGCGTCGCCGGTATCCGTATTCGCACACGCGGAGTTCAGATCGGCGGCTGAGATGCCGTTCAACGCAAGCCGATTGGGCGAGTCGCTGCGGTTGACTTTCGCCAGCCTGTGTCCCGTTCTGCGGTATGTCAGTGGGCAAGCACGGCCCCCTGCACCTGTGGCCCGTCCGCAGAAAACGCCTGCAGCGGTGCCGCGTAAGCCGTTGTGACGGATGCGGAAAGCCAACTTCAGCGTGGTCCGGAAGCACCGAAATGAGCAAGGCAGAAAGCAAAGTCTCGCGGCGCTCCATCTGGGAGCCGGTTTATGGTAAATTCAATAAAGCGAACGATCTCCGGAGAGATGGCCGAGTGGTTTAAGGCGCACGCTTGGAAAGCGTGTGTACTCGAAAGGGTACCCAGGGTTCGAATCCCTGTCTCTCCGCCATATAATCGTAAATACAATGAAATGAACGGCCTGGAGTGAGCAGTCTTATTTGCTACCACCCCTGCTACCATTTTCTGAAGCCCATAATTAGGACCGTCGGCGTGAAGCGGTATTAGCCTCTAGGGGTTAATCAATGCCGAAAGCTGCACTTTACATCCGAGTTGTTCTGTCAGATGGCCGCCACCACTATGCAAAAGCCGTCTTTTTGAACAATGGCCACGTGAAATTCCACTACGCCCTGATCGGGAAAGAGCCTGAGCACCACCCAGAGGGCACGTACTACATCCGGTACAAGATAGACAATAGGCGCATTTGGGAAGCAGCCGGGACTGAACCGGCTTTGGCTACCATTGCTCTTCAGCGCAGAAACCTTGCCTTGCAGGGTAAGGCCCTCGGCCTCGATGTCCAACCCAGTACTCCTGCTCCCACACCGACACCTCTGCCTAAAGGCGAGCTGGAACCCAAGCCACCAACCCTTCCACAGCCGGAGCTGTTGGCACCAGAGCACCCGCTGCCGAGCGTGATCGCCGAGTACCTGGCAGAGGTGAAAGCGGGGAAATCAGCCAAGACACATGTTGCCTACACCCTGACCTTAAAGGGTTTCGCAGAGTCCTGTACGAAGCCGACTTTGGAGTCCGTCGACCGACAAGACATTCTCGCCTACAAGGAGATTCTGAAAACGAAGGGCAGTAGTCACCTGAAGGCCAAGAAGAAGGCTACGAAGAACCTTCAGCCAAGGACCAAAGTCAGCGCTCATCTGAAATCTAAAAATAATGGGAAACAGAAGATCATGGGTAACGCGCCTCGGACGATTTCGAACAGGCTTGACTTTCTCAAAATCTTCTTCAATCACTATGCTGTTTCTTGGCCGCTGCTCAAGACAGACCGAGTCAAATACACGGAGAAGGAGGTGTCCGCATACACCACGCACGAAATCCAGTCCCTCTTATCCGCTGCAAACCAGGAAGAAACAGACCTGATACAGTTCCTTCTGTGCACCGGGGTCCGGGAGCAGGAGGCCATGTACGCCACTTGGAGGGATGTGGATTTCAACGAGAAGACTTTTTCGATTCGCGAAAAACTCGACTTGGGATTTACACCGAAGGACAAGGAAGAGGGCATCATTCCGATCCCCAACTTCCTCGTGGAACTGCTTCAGGCCCGTCGCAATCGGTCCACCCGTACCCGACTTATCTTTCCTCGCTCCGGCGGAGAGGCAGAAGGCCATCTCCTTCGGATTATTAAGGGCCTCGCTTATCGCGCAGGCATGAATTGCGGGGAATGCTACAACAGAGCCGGGGAATGCTGTGCGACCTCACCAACATGCACCCGGTTCATTTTGCACCGCTTCAGAAAGAGCTTTGCCACAATGCACCACGAGGCGGGAGTCAGTGCGTACACGATAAAGCGGTGGCTTCGTCACTCCAGCCTTGATACAACGCTCCGGTACCTAGCTGGGAGTGATGACAAGAGTGAGAAGACTCGTGCGCAGGTGAACAGTACATTTGCGGAGTTTCAAGGAATCAAGGAAGGGGCTTAACTAGCCAGTGGAAACCTTTCAACAACGGCCCCCGGTTGGTTCCCGAGGGCCAGTTTCCTCACCTCAATCCCCATATCTATCTACGATATACAGAGACACCAATGAGGGATGCGCTGATGGCACTTCCACCCAGGTGTGCAGGAATATCCGGTCGCTCCGATTGTTGTTACTTGCCCTTTGTGCGGAGAGATTCGCCGGTACCGGCCCACGGAGGTGTTCTTGGGGGTGCCACACCAGTTGGTTGCTAGGCAAGAGGCGCGTGCTGTGGCTCACCGTTGACTCCCATCACCGATCCGGCGCACACTGGGCCAGGGGTGCCAGATGACAAATGACGACCATGAGGATCGAGCCAAGCAGGAGGCAGCAGAGCGTGCTCGCAGCGGAGTCACCCCTTCGGGAGTTCCCAGCCTGCCCCAGGTCTTTGCCGCTCTTGACGGTGCCAAGCTCCCCGAAGACTTCATGAGTGACACCGATCGGGATCGCAGTATCGCACAGCCCAGGCC
>Ga0224529_1000313_pt1 | contig 38130 bp, 27 predicted proteins | sample CBST50metaG_FD_179893 | JGI IMG/M metagenome (GOLD analysis project Ga0224529, IMG submission 179893) | Peat soil microbial communities from Stordalen Mire, Sweden - C.B.S.T50 | ecosystem: Environmental > Terrestrial > Soil > Wetlands > Peat | place: Sweden: Norrbotten County, Stordalen Mire...
TAGCTTACCAGTACTAATCGCCCGTTCGGCTTGTCCATAGAATTAACTCCGCGCAGTTCGCGGACATTCTTCTTGACAAGCCTTGTAATAACCAATCAATTTCGTTGTTATCAGCTCTAACGAGCAAAATTTTTGGCGCCAGATTGCAGTCGCGTTCCTACGGGCCTCCGGGAGAAACCATCCGGAACAAAGTAGATGCCGCGACAGGCTGCGGGCAACCACCCGCCAAGCGCCATCAAGTTTGCCGGTGACCATACTGCGAGGGATCACCCGTTCCCATCTCGAACACGGAAGTTAAGCCTCGCTGGGCCGATGGTACTGCACGGGTGACTGTGTGGGAGATTAGGTGATCGCCGGCAATTATATCTGAACAGAAAGGCCATGCCACTACGGCATGGCCTTTCTGCGTGGTGCGCGAAGGATAGGCGACCAACCGGCGTATGCGCTTCCTGCGCAGTGGTCTTCCTTAGAGCGGAACCAGAATAACCGTGCCCTGGGAGAGACTCTTGAAGATGGGTTTTTCTTGAGAAAAAACCCACTTGAAGGACGTGTCCCTGGGTACATCTATTCTGGTTCCGCTATAGCCTGTGGTAAAAGTCCAAATGAGCCGGAATACATCCCTCCGGGGGCTTTGCCTAAAAAGTTGAAAAAGCGGCCGTCTTGCCCAAAAAGTCGAGCGGCTGCCCAAAAAGCTGGAGCCCAGCCCAAGAATGTCTCCGGTCAGGTCCACCAGTCGCTGGATCGAGGCAGGAGCAAATGTTGATGGAAAGTAACTGCCGAGATGCCGGTGACCCGACCGGAATGCCGAACCCTTGCGCGAAACCCGTCCTCTCGGGACTGATCCGATGCAGGTTATTGCTCTGGAGCATGTAGTACCATGAATGCGCTATGAAAGAACTGTGGCGCAAGACGGCGAATCTTTTCCTGAACTATCCGATTCTCTGGCTGCCCTACGTTTGTGTCCACCTGCTGAATGCTTCCCTCGACTTGCTGCGGCACGCTGCGGTCGTGTGGATCATGCGTTGGCCGACAACGTGGCGCTCTGTGTTGGGTGGCGCCCCGGTTCAGATTCACAGCGGCACTGCAGCCGCAAAGATTGCGTGGTTCTCCGGCGTGATGGAATGGAGCATCCGCTATCTGACGCTGTTTCTCTACGCTGTCGCGCTTGTGATAACAGCAGCGCTCGTGACCATGATTGTGCGCGGCGAGCAACCGCGTTTGAGAGCCGCGCTGGCGGAGTTGCGGAATTATCCGAAGAGAATCCTTGGTTACTCGTTCAAGCTGTATTTCCTGAATCTGGTTTTCGCCGCCTTCGTGAGTCTTCCGGCGCTTCGCTTGTCGCGTTGGGTCACCGATTCGGCTGCAACGACGGGATGGAGCCGGGCAGCCAATTTCGCGCCTACGCAGGGACAAGGTCTTGTCAGCCTCATCCTCTTTGCGTGGATCATGACTCCCATCACAATCCGATTGCTGCGTGGCCCCAGCGCGGAAGCTCCTTCCGCCGATGAGAAGAAGCTTGGACGATATTTCGTGATCCTGGCAGGCGCCGGCGTTTTCGCGCTCGAAGCCGCCCTATTTCCTCTGCTATTCAACCTGATTACTCTTCGCCCATCTCTCCAACATGTCTACGCTTCGCTGCTCTCGCTCGTCTTGTCATTCCCGTTTCTTCTGGGAGACATTGGGGTGGCATTGATTGCGGCGGGCGGGGAATGGAATGTTGGCGAGACTTCCGTACCGCGGAAGTGGCGGCAGCTTGTCCGCGGGCTCATGCCTTTACACCTCGATCAGCGTGAGGGGCATTGAACGAGCGCTCTTGTCCGGAGTTGAGCAGTGTGCCCGCGCCAATTGATGCGACTCAAGCGGTGATGCGGCGGCCGCTCTTCAACTCCAGCGTAAACGCTGTCTCCTTGTCCACCCGCAGCCCGCACACAAAGCCTGGTTTGACGTAGGTGATCGTAATTTGGGCACATTTGGCGCTTCTGCGAATCGCTTCCTGATTAACGACCGAACTCACGCCAAACACCCAGATTCGGTCCCGTCGTCATCTCTGCTTCGAGCACTGGATGTGCTGTCGCCTACCCGGAGATTACCAAATACCCACCCCCTTGCAGATACGACCGAGATCAAGCGCGCAGGAAAGTCAGGACATTGCCCAAAAACTCCGGCTTTTGCGTAGAGACCGCGCGAAACGTCCCTCCGCGGCGAAGCTGCTTTGATTCTGATGGCTTTATGCGGTGGTTGAAACCCCCTTGTTCCACCCCAGCGACAAGGACCCGTGCTGGGGACCCCGCCTCCCTCCGAATCGAGTTTTCCGCAGCCTGTAAAGCCCCGCTGATTCTGCGGCACTTGCGGCATGGCTGAAGCCGTGCCCTTTCAAAACCACTCTCCACCAAACGCGAATTCGCACGAGTAGATCATCTTTTCAATTTCGGTGAGAGGCGCCTTGGCTGGTTGTTATTGAAGATGGACAGCTTTGGCCAGGAGCCGAAGCCTATCCTCGGGATCGCCAAAATCAGACAGGAGACGCTTGTCTAAAGGTTTGGCACAACCCGCTCCCGTGGCAGCTTCTTTCGCAACCGGGCTCGCGAGCTTAGACACACCGACTCCGACGGGGCGGCATACAGGTACATAGCTCACCGGCCAGAGTGGTGCTGCGCGACTAAACGAATACCTCCCGGCGCAACTGTAACCCATTTGCGTTCCGGGTTGGGACGCATTACTTTGACGTTATTCGCCAAGCCGAGCCACGCGAAGATCCGGATGACCCAGTAGTTAAAGTCCAGCTCCCACCACGCCATGCCGTGCGTTGCAGAGACTGGGTAGGCATGATGGTTGTTATGCCAACCCTCGCCTCCGGTCAACAAAGCTACCCACCAGTTATTGGTCGAATCGTCGTGCGTGTTAAAGCGGCGTGCACCCCATAGATGGGTTACTGTATTGAGGAGCCAAGTAGCGTGTGAGCCGACAGTGGTGCTGAGAAACACTCCCCACAGCACCCACGAGAGGCCCAGGCTCCATCCCCCCACGGCGGCACCCGATCCCAGAAGCACAAAGGCCACCAGAGTAATCGGCAGCCAGTGCCAGACCGCGAGCCAGCGGTAGAAGCGGTCGCGCTTGAGATCGGGAACGTAGCGGGAGAGCATTACGGCTTCGCTATGCAATGCTCCGCGCAGGATCCAACCCATATGAGCCCACCACTTGCCGTCACGGGGCGAGTGCGGATCGCCCAGCCTGTCGGCGTACTGGTGGTGCAGGCGATGGACAGCGACCCAGTAAGTGGGGCTGCCCTGGAGCGCCATGGCGCCACAGACCGCCATGGCATATTGCAGCCACTTGCGCGTGGCGAAGCTGCGATGGGTGAGTTGGCGATGATAACCGATGGCTATGCCCAGATTCTGCCCCAGCAACCACATTACTGCGAAGACAGCGAGCGAAGACCAATGGAAGCTGAAGAGCGCCGCGACGGCCCCGAGGTGAAACAACGCAATCACGGAGAAGAATACCCAGTTGAATTGGTCCAATTTGCCTTGCACCAATTCGAGCTTCCAAGAGATACCAAGTTCTTGCGCTTCTGCACTGAAGTTTTGCATGGAGAACCTGCCTTAGAGCGGCGGCAAAAATCACGTGACTTTGCAGCGTCGTGCAAGGTGGAACTTACATTGGCGCCCACGGGTACAACCTGTCGGTGGGTGCAGCCCGGCTGGGGAAATGCCATTTCATGGCGGCGGTATCGCGGTATAGCAAGGGTGAACCGTTACAGCTGTGAGGTGGACGGCTGCCGTCCCGCTACGCCGCAGTTGGCTCGCACGACCCAATCCGGCGGCGTATCGCCTTCACAGCACAGTGGCAGTTTTGATCGGCAGCGTCTGTGCAAAGATGCACAAAATATGGTTTTTCATTGCATCGATTTCCGTCCCCGGCGTAAGCAGAAGAGGTGCTGTGCGGTTTTGACCAGCGTGCAGTAGGCCGCGACCGTAAACTCAAGCGGTCAGACAAGGCTCTGGCCTCCGGGTGATCACGATGGCAGACAATCCGTATAACCTTCTTGCCCCTCCTGACCTCTTCAAGCGCATCGACACACACGCGAGCACGCGCGAATATTTGGACAAAGAGGTGATCTACTCCCAGGGCGAAAAAGCCGATGCTTTGTTCTATATCCGCCAGGGAAATGTGAAGCTTACGGCCAGATCGAAGAGCGGCAAGAAAGCGATCACCGCGATCCTGCACCAGAGCGATTTCTTCGGTGAGGGATGCATGACCAAACGGTCACTTCGGATGGCCACGGCCACGGCGATCGAGGCATCGAGCATTGCCCGGGTGACGAAGGTGGACGTGGCCCGCATTATTCATCAGCAGCCCGCTTTCGCCAAGCTTCTCATCTCAAGCCTGATCCTTCGCATCGCACGCGTCCAAGACGATTACGTGGATCAGGTATTCAGCTCGAGCGAAAAGCGGCTGGCCCGGGTACTGTTGCGGATGGCTGGATTCGCCGGGGAAAAGGATACGGAACCTCAGCTTTTGAAGGTGAGCCAGGAGACACTTGCGGAAATGGTGGGTACTACGCGTTCCAGGGTGAGTTACTTCATGAACCGGTTCCGAAAACTCGGACTTATTGACTATAACGGCAGCGTGCAGGTGCATTCCGCGCTGCTCGGCTTCCTCGAGGATAACAAGAGGGCGTCTTCCTCATAGGTCTCCGCAGGCCGTTGTCACCATCGATATTAAAAAAGGAGAATTTCATGTTACTGCGTGCCAAAGAACTGAGCGGTTATAAACTGGGCGCCCGCGACGGGTGGATCGGCACTGTCAAAGAATTTTACTTCGACGACAAGAGTTGGACGATTCGCTATCTTGTGGCGAATACGGGAAACTGGCTGACCGGACGGCGGGTTCTTCTTTCTCCGTTTGCGCTCGATCCAGTCCGCAAGGATGATGGGATGATTCCTGTGGACCTGACCATGAAGCAGATCGAACACAGTCCATCGCTGGATTCCGACAAGCCGGTTTCGCGCCAATTCGAGTTGCAATACTACCCCTATTACGGCTGGCCGGCCTACTGGGACGGATCGTATGCGTGGGGGACCGCCGCCTTTCCGAGACATGGACATGGTGGTTGGTCGTCGGCTATTCACCATGCAAAAACCGACAACCCTCATCTGCGCAGTACCGAGGATGTGGATGGCCATACTGTACAGGCCCTGGACGGGGGAGTCGGGCACGTTGCGGACTTTGTCATCGACGACGAAACGTGGGCCATTCGCTACCTGATTGTCGATTTGCACAACTGGCTGCCGGCGAAGAAAGTCCTCATCTCACCCAAGTGGATCGATAACATCAGCTGGGAAGACTCGCAGGTTGTTGTCGGCTTGACTTGCGATGCAATCAAGGAGAGCCCGGAGTATACCGAAGACGCCCTGATTACACGCGACTACGAAACAAAGCTTCACCGGCACTACAAGCGCGAAGGATACTGGGCGGGCGAGCTTATTCATAGCTTAGACAAGCACTAACAAGAATCGAAGCATCGCGCGCCAGGCGGGCGGGAATTGCCGGACCAAACCGATGGGGATAGAATGGACGCCCGGAGGTTTGGTGACTTATGAAATTCCCGCTTTTGGCTCTCAGGCCGATGGCGGTTCCTTGCGCCCCGGCCAGGTAAGGACGGCGTGCTGAAAGACCTTGGCGACAGCAAAAAATCGTAGCGCCAACTCCAGAGGAGGTTGTAGCATGGGCGATACGCGATGAACCTCGCGTGAGATCGCCGGCGGGCTGGAATCGAATCTGGATCTGGCAACCTAGGCCGGGGTCTTTCAGTCTGCGACCTCCCGCAAGCTGGGCTGCCCGCACCACACTTCCCCTCAACTCAAGAAATGGAGAGAGTATGCGCAAGGTACTGTCGGGTCTATTGTCTTTGGCAGTTCTCGCCGTGGTTCCGCAGGTACTGCGGGCCACTACCCCCACCTACGACAACCTCTACGTCTTTGGCGACAGCTACTGCGATGTGGGCAATCTTTCCATCGCCACGCAGGGCGTCGAGCCTGGACCTTACTACTTCAACGGCCGCTTCTCGAATGGACCACTCTGGGTGGACCACGTGGCCGGGTTCCTGGGCCTGCCGATGAAGCCGGCGCTGGCGGGAGGAACGAACTACGCTTTCGGCGGAGCCTGGGTGACGGCTCCCCAGACGATTCCCGGCGGAACGATTCCCAGCGTGCCGCAGCAGGTTGAGCTTTATCTTAGCCAGCATGGCAACAAGGCTGACCCCAATGCACTCTATGTTCTGGAGGGCGGTGGGAACGATATTCTCAACACCACCACCGGCTCGCCGGAGTTGCTTGGATTCGAGATTGCCCTGGGGATTGCGGACAGTGAGCGGATTCTGCGCCAGGCCGGCGCAAGAAACTTCCTGATTCCCAATCTATTCAATGTCGGGCTGTTGCCTGCGGCAGCGGGGCACGTCGCGTTTGCCAAGGCGGCCAGCTCCGCAGCCAACGAGGCGATCGACATTCTGCTTGCGCTGGAGCCGCAGCCGCATGTCAGGATTCTCCGCATCGACGTCTTCAGCCTGATGAATTCGATCGAAACGGACCCCACCCACTTTGGATTTACCGACATCACGGACCCCTGCTTGACGACTTCGATTTGCGCCGACCCGGACCACACCTACTTCTGGGATACGCACCATCCGACCGAGTTTGGGCACGCATTCTTTGCCGTGACAGCGGAGAACCGCCTGGCAGCACAGGAAAGATAGGTCAGTCAAGCGCTGGAAAAGTCTTGCTGGTTGATAGCTCAAGCGATCCCAGGTTTCCCGCTGTGGTAGCAGAGACCTGGGATCTTCAGCTGCAACAATCCCGAACTCCGAGGTCGGAGTTGCGTCAGGATTCAATTCCACAGGTATCGGCGCTGCTAAACTGAAGACTCATGATTCTCCCGTTTGTCCGCGAGGTATTTGCGGAGCTGGAGCACTCTTCGGGGTTTGAGCGCGTACGAAGGCATCTGAGCCTGGGCGCGGGGCGGAGACGTGTGTCCGGGCTGACGGCTACGGCGCGGGCACTCTACATTCCGCTGATGGCGCGGGCAGCGCGGCAACCGGTGATTGTGGTGGTGGCCGACAACAAGGCTGCCGAGGCGCTGGAGCCGATGCTGGGCGCAGGGTGCGAGCTGACCGGCGCAGTGGATCCCGCGCAAGTGGTGCGGCTGCCGGCCCACGACGTGCTTCCCTTCGAAAATCTTTCTCCTCATCCGGATGTGCAGGAACAAAGAGCCGCAGCTCTGTGGAAGCTGGCCACTGGGGCGGTTTCCATCCTGATTGCGCCCGTGGAAGCGGCGGCGCTCAAGCTCTTCGATCGCGACTACTACGCCGGCCTGACTGTGACGCTGAAGCGCGGCGAAGAGGTGGACGTGGAGGTGCTGACCGCACACCTGGCCTCGGTGGGTTATACCCAAATCGACCTGGTGGAGATGCCGGGGCAGTTCACGCGGAGGGGCGGAATTCTGGATGTCTACTCGCCCGAGTCCGACCGGCCGGTGCGCCTCGAGTTCTTCGGCGACGAGATTGAAACCATCCGCAAATTCGATCCGGAGACGCAGCGCTCGCAGAGCGGGCTGGATGAGACCGAGTTGCTGCCTCTGACGGAGACGCCGGTGACGGAGCGGCTGCTGGCCGCGGTGCATGGTCGGCTAAGCCGCCAGCGCGTGGAAGGCGAAGACGAGGAGATGGCAGCCGAGTTTGCGGCGGCCGGCGGAGTGAGCGTCTTTCCGGGCTGGGAGTTTTTCTCGGCGGTGGCCGGAGCGGAGAAATCGCTGCTGACACTGGCGCCCAAGTGCGCGCTCTTCGTGGTGGAACCGGGGATGGTGCTGAACCAGATCGACCGCTGGTGGACCAAGGTCGAGCAGCGCCACGAGCGCTCGGGGATCGGTTCGCTGATCTCGCCGGAAGACATCTATCTGCGGCCAGAGTTGTTGAAGGCGCAGCTAGAGTCGCACATGGGGCTGGACCTCGATCAACTGGGCGCGGTGGACGTAATCGATGAAGACAATACGCTGGGCGAGATCGAACTGCCCACGCGGCCGACGCTCAGGTTTCATGGCTCGATTCCCGCGCTGACCGAGCAACTGCGCACGCTGATCGCGGCGGAGACGCACATTGTGCTGGCCGCGCCGAACCAGGGCGACGTGGAGCGGCTGGCCACGGTGATGCGTGAGTACCAGATTCCCTACCGGCTGGGCAGCCGCGCCGCGCACCCCGGCGGTGAAACGGTTCTGGAGGAAGCGAGTTACCTGGCTGGCGATTTGCGCGTTCCGATCATTGTGCGCTCGCCGCTCGCTGCAGGCGTCAGCTTCGGCGAAACCAACCTGATACTCTTCGGCGCCAACGACTTATCCGACGATGCGGATGTGGCGGCCCATCCGGAGCCCAAGCGGTCGAAGACGGCGGCCTTCGTTTCGGATTTTCGCGATCTCACGATTGGCGATTACGTGGTGCACGTAGAGCACGGCATCGCGCAGTACCAGGGCCTGAAGGAGATTGTGCAGGACGGCTTCGCGGTCGAATTCATGATCCTGGAATTCGCCGAACAGGCCAAGTTATATGTGCCGCTCACTCGGCTCGACCTGATTCAGAAGTACCGCTCGACGGACGCGGGACCCGCGCCGGTGTTGAATCGCCTCGGCTCGCAGCAGTGGGCCAAGACCAAGGCGCGCGTCCGCAAGGCCATGCAGGACATGACCGCCGAACTGCTCAAGTTATATGCCGAGCGGACCACCGCGGAGGGCGTGGCCTTCACCAAGGACAACGCGTTTCAGCGCGAGTTTGAAGACTCGTTCGACTATAGCGAGACAGAGGACCAGTTATCGGCGATCCGGGCCATCAAGTACGACATGGAATCGACGCGGCCCATGGACCGGCTGCTCTGCGGCGACGTGGGTTACGGCAAGACGGAAGTGGCCATGCGCGCGGCCTTCAAGGCGGTGCAGGACGGCAAGCAGGTGGCCGTGCTGACGCCCACCACTATTCTGAGCTTTCAACATTTCGAGACCTTCAAGAAGAGGTTCGCGCAGTTCCCCATCAACATCGAAATGATCTCGCGCTTTCGCACTGCGAAGGAGCAGAAGACAATTGTCGAGAGGGTGGAGACGGGCAAGGTGGACATTCTTATCGGCACCCACCGGCTGCTTTCGAAAGATGTCAAGTTCCAGGATTTGGGCCTGTTGATTGTCGATGAGGAACAGCGTTTCGGCGTGCGCCACAAGGAGCGGTTGAAGCAGATGCGCAAGCAGATTGACGTGCTGGCCATGAGCGCCACGCCGATTCCGCGCACCCTGCATATGTCGCTGGTGGGCTTGCGCGACATGAGCGTGATCGAGACGCCGCCCAAGGACCGCATGGCGATTCAGACCGTGGTGGCCAAGTTCGACGAGAAGATTGTGCGCTCCGCGGTCGAGGTGGAACTGGAGCGCGGCGGACAGGTCTATTTTGTGCACAACCGCGTGGAATCGATCTACCAATTGGCCGCGCGCATTCAGGAACTGGTGCCTGCGGCGCGGGTTGCGGTGGGCCACGGGCAGATGAGCGAGGCGGAGCTGGAACGGGTGATGCTGGCCTTCATGCGGCACGAATACGACGTGCTGGTGGCCACCACCATCATCGAAAACGGCCTCGACATTCCGCTCGCCAATACGATCCTGATCAATCGCGCGGACCGGCACGGGTTGAGCGAGTTATACCAGTTGCGCGGGCGTGTGGGGCGCTCGAACCGGCGTGCCTATGCGTACTTATTGATTCCTCCGGAGCAGGAGTTGACGGAGATTGCGCGCCGTCGTCTCGCTGCGCTGAAGGAATTCAGCGATCTGGGCGCGGGCTTCAAAATCGCGGCGCTTGACCTGGAGTTGCGCGGCGCGGGCAACATGCTAGGCGGCGAACAGAGCGGCCACATCGAGGCCGTGGGCTTTGAGTTATACACCTCGATGCTTGAAGCCACGGTGAAGGAGATGAAGGGCGAGAGCAGCGAGGAGCGGCCAGCCACACAGCTTAACTTGGGAATCGCGTTGCGCATCGACGAGAGTTATGTGCCCGAAGAGAACCAGCGTCTACGGCTCTACAAGAAGATTGCCGGAGCTACGACCGAAGCGGCGGTGGCCGAGGTGCGCGCGGAGATGGAAGACCGCTACGGACCCCCTCCGGACGCGACGGTATTCCTGCTGGAGGCCGCGCTGGTGCGGCTGGAGTGCGAGCGGATCGGCATTGCGCAGGTGGACCGCAAACGTACTGAACTGCACATTCGATTCATGGAGAAGGCCGCGATCGATCCGCAGCGCCTGATGCGGCTGGTGGCCAAAAACGCCAAGCGTGGAGCCCAGTTCACACCGCAGGGGTTATTGAAGTATCCTTTGGCTGCCACGCGCTCCGATGAAGTGCTGCTTGAAATTCACGAGTTGATTTCCAACCTGGCGCCACCTGCGGTGGAGCAGACTTCCTCCGTGTAGTTTTCCAGCTTTCCCGCGCTTGCGCTCGAAGGAAGCACAGGTGGGTGGTACGCGACGAATCGACAAACTGGCGCACGCGCCGGTGAATGCCTGAAATTTTAACCTCGACCGAGAGAGACACAATGAAGAGAGTTATCACGTTGCTTGCGATGGGAGCCTGTATGTCTTCTGCGATCACCGGCCATGCCGCGAATGAAAACTGGAAGCAGCAATTCCAGAAGGTCTCTGATGAGTACTTCGACCAAGTGTACTTTCACTATGGCCCGACGGGCGGGACGCTGGCCGGATATCACCAGTACGACGCGCAGCTCGAGAACTACTCGCGCAAGAACATCGACCAGGAGATTGACGCGCTGAAGGTTTTCGAGAAGCGGATCGAGGCCATTCATCCCGACGATGCCGCCGCCGATTTTGTGCCGCGGAGCGATCGCGAGATTGTGCTGGGGAACATCCGCTCCTCGCTGCTGACGTTGGAGACCATTCGTCCCTGGGAGAAGAATGCGGACAACTATTCGGGTACCGCGGCCAATGGCGCTTTCACGCTGATGGAGCGCAAGTTCGCTTCGCCCGACGACCGGCTGCGCTCACTCATCGCGCGCGAGAAACAGATGCCTGCGCTCTTTAGGGATGCACGCGTGAACCTCAAGAATCCGCCGCGCGTCTACACCGAGATCGCCATCGAGCAGTTGCCGGACATCGTGAGCTTCTTTGAGCACGATGTGCCGTTGGCCTTTGCCGACGCCCAGGACCCGGCGCTGAAGGCCGAGTTTGCCCAGAGCAATGCGGCGGTGATTGCCGCGCTGAACAGTTATCTTGGCTGGCTGAAGACGGACCTGCTGCCGCGCTCGAACGGCGACTTCCGCATCGGCGCGGAAACCTTCTCGAAGAAGCTGCAATACGACGAGATGGTGGACCTCCCGCTGGACAAGCTGCTGGAGATCGGTTGGGCCGATCTACGCAAGAATCAGGCGCACTTCAACCAGATTGCCAAGGAACTGGAGCCGGACAAGGACCCGCGCGCCGTACTCCTGGAACTGGGAGAAAACCATCCCGCGCCGGACCAGCTGATGAATACCTTCCGCGCCACCTTCGACGGCCTGGTGAGCTTCATTCACAGCCATCATATTGTGACCATTCCCTCGGATGTGCGGCCCATCGTGGAAGAGACGCCGCCCTTCATGCGCGCCACCACTTCGGCCAGCATGGATACGCCGGGGCCGTTCGAGACGCACGCGACGGAAGCCTACTTCAACGTGACGCTGCCCGACCCCAAGATGACGCCCGCGGAGGTCGAGGGCTTCATGCACTCGTTCAATGTGGGCACGGTGATTTCGACGGCGGTACACGAGGCTTATCCGGGCCATTACATCCAGTTCCTGTGGGTGCCGCAGGCGCCCAGCCGGGTGCGCAAACTGCTGGGCGCGAACACTAACGTGGAGGGCTGGGCGCACTATACCGAGCAGATGATGCTGGACGAGGGCTATGGTCAACCCGGTACCGGCGCCAAGGATGCGCGCGAAGCCAAGTTCCTGCGCCTGGGGCAACTGCAGGATGCGCTGCTGCGGAATGCGCGCTTCATAGTGGGCATCCAGATGCACTCCGGCAAGATGAGTTACGACGAAGCAATCGCATTCTTCCAGAAGGAGGGCTATCAGTCGAAGGAGTTAGCCACCATGGAGACCAAACGCGGCACTTCCGATCCCACCTATCTCTACTACACGCTGGGCAAACTGGAGATCATGAAGCTGCGGGAAGATATGAAGAAAAAGCAGGGCGCGGCTTTTTCGCTGGAGGAGTTCCACAATAACTTCCTCCGCCAGGGCTTTCCGCCCGTCAAGATTGTGCGCGCGGCGATGCTGGGGGATGACTCACCGACCTTGTAAGTTGAGGACGTTCCAGCTCTCTCGCAGGAAACGCGCAAGGGATGGAAGAGCGGCGGGATGCGCACTTCCATTCTGCGCATCCCACTTGAGGTGTACAGCGGAACTCGGCCTGACCGAGTATGCTGTGAGCAAAAGTTGGTGCGGCGGAAACGTCGCGGCTATTGTTGAAGCGAGGGTAACGGAATGAGCAATCGAGTACGCAAGGCGGTTTTTCCTGCGGGTGGTCTGGGAACGCGATTTTTGCCTGCGACCAAGGTGATTCCCAAAGAGATGCTGGCGCTGGTCGACAAGCCCATCATCCAGTACGGTGTGGAAGAAGCGATTGCGTCAGGGATCGAGCACATCATCATCGTGACCGGCCGCGGCAAGGGCGCGATGGAAGACCATTTCGACACTAGCTTCGAACTGGACGCGAATCTGGAACGGCGGGGCAAGCAGGAATTGCTGGCGGTGTCGCGTGGCGTCTCGGCACTGGCGCGCATCAGTTATGTTCGGCAGAAGGAGCCGTTGGGCCTGGGCCACGCCGTGCTCTGCGCCAAGAACCTGGTGGGCGATGAACCCTTCGCCGTGATGCTGCCCGACGATGTGATCGACGCCCCAGTGCCCTGCCTGAAGCAGATGATTGATGTCTTCAACGAGCGGGGCGGTTCAGTTCTGGCGACGCAGACAGTGGAAGGGCCGGGCATCAGCGCCTATGGCGTGCTGGCCGGCTCCCAGGATCCAGATAACCCGCGCATCTATAACTGCACCGGCATGGTCGAGAAGCCGAAGTTCGAAGATGCGCCTTCGAAGCAGGCCATCATCGGCCGCTATGTCCTGACGCCGCGGGTCTTCGAGTTACTGGAGCAGACCGAACCCGGCGCTGGCGGCGAGATTCAACTTACCGACGGCATCAAGGCTCTGTTGAAAGAGGAGAAAGTCTTCGGCTATACCTTCGAAGGCAAGCGCTTCGATGCCGGAGACAAGCTGGGCATGTTGCAGGCCACCGTCGAGTTTGCGCTCAAGCGCAGCGACCTCGGTCCGCAGTTCCGCGAGTATCTGAAGGGGCTGGCGTTGTAGAAAGCGAGCCGGCAAGTCAGCGAGTCAGCAAGTCGGCGCTTGACCTCACTGGTTGCGGCTTCAAAATAGGCCGGTCTGTCGCCCCGGCATGGCCAGGCCGAAGTGCTCATAGGCCAGGCGCGTGGCGACGCGGCCGCGGGGCGTGCGGTCGAGGAATCCAATCTGGATGAGGAAAGGCTCGTACACTTCTTCGAGCGCGTCTTCCTCCTCGGCCAGGGTCGCGGCCAGTGTGCCCAGGCCTACCGGGCCGCCGTCGTACTTCTGCATGATGGTCAGCATTAGCCGCCGGTCAATCTCGTCGAAGCCATGCGCATCCACTTCGAGCATGGTGAGGGCGGCATTGGCTGTGGGTCGATCGATCTCGCCGTTCCCGCGCACCTGGGCGTAGTCGCGCACACGGCGCAGGAGGCGGTTGGCAATACGCGGTGTGCCGCGCGAGCGCAGGGCGATTTCCGCCGCTCCGTCCTGATCGATGGGAATCTGCATCACCTCAGCTGAGCGCGTCACGATGAAGCGCAGTTCGTCTTCTGTATAAAACTCCAGGCGCAGCAGAATGCCGAAGCGCGACCTGAGAGGCGACGAAAGCAGGCCGGGGCGCGTCGTGGCCCCGATGAAGGTGAAGGGCCGGATCTCCATCACGTGGGTGCGCGCCGCCGGGCCCTGGCCGATGATGATGTCGAGCTTGTAGTCCTCGAGCGCGGTGTAGAGCTTTTCTTCGAGCACCGCCTGCATGCGGTGGATTTCGTCCAGGAAGAGAACTTGGCGCTCGCGCAGGTTGGTCAGGATGGCCGTCAGGTCGCCCTGAATCTGCAGCGCGGGGCCGGAGGTCTGCTGAAAGCCCACGTCCAGTTCATTGGCGATGATGGTGGCCAGCGTCGTCTTGCCCAGTCCCGGCGGCCCGAAAAGCAGCACATGGTCCAGCGCCTCGCCGCGGGATTTGGCGGCCTCCAGCGCAATGGCGAGCTGCTCCTTGGCCTTCGACTGGCCGATGAACTCCCGCAGCCAGCGCGGCCGCAATTTCAGTTCAAAACCCTGCTCTTCTTCAGCGCGCGAGGCGCTGACCAGCCGTTCCGGAGTGTTGTCGCGTGCGATGGCCATGCTGAGGAGAAGTGTAGTCGGTGGCGGCGGCAGGGGCAAAGTCCTGTCGGGCGCCACTAGGTCCTAGACCGGCGCCTTCACCTCCGGCCAGTAGCGGAAGTTGCGCAGGGTCGCCTTGCCCGTGCCGCAAGCGTAGACCGCGGGACGCACATCGAGGAAGCCGTTCAGAACGTTGTGTTGCATGCCGGAGATTTCGGCGGATTCCTGGGTGCGCTGCCAGGGCTTGCCGGGCAGGCGGAAGTAGAAATCCAGCTCCTGGCGGTCGTTGACGATGCGCAGGGTGGCGCGGGTAACGCCCTTTTGCTGGTGGCTGGGGTTGTAGCTGTTGGCCAGGCGCACGCCGATGCCTTCGGAGTCGATCAGAATTCCAGAGGCGTGCAGCGGGTCGTAGAAGAGCATGAGGCCGGCTTCGCAGCCAGGGTCCACTTCAACGTCGATTTCCACGGTGTAGGAGTGGCCGCCAACGGGGGTGGTGAGGGCCGAGGTGTCGGCCAGCGAATGGCCCTGGGCCTGGAGGGCGAGGGCGCCGTTGCCGGTGGTGAAGCGGGCCGGGTTGAATTCGTGCCAGAAAGCCCACTGCAAGCCGAGTTCCGGGGTGGTGAAGTCGTCGGAAGGGTCGAGGAAGGGCTGCTGCTGCGAGCCGGGGATGGGCAGGGGAATCGCCGCATCGGCGGTGACGCCTTCGGGGATGCGGAACCAGCCATCGGCGGTCCACTCGATGGGCAGGAGCAGCAGTTGGCGGCCGAGGGTGCGGTAGCCGTTCTCGTAGGAGTGAACCGTGATGTACCACTTGCCGTCGGGGGTATCGACCAGGCGGCCGTGGCCCACGCTGAGCCAGCGGTCGTCGCGGCTGTGGGTGTGGACGACCGGATTGTACGGCGAGAACTCCCAGGGGCCTTCGGCGTGGCGGCTGCGGGCGGAGACGACGGAATGGCTGGTGGACGGGCCCGCGGTGCCGCCCTCGGCCACGTTCAGGTAGTAGTAGCCGTTGTGTTCCATTAGCTTGGGGCCTTCCAGGCAGGTGCATTCCATGCGCGTGGTGGCGGGAACGGGCCAGGGCTCAAGCACGGTGCGAGGCGGAGTCTTGACGGCCAGGCCGTCGGCGGTCAGCTCGGCCATCTGGCCTCCGGCCAGGTAGAGAAAGCGGCGGCCGTTCTCCGCCACGTGGGCCGGGTCGATGGCATTGATGCCCAGGTCGATGGGCTTGCTCCAGGGGCCGGTGGGGTGGTCGGCGTGGACCACGCGAATGCGGCCGTCGGCCGGGAAGTAGATGTAGAAATGGCCCTGGTACTCGCACAGGTAGGGCGCGTAGACATTGCCGTAGTAGCGATCGAGGGCGGCGGCCATGGGGCGCCAGTTGATCAGGTCGCGGGAATGCCAGATGAGCAGGCCGGGCGCGTAGTCGAAGCTGGAGTGGGTAAGGTAGAAGTCCTGGCCCACGCGAATCGGGCTGGCGTCGGGGTGATCTCCGCCCAGAATCGGATTGCGATAGACGCCCGCTGCGCCTTCCGCCAGGGCGAGGCGTGCGTGGGGAGCGAGGGCAAGAGCGGCGGAGGCGGCGGCGTTCAGGACAAAGCGGCGGCGTGTGATCATGGCGGAGCAAGTTTACCTGTGCGGCGAAGGCCGAGTAAAGCGATTCAGGCGAGGAGGTTGGCGGACCGGTACATGAGGGTGGCCAGCACCGCGGCGAGGCCGTTTAAACTGAAAAAGGATCCCTTTGCGCGTAATGACCCACCGGCTCGCAAGAATTCGCCGCTTTCGCTTCAACTTCCCGCAGCGCATCGCGGCGGGATTGCTGGCGCTTTTTCTTCTCCAGGGGTTCTGGCTCACGGCCCACCAGACGCTCTCCGACCGGGATTACCAATATGCGCGTTGCGGTCGCGAGATGTGGGAGAGGCCCTCGGCGCTGGCGGGCTACTTTACCAGTTGTGGCAACATCCACGACGGCATTCTGGCTTACCGGCTGGCAGGTCTTCCGCTCACGCTGGAGGTTTTGGCCGAGCGCGGACTGGACCATTTCCGCAAGTCCGAGGACAGGGTGGTGCAAACCGGGGTCCCCGCGGACAGGTCTTCGTCCGTGGGGTGGGAAACCGGGGTCCCCGCGGACAGGTCTTCGTCCGTGGGGTGGGAAACCGGGGCCCCCGCGGGGTGGCAGACCGGCGGCGAACTGAGCACCTGGGAACTGCGCCACCAGCTTCCTTTTGTGCTGCTGCTGGAACGGCTGCCGTTCCTGATGGCCGGCTGCGTGTTGGGCGGCGCTTTGTGGTGGGTCACCCGGCGGCTCTACGGGAACCTGGGTGGCTATACGGCGCTGGCGCTCTACTGTTTTTCTCCGGCCATTCTGAAAGCCTGCGTCGCGCCCAACCCCGAGGTGCTGGCGGCGATCGGCGTCTATGGCGGCGTCTACACCTGCATTGGGGTCGCCCATGCCATGCAGGGGCCGCGGCGCAAATGGCGTCCGCGCATCGTGCTGCTGACGGTGATCTTCGGCGTGGCGGCCGCGGCGCATATCGTGGCGCTGGCGGTGGCGGCGCTGCTGGGCCTGGTCTTTATGCTGTGGGTGGCCGAAGGACGCCGCAGCCAGGTGCTGCCCGTGGTGCTGGCGGCGGCTGCCGGCGCGCTGGTGGTGGTCTTTGCCTGCTACGGCTTCTCGCCCGATGCCTTCAGCTACCTCTTCCGCTCGGCGGCGGGACTTCTGGGGCTTTCACTCGACCCTGCGTGGCGCTTCTTCTCCGCGCTGCCCAATGCCGGGATTACGGTCGCCTCGGCGGCCGCGGCGCTGTTTTATTTCGGCCTGCGCAAGTCCCGCTACTTTGGCAACTCGGCTCCGCTGCTCTGCTTTCTGGCCGTCGTCCCGCTGGTCATGACCGGCTCACCCGGCAGCCCCTGGCTGTGGGCGCTGCCCTTCCTGCTGACGTTTGTCGCCGGAGTCTTTGCCGACGCCTACGAGGGGCCCCGCGGGCGGCTGGCGCTGGGCGCTGCCGGGGCCATTGTGCTGCTGCAGGTCGTCTTCTGCGTGCTGAGCTTGCCGGGCCTGCTGTAGAGACGGGATTCTTCCAAGGCCTAACACTTAAGTTTGCTATGATTTCCGGTTCCTGAACTTCAGGATGTCGCGAGGCGCCTGGAGCGGCGGGGAAGGAAAAATGCACTTGAAGACATTAGGCATTCCAGAGCATAATGACGAAGGTCGATGGGCGGTAGGTTTCCACGAGGAATTTGCGCCCGAGTTTACGCGGTTGCCCGACACTGTCCGCAGGCAGATTCTCTCTCTGGGCGGACTTCTGGAGAGGTTTGGCCCGCAACTCGGCAGGCCGCACGTGGACACATTGAAGGGGTCGAAGCACGCGAACATGAAGGAACTTCGATTCCATGCCGAGGACGGTGCATGGCGGGTGGCCTTCGCGTTCGATGTGAAGCGAAAGGCCATTCTGTTGGTTGGTGGCGACAAGTCCGGAATCTCGGAGAACAAGTTCTACCGGAATCTGATCGATGTAGCGGATCGCCGCTTCGAGCAACACCAAGGTGCTCTTGCAGCGGAGAAAGGGAAACAGTGACAGTTTCGTTGGAGGAGATGATTGCCAGGGAGCCGGAAGAGAGGCAGCTTTGGATCAAGCAGCGCGCCGCCGAACTGATTGCCGAGGAGCTTAACCTGCGCGCAATGCGCCGTTTGCGCAAGCTCACACAGGCCAGCCTCTCGAAGAAGCTGAAGATCGGCCAGGAGGGCGTCTCGCGCATGGAGAAGCGCACCGACCTCTACCTTTCCACTCTGCGCAGCTACGTGGAGGGCGTGGGAGGCGAGTTGACGCTGATGGTGCGCTTTCCCGATCAGCCTCCGGTCATTCTGGCCGGATTGGGCGAACAGGAGCCCGGCAAGAAGGCCAAAAAGAAGGCCAGGTCCAGCTCCAAATCCAAAGCTAAAACCCGCCGCGCCGCCTGAGCGGAACGAAGCCTTTTCCGGCCCCACCTAAAAAGCTGATAAATTCAAGCAAAATAAGGACTTATTTGCCATTTTTTAGCTTGCTGAAACCCCTCGGGAGGGGTAAAATAAAAACACAGCCCACGGAGCCCGGCCCTACATTTTCCGGATCCTTTCCGCCGCCTTCCGGCGGGCCAAGAAAACCCCTATGGCAGACGACCAGAATCCCCATCTCCCTCTCGACGGTAGCGCTCCTCTCAATAGCGGCACGAACCTCATTCCTATCAACATCGAAGAGGAGATGCGCCGCTCCTATCTCGACTACTCCATGTCGGTCATCATCGGCCGCGCGCTTCCCGACGCCCGCGACGGACTGAAACCCGTCCATCGCCGCGTGCTCTACACCATGAGCGAAATGGGCCTGGAGTACAACAAAAAATACTCCAAGTGCGCCAAAGTGGTGGGCCAGTGCATGGGCGTCTACCATCCCCACGGCGACTCCTCCATCTACTTCACCCTGGTGCGTCTCGCGCAGCCCTTCTCCATGCGCTATCCCATGGTGGACGGGCAGGGAAACTTCGGCTCCGTGGACGGCGATCCGCCCGCGGCCATGCGCTACACCGAGTGCCGCTTGCTGCGCATTGCCGGCGAAATGCTGGCCGACATCGAGATGGAGACGGTGGACTTCACGCCGAACTACGACGAGACCACCTTCGAGCCCGCGGTTCTGCCCACGCGTATTCCCAACCTGATCGTCAACGGCTCCAGCGGCATCGCCGTCGGCATGGCCACCAACATTCCGCCGCACAACCTGACTGAGGTCATCAACGCCACCATCGAACTGCTGCAGAATCCCGAGGCCGGGCTGGCCGGGGTGCTGAAGCACGTGCAGGGACCGGACTTCCCCACCGGCGGATTCATCTACGGCAAGGCAGGTATCGTCCAGGCCTACAAGACCGGGCGCGGCCGCTTCATGATGCGCGCCAAAGTGGCTACGGAAAACATGACCAAGGAAAAACAGGCGATCATCGTCACCGAGATCCCCTACCAGGTCAACAAGTCCGTACTGATCCAGCGCATCGCCGAACTGGTGAACGAGAAGATTATCGACGAGATCAGCGACGTGCGCGACGAGAGCGACCGCGATGGCATGAGGATCGTCATCGAGCTCAAGCGCGGCTCCCAGCCGGAGATCGTGCTCAACCAGCTCTACAAGCACACGCAATTGCAGGAAAGCTTCTCCATGATCTTCCTGGCGGTGCTCAATGGGCAGCCGCGGGAGTTGAGCCTCGATCAGGCCATTCGCGCCTTCATCGATCACCGCATCGACGTGGTGCAGCGCCGCACCGTTTTCCTGCTGCGCAAGGCCCGCGACCGCGAGCACATCCTGGAAGGTTTGAAGATCGCGCTCGACAACCTCGACACGGTCATCCGCATCATCCGCGCCTCGAAATCCAGAGCGGAAGCCCGCGAGAACCTCTACGCCTGGGGTAAGGGCACAGAAATCGTCATTACCCTGGACCGCGTGCGCCTTCCCCACGAGGAAAAGGGCCTTACCCTGCGCCAGATCGACGCCATCCTCGAACTGCAACTCTACCGCTTGACCCAGTTGTCGATCGACGAGCTGCTCAACGAGTTGCACCAGGTGCTCCTGAAGATCGCCGAGTACGAATCCATCCTGGCCAGCGATGTGAAACTGCGCGCGGTGATTGAGAAGGAACTGGAAGAAATCCGCGACAAGTATGGCGACGCCCGCCGTACCCACATCGTCGACGAGTCGGCTGAACTGCAACTCGAGGACCTGATCGCCGACGAGCAGGTCGCCGTCACCGTCAGCCACCAAGGCTATCTGAAGCGCACCCCCATCAGCATCTATCGCCAGCAGCGCCGCGGCGGCACCGGCCGCACCGGCATGAAGACGCGCGATGAGGACTTCGTTTCGCAGTTGATTGTCGACTCCACCCACGCCTATTTTCTCTGCTTCACCAACACGGGCCGTGTCTACTGGATCAAGGTCTACGAGATTCCCGATGTGGGCGCCGCGGGCAAGGGCAAGTCGATGCAGAGCCTGCTCAACCTGCAGCCGGGCGAGAACGTGCGCACCATTCTGCCCGTGCGCAACCTCGAAGAAGAAGGCAAGTTCATCTTCTTCTCCACGCGCAACGGCATCGTCAAGAAGACGCCGCTCAAGGACTTCTCCAACGTCATGGCGCGCGGCATCATCGCCATCGCCATCGACAAGGAAGACGACCTGATCGCCGCCGACCTGACCAACGGCAAGCAGACCATCTTCCTGGCCACCCGCGACGGCATGGCCATTCGCTTCCAGGAAGAATACGACCCGGAGCGCAGCGGAATCGGCCTGCGTCCCATGGGCCGCAACGCCGCCGGCAACAAGGGCATTTCGCTCAAGAAGGGCGATTATGTCATTGGCGCCGCCGTCACCGACTCGGATGAGACGCGGGACATGAATCGCGACGAGTGCGCCGCCAACCTCGGCCTCACCGACAAGCTGGTCAGCTTGCGCACCACCTATGCCGAGGCCAAGGACGCTCTGCAAAAGGCGCGCGAGGACAGGCGCAACGGGGACGCGGACGACGAACAGTTGAAGGCCGCGGACAAGGCTGCGGAAAAAGCCGTCGACGACGCGCTCAAGGCCCTCAAGCAGTTGGACGAACGGCTCGGGGTGAGCAAGGTCCTCATCCTCACGGTCACCGAGAACGGCTTCGGCAAGCGCACGGATGTGGACGAGTACCGCCTCACCGCGCGCGGAGCGCAGGGCGTCAACAACCTCAAGGCCACCCCCAAGGTGGGCAAGACGGCGTCCATTCTGCTGGTCAGCGAGTCTTCGGAGTTGATGGCGATCAGCCAGTACGGCAAGATCATCCGCATCGACACCAAGACCATCCGCGCCGCCGGCCGCGCCACCCAGGGAGTTCGCCTTCTCAACCTGGACTCGGAAGACAAGGTAGCCGCTGCCGTCATCATTCCTCCCGAGGAACTGAAGGACGACGAAACGTTGGTGTTGCAATAGGATTGCGCGTCCAGCGCTGCGCCCCAGGTCTCGGAAAACAAGACCTGGGGCGTTCCGGCAAACCCCGAATCTCGTTGACTATCACGGGAGCTAATATCCTGAGTCTGAAGTTAGCATCAGAACTGCGCTGTCATCTTGAGCGTAGTTTGGTCGGCTTTTTGGCCAGACGGAGTCGAAAGATCTGCAGTTGTCTATAACGAACTTCGGATTTACCACACTTGTAGCTTTTCCTCTGCGCTGAAATCCGAGGCTCCGAACAGAATAAATATCGGCGCGATCTGGAACGCAGGACCCTGTGGGCGCCCGGAGTGGCAAATCAAAAGCGCCGTTAAGGCAGTCAGCTGCGCCGAAACTTGCGTTCCTCGATGTTCCTTCGCTTAGTAATAAGCCTGTCTATTTCTTGTAACTGGGCAATGGACATTTCCGGATCTTTATCTCTCAAAAGCCCGGCTTCGTTTAGTATGCCGTACTTCAAGAAGTCCGTGAAGCCGAAGTCAGCACAAGCAGGATCGTGGTCGCCTATTGTTGATATCGCTATAGCTCGATTGATCTCTGGTTGCTTGGTGCCTTGCTTTTCCATGCGGACCTGAATTTCAACAGCCTTGTGAATGATCCTGGCTTCACGAGCACCCCGCTTGATGCTATAAGCAATGTACGACAGTATGGCTAGCGGGATCGGGGAAAATGCCAGCCATGGATAGCTCAAATAGAAGAAATAAGCAGAAGTGAGGAACAAGGTGATTGAAATCAGGAAAACACCAATGTGAAACCAAGGGGAGCGCCAGCGAAGTGGTCTCTGAAGAGGATTATTAGCGAACCACAAACTGAAATACCATACAAACGCGAAGCGGTAAAAAAGATAAGAAACAAAAGTGCCGATAATCCACATCGCTCAATTCCTCGCGACAATTCTATTGCTGAGCTACAGAAGCGTCAATTCTAGTTGGCCTGTTTCCCGGTTTCGATTTTGACTTGGGAAATCAACACCCTCGACCCATGCCCTATCACTTCTCTAACCCCTGCGCCTCAACCACGTGGGATCCACCTTGGCCGGCTGTCCGTTTTCCTTGAAGACGACCCCGAACCCTTCGCTATAATCCCGCATCGTCCAGCTAATTCCGTCCATCCCATCCTGGGTTTGTTTTGGATCGTTTGCGTGGCAGAGACCTTCCAGCCTATCGATCCTACGAGCCGGGAACCCGCCGAATTGTCTTATCCATCGGCTTGCCCGGATCGCGTGCGAAGCCTATTTTCGCCCACGCCGCCAGGCTCAATTCATTCGTCAGATTGAACCGCTCGCTGAAGGAAAGATTTCTCCAGTTGCGGACCTTTTCCGCCAAATGCTGCGGCACATAGGTCCGATCGAAGTTCGCCTCGTCCATTCGCCGGTCCTCCAACCCTAATCTAGTCCACTTCCTGGGCGCGTGCCCCCCATCCGATCATCCCAAAAATGAACAATTTCCCGGATCTAGCTTTTGAGACCTGGGAAACCACGAATCAATGGAGCGAATCCAACCCGTCAGCAGTCTAATCCCCGGTTGCCAGTTATCGGACAAACTCGTACCCATCTGGGCACTCGGAGCCGGAGCCGCAACGGCCTACACTGGAATTGCTCTGGTTTCTCCGCACACTCCTTCATGCGCAGAACCCTATTCGTCGCTTTCGCGCTGATCCTGTTCTTCGCCGCTGTGGCCAACGGCAAGCCAATCCATCCGGCAAAGGCCCATGCGAGAGCTGTGTCTCCAGCCGCCTCCCACAAAACTGCGCTGCGTCAGACTGCGCCGCGCAAGACTGTGCCGCGCCAAAGCGCGCAGCGTCCCGCCGCCCGCATGCCAAAGCGCGCAGTAGGCCGCTCGTCCGCACGCAAGGCTGCCCGTCCGGCGGTCCAACCCGCCGTCCGTTCGTTGTCGCGCAGGCAGCGCGTGTGCAGCAATCCCGCTGTGATTTTGCCCCGTCCCTCTTCTCGCTCCCGCCAAACCCTGCGACCAACCCCGCACGTAGACGAGCCCATCCAGCCGGCGACGGCGGTCCCCGCATCGCTCAGCAGGACGCGGACCGTGATGCCGTCCCCGTTGCGCGGTTCCTTCGAGTCCTTGGCGCGGCAAAACGAAAAATCCGAGGCCGACGGGCTGGAACGCATCGAGAACGAAGACGATCTCGCTGATCGCATCGCCCACAAACTGCTGGTGCCGGTGCCGGTTTCTTCGGCGCTCACCATCAACGGCAACCTGCCGGAAAATCATCGCTATTGCCGGCCCTGGACCGCCAGTTTTCTCTCTGACCTGGCGCGCGCCCATGCCGCCCAGTTTCACCGCTCGCTGGAGGTCAGTTCGGCAGTGCGCACGGTGGAGTATCAGAAGCGGCTGATCACCACCAACGGCAACGCGGCGGCAGCCGAAGGCGACATCGTCAGCCCCCACCTGACCGGCGCTACCATCGACATTGTCAAGCAGGGCCTGAGCCGTCAGGAACTCGCCTGGATGCGCGCCCATCTGCTGGCCCTTGAGCAGGCCGGAAAAATCGACGTGGAAGAGGAATTCCAGCAGTCCTGCTTCCATATCACCGTCTACAGGGGCTACATCCCGCCGCTGCCCGCCGCCGCGCCCGCCAGCCCGTCCACAGGCGGAAAGCGCAAGCTGGGGCAGCCTGCCCGCCCGCCTCTCCCGGCCGACGCGCCTGCCGAATCCGCTTCGCAGGGACAGTAAAGCAGTTCTTCTTTGTCAGCCCTGACACTTCAACAGAAATTGATTGCGCCCTGCAGGGCATTCAAGGGTACAATCGCGGCCAAAGCCAAAATCGGCTTAAAGCGGCTCTCAAATTGCAATAACCGGAAGCCATCACGGACAAGCGGCTTTTCCACGTGGAAAGAGTCCCTTGCGCCGGGCTGGCAAAGGCCAGGTGAATTGGAGAACCACTCTTGCGAGGCGGACACATGAACGATCTGGAAGTGCACACGGCGGCTGAGACGGCTCCCGCAGCCCCCGGCCTTACCCAATGGCAGCGCGTCACCAACGTTTTCTCCGCGCCGTCGAAGACCTTTGAAGACATCAAGCGCGGCAACCGAAGCTGGTGGATGCCGCTGATCGTCGCCAGTCTGGCCGGATACATCCTCTTTACGGCCATTACCCTCAAGATCGGCTGGCCGCAGGTCGTCGACAACATCATGCGCATGGACCCCAAGACGGAAGAGAAGCTCGCGCAGATGCCGCCTGAGCAGCGGGCCGCGGCGAATAAGATCAGCATCTACTCCACCGAGGGCTCAATGATCGCCCTGCCCGCGATGATTCTTGCGGTGGTCGCGCTGGGTTCGCTGGGACTGTGGGCCACCATCAACTTCGTCTTCGGCGGCAAAGCCACCTATGGAGCCGTCTTCGCGGTGTGGATGTTTGCGTCCCTGCCGGACATTATCAAGTCGCTTCTGGGGGCCATCGTCATCTTTGCGGGGGAGGTGCCGGAGTCGTTCAACCTGAAGAACCCCGCGCCTACCAACCTGGGCGCTTTCCTGAATCCAGTGGAGACGCACAAGGCGCTTTATATGCTGGCGACTTCGCTGGACGCGGTCTCCATCTGGAGCATGATCCTGCTGGGAATCGGCGTCGCCACCGTTGCAGGCGTCAAGCGCACTTCCGGCTACATCGCGGTCTTCGGCTGGTGGGCGCTCTTCGTGTTGATCGGCGTGGGCTGGGCGGCGATGACGGCCTGATCCGTCGCCTCGCCCTCAAAACGGCAAACGGCGTGCATCCCTGGTGGATGCACGCCGTCTGTGTTGTCGTCTTCAATTGGCGAAAAGCTGCTCTTACTCCGTCCACCGCCGCATGATCAGCGTGGCGTTGATGCCGCCGAAGCCGAATGAGTTGGACAGGGCAATGTCGAAGCTGTGTGCAATGGCTTTGTTCGGAACGTAGTCCAAACGGCACTCGGGGTCGGTATTGTCCAGGTTGATGGTCGGCGGCAGCATCTGGTTTTGCAGCGCCAGCACGGTGATGCCGGCTTCCAGTCCGCCCGCGCCGCCCAGCAGATGACCGGTCATCGACTTGGTGCCGGAAATCTTGAGCCGGTGGCTCAGAGCGTGCTCGCCAAAAACCAGTTCGATGGCCCGCGACTCGTTGCCGTCCCCCGCCATGGTCGAAGTGGCGTGCGCATTCACGTAGCCCACCTCTTCCGGCTGAATGTGGGCGTCCTTCAGGGCGGCCCTCATGCTGCGCTGTGCGCCTGCGCCTTCCGGAGCGATGCCCGTCATGTGATAGGCGTCCGCGCTCATGCCGTAGCCAATCACCTCGCCCAGTATCTTTGCGCCGCGCGCCTTGGCGAACTCGAGTTCCTCCAGAATCAGGATGCCCGCGCCCTCGCCAATCACGAATCCGTCGCGATCCTTGTCGAAGGGTCGGCTGGCGCGGGTCGGTTCGTCGTTGCGCGTTGAAAGTGCGCGCATGGCAGCGAATCCTCCCACGGACAGCGGTGTCACCGCGGCCTCGGAGCCGCCGGCAATCATCACGTCCGCATCGCCGTGCAGAATCATGCGCACCGAGTCGCCAATGGAGTTGGCGGAGGTTGCGCAAGCCGTGGCCGTGGCCGAAATCGGTCCCTTGGCCCCGTAGCGGATGCTTAACTGGCCGGCCGCCATGTTCACAATGACCGCCGGAATGAAGAAGGGCGAAATCTTGCGCGGTCCGCCCTGCATCAGGTTCGAGTGTTCGCGCTCAATGATCTCGAACCCGCCGATGCCGGAGCCGATGAAAACGCCAACGCGGTCGGCAATTTCATCGGTGATTTCCAGGCCCGACTGGGCTATGGCTTCCTGGGCCGCGGCGAAGGCAAAGTGGATGAAGCGCCCCATCTTGCGCGCTTCCTTCTTTTCCACGAATGCCAGGGGATCGAAGTTCTTGACCTCAGCGGCGAAGGTCACCGGAAAGCCAGTGGTATCGAAGCCCTGAATGGGCCCCATACCGCTGGCGCCGGCCAAAAGCTGGCGCCATACCTCGGGCGCGGTGTTGCCCACACCGCATACCAGCCCCAGGCCGGTGATGACGACGCGTCGGGTCACAGGCTACTTTGCGTCCTTGGCGCTCTTCTCGTGCTTCTCGTGCTTCTCGATGTATTCCACCGCGTCCTTCACGGTCTTGATCTTCTCGGCGTCTTCGTCGGGAATCTCCAGATCGAAGGCCTCTTCGAACTGCATTACCAGTTCAACGACATCGAGCGAATCCGCGCCCAGGTCTTCCTGGAAGCTGGCGCCGGGGGTAACTTCGGCCTCGTCCACCTGCAACTGCTCGACGATGATCTGCTTGACTTTCTCTTCAACGGCCATGCGTGCTTCTCCTCGTATTTGTTGGGAACGTCGGGATCTTTCCGGGGCTTCCGCTTGCGCTTGCTCCGCTAGCCCACCATATCGGTCCGCGGCAGGGGAATACAACCGCCATGCCAAAAAAATGCACATGGCCCCGAAATTTCAAGTCTACCGGGCGGCTCCGGGCGTGTAAAGGCTGGGGGGCAGGAAGATGGCGTCTGAACGGGGAATAGGGGATAGGGAACTGGGAATCGGGACCAGTGAGGAAGCCGCGGGAGCGGCAATTTGCCCCAATTCGACGAAAAATGCACAGCCCGGAAGCGTACATTAGGCGAAGAGGAAAAGGGGAAGAAGATGCAGGCTTTGATTGCCGGAATTGTCGCCGCCTTCGTGGGAGTATTTTTCGGCTTTTGGTTGAGAGGGCTGTCCGCGAAAACAGAAAAGACGCAGTCCGACAGCCGCGCCCAGGAGGCAGCGGTGGAACTCGCGGCCGTGCGGGCTGCTTTGGCCCAGGTGCAAGCCGAGTCCGCGGCCCGCGCGGGCTTTGAATCGTTGGCCATCGAGCGCTCCAGGAGTCTTGCGCAGTTGGCCTCCGAGCGGGACGGCCTGCGCGCGGAGATCGAGGCCAAAGCCGCCACGGAACGCACCCAGGGCGCCCGCATCAGCCAACTCGAAGCCGACCTGAGAAACGAGCGGCAGAACCTGCAAGAGAAACTGGCCCTGCTGGAGACCGCCAAGCAGACGCTGGCACACCAGTTTGAAGCCCTCGCCGGTGAAATTCTGGAGAAAAAGTCCAAGAGCTTCTCCGAGGGCAGCCAGAAGGAACTGGGAACGCTGCTCGCGCCGCTCAAGACGCAGATCGAGGATTTCCGCAAGAAGGTGGAAGAGGCGCAGACCGACTCGAAGACCGGCGTCACCAAACTGGAAACGCTGATCGGTGCGCTGGGCGGGCTCAACCAGCAATTGACCGAAGAAGCGCGCAACCTGACCACGGCGCTGCGCGGCTCGTCGAAGGCGCAGGGGGACTGGGGCGAATTCATCCTCCGCGACCTGCTGGAAAAGGCCGGCCTGCACGAGGGAGAGCAGTTCAGCTTCCAGCAAAGCTTCTCCAGCCAGGAAGGAGAAGATGGCGAAAAGGCAAAGACGGCGCGAACCGACGTGATTGTCTCCTTGCCTGGCGGCCGCCACCTGATCATCGACTCGAAAGTCTCGTTGAACGCCTACACGGACTCGGTGAATGCGGAGACGGAAGAGCTGCGAAATGCCGCAATGAAGCGCCATCTGGCGAGCGTGCGCGAGCATGTGGATGAATTGGCCGCGCGGCGCTATCACAAGCTGAAAGCCCTCGAGACCCCTGACTTTGTGGTGATGTTCATCCCCGTCGAACCGGCCTTCCTGGTGGCGTTGCAGCAGGATGAGAGCCTGTGGCGCTACGCCTACCAGAAGGAAGTCTTGCTGGTGGGTCCCACGACCTTGCTGTTCGTCATCCGCATTGTGGACAACTTGTGGCAGCAGGCAGTACAGGCGCGCAGCGTGCAGGACGTGATGAACCGCGGCGCGGAGTTATACGACAAGTTTGTCGGCTTTGTCAGCGACCTGGAGGCCGTGGGAAAGAACCTGCGCGGAGCCGACCAGAGTTACAGCAATGCCATGAAGAAGCTGAGCGAAGGCCGGGGAAATCTGATTCGTCAGGTGGAGATGCTGAAGGAACTGGGCGTACGGACCGGAAAATCTCTGCCGCGGAATCTTCTGGATGCAGCCGGCGCCGATGAGCCGGGCCTTGCGCTCGCCGCGTCCGCCGAAAACAGCAGCGAAGAGCCACTGTCATCCTGACCAAAAGCCGCTGTCATTCTGACCAAAAAGCCGCTGTTATTCTGACCCAAAAGCCGCTGTCATTCTGACCCAAAAGCCGCTGTCATTCTGACCCAAAAGCCGCTGTCATTCTGACCCAAAAGCCGCTGTCATTCTGACCCAAAAGCCGCTGTCATTCTGAGCGAACGGGGCCCCGAACGTTTTTCAGTTCGGGGGTGGTGAGCGAAGAATCTGCTTTTGTTCTTTTGCGTATCTTACAAAGGACTTAAGGGACAGGACACAAGCCTCGCTAACTCCGCTGACTTGCTGACTCGCTGACTCGCTAGCCCGCCAGCGCCGCAAACGCCTCTCTCATCCTCTTCCACGTCGTTTCCAGGTCTTCCGGCAGGATGCGCGTTTCCGCCACCGTAGTCATGAAGTTGGTGTCGCCGGTCCACCGCGGCAGCCCGTGGAGATGGAGGTGCCCGGCAACGCCGGCGCCGGCGGCCTGGCCCACGTTCATGCCGAAGTTGAAGCCCTGCGGATGGTAAAGGCGCTCCAAAACCCGCTCGGTGCGCTGCGCCAGGTCGATCAGTTCGTGCGCGGTCTCGGCGGGCAGGCCGGCCAGCCGGTCAAGGTGCGCGTACGGCATCGCCATCACGTGGCCCGAGGTGTAGGGAAAGGCGTTCAGGCAGATGAAGCAATGCTTGCCGCGCAAAATCAAGCCGCCGGCGGATTCGGCTTCGTCGCGATCCATACCGTTGGCGATGGCATAGTCGATCGACGCCATCAGGTTGCAGAAGACGCAGTGCTCGTCGCCCGGCCAGGCGGCCAGGCTTGCCGGTACACCGGGCCGCGCCACGCTCTCTGCTGTGGAGACGTAGGCAAAGCGCCAGGGAGTCCAAAGTTGATCCATGTGGGAGGTTCCGTCCCGTTCAGTATAGAAGCCGGCGGCCGGGGTGAAGCCGGTTTGCGGCTTTCGGTGCGCACGGTGGCCCCGGAAAGCCCCCGGCGAGAAACGGCTTGCATAGCGCAGAAAAGGCGAAAACAGGGCGGGCAGACGCCAAACATTATCCTTTTCCTTAAGTCTATTGATTGCCCCCTGCCCGCCATGAAAAAGCAAAGAGAATCCAGAGTGGTCAATCTGTTCAATTGACGGGGGAAACCAGCGGTTGCTACACTCATGAGCGTAGCTTCCTGCGCGGATTCCAGCAGTAAGTTGCGGCCGCCCTCCAGCAAGCCGTTGCCTGCCGGGTGTTTCCCAAGGAGATCAGTCCCTTTTGATGCCAGCTCGATCGGCTCGGAGGACTGTCTCTTTTGAAGACTCCCTTGATACAGGTCGGGGTACGTTGGCTGGGAGATGGCCTCCGGCTTTCCTCGGCGACAACAATCGTAGCGGAGGGGCCAACCCCAGAGGCAGTTAGCATACGCCGCGGGAGCAAGGAATCCCGGAGCTGCAGCGATGGCAAACGTCCTCAATCCCGAACCCGAGAGCATAACCCTGAACACCGAATTGGAAGTCCTCGAACCTGCGACGGAGCAAGTGCAGCCGTTGCCTGAATCCACGTCCAACACACAGACCGCCGAAGCAGTTGTAGCAGTTGAATTGCCCGCGCTGGACGCCGATGCCCCAACCGAGCCTCAAGTCGAGGCCGTACCCGTGGTGGAAACCACGGCAGAGGCTGCGCCCGCCCAAGAGATTGCAACGGAAGTTGCTGCCGAAGCCCCGCCCGCCGAAGTTGCGGCGCCTGTGGCTGAAGCGGTTCCCGTAGCCGAAGCTCCGCAAGCAGCCGCTGAACCGGTCGCCGCGGCAGAAGTTGTTGCCCCTGCGCCCGTGGCAGAAGTCATTGCCCCCGCACCGGCGGCAGAAGTTGTTGCCCCCGCACCGGTGGCCGCAGCGCCGGCGGCTCCCAAGGCAGAGCACAGCCTTGATTCCATGGACGACTTCTCCGCCGCTCTGGCCGCGTTTGAACGCGAACAGGCCGCCGAAGCCGCCGCCGTGGAAGCCTATGGAGACAAGATTGTTTCCGGCACGGTGATCAAGCAGACGGAAAAGCACCTTGTCGTCGATGTGGGTCTGAAGTCCGAGGGGCTGGTGCCGCTCGAGCAGGTTCTGGACCACACCGGAGCGGTCAAGTTCAAGGCCGGCGACGTCATCGAAGTGGTCATCGAGCGCGAGGAGCCGGAAGGTGGCTACCTGGTCAGCTACGAGCGCGCGCAGCGTTTGCGCGTCTGGGACACGATCGAGAAGGCCGCCGCCGACAAGACTCCGGTCATCGGCACGGTGGTCAGCCGCGTCAAGGGCGGTTTGACCGTGGACATCGGGCTCAAGGCATTCCTGCCCGGTTCGCAGCTTGAGATTCGTCCCGTCCGCAACCTGGACGGCTATCTCGGCCAGCAGATCGAAGTCCGCGTCATCAAGCTGAACAAGAAGCGCGGCAATGTGGTGGTTAGCCGCAAGGAAATCCTTGAAGAGGAACAGAACGTCAAGCGCACCACCACTCTCGAGCAGTTGGGCGAGGGCGCGGTGCTCACCGGCACGGTCAAGAATTTGACCGACTACGGCGCGTTCGTGGACCTGGGCGGAATCGACGGCCTGCTCCACATCACCGACATGAGCTGGGGCCGTCTCACGCACCCCCGCGACTTGGTCAATGTGGGCGACGAGATTCAGGTCAAGGTACTCAAGTTCGACAAGGATAAGCAGCGGGTTTCTTTGGGCTTCAAGCAGTTGACGCCCGACCCGTGGCTGGATGCCTCCGAGCGTTACCCGGTGGGCGCGCATGTCCATGGCCGCGTTCTTTCGGTCACCGACTACGGCGCGTTTGTCGAGCTGGAGCAGGGCATCGAGGGTCTGGTTCACCTCTCCGAGATGACCTGGTCCAAGCGCCTCAAGCACCCCTCCAAGCTGGTCAAGCCCGGCGATGAAGTCGAGACCGTGGTGTTGAGCGTCAACCCCGCCGATCGCCGCATCTCCCTGGGCATGAAGCAGTTGATGGAAAACCCCTGGGAGAACCTCACCGAGCGCTATCCCGCAGGTACGGTGGTTGAAGGCCGGGTCCGCAACCTCACCGACTTCGGCGCTTTCGTCGAGATCGAGGATGGTATCGATGGCCTGGTGCACGTCTCCAACCTGAGCTGGACCAAGCGCGTCAAGCATCCTTCCGAGATCGTGAAGAAGGGCGAAAAGGTCAAGGCTGTTGTTCTCGGCGTCGAGCCGCAGAACCGCCGCCTGAGCCTGGGCATCAAGCAGTTGCAACCCGACGTGTGGGAGAGCTTCTTCGCCGACCACCGGGTAGGCGACGTGGTCCACGGCAAGGTTCTGCGCACCGCCCAGTTCGGCGGCTTCGTCGAGATTGCCGAGGGCGTCGAGGGCTTGTGCCACATCTCCGAGGCAGGCGACGATCCCACCAAGATCGAGCAGGGCTCTGAGAATGACTTCAAGATCATCAAGATCAACGTGGAAGAAAAGAAGGTGGGCTTGAGCCTGCGCGCTGTCGGCCAGGAAGCCAGCCGCGCCCAGGTAGAAAGCTACAAGGCGGATGCCCACAAGCAGCCCGTCTCCAGCTCGACCACGACTCTTGGCGACCTCATCAACTGGAAGAGCGAGCGGTAAGTCGCTTCTCCCTGCAACCGGTAAAGCAACGGCCACCCCTCGGGGTGGCCGTTCTGCGTTCTGCGCGCTCTCCCAAAATCGACCGCCGATCGGAAGAAGGGGATTCCGCAGCAAACCGATGGCGCCTCTTAGCCCCCTGCGATGTATCTATACCAGCAATATGCCATGAGGTGCGCATCCGAAATATGAAATAAAGATTACAGGTATGTTTATGCCTGTAATCGCTATTTTCATGTATAAAAGGCATATTCTGACCGTTTATATTGATAAAGTTTTACCGGCATTATGATGCTGGTTACGTTGACATTCGACAATAAGCAGTACTATTCTGCCTGTATGGATGATATGTCTTTTATGTCTCCGGACGAACTACAGGCTGTTTTCGGGAAACAGCTCCAGGAACTGCGCATATCGAAGAACCTCGATCAAGTTACGACAGCAGAAAAGGCCGGGATCTCCGAAAGGGCGCTCAGAAACCTTGAAGCTGGTCGCGGTTCGAGTGTTGAAACGTTCATACGAGTCTTGAAAGCTCTTGACTCTCTCGATGGCCTGCGTTTGCTCGCCCCCAAGGCTTCTATTAGCCCTCTAGCGCTCTTGCGTCATGCGGGGGCGGTACGTCGGCGTGTGCGTCGTTCAAGCATCGAGGGGAATCAACGATGAAAGACGTATCAGTCATCGAAGTGCGGATATGGGGATGTTCTGTCGGGGCCGTCACTCTTGATCCTGGTCTCGCGTATTACGCCTTCGAATACGATCCTGCCTGGAAGAGAACGGGCACAGAATTGGCTCCACTGCACATGCCTCTGAAGGCGCCCCGTTCGATCTACGTCTTTCCTACGCTACCGGAAGCCACATACTTTCGACTCCCTTCCCTCTTGGCAGACGCCCTGCCGGATGATTTCGGCAATGCTCTTATCGACGCATGGATGGCTCAGCGGGGCATCGAGAAAAGCTCCGTCACCGTACTTGACCGTCTTGCATACATGGGAAAGAGAGGTATGGGGGCACTGGAGTTTCGACCTGCGAGGGGCGCGCATAAGGAAAGTTCAGCCCCCCTCGAGATGAAAGTGCTAGTGGAAGAGGCCAGGAGGCTAGTCCAGGGAACCTTCTCTCTAGACCGCGAAGCCAAGGCAGCTCTCACCAATATCATAAAGGTTGGGACTTCGGCCGGCGGCGCCCGAGCGAAGGCAGTGATTGCCTGGAATCCGAAAACGGACGAAGTGCGGAGTGGACAGTTCGATGCCGCCCCCGGATTTGAGCATTGGTTGTTGAAGTTCGATGGAGTTGGCAAGGACAAGGAACTTGGAACTGGTGAGGGCTACGGTCGAATTGAATTTGCATACTATCTGATGGCAACGGCCGCTGGCATCCGGATGTCCGACTCGCGTCTGCTTGAAGAGAATGGACGGGCTCACTTTATGACCAAACGATTTGATCGTGAAGTGATCGATGGCAAAACACTCAAGCACCACCTCCAAACGCTCTGCGCGATCAATCATCTCGATTTTCGACAACGTGGAACGCACGACTATTCTCAACTCTTCATGACTGCCAGTGCGCTGGGCCTCGATGATGGTGCTGTCGATCAGATTTTCCGTCGCATGGCGTTCAATGTCATGGCTCGCAACTGCGACGATCACACCAAGAACTTTGGGTTCATACTTCGGCAAGGACAACCGTGGAATCTCGCCCCGGCCTACGACGTGGCACACGCCTACAACCCCAAAGGCGAGTGGACCTACCAGCATCAGATGAGTGTCAATCAAAAGTTCGAAGACATCTCCAAGCAGGATTTGCTCACGGTTGCCGATCGTTTCAGTGTCAGAAAGCCCGAGAACGCCTTATCGGAAGTTCGTGCCGCCATCGATAATTGGTCGCAATTTGCCCAGCGAGCCCATCTCTCCCCAACTCTCCAAAATCGCGTCGCTAACCATCTGCTTCCGCTATAGCTTGCGGGCCAAATTCAGACCATTGGAACGATTCCAGTAGAAGGAAGCGCGGGATACTTCGGCTCACGAGCGAAACCTCCGGGCCGCTCTTTGCCTGTCTTCCAGCGAGCGAACGTCGCCCGTCCTCGCTCCGGAATACGAAGGAAATTGATTTCGATTTCTCTTGCGCAGAATTATGCCCTTTGAGCGCATGATGTTCTTGGTGGGAAAGTAGCGCTGGCCTCCTGGCCGGCTGTACTGGTGGCGTCCTCGCCGCCAGCAGTCGCCACAGCGAGGAACATTTCCTGGCAGTCACAGGCCTGGAGTACAGGTGTAAATTGAGGTCGATATCGAGCAAAAAACCAGCCGAAATCTGCCTTAACACCCACCCCCCTATAGTCAAAAGGCCACTTTTTCACCCCTCAATCATCTGTAAGATAAATAGAATGAATATCATACAAAATTGCATAGTTTACTGACAAGTAACAGGAACTGGCCGTTCTTGGCCTTTATTTGGCGATTTTGTGCCATTTTTGACTGATAATGCCTCAAATCGAGGCCAAAATGTGCCCATTTTTCCCGCTCCGGCGCGGTTTCTGAGGAGGACCGTTCCCCTTCGGCGTCGAGCCATCTGGAAGCGTCTTGGCTGTCTGACCTTGCGACTTCAATCTCTCGGCATCTGCTGCAGCACAATCACAATTCCCAGCGCAATCAGCACGCTGATCAGGGCAAACAGGAAAACGCTCGCGTAGCCGAAACCGCCGATCACCGCGCCGGCCAAGGGGCCGACCAGAAAGAACGAGACGTCGGCAAAGGCGGTGAAGACGCCCAGCGCGGTGCCGCGGTTGCTCTCCGTTACCCGCTTCACCGCTTCCACGCCCAGTGCCGGAAAGACCAGCGAGAAGCCGAAACCGGTGATGGCCGCGGCCTGCAAAGCCATCCAAGGCGAGGGCGCGCGCCACAGCAGCAGCAGGCCGACGGACTCGACCGCCAGGCTGGCCATCGCCACCGGGAAGCCGCCAAAGCGGTTGATGGTCTGGATCAGCAGCAGCCTCGCCGCCACAAACGCCAGTCCGAAGGCGGTCAGGCAAAGGGCCGCTCCGTTCCAGTGGCGGCTGAAGTAGAAGAGGGTCACGAAGGTGGCCAGCACGCTGTAACCCACGCCGCCCAGCGCCAAACCCATTCCGTGCGGCGCCACCCGCAACATCACGTCGCGGAAGGGAAGATGCTTGCCGGGGAGAATGGTGACCGGCCGTTTGCGGCTGGCCAGGGCCAGGCTGAAGAGGCTGACCGCCATGATCAGCAACCCGATCGAGCCCAAGCCCCATTGCTGATCGAGCACCACGCCCAGCGGTGCGCCCAGAGCCATGGCGCCATAGGTGCTGACGCCGTTGAAGGAAATCACTTTGGCGGTGTACTCGGGGCCTGCGCTGGTGATGCCCCAGAGCGTGGAGCCGGTCGAGCCGAGGCTTTCCCCGATACCCAACGCCAGGCGGCTGAGAATGAGGGCGGTGAAGCTGAGCCAGGGGGAACCGTGCAGGACCGCCGCGGCCACCACAAGCGCTCCGCTGGCCGAGCACCCCGTCATCCCCCACAGAACGGAGACCTTGGCCCCTGCGCGGTCGGAGATGCGTCCGGCCCAGGGGCGGCTGGCGAGCGTGGCGATGTACTGGATGCTGATGACCAGCCCGGCCAGCGCCGCGCTGAAACCCATGCGCAGGTGCACGTAAGGCGGCAGAACCGCCAGCGGCAGGCCGACGGATAGATAGACCACAAACGTGAAGTAGGTGAAGCTGACAATGTGCCACGTACTTCCGTTGCCCGCCGGGGAAGACGGGGTTTGGGAGCTGACTTGTCCGGCGGCTTGAGCGGTAGATGGCATGGAAAGCAGGGGGAGTAACCCACGGAGCGGTGCTTCTTCAGTATATCGAAGGCAATGTGCGCTTCTCCGCCGATGAGATGGAGCTGCGCCGGGTGGCGCGATTGCGGCGGCCAAAAGGCGCTTCAAGCGCCTGGGCCAGGTGTCTGGCCTCTGCGATAGACTTGAATGTTGGAGGAGTATCTGTTGCGGCAACTTCGCCCCCCCAGCGCCTGTGCCCTGATCGTTTTGATGCTTGCCTTCTTCGCGCCGGCGAATCCGCTGGCGGCGCAGGATGCCACCAAGCGCCAGTCAACGATGGGTAGCGGCTCCGGCGCCAACATGCCACCGATCCTGGACTCCCAAAAGCGCCCCATCACCGTGGGCGGCATTGTGGATTCCGGTCCCGTGGTCTTCCAGGATGTTGCCAAGGCGGCTGGCCTCACCGTCTGGAGCCACACCATGGGCAATGCCGACAAGAAGTTGATCTGCGATGTCAACGGTTCGGGCGTGGGGTTGATCGACTACGACAACGACGGCTGGCTCGACATATATATGGTGAACGGTTCGAACTTCCCTTCTTTGGATGGGAAGCAGGAACCGCCCCACGCCGCCCTCTTCCACAACAACCACGACGGCACCTTTACTGATGTGGCGGCGAAAGCCGGCGTGACCAATGACCGCTGGGGCTTCGGCGTGGCCATTGCCGACTACGACAATGACGGCTGGCCGGACATTTTTGTCAGCAATCTGGGAAAGAACCGCCTGTACCACAACAACCACGACGGCACCTTCACCGACGTGGCTGAAAAAGCAGGGGTCACGCTGGGAAACTGGTCGGCCGGGGCCACCTGGGGCGACTACGACGGCGACGGGCGGCTGGATCTGTTTGTCTCCGGCTATATCCACTTCGACCGCGACAATCTGCCCTATGAGAAGACCAAGGCGGTGGGTTTTTCCTTCTGCGAGTTTCGCGGCGAGCCGGTCATGTGCGGGCCGCGCAACATCCAGGGCGAGCCGGATCACCTTTTCCACAACAACGGAGACGGAACCTTTACCGATGTCAGCGTGAAGGCCGGTGTGGACGACAATGCCAACCTCTACTATGGCTTGACCCCTCTGTTTGTGGATGTGAACAGCGACGGCAAGATGGACCTGCTGGTGGCCGACGATTCGACCCTGAGCTACTTCTATCTAAATCGAGGCAACGGCACGTTTGAGGATGTGAGTTTGACCTCGGGTTTTGCGCTGAATGAGGACGGCCGCGAGGTGGCCGCCATGGGCATTGCCGTGGCCGACTACCTGAATAATGGACTGCTGGACTTTGCCATCAGCGATTTCTCCGACGAGTCCAAGCTGCTCTTTCACAACGACGGCAACGCCACTTTCTCCGAATACTCGATGCGCACCGGCATCGGCAAGATCACGATTCCGTTTCTCAGCTGGGGAACGGGCTTCCTGGACTACGACAACGACGGCTGGCAGGACCTGATGTTTATCGATGGGCACATCTATCCCGCCGCAGACCGGCTGGATTGGGGAACTTCCTACAGCCAGAGGCAGTTGCTCTTCCACAACACCGGCGACGGCAAGTTCGAAGAAGTGCCGCCGGTGAAAGGAACCGCCCTGGCAGAGATCATTTCGGGGCGCGGCGCGGCTTTTGGCGATCTCTTCAACGATGGCAAGATCGATGTGGTCATCAGCCCCATCGAGGGTCCGCCGGCGCTGTTCAGAAACGTCAATCCGGACCATCACCACTGGGTCGGTCTGAAGCTGGTGGGAGGGCCCAAGAGCCCCCGCGACGCCGTCGGCGCCACCGTCTACCTGACCGCCAATGGCATGCGCCAGCGTCAGGATGTGTTGAGCGGCGGCAGCTACGTCTCCACCAACGATCAGCGCCCCCACTTTGGCCTGGGCGACGCCACCGATGCCGGAACTGCCGAGATTCACTGGCCGTCCGGCACGAAGGAGACGGTCAGGATTCCTGCTGTCGATCGTATTTTTACCATCACCGAGGGCCAGGGCATTACCGCGGCGATCTGTGGCCTAAAGCCCTGTCCGGCGATGCCTGCCCCGGCGTCCGAGCCCGCTACTACCAGGAGCAAGCCATGAGTTCGTTGCGCAATTGCCCGGCAGTGCTGCTGGTCGGGGTTCTCTGCCTGAGCATTACTG
>Ga0224529_1000323_pt1 | contig 37177 bp, 30 predicted proteins | sample CBST50metaG_FD_179893 | JGI IMG/M metagenome (GOLD analysis project Ga0224529, IMG submission 179893) | Peat soil microbial communities from Stordalen Mire, Sweden - C.B.S.T50 | ecosystem: Environmental > Terrestrial > Soil > Wetlands > Peat | place: Sweden: Norrbotten County, Stordalen Mire...
GACCAGCTATGGGGATTTTCAGATTGGGGGCCAGGCCAGTTGGGAGCCGGATTTTTGGGGCCGCATTCGCCGCACGGTTGAAGCAACTCGCGAGAACGCCCAAGCCAGCGCGGCCGATTTGGCGACGCTTGACCTTGGCCTACATGCGGAGTTGGCGCAGGACTACTTTGCGTTGCGCGGCATCGATTCGCAGAGCAGGTTGCTGCAATCGACGGTTGCCGACTACGAGCACCAGCTTGACTTGACGCGGCGGCTCCTGGCTGGCGGCATCGGCACCGAGGCCGATGTAGCCCAGGCCAACACCCAGCTTGAGACTGTGCGCGCACAGTTGATCGGCGTGGAACAGACTCGAACCCAGTACGAGCACGCCATTGCAACCTTGGCCAATTTGACCGCTGGCGAGCTGAATGTCGCGCCTGCGCCGCTTGATTTGCCGCTTCCCGCGATTCCCGTTGGACTGCCTTCGCAACTCGTTGAGCGTCGCCCCGACATTGCCGTGGAGCGCCGCGTGGCTGCCGCCAACGCCCAAATTGGCATCGCCGTCAGCGCATACTATCCCACTATCACGCTGGGCGGCGCGGGTGGCTTTGAAAGCCTCAATGCCGGAACCTGGATTCAAGGTCCCAGTTCGCTTTGGTCTTTGGGTGCGCAGGCTACAGAGCTTTTGTTTGATGCGGGCCGTCGCCACGCCTTAAGCGACGAAGCGCACCATTCCTACGAAGCACAGGCAGCCACTTATAAAGCTACTGTTTTGGGTGCATTCAATGAGGTCGAGGACAAACTCTCTGACTTGCGGATACTGAACTCCGAGTTAGCAGCGGAGCGTAAAGCTGTGGTTGCCGCGCAGCACTCGCTTGATATTTCCAATCAGCGTTACAAGGGCGGCGCGGCGAGTTACCTGGAAGTGCTGGTCGCGGAAAGCACGTTACTCACTAACCAGCGCACGCAGGCTGATCTTGAAAGCCGTCAGTTTGCAGCCAGCGTCCAACTCGTCCGCGCCCTGGGTGGCGGGTGGAACGCGAGCCAACTACCCAAATAAATTTAGCTATAACTTACGATCAACCAGGGAACACGCCCTGGCGGCGCTTTTGTTCGCGTCGCAGGGCTGGGCAAGGAGAGGACTTCATGGCTCGGTTTTCGAGTTTGTTCGTAACTCGGCTTTTGACATGCGTAACTACTTCGATCACGTGATGCTCGCATATATGATGGGCGCAAGGAAATTTCGTCAAAAGCTAGAGCGAAACCAGAGTAACTGTGTCCTGTTGAACTTTGTGCAGGGTTGCCGCTCCCTGATGGTCGCGTCAACTTGAGCGCTGTGGTTTCTGGATACATCAACTCTGGTTTCACTATAGAGCCCTCATTATCTTTAATGTACTTACGGCGCGATTGAAGTCACGTCTTGATACAAGCATGACTACACGGAGGCTTCTCAGAACCGCCTTGCTCAGTCGTGCAGTACGACATTGACCAGAGAACTGTTAATGATCATTCCGCTACTGTTGTAGTCGATATAGCCGAGGTCACGGAATCGATTGAGGAAGAAGCTAACGCGGGATCTGGTTGTGCCAATCATCTCTGATAAGGTTTCTTGGCTGATCTTGGCGATGACGGGAATAGGCTCGGTATCCTGGCCGAAGTTAGCCATCAACATCAGCAGTCGGGCAAGACGCTTTTCACTGGAATTGAACAAGTGATCGACAAGGTCAGCCTCCATGCGGATATTGCGAGTGAGCAAGTGCGCGAGGAATTGCTCAGCAAACTCCGGCTCACGATGAAGCAGATCTTGCATGACTGGTTTTTCGATGCGAATGATGTTGCTTGGTTCTATTGCGTACGCCGAAGAAACGCGATGCAGCTGGCTAGCTAAGCAAGCTTCGCCGAAAAAGCTGGATGTCGGAAGGTGGGCAATCACGGCTTCTTTCCCGCTCATCGATACGACCGTAAGCTTCACCTTACCGCTCTGGACAAAGAAAACAGCATTGGCTGGGTCGCCTTGGGAAAAGACAGATTCACTTGTCATGTATTCGCGTCGCGATTTTCCAGCAACAAGCTTGTTCAACGGAATTTGAAGGTTAAATTCAGATTGCTGACTGGGCAAAGCGCTCATCTCGTTTATGACGGCATTGTGCTTATGTGCAATCGAAGGCAACAGGAATGAACGGCCCAGCGAAATCCTCGGTGTTGTGCTTGCAATCGTAGCGAGACTAGTAGCCATGATCGATACCTTTCATTTTCATTCAACGGATGCAAGGGTGAATTACCGTCACTCCTTTGCAATGCCAATATATCTAAGATACGAGCTGCGAAATAGACTGTATATCGGCGATAACTGTTATCTATGTAGCTGTTTTCATACATACTCTGTAAGGTTTATCTGACTTTTATCGTTTGATTTATACGGTCCGATGGAGCAGTGCGGCTGACAAGTCTCGGCATTGGATTGAAATTCATAGCTGGCCATGCCAGCTGGACAATGCTTACGAGAATCCGTTCAGAGAGGATTGATACTATGTATTGATCAAGGGCTGCATGGACTTTGCTTCGTTGTCGATTATCTTAATAATCGCTGGAGCTAAATCTTCTGAAACGCTGTTCTTGTTGACATACGCAGTGGCGCCGGCTTTCAAGCAGCGCAATGCATATTGACTTTCAGGCTGGACACTCACCATGATCACAGGAAGTAAAGGATAAAGGTGCTTGACGTCTTTCAGAACGTCCATACTGCTGCGCCCGGGCATATTGATATCGAGCAACAGAATGTCGTGTTGAGATCCGTGCAGCACGGTCAGCACTTCATCGCCGCTAGAGGCTTCGGAAAAATAGGCGGCGGGAAATGCATCGATCAGGAGTTCCCTGAGGCCGCGCCGCACATTCGCGTGATCATCTGTTATCAGGATCTTCATCGTTATGCCCGCTTTATGGTCTCGAAAACCAACCTGAAACTACTATAGGGAAGCAACAAATGAATTGCTATCAGTGTACTCCGCGTTTTTTGCAAGGCTTGTCATGTTCCCTCTGTAGGGTTATTCCTACACCGACTGGCGGATCTAATCGATCAAACCGTGCATCATGGCGTAGCGAGTAAGATCAGCATTGCTTTTCATCTGCATTTTATCCATAATGCGAGCGCGATAACTGCTGACGGTTTTGACACTAACGTGCAACTTCTCGCCAATTTCTGTCAATGGAACGCCGTCAGCAATCATTCTCATCACTTCATGTTCCCGGTCCGAGAGTAGTTCATGCAGAGGCTTGTCAGCAGGCTCATCCAAATTAGCAATTAGTTTTTCAGCGAGGCTTGTGCTGATGTAGCGGCCACCGCCCAGTATTTTTTTGGTTGCGTTTGCCAGTTCTTCCGGAGCGCTGTCTTTGTTGATATAAGCGGCTGCGCCAGCGCGCAGGCAGCGTATGGCATACTGGTCCTCTGGATGGCAGCTCAGGATGATTACAGGCAAGCGCGGGTAGTTCTGTTTGACATCCCGCAGCACGTCCATCCCACTGCGGCCAGGCATGCTGATGTCTAGCACCAAGAGGGCCGCGGAAGACTTTCCCAAATAGCCCAACACCTCATCTCCGTTGCCTGCCTCAGAAAACGCCGTTCCGGGAAAAGCGTCCGTTAGAATTTCTTTCAACCCACGGCGCACCACAGCATGGTCATCCGCGATCAAAATGTGCATGGTTCACTTCTCCCGTCGCGCGGAATATCTATTGGAACACGGACAGAGACGACGGTTCCATTGCCGATGGAGCTTGAGATCTGCACATCGCCTCCGCAGGACTGCGCTCGTTCTTTCATGCCAAGAAGCCCCAAGGATCCAAATGAATTTGGCAAGCCAGATTCATGAAAGCCAATGCCGTCATCCTTTACAACCAGAAGAATGTTATCATCTTCCTGGCTTAGGGAGATTCTTACCGTCTCCGCCTGCGCATGACGGATCACGTTCGTCAGACACTCTTGAAAGATGCGGAAGGTTGCTGTGGCCCGGTCACCATCCAAATGCAGATCAACCGGTGGAACCGAGACTTCGCAGCGAATTCCATTTCGAGAGGAGAATTCGCTGGCCTGCCATTCAATCGCCGCCGCAAGGCCAAGGTCATCCAGCACTCCAGGACGCAGTCCGCTGCATATGGTGCGCACCGCTTTGACGCCATCATTGATCGATTGAATCGACTCCTTTAATCGGGCCGTAATTTCTACTTCCGATTCCGGCAGATGGCGAATCATCCATGTCATGTCCATTTTGATCGCGGTCAGAATCTGTCCGATCTGATCGTGGAGATCGCGAGCAACCTGCTTTCTGTCCCCTTCGCGCACAGATTGCAAGCGCTCCGCAAGAGCACGAAGCTGCTCTCTTTGCATTACAAGCGCCTCTTCTCCGCGCTTGCGTTCCGTGATGTCGCTGTTGATGACAAGCACGCGCGGAGCCTGATCGCGCTTGGCCCATTGCAAGGCCCAGCGACTGGACATCACGATTCGCCTGCCATCTTGAGCCGTCACGATGAAGTCTCCCTCCCAATGGCCTACGCGCATTAACTGTTGGCGTATTTCATTCAGCGGTTGCGTGAATTCGGTGCGAAGCAGATCGTGCGAAACTTTTCCGACAGCCTGACTTTTGCTATAACCGAGCATCGCTTCTGCTCCGCGGCTCCAAAACAGAACCTTCCCTTCTGTATCGATGACAAAGACGGAATCTTGTGTGAGTTCAAGCAGAGCAGCCTGCTCGGCTGTTTCAATCTGCTCTTGCCTCCGTTTCGCAACGTTGCGGAAAACCAGCACCACACCAATAACTTTTCCAGTACCAGCTAGAATGGGGGCGGCGCTGTGCTCGACCGCAATTTCGCGGCCATCCCTTGTGACCAGATCCACGTGATTGGCTATCGAAAGAACTTGTTTCTCATTGAGTACGCGGAGCACTTCATTGTCCGCGGTCATGCCTGACTTTTCATTGATGAGCTTGAGCACTGTGCCGATCGGCTGATTCAAAGCCTCCTCTGGCGGCCAGCCGGTCAGGGCGACGGCCAATGAATTGAGAAAGGTGATGCGAGCTTCGCTGTCGGTCGCAATCACGGCCTCGCCGATGCTGCCCAGTGTCGCCGTCCATCGCTCTTCACTCTGCAGCAATTTGGTGCCAAGCTTTTTGACGTGATAGCGGGTGAAGAAAGCGAAAAAGACCCCGCATCCCAATCCCAGTCCAATACAGCTAGTTACCATCAAGATCCAGCGCCGGTGCGCGGCTTGAATGCGCTCTGTACGGAATATTTCTTCCACACTTTGAAATTTCGCGATCTGCTCGCGCAGCGAATCCATTTTCTGTTTTCTCTGCTGATTATCAATCAATGTGGGGTCGGATTTTCCCGCGCGGCGCAGGGTAATGACACGACCGTCGTACGCTTCAGACTCCTGATAATCGGAATAAACCTGCATCAGCCTCTGCTGCTGTGCAGGATTGTCATTCACTAACCGATATAAGTCTCGATATTCAGGGTCGAAATGCCTGGTGCCGTCGATGTAGGTACCAAGAAAGGTCTCGTCGCCAGTTAGGATGTACCCCCGTTTTGCGGATTCCATGTCAACCAGCAGTTTAAGAAGATGCCCGGATTGATCAAGAACACGATTCGTGTGGTCAACCCATTGCATCGACTGATTCAAGTCGAAAGTCTCCCACAAGAGCAATCCAACAAGAACTGTCGTGACCGCGATGGGGACCGCGATAACTTGGCGCAGTAGCGCTTTGAATTTTGAATATTCCAATGGAGGTGATCACTCTCTTTCGAAAGGTGAACGGAGAAATTGCTTTGATCTGTTCGCCAGCCCTTGTGGCGCAGTGACTTTGATGAATCAATGAGCAGGTTCAACAAACTTAGAATGCCTCTGCGGAATATTAACAATTGCAGGTCTAACAGCATTGTCATCGGGAAAATCGTCGTGAAGAATCACATTGAGCAGAGCCTTATGCACGCGAATGCGGTCGTCGTAATCAATCAATCCGAGATCTCGAAAGCGGTTCATAAAAAAGCCGACCTTACCCTTCGTGGTTCCAATGGCATCTGCCAGAGCTTCCTCCGAGACATTAGGAATCAATACCAGAGATTCGCCGGTCTCGCCAAATTTCGCCATCACCAGAAGCGTTCTAGCCAAACGCTTTTCGCTGGAGTTGAAAAGCTGGGCGACGAGATCGGATTGAATGCGCATTCCACGAGCCAGAAGAAACTGAATAAATACAGTAGAGAAGGGGTGCTCCTCGTGCATCACGCGAAGCATTTCGCCCCGCTCTATTCTGAGAACGGTGCAGTCGGTAGTAGTTGTGGCTGTGGCCATACGCAGGGCACCCACGCTTGCCAACGACTCTTCGCCAACGAACTCCCCCGCGGACAGAAGAGTGATTGTGGCTTCCTTGCCATTTGCGGAGACGACGGTCAGCTTTGCGCTTCCACTTTGAAGATAGAAAACGGAGTCAGCGCTTTCGCCCTCTGAAAATAATTTCTGTGCTTTACTTAATTCGACAATTTTGCGCCCGGGCCCGGAACTCGTCAAAAACGCTTTTGAATCGAATCCAGGCTTCGTAAGCTCAATCATCAATGTCCTATTCTCAAATAGTTCTGCAATCAGAAGAATGCAAGGTGCGTGACCGCGACGGGAAGCTTCCCTTGCAGAGTTAGCCATACCATTAGCGACTCCTTGGCAGAAATCAATTTCGCAGTCTGCTTAATGCCGCTTGCCAAGGTGAAATGTCTGAGGGCGCAGTTAAACTTGCAGAAAGTTATTACTACAATACCTCTGAGCGTGGCAGGAGGATAGATCAATACAGCTCACCCAATTTGAGGTGCTTTATACGATCCGCACGGATGGTCCGTTCTTCTCTGCATTGTTGCAGTGTTGCATGTCGGGATTTGGGGATGCACACCCTCAACTTGATGAAAGCATAGACACAGGGTCGGACTGTAAATAGAAATTCGCCTTCGCGGCCGAAATTGCCATCGACCGCATATATTCCGTCAGCGCTTCGCGATTGTCACAATGTGTGCAAAACAGAACAGACTATGATTTTTCTAGCGGTGACAATGGGCTGGCGTAAACTTCAAGCGAAAACCTGACTGCTATGGATCTCTACGCGGATGCGAGTGGATCTGGCAAGCTTGCAGACATCAGATTTCCGTGAATCCTTAACTCTTCCTTCTGTTGCTATAACATCCACGGCCTTCGAGCCACTCACCGCAATTGCCGCTGCATTCACGTGTAGCGCGAAAACTGCGAAATGAAAAATGGAGCATCCCAGGCACGCAGACTGAAACGAGGGCAATATGCTGATAGAAAACAAGATCAGTACGCCATTCGATACCGTCGCATTCCTTGCCAATGCTGGACTTGGCAGAAGAATAGTCGAATTGAAGCCGAAAGAAACCTTTTTCACTCAAGGCGACAAGGCAGATTCTGTCTTCTACTTGCAAAAGGGCCGGGCCAAACTTACGGTGGTATCACAGGTCGGCAAGGAAGCCACGATTACGCTTCTGACTTCCGAAGAATTTGTTGGAGAGGAGTCGCTTGCCGCGATCTTGGGGGTTCGGCTGGCGACGGCCACTGCCATTAATGCTTGCACTGCGCTCAGAATCGGTAGAGACGAAATGATTCGCGTGATGCATGAGGAACCTGCATTCGCGGATATATTCCTGAAATTCCTTCTCGCACGCAGCATGCGCACCCAGGCCGACCTTATCGATCAACTTTTCAACTCGAGCGAAAAACGTCTGGCGCGTATCCTTCTGATCATGGCGGAGTATGGAAAGCCAGGAAAGCCGGAAACATTCATACCGCCGATTACTCAGGAGACCTTGGCGGAGATGATCGGCACGACTCGGTCTCGCGTCAGCTTCTTTATGAATCGTTTCCGCAAGCTCGGATTTATCGACTATAACGGTCGTATCCGGGTGAATAAGTCGCTTCTCAATGTGGTACTTCTTGATCAACTTCCAGAGCACAACTCCGAGAAACCTAGTCTTGACGCTGTTGCGTGAGAATGAAATACATCGGATATCTGGAGGAGCAAAGACACCTGCTGGCGGTGCAATCACTAAGAGCCCTTGCATTGTTTATTACCGTTGATCCAATGCTGAGAGCTGCGCGGATATTTGGGTGATTAGAACTTGGAAAAGGTTGCAGAACAGCGAAGCCGTGGAGCCCCACTGTTTTGCCACCTGAGCGTTGGTTACTACGGTGCCCCGGCTATCTATGTCCACCACCGCCGCCGTGAGATCCTCCGCCGCTACTGGCATGGCTACTACCGTTACTGCGCGAGGCGCCGCCGCCAGCTGTGCCGCTACGAGCCGCATTCGAGCGAGTTGCGCCGGAACGCGCTCAGCCTTCAGAGTTGGAAGGTGCACTTCTACGCATCGCGCCACCTCCGCCTTGTACTGTACTACCGCTATGCGCAAAGCTACTGCGATTGGCCATGCCGTCGCCACGATAAGTTCCGGCGCCGCCGTCTCTAAAGCGATGTTCGCCCCAGCTGTGGCCATAGCCCCAGCCAGCCCACAGGCACATTCCCCAAAAAACTCCGCCGTAAAAGTATCCTGGCCCGTAAAACCCATAGGGTGCGCAGGCGTAAGGAGCGTAGTCGTAATAACTGTACGAACAAACGGGCGGAACGCCGATGTCGACGTATATTTGCGCGTGAGCGACTGGCGCAATGGCCAGCCCCGCAAGCTGCGGGGTTGTAGCAAGTAGAGTTTTGCACTTTTGCATAAGTTACCCCCTTCAGGTCTCTGCAGTGCCTTGGGTTGCGTAAGATGCGCTGTCGCCGCAAGAATCAATTTGGATTGCGCAGTCACCATAAGGAGTCTGGCATGTCTACCAATGTCAACAACTGTAATTGGGCTGACATCTAACTATCCATACGCCTTGGACTTTAGCAATCTGTGCACCGCCAGATTTGAGCAAAACAAAGCAGTCGGCAAAAGTGACCTGCAATTCATAGCGACAGATCAATATTGCCAAACCATCGCATGATCGATACGAAATACCGGCAGTCAGTGCACGCCAAGGGATAGATATCTGCTGAAGTTCTCGGTGTGTGAGTTCCTGTAAGACTGACGGCAGACAAGCAATCGCGACTGCTTATCTGGTATCCAGAAAATACAAGCCGGATAGCGAATAGTTAGAGCTAATCTGACCATACTTAAGGGTTCAATACTGCCAAAATGTCTATGGACTTTGCTCAACGACAGCATTCGTTGTTGATAGCATCCCGTGTATCTCAGATAAACGACGCTGATCGGAGTTGCCCCATGTTAATATCAACGCGAACGCGGAAATGGAGTCTGTCAAAAGACTACCGCAAACGATTGCCAATCTCGCATAGCTGCAAGACAAATAACAACGTCTTCGATGTCAGAATTATCCGGGTAATGCCCGTTCTGATTTGCGCGGCGCTGCTGTTATTGCTCTCAAAACCTTTGCAATCGCAGTCTACGGTAGCCCCAGCAGATTTCTCTGGCGCAGTAAACAGTTCCAGATCAGTGCAACCCTATGGCCCCTATTTGCGTCCGACGCAGAAAACAATAGCTATAAACTATCTCTTTGAAGCATTTGGCCCGCGTCCTATTCTCGGCGCAGCAGTATTTGCCGGCATCAATCAGGCAAATAACACTCCACCAGAGTGGGATCAGGGACTCAAGGGATACTCCAAACGGATGGCGTCTAACTACGGCATCGCTATGGTGTCCACCACAACGCGCTATGGGTTGTCGGAAGTACTTGGAGAAGACGCCATGTACTATCGATGCGAATGCAGAGGCGTATTGCCGCGCGTGCGCTATGCTCTGATTTCAACTTTGACGGCGCGCCGTGGAGAAAACGGCCATCGTGTATTTTCTTTCCCTGCGCTCATCGGGCCGTATGCTGGCTCAATGACTGCCACCTACGGTTGGTATCCCGCCCGCTATAGCGCCAAAGACGCATTTAGAACTGGTAGCTACAGCCTGCTGGCAATTGCTGGAGAGAATATATCGTTGGAGTTCATCTATAGTGGACCTCACTCTTTGCTTTCGCGTATGCATTTGAACAATGCGCACGGCTCTCCCATTGAAGGACCAAACAAGTGAGCGATCCTTCAATCACGGCGGTTAGTCCCTCTCTTAGTGGGCGACCTAGCGAGCGCATGACGCCCGCTGTAGGTTCCATTTCGCAGTGGATCAATGCAATTTTCGAGTGGTTCGGCAATCTTGGGATATTCTTCTGGATGGTTCTTCGTTCCGGCGTTACTCCGCCGTATGAATGGCGAGAATTGATCAGGCAACTCGATGAGGTCGGATCAAAATCATTTCCTTTGGTCGCATTAGCTGGAGCCGCGATTGGTGTTGTGGTTTCCTTGGAAGCCCGATACAGTCTGAGTCGGTTCGGTGCAACATCGATGTTTCCCACAACACTGGTGTATTCCGTTATTCAGGTCATGGGCCCAATCATGACTGGTCTGATTGTAAGTGGTCGAGTAGGCGCGGGAATTGGCGCTGAACTGGCATCAATGAAAGTAAGTGAGCAGATCGATGCAATCGAGGCATCCGCGATCAACCCCTACAGGCTTCTTGCAGCAACGCGCATTGCTGCCTGTGTTCTGATGCTGCCTCTGCTTACCCTTGCTGCCGACGCAAGTGGCTTGTTGGCTGGATGGTTTGCACAAACTCTGGTTGAGCCGCTTTCCCTTCACCAGTTCATCGAAAATGGTTTTAAGGGCGCGACGTTTAGTGCATTTCTCCCGCCGACCTTCAAAACAACTGTGTATGGATTGATTATCGGGACAATTGCCTGCTTTCAGGGAATGCGCACACGTGGGGGCGCGGAGGGGGTTGGGCGCGCAGCCACCAACTCCGTAGTTCTTGCGTCGCTGTTTGTGATTCTAGCGGATGTCGTTCTGGTGAAATTCATTCTTGTGGTCTTTAAGTAATCGATAACCAAAGTTCGAACAGTCAGCGAGAAGTGTTATGGCGATAGTTGGCGACATTGCGATGAAGCAAGAGCAGTTACAGAATGACAGTAATACCCCAGCTGTGGCCGTCAAGCAGTTGCACAAGAAGTTTGGAAGCCACATGGTGCTCGACGGAGTAAGCCTGAGCGTAAACCGTGGAGAGACTCTGGCCGTGCTCGGACGCAGTGGAACGGGAAAAAGTGTATTGCTGAGAATCATTATCGGCTTAGAATCACCAGACTCTGGATCTGTTTGCATAAATGGCCAAGACATCATTGGAATGCGTTTGGATGAGTTAAGCCAAAGCAGGAAGAGAATGGGCTTTTTGTTTCAGCACGCAGCACTCTATGATTCGCTTACCGTGGCTGGGAACGTGGCTTTTCCGCTCGAACACCATAGGAGGGAAATGCCAACATCTGAGCGAGATGAGGAGGTCAATAAATTGTTAGACGAAGTCGGAATGAATGGCAACCTTCAAAAAATGCCGGCCAATCTTTCAGGAGGAATGCAGAAGCGCGTAGGCCTTGCACGCGCACTTGCGCTTAAGCCCGAGATTTTGCTTCTTGACGAACCGACGGCGGGTCTTGACCCAATTAGCTCAAGAGAAATAGACAATCTGATTCTTAAGCTCCAGCGAGAGCGCAAGATGGCATCTATCGTTGTGACTCATGATTTGCATAGCGCGAAAACGATTGCAAACAGGCTGGCGCTGCTTGATGAGGGAAAAGTTGTCATTGATGGGATGTTTGATGATCTTGAGAGAAGTGACATCAATTTTGTGAAGGAATTCCTTAGGCAGTCGTAGGAGGATGTATGTCGCGAGTAGCACGGTTGGGAGTATTTATCGTTGTAGCACTGGCAATTCTTGCAGCTGGAGTCTTCATTATCGGGGGCAAAGAGTATTTGTTCAGCTCTACATACCAACTGCGCGCGCAGTTTAAAAATGTTGCAGGTCTGGCCGCAGGTGCAGATGTGCAGGTTGGGGGCGTTCACAGTGGAACAGTGCACCGTATCGAGTTACCGCACAAGCCCGGTGAGCAGGTCACAGTGTTTATGGATCTTGACGAATCTACGCGCGAGATTATTAAACATGACTCTATCGCTTCGATTGAAACAGCGGGGGTCTTGGGAAACCAGTTCGTTGCAATCTCGTTTGGATCAGCAGGGCAAGCCGAGGTCAAGAATGACGAGATCATTCAAAGTGAACCTCCATTAGTGATTTCAGACTTATTCAAAAAGACAACCGTTATTCTCGATTCAAGCCAAGAAGCCATCAAGAACGCAACTCTTGCCACAGCACATTTGAATTCGGTAAGTGCCAAAATCGATTCCGGACAAGGAACCGTTGGAGCATTGGTAAACGATAAGGAACTCTATAGCAATCTGGAACAGACAACGGGAACTCTGCGTTCAACCATGCTCAAAGCGCAGGCCGGGGTGACGGATTTTCAAGAAAATATGGAGGCGCTCAAACATAATTTTCTTCTGAGAGGATATTTCAAGAAACGCGGATATGAAGATTCTAAAGATCTGGACGCAAATGCAATTAGTGCACTTCCGACAAGTGCCCCTCTCAAAACGTATTCATTCGATGTCAAGAAACTCTTTGCTAGCCGCGACTCAGCAGAGCTGAAAAACCAGAAGTCTCTTAACACCGTCGGTGAGTTCCTCGCACAGAACCAATTCGGTCTCGCAGTTATTGTAGTTTCAGCGGGAACGGAAGGCGATACCCAGAAGGATCTGGTACTTACAGCAGCCAGGGCCATGGTGATACGCGCATACCTTGTTGAAAATTATGGATTTGATGACAGTCAGCTTAAAACGCTTGGTTTAGGCAAACAGACCGCAGCAACTCTGAAATCGGATGGAGGTCCGTACTTGGGATCTATTCAGATTCTGATCTTCCCTGTTGAGACCGCGATTCCAACCAGCAAAGTGTCTCCTTCTGCTCAACCCGCCGGTCAGAATAGTGGTCTGCCCGATTAAGTCCGAGTTTTATCAGTCCGCCAGCTACAGCGTAAGAGATTCTTACTCTTGGAATTGGCGCATTATCTAGTTGTGGCAATTGCAAATAGCGTGACGATGGCAACCTGGCCTGAATACTGTGGCCTGTTGCGACCGCTGACACAATAATTTCACTCCGTTGTTGTCCATGTGCAGTGTAGCTCATTATTGTTGGCGTAAATTTGCAAGACTCCATAGGGATGATGGAGAAATGATATGCCACTTGTCACTGTTGTAATCGTGCTAGCAGTTGTCGGTCTATTGCTGTATCTGGTAAACCGATACCTACCCATGCAGGGGCAAATCAAAAGTATTCTGAATGGCGTTGTAGTTGTCGCCGTGATTCTATGGCTTCTGAAAATTGTCGGCTTATTCGACAACCTGATACAGTTCCGCATCGGGCAGGAGATGCCGCTCGTCACCGTTTTAATCACACTCGGTGTTGTCGGCCTGTTGTTATGGCTGGTGAACCGATTCATTCCCATGCAAGGTCAGATCAAGGGAATCCTGAATGCGGTTGTCGTAATTGCGGTTGTTCTTTGGCTCCTGAAGACATTCGGCTTATTCGGGTACATTTTTCAATTCCGGATCGGGCATTGATCGAACCAACGACATAGGCATCGAAATCCTGTCCTGCAACACAACGCAAGTCAACCGAATACGGCATCGTTTGGCCGGTAGGAGGCATCTTGAAGCACACGCTTTTGTTCGCTATGGGAAGTGTCCTCAGTTTGAGCGCATTTGCTCAAGCCAATCCGCATGCACAGGCGGTTCTTGATTCGACGGGTTCTGCTTCGTCCTACCATGTAATCGTGATAAGCCGCTCGGTACAAGCGGTGAACTATCAGCATCAAAGTGGCGCGTCGTTGGTAGATTTTGCTGGCACGGCCTTGTTACCTGCCGCAAACGGAAAAGCCAAAGTGCGCAGTAAGCGTGGCACCATGGAGGTCGAAGCGGAATTCGGCAACCTTCAATCTCCAATATCCTTTGGTAGTGAGTACCTCACTTTCGTTCTGTGGGCGATTTCACCTGAAGGCAGGGCAGTGAATCTTGGAGAAGTTCTGGTCGGAGACAACAACCGGAGTAAGCTGACTGCGACCACCGAACTGCAATCCTTCGCTCTGATCGTTACCGCAGAACCGTACTATGCCGTGCGGCAGCCCAGCAACGTTGTTGTACTTGAGAATGTGGTTCGCAACGATACCAAGGGAACCTCCGAGACTCTCAACGCAAAGTATGAGTTAATGGAGCGCGGCGGCTATCTCCCAACAGGCTACAAGTTTGACCCGGTTATCTTAAGCGCAAGTCTTCCCTTGGAGTTTTACGAAGCAAGAAATGCGTTGCGCATCGCTGAGTCCGAGGGCGCTGCGCAAAATGCCGTCGATAGCTACCAGCATGCCGTACAATTGATGAACAACGCAGATGCTGACGCATCGAGCAAGCATATTGACCGCAAGGCTCTCATTGCGGTTGCTCGCGAGACGGTGCAAACAGCCGAGGATGCACGCGAGATCGCGGTCAAGAAAATCGGCGAAGCGCGCCTTGCCGCCGATCGTCAGGCCTCATCCGATGCTCAGGCAAGATCGCAGGCGCAAGCTGACGACGCAACACGCCTCAAGAATAACGCACAAGCCGATGCGGCAAAAGTTCAAGCCGAATCGACTGCGGCAGTCTCCGCAGCCCAGGCCGATGCTGAACAAGCTCGAGTAGCGGCTCAGGTTGCCCAGCAGGGTCAGCATCAGGCTGATTCCGATAAGGCTACAATGCGTGCGCAATTGTCAGAACAGCTAAACAGCATTCTTGCGACGCGCGATAGCGCCCGCGGATTGATTGTTAGCATGTCTGATGTGCTGTTCGAAACGGGTAAGTTCTCGTTGATTCCGGGCGCACGAGAAAAGCTCGCCAAAGTTGCAGGAATTCTGATTGCATATCCCGGCCTGAGCATTGAAGTTGATGGCTACACCGATAATGTTGGTGCCGATGCAATGAACCAGACACTATCGGAGAATCGTGCAAGTACCGTTCGTACTTATCTTGTCGAGCAAGGCGTGACAACAAACTCAGTGAGCGCGAAGGGCTTCGGAAATACTCTGCCGGTAGCTTCCAATGACAACGCTGCAGGCAGGAAGGATAACCGCCGAGTCGAGTTGGTTGTCTCTGGTGGTGTAATCGGAGTTCCTGTGGAAGTTACAGCGGGAAGCGGTCAATAACAATGTTATGAGCTCCGCCGCGGTCTCGATTCAAGACCGCGGCGGAAGCTGTTGACTGCGGCATTACGCAATTGCGTAAGGAGTGACACATGCTCGGAACTATTATGATTGTGATTTTGATCTTGGCGCTTTTGGGAGCATGGCCAAGTTGGCCGCATAGCAAAAACTGGGGATATTACCCTAGCGGAGGAGTTGGACTGGTCCTTCTGATTGTTGTGATCCTTCTGCTTCTGGGCCAGATATGAACTTGAAATGAGGACAGGATGCGGCTTTCCATGAAAATGCAATACGATCATACAATTGTAGAAACTACTACTGAGGTCACTTCACTTCTTGCATTGAAAGCGAGCAAGATGCCCCTGCCTACCCGCATTGCATTTATAGGGAACTATCTTCCACGCGAATGCGGCATCGCTACATTCACCACGGATCTGTGCACCGCGCTTGCAACTGAATATGGCGAAGGTCGCCTGTTTGCAATTCCCGTCAACGACCCTGATTCAAGCTATGACTACCCCAAGCAGGTGCGCCTGGAGATAACACAAGAAGATATCACCTCCTATGAGCGTGCGGCCGATTTTCTCAATTTCAATGGTAACGATCTTGTCTGCTTGCAGCATGAGTATGGAATTTATGGTGGAGATGCTGGCAGTCATATTCTTACGCTGCTGCGCAAGTTGAAGATGCCGCTTGTCACAACCCTGCATACGGTATTGCAAGACCCGGATCTGAATCAGAGGACAGTGCTCGAAGAGATCGCACAGCTTTCCGATCGCATGGTGGTGATGAGTGAACTGGCAGCGGAACTTCTGCGCGATGTATATAAGGTTCCAGGCGCAAAGATTGATGTGATTCCGCATGGCGTTCCAGATATTCCCTTCATGGACCCCAATTTCTTCAAGGATAAGTTTGGCACGGAAGGCAAGTCGGTTCTGCTTACGTTTGGGTTGCTCTCTCCGAATAAAGGGATCGAGAATGTGATTAAGGCACTGCCTGCGATTCTTGCGCGGCAGCCAAATGTGATGTACATCGTTTCTGGCGTAACTCATCCGCATGTTCGCCGCCAAGAGGGCGAGCGATACCGTGAAGGGTTGCAAGCCCTGGCAGAGCAACTTGGTGTTTCAGACCAATTGATCCTCAACAATCGCTTTGTGAGCGCGACAGAACTTATTGAGCAGGTCGGCGCGGCCGATATCTACATCACCCCATACAAATGTGAGGCGCAAGTGGTATCCGGTACGCTCGCCATCGCGCTCGGAGCAGGTAAGGCGATTATCTCAACGCCCTACTGGCACGCCAAGGAGTTGTTGGCAGAAGGACGTGGCGTAATCGTTCCGTTTCAAGATCCGGGTGCGATAGCCGAAGCAGTTCTTGATCTGCTGGAGAACGATGCAAAACGCCATGCCATGCGCAAGCGCGCTTATCTTTACTCTCGCAGTACGACGTGGGAGAAAACTGCGCGAGCCTATATGGCGAGTTTTCAGAGGGCTCGCTTTGAGCGCTCATTGCATCCACGGGCTGCTCAATTGGACGATATGGCGATGAATCCAATAGGGCATTTGCCTTTACTGAATACTGGCCACCTGCGGAACATGACCGACGACACAGGCATGTTGCAGCACGCCATCTTTACAGTGCCGAACACACGTGAGGGCTATACGACGGACGACAACGCGCGAGCACTGATCGTTTCGGTTCTTCTGGACGAGAGTCCGGAACACTTCGGTCGCCGAGAATATCCGAACCTATCTTATCGGTATCTCTCGTTTCTTTGGCTTGCCTTTAATGCTGATTCCGGGAGGTTTAGGAACTTCCTCGATTATGACCGCAAATGGCTTGAGGATTTCGGATCGGACGATAGCCATGGTCGCGCATTGTGGTCGCTTGGAAAGGTGCTCGGAGTCTCGCGCGATGCGGGCTTGCGTGGCGCTGCGGGAAGGCTTTTCGAGGCCGCCGTTCCCGCGACTCTAACCTTTACCAGTCCACGTGCCTGGGCATATAGCATTCTGGGCATTCAGGCTTATCTGGACTGGTTTCCGGGAGATAGGTATATTCAGGGCGTCCGTAACGAACTGGCAAATCGACTTCTCGGCATCTATGAGTTGAGCCAAACCGATACATGGAAATGGTTTGAGAAGAGTCTCTCCTATTCCAATGCCAGGCTTTCGCAGGCGCTCATCCGGGCAGGCTGGCGAAGTAGCAATCAAAGAATGGTCGAAGCGGGAATGGAGTCCCTTAAGTGGCTTGTTGCCGAACAGCACCGCGGCGATGAGAATATATTTGTTCCTATCGGCTCCAACGGATTCTATATTGAAGGAAGTGAAAAGGCGCGCTTTGACCAGCAGCCAGTCGAGGCCTGCGCGACCGTCTCAGCCTGTCTAGAGGTATACAAGCTGACGGAAGAGAGCCAATGGGCTGATGAGGCGCGCAAAGCGTTCGGATGGTTCCTCGGCAAAAATGATTTGCAGATTCCCCTCTACGATGCAATGACAGGTGGGTGCAGGGATGGCCTTCATCCTGACCGGGTAAACGAGAACCAGGGCGCTGAATCTACGCTTTCGTTTCTCATGGCGCTGCTGGAAATGCAGGCGGCCAAAGTTACTAGCGCAGAAGAACTGCATCAAGGAATGAGTGTTTCAAATTGACTTTGATCAACCCAACAGATCTTTCGGCCGAGGCGGTTGTACTCGCTCAACATAATCATGGGCCATACAGCGTGGACCAACCGCTGATTTGGCGCTACTCTGGCAATCCTATTTTAAGCCGAGAAAACTGGACTTATCCCATCAACAGCGTCTTGAATGCAGGGGTAGTGTTGTTGGACGATGGAGACACTCTGCTGCTCTGTCGTGTTGAAGATCGCAGCGGCTTGTCTCACCTTTGTGCGGCGCGCTCTGCCAATGGCATTGACAAATGGCGAATTGATCCTCAACCAACGATGCTGGCAAAGCCTATGGAATATCCAGAGGAGATATGGGGCATCGAAGATCCGCGTATCACTTATGTCCCGGAACTTGAGCAGTATGCCGTGGCATACACCTCCTTTGCGCGAGGCGGTCCCGGAGTATCGCTTGCGCTGACTAAAGATTTCCATAGTTTTGAGCGCTTTGGCGTCATTATGCCGCCGGAGGACAAAGACGCAGCTTTGCTGCCTCGGAGAATCGGCGGCCGCTGGGCGCTCATTCATCGCCCCATGACGGCCTTGGGCGCTCATATGTGGATCTCCTATTCGCCCGACCTGCGGCATTGGGGAAGCCACAAGATCATCCTCGAAGCGCGACGCGGTGGATGGTGGGACGCAAATAAGATCGGGCTTTGCTCACCGCCGATTGAAACCGCCAAAGGTTGGTTGATGATCTATCATGGCGTTCGACAAACGGCGTCGGGTGCTATTTATCGGCTTGGTCTGGCGCTTTTCGATTTGGAAAATCCTGAGATTTGCTTGCAGCGGGGAAATTCCTGGGTCTTTGGACCAGAAGCGCCCTATGAACGGAATGGCGATGTGCATGATGTTGTCTTTCCTTGCGGTCAAACCATCGGTGCCGACGGAGACACAATCAAAATGTATTACGGCGCGGCCGATTCTTGCATCGCGTTGGCCACCAGCAGTATCCGCGATCTTCTCTGCTGGCTGGACTCGAATGGGAGTCAAGCAGAGAGTCGCGGATAATAACGACGTAGCGATAACTCTGGAAGTGGGTACATGGGTAATTCAAAGCGAGACTGGCCCGACTGGATTCCGCATCCACTTTGGATTCGGCGAGTGTGCCCACGGTGTGAATCGACGCAGTTCAAACCTGCGGAACTGCGCCCGCTCGATGGGCTGTTATCCATGTTTGCACTGCGACCGGTCCGTTGTAAGTTCTGCTGGAGAAGGTACTATTGGTTTGCACTGCACATGGTGAATGCAGAGTAGGTCACCAATCGAACCGATGGACGGTCTTGTATGAGCATTTTTATTTGGTCATCGGTCCAGCTCTCTGCGCCAAATCCGCATTCCGCAGTGGCGCCACATTGGCTTATGCACTTGGGGGCGCTGGGACTTTTCTCTGTTGCCGTGATCGATTCCTCGGTTATTCCTTTGCCGCTGCCTGGCAGTACCGATCTACTGTTGTTGTGGCTGGTGGCGCACGGCGGCAATCCTTGGTTGTCTGCCCTCTGTGCCATTGCAGGAAGCGTTTTCGGCGGGTACACCACGTGGCATATTGGCCGCGTCAGTGGCGAAGCGGCACTGCGCAGCTATGTGCCGGCGCGTCTTCTTAGCCGTATCGTGAGATGGGTTGAGCGCCATCCAATTCTGTCTGTATTTCTTCCCGCCGTACTTCCTCCGCCCATTCCGCTCTTGCCGTTTGCACTTGCCTCAGGCGCGCTAGGCGTCTCGCGCAAGCGCTTTCTAGTCATCTTTGGAGTAGCTCGCTGCTTGCGATACTCCTTCATTGCTTGGTTCGGCGTGATCTATGGACGCAGGATTGTAGGCCTTTGGTCAGGAAGCCTTCAGAAATGGTCGACTCCGCTGCTTTGTGCATTTGTGGCCTTATTCGCTGCAGGCATTTGCTTTGGAATCGTCAAGATTCGAGGAATGCGCAAGATCGATGCAGCGGAGAAAATTCTTTCGCAAATTAATGTCGTTCCAGCGGATTGATGGTTCGACCTTACTCGTCATAATTCCGTTCTTGTCTAAAAACACTTACTGGCCAATCGTTGCTATCTGCTTCTTAAAGTGAATCAAGTCTGCTCCACTTTCGTTTGGCATCATATGAGCGAATAGCTATCAACAAATGAAACAGTAGATGCGTTCCCTGCAACGGCCCTATGTCGAGCGGTCTGAGCGCACGGATTCGCCGATATGTCATGATGAGTTTGCATTCAACAGCGTCGATTCTCTTTCGCGTGTTCGCTTAAGCGAATCCTGCATAGTTGCGCCTAAATGTGAAAAGCCTCTATTTGAATTTGCTCTGTTGGGTATCTTCCGTTGAATCCTCCGCGCCTAGATGTTCATGAGTATCAACGTGCAACTTCGCACTCTTGAGTGCATCACTGACCACTTCTTTCGTTTTGCCCAATGCATTCACGGCCTTGCCCTTGATTTGCTGAACTATGCCTTCGGTCTGGAGTTTTGGATTGTCGGTCAACTCACCCACTTTGCGCTTTACGCTTCCAGCCACTTCGTCGGTCATGCCCTTCACTCGATCCTTATTCATGAACTCTCCTTGTAATCATCAGATACCGTGCACAGTTTGTCTGCTAAATTGAGATTAGCGATTAATGCCGCAACGATCTGAGCTATTCAGGCCATGGTTGGCAACAAAAAGGCTACTTAGGGATCATTTCTCTGGATGTGAGCAATATTGAACATAATAAATGCAAACATCTCAGTAAAGTAAAATCCACTAAGAGGCACTTCTGACAACCTGCATTGTTCTCTTCCCCGTAGATTCTCTCCGTTCCTTCAAATCAGTTTTGAAACCTCCACCCAAATGCCTCTTGAGCGGGCTCGCTGGAAAGCGAGCCCATTTCTCTTACACCCGCACAGGATCAACCTGTATACGTAAAAATACGTATGCATTACTCAAATTGTCTTTTCTTACTAACCCTAAACGTTGATCTTTCTTGCTCAGACAACATCTGCTTCCACCTTTATTGTGGTAGCTACCTATTGCGCCTCAGTGCGCGGAAAGAAAGTGACGCTGCGCATGGGTAGAAAAGGTGGCTTGAATGAGGAAAATTATCACATTGGCGGCAATTCTCAGCATGACAAGTGTATGCTGGGCAGGATCTGGACACGAAGCTTCGGTTGACCGGTTGGATCATGCTGGAGCTGTGCTGCACGAGATCATGTCGGCTCCCGACAAGGGTATTCCTGAGGAAGTTTTAGATCACGCGAAGTGCATAGCCGTTGTACCCCATTTGCTCAAAGGCGGATTTGTCTTTGGCGCGGAAAATGGCAGAGGTGTTGCTACCTGCCGCACAGCAAGCGGTTGGAGCGCGCCGGCGTTCTTCACCATTACTGGTGGCAGTTGGGGATTGCAGATCGGAATCGAAGGTGTAGACCTGGTCATGATTATCCAGAATGACCGTGGAATGCAACATTTGATCAATAGCAATTTTCAGCTTGGCGGGGATGCATCCGCAGCGGCCGGTCCGGTTGGGCGTCACGCCTCCGCCGATACCGACTGGAAACTGGATACCGAAGTCCTCACTTACTCAAGAGCCAAAGGCCTTTTTGCAGGCCTTACGCTGACAGGCGCCTCGATTCGCCGCGACGAAGATTCCACTGAGGCTATCTACGGACACGATGTCACCACGCACCGCATTTTGCATGGAGAAGTTGCCATTCCCGCCTCTGCAGCACCATTCCTGAATGCCGTCAGGGGCGCGAAGGCACAGGCCATCGCATCCAATTAACAGACAGACAACACGTAGGCGCACAAGAAGGATGATTATTCTTGTGCACCTACTGCGACGATGGAGCATGTATGCTTTGGACGATATTTGTAGTTCTTCTGGTATTGTGGCTATTGGGTTTCAGTTTCCATGTAGCCGGCGGCCTGATTCATATTCTTTTGGTCGTGGCGCTGATCGTTTTTGTTATCAACATTGTTAGCGGAAGACGATCCTAAGTCATGATTGATTGAACGTTATATCGCTCCCGGGCGTTGTGTTGATGCAACTGACAACAGACCCTAAGTAAGGTCAAATCGGCAAAGGGTCGGTAATCATTGCCAAGTCTCCATACAGAGTGCGTGTGGAGGCTTGGCGTCAGATTGCTTCGGACTTTCCAGCGGTGTCGGGAAAAACCAGCATTCGCTTCAGCCTAGGCATGTTGCATCCAAATGTCGAATTCTGTGCATCGGGATGAACAGAATCGATTCCATACCGAGAGGTTCCTGATAGAGGCGATGCGGCATCGGAAACAGTTCGAACCATGCTCTTTTTAATCTGATATTGGCAAGCTCTTACTCTGGCCAGATAGAACCATGGATAATGTGTTAGTTCAATATATTCCACCTCAGCTACATTAGACTGTTTACTGGTGTGGCGAACAACTAGTTTGAGTGCACTTATGATCGCCTCTTGTGAAGTCTCTCCTACACCGCTGGCCCGTAGCCCTCCGGAAATTCTGCTAAAACCCCATCCTTGTTCACAAATCCTCGATTCCAACTGTTGCGCATTGAACTTGAGTGCAAACCTCCAGCTTTCGCTGAACTTTTCCGTGACGAGTTTGAAGTTACCTGGTATTACAATCGGCTCACGTAAAATAACAGTGAATTCAGCAATGTCGCGCATGATCATCTCTTTCTTAGCGCTTTTACTCGTTATACCGCTACGCAAGAATGGCGGTATGCATTTTGTCTGCCGGACGTGCTCAATTGCATGGGCCGAATGTCATGAATTATTGCGGACAATCGCGCCGCACCGTTCAGAGAACTTGTGAAACGACCGGTAAGCATCTCGAGTGGGCAATAGTTACAAAAGGAGAGTCCAAAGCAGCATGCCCGAACGACCGAAATGGTACTGACGCCAATGTGACCTGGGGTGTGGAATATATCCGCGAAGAATGCGTCAGGTTTTCGATGATAATCAATAATGATCCGGCCCTATTGCCCTTTTGATATAAGGCGTCGGCTATTACACCTGGAGGCGCGCTGTCTCCTGAATGCGAGCCGCTCATGGATATCATCTGAATCAATGAAATTGCCGACGGACCACCGATAACATCTCATGCCCTGACATACCAGGCATATTCAGGTCTGACAATATGATGTCTGGAATCTCCTTCCGCATCTCAGACAAAGTCGTGAAACTGTCCTTCACGTATTGTGCAGAGTACGCAGATTCGCAAAACATTTCGCATATCGGCAGCTTGATCATCGGCGCATCATCCCGATCAGAGGCCTCTTTGATAAATTCGGCACTCTCTTTGGCATTCTATCCCCCCTTTCAAATGGAGAAATGTCTCAGAACCAATATTTCATCGAGTAGCTTGGCGGACTGTTCAATATCGCTCGGAGCCTACTATGTAGCATGGACATGCCGGGGCCGCAGTTGTTATTCTGATGTTTTACGTCGCATCGTATGCCATTAGTATTGGACCGATCTTCTGGCTTTTTATTGCCGAGATCTACCCGCTGAAGATTCGCGGTCTTGCGGCGGGTATCGCGGCAGGCGCAAATTGGATAGCGAACTTTGCGGTTTCTCTCACATTTCTCTCGCTGTTGAAGCTGCTTGGGCCGAGCCTGACGTTCTGGATTATGGAGTGCTTTCACTTGGCTCATGGTTGTTTTCTTATTATTTGGTTCCAGAGACCAAAGGATGTTCTCTCGATGAGATAGAGAGTTTCTGGCACCAAAAGCCAGTAACAGACTAAGCCGAAGCAATTGTTGGGCACAGCCTTCATCCTTACCCGCTTCTTCACCGTTTGTGAAGTATCAGGAAATTTAACTGTAGGAGAAGGCACTGTGAGATATTGGTTGCTGTTACCTTTTGTTGCAGTCAGCTTGTTGGCTGTAGCACAGAGCGGAAAGAGCAGCGCTGGCGCGGGTTCAAACAGTGGTTCGGCGGCCCAGTCAGGAGCTTACGCAGGGTTGGATCAGGAGCCAGACGATCTTAGACAGAAACTTGATGTAGGTGTGGTTGCGCTTTCAAAGATACCTTCGGATCCAATGTTGAAACCAGATCCGTTTAGAGTATTCCTTGGTCCATTCGAAAAGTTGACGGATCACATCAACCACTCGGCTCATTTGAAGATAGGTGAGACCTACACCTTTCTTAGCCAATATGCAACCATGACGCCCGATGGCGTACGACACGAGCAGGCCAGCGGAAGGGCCGATTTTACCGCCGCGTTGAAGGTATATGAACATGGCAGCACCGCAGGTACCATGAGCTTGCTGATTCGCTCTGGCACCAATATAGGCATTAGCCATCAGTACAATCTGAGCGATAGCCTTGGTTCCGCACTGACCCTCAACAGTTTGCAGGGAGGCGGCCCCCAAGAGCCAATCATGGTGAATATTCTCTACTGGCGACAGGATCTGCTTCATAAAAGGCTTTCACTGTACCTCGGAAAGATGCACCCCAACGAATACATCAGCTTGAGCATGTTCAACAATGACGAGCGCACGCAGTTTTTAAACGGAAGCAGCGACGGCAATCTGACATTTGCATCCGATGGCGCCTATTCAACCGGAGCTGCTGTCGAGTACCAGGCAACGTCGCATGTATATATTCATGCACTCACAGTCGATACCGAAGGTTCACCGCAGGGAAACCCTAAAACACTTGTGAATCGAAAGTACATGGAATCCATTGAAGTCGGCCGGTTCTCTGGTTCACCTGGCAAGCAATTCAGAGACTATCGCATGAATTTCTGGCGGGACGACACAAAAACGCTTGGCAGCGGCGTTGGTGGAGGCTTTGGCTTCGAGCATGAACTGCGCAGTGGGTGGACTCCGTTTGGCAGGTTTGGCTTTGCCTCAAATAAAGGAACCTCCATCAAGCAAGTTGAAGAGCTTGGCCTTGACCAAGTCAAGCCATTTGGCCGGCGCGGAGATTTGTTCGGTATTTCACTGAGTCATTCGGAGCCGACCTCTGGATCTAAACACCACGAAAGTGTGCTGGAAATCTTTTACCGGCTTCGCCTGACAAAGAGTGTAGATATGGGGCCGGATCTGGAAATCTCAAACCACCCAACTTATGCGACGAAGACCTATACGACCACGCTGCTTGGGATGAGACTGAGGGTCATTTTTTAAATTGCAGAGCCCTCAAAGAACGAAAGTGGCGTACCTTATCTATGCAATCTAAAGAACGGGCAGCGAAGAGACTCGCTGCCCGTTTGTCTTATGGTTGTTGTGGCAGTTGAGTAATGTTCCAGCCCCCGCCGAGCGCCTTGATCAGCAGTACGCTGGCCTCGAAACGCCGGCGCGTAATCTCGATGCCATTGCGCTCGTTTTGAAGCAGCGAAGTTTGCCAGGTGATGACTTGAAGATAAGTATCCACACCCCCTTCATAGCGGGTATTGAAGAGGTCAAGCGACTGTTGTGCCGAGTTGGTTGCGGCGCTTTGCTGCGCGTCTTCGGCCTCAAGATTATGCAGGGTATTGAGATTGTCTTCGACTTGCTGAAAGGCCTCCAGAGTGGTCTGCCGGTAAGTCGCAATCGTTGCGTCATATTGCGCCAATGCTATATCTGAAGTGGCGCGACGACGGCCATGGTCAAAGAAGGTTTCGCTGAGCGTTGGTCCCACGGCAAAAAAGCGACTCGGCCAGGTGAACCAGTTCAGCGCTGAGGTTCCCATAAAACCAGCGGTCGCAGAGAGTGACAGGGTGGGATAAAAAGCAACCTTGGCGATGCCGATCTGTTCATTTGCGGCTGCCATACGCCGTTCCTGCGCGGCAATATCCGGGCGGCGCTCAAGTAACTGTGATGGCAGCGCACCGGGAATTGCTGGAATTGCTGGCGCGGCAACCGTAATCGGTGTCTGTGGCAGCGAGAAGCTCGCGGGTGGCTTGCCGATGAGCACTGCTATCGCATGTTCATAACTAGCGCGCTGAATATCGACGTCGGTGGATTGCACCTGCGCCGTCTGCAACTGGGTCCGCGCCTGGGTGACATCGGAAAGTGCGGAAGCGCCACCGTCGTAGCGATCCTGCGTCAACTGCAAGGCTTTTTGAAAAGCAAGCACCGTCTCATCCAACAACTTATGCTGAGCATCGGCAGAGCGCAGATTGAAGTAGCTGATCGCCAACTCAGCATGCAGCGACAGCCGCGCCGTTTCAAGGTCCGCGGCTGAGGCTTGTGCCTGTTCGCGAGATTGAGCAAAGGTGCGGCGAATACGGCCCCAGAGATCGATTTCATAGTTCAGATCGAATGGCAGAGTCATGTCGCCATCGCCATTGTTGGCACTACTCTTGCTGAAGTACGGTTGGTTGGCCGAGTCGCGCACCGTTCCCATACTCGGAGCAACACCGATGGTTGGCGCTTCAGAGGCGCGGTTGTAACGAATCTGTGCGCGCGCCGCACGGAAGTTAGCTTCTGCCTGCTTTAAGGTTTGGTTGGCTGGTTCGATCTGCTCTTCCAGCTCATCCAGTTGCTGATCGTGGAAGAGCTTCCACCAGTCACCCTTCAGTTGGGTGTCGCCGGGCTGTGCGGCTTTCCACCCTGAGTTGGCGGAGAAGTTATCAGGCAATGCTTCCTTGAACTCCGGAGCTAGTGCTGCGGCGGGCCGCGTGTATGCTGGACCAACGCGGCAACCGGAAGCCGCCAAAGCTACAGCGGCAGTAGCCGAAAAAAGAATAGCAGCTTTTATTATCATGGCCGCCCCCGCGTGGAAACAAGGTGCGGATGCACCTGCATGCCCGTGCTCAACGAGTCTGGTGGGTCAACTATGACGACGTCGTGGGGCGTAAGTCCGGAGGCAATTTCGACCGAGCTGCCAAAGTCATGACCAATGGTGATTGGTGCGAGCTGAACACGATCATTACGCACTACGCCCACACGCAATCCCTCCGCGCGGAAGAGCAGGGTATTCGATGGAATCGTGACGCCCTTGCTTGCGGTGGAAAGATGAAAGTGCATAAAGACATACGCGCCGGTTCGCAGTGTGCCCGAGGCATTGTCCACATCGACTTCGACATTCAAGGTGCGTGTGGCGCGATCGATCGCATTCGAGTTGCGTACGATCTTGCCCGTGATCTTGGTATCGGGCGTCGAGTCCTGTGTTAGCTGCACCGTATCGGTATCGTGGATGGAGTCAGAGTAGACCTCAGGCACAGAAACATAGACGCGTAGTGCGCCAGCGGATGCGAGATGAAAGAGCTCGCGGGGATTATTCGATCCCGAACCGGCATCAATCAGATCGCCAATATCGGTGTTACGGGCAGTAATGATGCCATCAAAAGGAGCAAGAATGCGCTCATAACTTTGCAACTGTTCCAGCCTGCGCACATTGGCTCTGCTGGCGTCGACGGCGGCTTGTGCGGCAATCATATTGCTGCGGGCTTGATCTGCTTCTTGTTGCGAAACGGCGTGTTTGGCCAACAAGCTCTGCCAGCGATTGCTGGTCACACTGGCGAGTTCTTCGTTGGCCTGCATCCGTTCCAACTCAGCGCGGGACTGCTGCAACTGCTGATCGATCTCTGGCGCGTCGACGATGGCCAGTACTTGCCCCTTCTTCACATGAGCGCCGATATCGAAGAACCACTTTTTGAGATAGCCATTGGTGCGCGAGTAGATGGGAGTCTCGGTAAAGGCTTGCACGTTACCTGGAAGCACCAATTCCTGATCGCCAGCGCCAAGGGTGGGATGCACCACACTCACGGCCAGAATCGCGGCGTCGTTGGTCTCCGCAGTCAGCTTCTTTTCATTTGCATGCCGCTGATAAAGGCCATAACCGATGGCGGCAAGTAAAACGGCAAAGAAGAGAATGCCGAGGCTGGGTCCGCTGCCGGGATTGGCTGGGGCTTCGACGTGCTCGATGTCGACATGGGCTGGCACCACATCGGCTTCGGTGTCGATTTCGGACTGTTCGTTTGGGTTCATCTTCTTCTCCGGGTCGCTGTGATCTTCATCGTAAGGCGCGTGGTTGAGTGTCATGCCTGCTCTCCCGCCAAGCGCTTTTGCTGGCGTGCGTGAGTACGCTTTTCAGTGCCGTAAATCAAGGCGAATACGCAGGGCACAAAGATCAGTGTCGCGACTGTTGCGCACAGCAGTCCACCAATCACCGCTCTGCCAAGGGGGGCGTTCTGCTCACCACCATCGCCCATGCCGAGCGCCATGGGAACCATGCCGATAATCATGGCCAATGCGGTCATCAATACCGGACGGAAGCGCGTGGTGCCGGCCTCAATCGCGGCATGAATCGCGTCGTTGTGTTCCTCCAGACGGATTTTGGCAAAGGAGACAACGAGAATGCTGTTGGCCGTGGCCACGCCCATACACATGATTGCGCCCATCAACGCAGGCACACTCAAGGTGGTGTGGGTAAGGAAGAGGAAGAGCACAATGCCACCCAACGCTGCTGGCAGCGCGGTGATGATGATGAAAGGATCGATCCAGCTTTGGAAGTTGACTACGATCAGCAGATAGACAAGCACGATGGAGAAGACCAGTCCTCCGAGCAGGCCGATATAGGAGTTGCGCATCGTCTCCACCTGCCCCTTCAGAGTGACAAAGGTGCCGCGCGGCAGAGCGCCCCTGTGCTGATCGAGAATGGTGCCGATCTGCCGACTTACAGCTCCCAGATCACGGCCCTGCACATTGCCGTAGATATCAAGGACGCGGCGAATGTTGTAGTGATTCACCACCGCCATCTCTGTGCCTCGATGCACACTGGCAATGTCGTTGAGAATCTCAGGTGCTGAGGACGTTCCGGCTGTTGCCGTGGTTGTTGCACGATTGATGGGGATGTTATTCAGATCCTGCATCGAATCCATCTGGTACTGCGGCGTTTGTGCCACTACGTTGTAGTTCACCATGTTCTTCCAGTTCAAGAAGAACATCGGTGTCACCTGAAAGCTTCCGCTGAGGCTATTCAAGACGCTGGTGGATACATCGCGCTCGGTGTATCCCCCCTGCGCTGCCTTGATGCGGTCTACATCCACTTGCAGCGTGGGGTAGTCAAACGGCTGTTGAATGCGCAGATCGGTAAGACCAGGAACCGTGCGCAGATCGGTAAGTATCTTGTCTGCCTCGACCTTGCTGGTGACCACATTGTTCCCTTCGATCTGGATATCAATCGGAGCGGGTACGCCAAAGTTCAGAATCTGGGTGGTGATATCCGCGGGCAAGGTGTAGAAGGTAGCACTGGGAAAAAGCCGTGGAAGGTTGCGCCGCAACGTCTTCACATAGTCCTTGGTGGGGTGGTGATGCTCATTGAGCGTGACCAGAATATCGCCATCGCTTACGCCCAACGTTCCATTGCTGAGGCGCTGTGTGTTCTGGGCGCTATAAGGAAGGCCGATGTTATCCAGCAGGTTGTTGATCTCTGAGGCGGGAACCTCCTTGTGAATTTCGTCTTCCACCAGGTCGAAGAGCTTGGCCGTCTCTTCAATGCGCATGCCCGAGGGGCCACGCACATGGAGAATGAATTGGCCGCTATCCGTGCTAGGAAAAAAGTCTTCGCCGAGGAAGGGAATCAACAGCCCCGCCAGCAGAAAGACACCGAGAAAGGCAGGGATAAAGGCCCGACGGGCATGAACCAGTTTGAGCAGCAGCGCATGATAGGCTGCGCGAATCCGCTCAAAGCCGCGTTCGAAGCGTTGCTGAAAGGTAGCGAAGAAGCCGGTGCCGCGGCCCTTTTCGTCATGCTCGCGCAGCAGATACATAGCCAGGGTTGGCACCAGGGTGCGGCTAAGAATGTAGCTGGCCAGCATGGCAAAGACCACAGCTTCCGCAAGTGGCACAAACAGATAGCGCGCCACGCCGCCCAAAAATAACATTGGCAAAAAGACAATACAGATACACAAGGTCGAAACCAAGGCGGGCACGGAGATTTGCGCCGCCCCCTTCAGAATGGCTTCGCGTAACCCGAAGCCGTCTTCGAGGAATCGCTCGATGTTTTCAATGGTGACGGTGGCATCGTCCACGAGAATGCCTACGGCCAACGCCAGTCCGCCCAGCGTCATGGTGTTGATCGTCTCACCGATCATGCTGAGGATGATGACCGAGCTAAGGATCGACAAGGGAATTGAGATGGCGATAATCAGTGTGGAACGCCAACTGCCCAGGAAGATAAGAATCATGAACGCGGTCAAGGCCGCGGCAATTACCGCCTCGCGCACTACCCCGCTTACCGCGGAGCGTACGAAGATGCTTTGATCGGAGAGTGGGGAGATCTTCAACTCCGGTGGAAGAGTGCTGGCCACGCGGGGCAGCAGGGCGCGAATGCCTTTAACCACATCGAGGGTTGAAGCGTTGCCATTCTTGAAGATGGAGATGAGCACGCCACGATGACCATCCTTCCGCACCACGTTGGTCTGCACCTGGAAGCCATCATGCACACTTGCCACATCACGCAGATAGATGGTGGTCCCATTGACCTGCTTGAGGGGAATATTGTTGAGCTCATCAAGAGTTCGCGGCGAGCCATTGGTGCGCACATCGTACTCTGACTGGCCTACCTTGACGGTCCCCGAGGGCATCACAACATTTTGTTGTGCCAGTGAACTGAGCAGATCGCCGGGTGCAACCCCCTTGGATTGCATCGCGTTCTGATCCATGTCGATGTCGATCTGCCGCTGCTTGCCGCCATAGGGGGCGGGAAGCACCGATCCGGGCACGGAAATCAACTGGGTACGGATAAAGTTGGTCGCATAGTCGTTGAGCTGAGATTCAGAGAGGTTTTGCCCGGAGATACCCAGTTGCAGGACCGGCACGCTGGAGGCAGAGAAATTGATGATCTGCGGCGGCAGGGTGCCGGGCGGCAATTGTCGCAGCATGAACTGGGAGGCGGCCGTTATCTGGGCATTGGCCATATCCAACGAGGCGCCGGGTTGCAAAAAGACCTTCACGACCGCAGTGCCGTTGTAGGTGGTCGATTCGATGTGCTGAATATTATCGACCAGCGACGTCAGCGACTTCTCATAGGGCGTGGTCAGCCGGCCCTCAAGCTCTTCCGGATTGAGGCCCGTATACTGCCAGCCTATCGAAATCACCGGAATGTTGATATTTGGGAAAATATCGGTTGGCGTTCGCAGAATACAGATCGGGGCGGCGATCAGAATCAGAAGCGCCAGAACAATAAATGTGTAGGGCCGGTTCAAGGCCAGTTTGACAATCCACATGCGCTCGGCTGCCTCAATTCATGGGGGGGGGATTTGAGCATCTCTAACAATACTGTAGAGTGGTTGGGTTCTCTGTGATCGTTTGCGGGGTTTTCGTCAATCTTTCAAAATTCCACTCCGTTACGGCATCGAGAGATGCCAGGGCACCGAAAAAGTGCCTTGTACCTATAGAGTCATGTTTTCCTAGAATGTTGCGCAGTTCTTTCCGTTATGTTCCATCGGAAAAACCGATAGAATGTCAATATGGAACTGAGACATCTGCGCTATCTGGAGGCGGTAGCCGACTGCGGCGGTTTTAGCGGGGCGGGGCGCCAACTGCATGTAGCCCAATCGGCCATCAGTGAACAACTCGCAAATCTGGAGAGCGAGATGGGCGTGAGTCTTTTCCTTCGCTCACCGCGCAAGACCTCACTCACCCAGGCCGGGCAGCTCTTTCTGGAGCAGGCGCGCGAGATTCTGGCCAGTGCGCACTACGCCGTGGAGATTGCACAAAAGGCTGGCCGTGGCGAGGCGGGTTCCCTGCGTGTCGGTTTTTTTGCCGGTGCGACCGGGGTTGACTTTCCCCATCTGATTCAGAGCTTCCGGAAGCAATATCCGGATGTGCAGCTAGCGTTGGTCGAGATGACCTCTAGCCGGCAATGGGAGGCGATCGCCTCCGGTGCTATCGATATTGGTTTTACCCGTCGTCTGGAGCCGGAATTTCGCACTCTGCTGCAATCGGAAGTCATTCAGGAAGACCCGATGATGGCGATTTTGCCGCGAGGACATACAGCCGCCGGAGGGCCGGTGGACTTGCGGGATCTGGCCCATGAGCCTTTTGTGTTGTCGTCCCGAGAAATCTCGCCGCCAGTTTTCGACAAGGTAATTGAGCTTTGTTCGGAGGCAGGATTTTCACCGCGCATTGCCAGCATCTCTTCGGTCTGGTGGAGTGTGGTTCTGATGGTGCAGGCGGGCGAGGGCGTTTCTTTGTTGCCGATCAATCAACAGCAATTCAGCATGCCAGATCTGGCTTTTTGTCCACTGTTGGCTCGTGACGCGTTTGTCGATTTTGTCATGGCCTGGGCACCTCAGCGCGATAACAACCTGATCGCCCGTTTCCGCGTGATGGCCCAGGGGCACGCCCTGCAAAATCGTCAGAGGTTGCAGGGTAAGCATCCTGTGCAGATTGAAAAAGCGGAACTGTGAGGATGGTTGAGAATCCTTCGGTGGTCTGCGGAGCTTAGATGATTCTTTGCGGGAGTTCTCAGCTTTTCTAACTGGAAACAAGCGTGGACCGGGAGGTCGGCGCTACAGCTTATTTGGGACAAGGCCGGCTGTAAGTCGCGCGAAGAGTCGGAATCTCTGAAAAGTAAATCAGAATCGACTATTATGAGGAACACCTTTCAAAACGCCGATAGAGATAGCAGCGGGGGCATGATCTTGTCGATGCATATCAGAGGTGCACTTCTTTGCTCAATCGTCGCACTATTTATGTCATTAGGCCTACTGGGGCAGCGATATACCTATCGTCAATACGGATCCGATGAGGGTTTAACCAATCTTTCGGTCAACTGTCTGCTTCAGGACCGTGTCGGCTATATCTGGGTAGGAACCGACAATGGGCTATTTCGTTATGACGGAGACAGATTTCGAGAGTTTGGGCACACGGAGGGGGTGCCGAATACGGAAATTCGCAGTCTTGCCGAATCGCCTGATGGAGTTTTGTGGGTGGGGACGGTAAGCGGAATCGCGCGTCGCGTTGGAAACCGTTTCGAAGCGGTGCAAACGGGAGAAAAGGTACAGCATTCGACCATTGCCTTTGATCGCTCGGGGCGGGTGTACGTGAAGGACGCATCCCGGATTGTTCGCGGAACTCCGAATGGGCGCGGCTCGTACCAATTCAGCACTCTGGTGCATGGGGCAACAGACAGCTTTTTGGTCAACGGCGAGGATGTTTGGTATGTGAAAGATGGGAGTTTGTGGCATCTTTCAGGAGAGACGGCGGAGCGAATCGGCATCTACGCGGCCTTGGCACTTCATGGTAGCTATCCGATCACCGAGGACGCTCAGGGCAATTTGTGGTTGCGCAGCCCGTCCAAACTGTATGAGCTTGCCAAGGGGAAGACTCAACTCGTGGACCGTTCCGAGGGCATTCCGCCCACATCCCACAGCAAACTCTATGCGGATCGCTGGGGCCGGGTATATGTGTCGAACGATACGGGAGTGGTGGTGTTGGATGGAGAGAGTCGAACTTATCTGAACAACGAGCATGGATTGCCGTCGTACACGGCGGGGCCGGTTCTTTTGGACCGCGAAGAATCGTTATGGGTAGGGCTACTGGGCGGCGGCCTGGTGCGCCGTCTGGGCCATGGCGAATGGCTTTCGTGGCAGAAGGAAGATGGGTTATTGCACAATTCCGTCTGGTCGATACTGCATGATCGAACCGGGAAGCTGTGGGTTGGCACCAGCGGCGGATTGAGCATTCTGGACACCGAAGGCCGGGTGGTGCGTACCTGGACAGTTCGCACGGGGCTGGCTGGAAATCAGGTGGAAGCAATTGTGGAGGGGCAGGCGGGCGATGTCTATGTTGGGACGTCTCCGGGAGGAATCAGCCACTTCCGCGCGGACGGCACGTTGCAGCGGACCTACCGGTTCACGTCTGGCTTGTCAACGTTAGTGATTTCGATGTCGATCGACAGGCAAGGGCGGCTGTGGGCTGTAGGCCGGGGCGGCTGCTTCAGGAGCCGTGCGCCGTTGTCAGCTTCCGGGGGTTTGACCTTCGAACAAATAAAAATTCCGGGCATAGCCCCGCAGGCGGTCTTCCGTGCGGTGGTAGCTGGAGAGAACGGGGCCATGTGGATCGGTTCGTCGGATGGTTTGGCGCGCTTCGATGGCGGGCAATGGAGAGTCTTCACCCGCGCTGACGGGCTAAAGTCTGACGATGTGGAAGGGCCGGTTGTTGGCTTGGGCGTACTTTGGATTACCTATCGGGATGCATTGGGGATCACGTCACTGAAGTTTGAAGGCGAACGGATAAAAACAGTTACGCATTTCACTAAACAAGACGGCCTTTCCTCTGATTTGATTTATGCACTCGCCTTTGACCATGCGGGCCGGCTGTGGGTGTCGACCGATCATGGCGTGAGCCGGTTGGAAAACGGACGTTGGCGCCGTTATGACACTGAAGATGGATTGATTTGGAACGACGGCAATAATTTCGCCCTGCATGTGGACCGGGAAGACAACGTATGGGTAGGAACTTCGGGCGGGCTATCCCGCTACAGGGCGTTGAGCAATCCGGTTTCCGATTTTCCTTCGCAGGCCGTGTTGACCACGATCAAGGGAGGGGGGCAAGAATTTCAGGCATTTGAGCGACCGATATTGGGCCATGCGCAGAATTCAATTTTGATACGATTCAGCAGTTTGGATTATGGATCGGAAACGCGTATGCGATTTCGTTACCGATTGCGCGGTTATGAGAACACCTGGAATGAGACTAGCGAACGAGATGTTCAATATGCTCGTCTGCTGGCGGGGCATTATGTTTTTGAGGTGATAGCTTTAGGGCCAAATGGCGTGTGGAATACGGTTCCCGCGCAGTTTTCATTCACGGTCAGGCCGCCTTGGTGGATAACGTGGTGGTTCATTGCATCGTGCTTGGGGGCGGTGGTGTTTCTGGCCCGGGTTCTATGGCATTTTCGGATGCGTGCATTGCTGGCGCAGAAGGCGCTGTTGGAGCGACAGGTTGCGGAGCGGACGGCAGAGTTGAACGAGAGCCACCGCCATTTGGAAGAGATCGCCTATCACGACATCCTGACATCGTTGCCTAACCGGCGCATGTTTACTGAACAATTCCGCGTGCGATTGGCCTCGGGTGGTCGCCATGGAGAGCCCTTCGGATTGCTGCTGGTTGATCTTGATAACTTCAAACAGGTCAACGATGTTTTCGGCCACGATGCAGGGGATGCGGTGTTGATTGAAACCGCAACGCGGCTGCGCGCGGCAGTGAGAGATTCCGATTGCGCAGCGCGCATAGGCGGGGACGAATTTGGAATCTTGTTGGTTTCCATTCGAGACAGAGATGAAATTGAAGCTGTTTGCAGACGACTCATTGAGGAGTTCGCCGTCGGAATGCCGTATAAGGGCGCGGACCTGAAGATAGGATGCAGCGTCGGAGCAGCGATATATCCCGATGATGGCAACACCGAGGAAGGTCTTTATAAATCGGCAGACTTGGCCCTTTACGATGCCAAACGAAAAAGCGCAAGCACATATTGCTGGCATCAGACAAGATAGATGCAGGCCGCGCTCAAAGTCCATAGAAGAAATCCGCAAGAAGCCGTAGGCCACCTGCGGTAGGGCTGGCGTTCGCACCGCGATGACAAGAGCAATAGTTGATAGTTATTCCCAGTTGCATAGCCAATTAGCACGGCGGAAACGCATACTTGGCTGCCAGTTCCGTGGCAACCTCTTCGAGAACCTATTTAACCAATGCAGAAACCCGCTCGGCATAAAGCAGAGATACAGTACCCTTTGTAGTAATTCGTCCCGCCCAGCGCTCATTGATCTTGAAAAACTCTTCTCATTGCAAATCTGTCTCGGAGCTACACGCTCACTGCTGTGGTGATAGGCCGTAGCGCTCAGCGATCACTCTCGCTTCAGGAGCATTGGCACCAATGTTGTTGGTTTCTAGGCATGTACTGCGGGAACTTCCTATCCCTCGTATTAGCAGAGTGTGCGAGAAACTGATCCAGACCATGGCTTCTGCGGAGGTGGGACAAAGTGCATCGTCTTTGCTCAATCTTCTCGACCATCCCATCCAGACGAAGTCTTTCTCCACGATCCATGGTTTGGGTAAAACCTTGAAGGTGTGTATTTTGTTCCGCTTGACGACTTTGACATCGCGGTTACTCGTGAATCAAGTGATCACCTTCAAGGTTGTGGCGCATGCTGCGCGAAATCAGAATGCGCGCGCAAAATGCGTGGACCAGTCGATGCAGCTTGCGTTGGCAAATCGCCAGAGAGCCGAACCGCTGTCGAGTTCCAGAACCATCATGGCGTGCGGATCATAACGCGTCGAGGCGACAACATAATGCTGTGGGCCGTAGGTGCGGGCAAAGTCTACCCATTTGTGCCAATGGCCGCTAAGAACCAGTTGCACACTGTCGGCGTACTTACGCAAGAGCGGATGTAGACCGAAGCTGGCGAACTCCTTGTCCTGGATGAGCCACAACGGATAGTGGACCAGCACGATGGTCGGCAGCCGTTGACTGAGCTCGGCCTCAAGCCACTCCAACTGCTCGCATCCCAGCGTGCCCACACCCTGATCGTAGGCGGTACCGCGAACATCCCACGACGCGCCAAGAAAATTGTTCAGCACGATGAACTTCCATCCTCTGTAGTCCAAGGAGGAATAAGGACGGGTCTTCAATTTTTGCGCAAAGAGCCAGTGCGTTTCCTCGCGTGAAAGGTGTGGCAGACCGTAATCGTGGTTACCAAGGGCTAGGTGGACGGGTGCGTGAAAACCGGCAAATAAATCGGCGGCAATATCGAGCCGGGTGCGGTTCTGCTGGTAGAAGCTCAACCCCATGGTGGGGCTGTCATGCACTACGTCGCCGAGATGAAAGACATGATCCACGGGCGAAACGAGATGGTTGACGTGTTCGCGCGCAGCGATCAGCCGCTCGGCGGTGTGGCCCATGCTCTCGGTGTCCTCCGCAGAGTCTTCCGGCCCTTTGTAATAGGGATCGATAATGTGCGTGTCGGCGATCACTCCGATGCGAAAACGGCGATGGCTGTCGATGGAATGCAGGCTGTCTTTGGGTGCTTTGGCGTACCCGGTGGTCGCCAGGCCGATTGCCGTTGAGCCCAGTAAATAACGTGAGAAAGTACGACGGTTCAATAGAAAGTCCTCATGGCCTTCAAGACGCTCTTCTTGCGGAGTGGGATTCTCCGTGGCCGCGGCGTTGCGGCCGGGAAGCGCCCGGCATTGTTCTTATCGAAAAAGCCCCTTCAGCACGACCGGCGCGCTGAAGGGGAGGTTGTGGATCATAGATTTGTAGCTTAGAAGGTGAGTTTGAGTGCTCCTTGCATGACGCGCGCAGCAACGTTTCCGGTGCTGCTGATCTGGCCGAAGTTGCTATCTTGCGGGTATGTATCCGGCGCGCCGAAGCTGGGGTGGTTGAGAGCGTTGAAGGCCTCCCAGCGAAATTGCAGCTTGTAACTTTCGCGGAGGGTCCAGT
>Ga0224529_1000324_pt1 | contig 37143 bp, 18 predicted proteins | sample CBST50metaG_FD_179893 | JGI IMG/M metagenome (GOLD analysis project Ga0224529, IMG submission 179893) | Peat soil microbial communities from Stordalen Mire, Sweden - C.B.S.T50 | ecosystem: Environmental > Terrestrial > Soil > Wetlands > Peat | place: Sweden: Norrbotten County, Stordalen Mire...
AGCTGGGCCGATCAACTGAGAATCCCGAGACTCTGTTGACCTCAACTTCTCGAACCGCCGGATGCGGACCCGCTTGTCCGGTGGTGTGGCAGGGGAGAGCAGGTGACTGCTCCCCCTATGCCGATTGGGGTTCCAATCGGGAACTCTTCAAGCGGAGATGGCGAGGACTATGATTGTCCCTTCGGCGAAATGAGCCGATGGGAAAGGTGTCGGAGGGGACCTCTGCGCGCCAGCGACTTCGGCAGTGCGCAGTGCAGAAACTCCCCGACCGCGCGGGAGGATGACGACGCATGAAGGATAAGGACAAGGAAAAGGACAAGCACGGGCAGACGGTTCTGGAGCCGGCGGCGAAACTCAAGGGTGAGGTCAAAGTGGGCGGAGACGGGCCCGCGCCGGTCAACGGCAAGACGCTGCGGTTGGGCAAAGACTGCGACTACGACCGTGAACTGCGCCGCCTGCAAGTCGAACTGGTGAAGCTGCAGGAATGGATTCGCAACGAAGGATTGCAGGTCGTGGTGTTGTTCGAAGGACGGGACGCGGCGGGCAAGGGCGGGGCCATCAAGCGCATCACCGAATCGCTGAATCCCCGCGTCTGCCGGGTGGTGGCGCTGACCACGCCGACGGAGCGCGAAAAGGCGCAGTGGTATTTCCAGAGATATGTGGCGAACCTGCCGGCGGCGGGAGAGATGGTTTTGTTCGATCGCAGCTGGTACAACCGTGCCGGCGTGGAGCGCGTGATGGGTTTCTGCAACGAGGCGCAGTACCTGGAGTTCATGCAGAGCTGTCCGGAGTTCGAGCGCATGCTGATCCGCTCGGGAATTCACCTGATCAAATACTGGTTTTCAGTCAGCGACGAGGAGCAGGAGCGGCGCTTTCAGGACCGCATGATGAACGTGACCAAGCGCTGGAAGCTGAGCCCGATGGATCTGGAATCGCGCACGCATTGGGCGGAGTACTCACGCGCCAAGGACGAGATGTTCGCGGTGACCGACACCAAGCAGTCGCCCTGGTATGTGGTGAACGCGGAAAACAAGAAGAGCGCGCGGCTGAACGTGATTCGCCATCTGCTGTCGCAGTTCGCCTATCGCGATCTGACGCCCGGCCCGCTGCCTCTGCCTCCGCTGGAGAAGACGAAATACGTGCGTCCGCCGATCCAGGAGCAGAATTTCATTCCGGAAGTTTACCGGTAGGGCGATGCTTCAGTTGGTGTAGAGTACGGCGTGGACCGGGAGGTCCACGCTACAGCCGGCCGGGAGGCCGGCGCTACTCGTTCTTGCGGCGTTACTTGTTCTTGCGGCGATGCTTTAGAGTTACGGCTTGAATTGGACTGTGGCCTTGACGCGGCGGTAAGGGGCGGAGGGCGCGGCGTCGGGAGCGGGGGCAAAGGTCAGGTCCACGAGCCTGTCGGCGGAAGCTTGTGCGACCGCGCCCTCCGCCTTCACGAGGATCCAATCGGTTTGTAGCTGCAGGAGCGAAGCGCGGTTTTGCGGGACGTCGGCGGCAAGGGTCAGCGTGGTTCCGTCGAGATGCACGTCGACAACGCGGATGCCGCTGCTGGACGCGCCGATCTGCGGCGCGGGCGATTCCGCGATGACGGAGACGCCTCCCAGAAACTCGATGTGCAGCTCGCTCTGGCCGGGCGGAGCGTCGAACTCGACGCGCGCATCGGACTCCTGCGGATGAGATTCCAAGGCCGCGGCGATGGGTTGACGGTCAAGGACTGCGCCGGTGATGTGGCTCCCCAGCGGAATTTCCGGCGCGAAGTCGAAGTGGAAGGGAGTGCCCGCGTTGTCGAGGGCGAGGGTCAGGCCGTGTGGCGTGCGGCGCAGTGTGAGGCCCACCGAGGCCTTTGGCAGAGAGATGTGCTGAATGGAGATGCTGTTCCACCCGGCCGGCAGGTGGGGAGCGAAGCCGAGGTGGTCGGCGAGGGAATCGACGGTGATGCCGAGGAGGCCGTGAAGGGTGGCATCGAGGAAACCGGCGGACGACCAGGTCTGCTCGGGCACTGCCTCGTCCTGCGCGCGGTAGAAATCTCCGGCGAGTACTTCGTCCATGTGGCCCATGGAATCGAGCGATGCCCAGGGCAGGAGGGCGCGCCACAGGCCTTGCGCGGTTGCCGGGCGATGTTCGGCCCAAAAAGCTTGAGCGAGCGATGCGGTGCCGACCGCCCAGACGCTTCCCTTGGCGTAGGAATCGGGATCGTAGCCGGGGGAATCCGCGGCCACGCTGCGGGTTCCCCAATCGGTCTGGAAAGATGCGGAAGCCAGTTGATCGAGCAGGGTGGAGGTCTGTTCCGGGTTGAACAGATGGAGGGTGAGCGCGTCGCCGGGTCCGCTGCGCCGTTCCGGGGCGCCCGCGCCTGTGGCGGTGTAGCCGCTGACCCAGAAGGATCGCTTGTCGCTCCAATAGCGGGTTGCAATCGAGGCGCGGGCCAGTTGGCTGGCTTGGGTTGCTTCCTCCGAGAGGCTTGCGTGGCCGGTCAGCGTGGCCAGATGCGCAAAGGCCTGTGCGGCCTGGGCCCAACTGGTGGAGAGGTCGAGTTCGTCGGCCAGGCGGTCCTGCTCATCGCCGCCCGACTTGTCGTCGGGAATGCGCGGCAAGCCGCTGGTGGTGTCGATCACGGTGCGGCAATAGCGATAGGCGGCGTCGATTTGCTTCCAGTGTTCGTGCAGGAAAGCCACGTCTCCGGTGGTGGTGACGTAGCGATCGAGTGCGGAGAGAAACTGGAAGGTAATGTCCACGTGGACAAACATGTAGGGGTAGCCGCCCACCCAGTTAATCAATCCGGCGCTCTGGGAGAGCTCGTGCCAGATCATGCCGTTTTTGCGGTCCTGGTAGTTGAAAATGAACTCGAACTCCTGGCGGGTGCGCGTGGAGTCGCCGATGTCGAGGCTGGCATCGGCAGCGACCAACCCGTCGCCGGCGAAGAACCAGTCGTACTGGGGCCGGCGCGCGGCGCGGGAGGGTCCATATCCTGCAACGTAGCCGCAGCCCAGATCGGGATTGCAGACCCAGGCCTGGTCGAGAGCCGTCTCTGCCCAGGCAATGGCCTGGTTGGTTTTGGGGTCGGGCGTCTCGATGCGCAGGGTGGCATCCTGAAACGCGCGAAGGTGCGCCGCAGACGCGACCTCAAGAGTCTGGCGGTCGCGGATGAGCCGCTGGAAGAGCAAGCCGGGATCGGCGGTTTTGGCTGGATTCAATGCGCAAACGACCACGGCTGCGCCGGTGCTGTCGGGACGGAGGGTGAAGCCGAGAGTGGAAGATTTTTCGCCGTTGGCGGTGCTGTTGCCGATATGGTCGTGGGCTACGATCTGCGGGGAGCCGACCAGTGCGGTGTTTCCGGCGGCAGGCTCGGAGAGCACGAAGGCCGAGAGGGTCTGATTCCATTCGACGCTCTGGCCGCCCAGCGCCGCGGGCCACATCAGGTCCAGCACCGGCGTGGCGTGGACCTCGACTTCGACTCCGTGTCCGCCTTCTACCTGATAGGTAAGAATGGCGCCTGGCTCGCCAAGGGGGACGAAAAGCTTTTCGCGCACCACGAAATCGGGACCCACGTAGGTGCGGGTGACCGCATCCGGCTCGTAGGTGATACGGCGCAGAATATCCTGTCCGCGGAGGGGAGTTGTCGCGCCGGCAGAGCGGAATTCGACCCGGTAGCCGCTGACAATCTGGAACGGGTAAGCCCAAACCTCGAGGCCGCCCGAGGCGTATCCCGCGATCAGCGCGCGGCGGCCATGAGCGGCGATAAAGCGAAGCGGCGCAATGGCTTCCGTATCGATTGCCTGCGGCGCGCCGGTGGGCGCATCCGCCGTGGCCGGTTGCGCGGGGGCCTGAGGGGCAGCTTGGGCGAGGGTCTGAGGGGCAGGCTGCGCGAAGGCCTGAGGGGCGGACAACAAGAGCCAGCCGGCAGCTCCGGGTAGAAGCAGGGAAGTGTGCAGAATCAGAAATCCGGCAGCGCGCGACAAGTGGAACGAAATCAAGGCAAGCCTCTCTTCCAAAGGACCCCGGGTGTTCGCCGCGCTCAGCTTTGAGCCGGAGCTTGCAGCAGGGAAAGCCATTGCTGAGGCCGCACCGCCGCGCGGGGAACGCGGGAACGCGTCAATTTAAAGCGAATCTTGTTGAGGCCGTGCAAGGGCTGGTCGTCCTGGACCAGCGGAATCAAGGGCGCGGCAACCCGCTCCAATTTAGCACGCTGCGCGCTAAAAAGCTTGCCGTCCTGGGGGCGGAACTGCGACCAGGCGATGGAGTGGACGAAGCCCGCCGCGCCGAAGCTGTCAGAGCGCAGCATGTCCTCGACAAAGACGCGGATGGGGCCGGAAAAGACATTCAATGCGTCGTGCAGCGCCACGATTCCCTGGGGTACGACGTGGGGGAAGAAGCCGTCGAAATCGGTTTTTGCGCCCTGGTAGGAGTGGTCGCCATCGATCCACAGGAAGCTGATGGGGCGGTTCCACAAACTGGCCGCATCCTTGGAATAAGCGCGATGGATCTCGACCTGGTCCGCCACGCCGGCGGACTGAATGTTGGTGAGGAACTCCTGAAAGGAGCTGGCTTGGGGGTTGGATTCCAGATCCAGCAGCTCGGGGGAGTTATGCGGGTCGATGGCCACGATGCGGCTCAGACCGTAGTGCGCGGCCACCTTGGCCAGCATGACGGTGGACTTGCCCTTGAAGCTGCCGATTTCGACGATCATGCCCTTGGCCGGCGTACAGGCAGCGATGGTTCCGAGCAGGCGGGCCTCGTCTTCCATCAGGTAACCAGGGACGTGGCGCGCCACCTTCCAGGCTGCGTCGAGGACAGCGTCAAGATCGCGGGGAACTTCTAGGGGGGCCAAATGCATTCTCCTCGGAAGGGCTCAAAGTGCCTGCTCATTATATCGGGCGCGGCTTCCACCGGGGTGTGACTTGGCCGCTGCGCGGATTCCGGGGCGAGCTTAGCGGAGCGCCTTTACCGCTTCCGCACCAAGGTCCGTCGTGGTGCGGGGCAGCAGGGTGTAACTGGTGGTTTGCTCGATGCGGTCGCCGGCTTCCATGGCCGTCAGGGGGCCGAGGGTTTCCAGTTCGACGTAGTTTTCGAGGCCGGGGTTGGTGTAGATCTCCGTGACGCAGCCGCCATCCGGATAGATGCCGGGCTTGCATTCGGTGTCGATCCGGAGCACGCATTTAGGGCCGATCCATAGCAGGCTGGCCGCGTCCGTGCCGATCTTGGCGAAGCTCTGCGGATGACGCACGAGAGAGAGCAGGCGGCCGTCGATCTTCAACCCCGCCGGCTCGTCATCCATCAGAAGGACAAAGCCCTCTGGAAAGCTCGATTCTTTCAGGAGCGGCACATACACGCGTTCGGGCTCCCGCATCTGGGCGATCGTCCAAACGCCGACGGTCACGGCGCTTCCGTGGAGTTTGCGATACTCGGTCCGGATGCGTAGCCGGGGGAGGGAGGGATCGAGTTCCACCTGGCGCGCCACCTGAATGCCGTAGGCCGGATCGACGGGCGAGGTGAGGGCGATGCCGCGCTTGATTTCGGCCGACTCCATGGGTTGCGCGTCGAAGGCAGCCGGGGGAGGCCAGTCGCGGCCTTGCTGGAAGGGCCAGGCGGACTGCGGCGCGGGCCAGCACTTTTCTCCGCCGAAGTTCATCCACGTGCTCGCGCCTGTGCTGTGAAGCATCCCGTCGAGGTCGCGGTTTTCCCAAAATATTCCGCTGCGGTCGCCCAACCGGCGGAACTGCATGATGCGGCCAATGGCGGGAACGACGATGGCTTCGACGGAACCGTTCGAGATGCGGCAGCAATCGGGCCAGCCATGATAGGTGAAGCGCTCGATCGACACTGCCGGCGCCGGGCTGGTGGGCGAGTTGAGCGCGACAGGAGCTTCCGAGCGGGTCTCCAAGGTGGTGCGGCCTTTCCGCATTAAAAGATGGGGGATTGCGTGTAGATCGCGGTAAAAATCTGCGGAGGCCGGCTTCCTTTCAGGGAATGCCGGCCTCCGGCTGGGGTTTTGCGTTGCGAGTGTCCTATTCCGAGTCCTTTGTAAAATGCGCAAAAGAACAAAAGCAGATTCTTCGCTCACCACCCCCGAACTGAAAAGCGTTCGGGGTCCCGTTCACTCAGAATGACAGACTCAGTTTTGACCTGAATTTCTGAGACGGGACACTAGTCTTTGGCAGCCTCCAGGTCGGTCTCAACTTCGCGTTCTTCCAGATGGTCGTACCAAGTGAACTTGAGAATGGCCGAGGTGCCCAGAGTGACCGCCAGGGTCAGGGCGGCGCGCTGGTACTCCTGGATCACGATGTAGAGCGGCAACGCCACGAGGCTGATCTGCCAGACGATGCCGACTACGATGTTGAACATGTCGCGCCCGAAGTCCTTGTTGCGCTTGAAGCCCGGATCCTCGGCGAGAACCTTCTTCAGGACCGGTCCCCAGAAGCCCCATGGCCGCACGCGGCGATAGAAGTCCATGAGCACGGCGTCGTCTTCCGCCTTGGTGAGCAGGGTGCCGAGCAGGCAGCCGACGAGCGAGATGCCGAGCACCAGCGGGAAGACAATGGTGACATCCAGATTGACGGGATACACGGCCAGGAAGCTTTTGACAGCAGGCACGTTGCCCAGCAAGCCGGGAAACGCCAGCACCAGCGCGGCGGTGATGCCGGTAATCATGCCCCAGAAGTAGCCATAGCCGTTGAAGCGCCACCAGTACCACTTGAGGACGTTGGATGCGGTGTAGCCGCCCCACAGGCCAGAGACGATCCACAACACCACGGAGTTGACCGAAGTGACATTCCAGCCGATCAGGATGCCGATGACCACGACCACAAAGGAGCTGAGATAGGCGAGGCGCACGTAGGTCTTGGGCTTGGCATTGGGGTTGATGAAGCGCTTGTAGATGTCGTTGACAAAGTAGGGCGGCGCGGCGTTGACGGTGGCCGCGAAGTTGGACATGAAGGCGGCCAGCAGGCCGGCGATCAGGAAGCCCAGCAGGCCGACAGGAACGAAGCGGCCCAGGGCCATGGGCAGGACCAGTTCGAAGTCCATGTTGGGGCCCATGGCCTTGATGTTGCTATTGAAAAACACGGCGGCCAGAACGGTGAGGCCGATGATGAGGAAGTAGCGGGGAGGGGTGAGGACGATGTTGACCCAGGCGCTCATCATGGAGGCTTCGCGCGGGTTTTTCGAGGAGAGCACGCGCTGCATGTCGTAGTTGGGCGCCGGTCCGGCGGCGGAGATGAGCACGCCCTTGAAGAGCAGCATCATGACGAAGAAGCCGAAGAGGCCGTAGCCATCGGCGGCGATCTTGGCGCTGGCCGCGGGCAGCAGCGTGGACCAGTCGAGATTCAGATTCCAGCCGAAGAAGAGGTTGTCCCATCCCGCGGGCACCATCTTCTGCAGGACGCCGGGAGCGACCTTGACCATGGCGATGATGCCCACGGCAAACGAGGCGATGGCCAGGATGAAGAACTGGACAACTTCGGTGATGACCACGCTGATCATGCCGCCCTTGATGACGTAGATGGCGGTGATGGCGATGAGGATCAGCGCGTACTCATTGGGCGACAGGTGCCAGGGCAGGAAGGTTGCGGCGAATTTGCCGATGCCTTTGAAGCCATAGGTAAAGAATCCGATGATGCTGACGAACGCGTAGAGCACCACGATCATGTGCGACAGTTGCGCGCCACGCCCGGTGCCGAAACGTGTCTTGATCCACTCCGCGCCGGTCATGACCTTGGAGCGGCGCAGCCAGGAGGAGAGGTAGACCATGAGGAAGATCTGGTTGAAGGTTGGCCACAGCCAGGGAATCCATACGCTCTTGAGGCCGTAGATGAACATCCAGTAGACCAGCAGCATGGTGCCGCTGATGTCGAACATTCCGGAAGCGTTGGAGATGCCCAGCACATACCAGGGCATCTTGTTGCCGCCCAGGAAGTAGTTCTGCATGCTTTGCGAGGCGCGGTGCGAAACCCAGTAGCCGATGAACACCGTGCTTAATAGATAAGCAACGATGATGACAATATCGAGTGGGTGAAGAAGAAGCATAAGTGCCTTTCGATTCTTGCGGGCGGAGTGGTTGCTCCGCGCTCCGCGGAAGACTCAAGTTCCGCTCTCTGGCCGAAGATGGCCGGCTGTACAACCGCGTTGCAAAGCGGAGTGACGTTCAGCGCACTCCAACCTTCGCCCCCATAACTCAAGACGGTCCAGCTTTTGTACTGCGGCTCTAGAACTACAGTTGTATTTCCTTCAAAGCCAGGAAAAGAAGCAAAGGCCCGGGCCTAAAGGCCCTGCAAGTTTGCTCTCCTTCAGGGGGCTGAAGCCCCCTGCTCCCTCCGGAACCTCAGATCTGCACCGGAACCTCAGATCTGCAACTGTAGGACTAGAACAGTTACTGCAATTGTCCAGCCAATAGAAACACCAGCGATGCCTGCCAGTTGATTGCAATCTCGTTGCTTGCGTAGGAAGCCAACTGGTCCGCGTAGACTTTGGCCGGCGGCAAATCCTTGGGCAGCGTCGCCAATACGGCATCCTGCCTGCCCGCGTTCGGCCCCCCGGAGAGCAGGCCCGGCCACGGGCCGCTCTGCTTACCCGAGCCCGAGGGCCGGTGGTGCGGGTGTTGGAACGGGTGTTCGCCCAGCTGCGTGACCCAGGAGAGCGAAAAGGTGTTGCGCCCCAACAGATAGTGCAGGTTGTCGCGCGAAGCATCGACAAAACTCTGGTCGGGATGGAGCGCGTTGGCGACTAGCAGGTCCATGCCGTAGGAGGCCGCAACGCCATTCGAGCCCCAAACATAATCCTTTGCCTTCATGCTCACGCGGTAGGGATTGGTGCGGGTTCGCTCCACAATGGCTCGCGCCGAAGCCAGGGCATGCTCACGAATCGCCAGGACAGCTTTTGCGTCCGCACCCTTGCGCTTTGCCAGCACATAGGTCCGCAGCGCCATCGGCGCCATGGCGTTCCAGCTCTCCAGCGGCGGCGCATCCAGGCTGGGGAGAAACTTCGCGTAGTTCTGAAGGAAGAACTCGTTGAAGGGCGCTTCGCCAGTGGTGCGCCAGAGTTCGGCCGCGGCCCACAGGCGTTCGTCCTTGCAGTTGGCGTCGCCGTACTCGCCGGTGCTTACGCCGGCGGGGTTCCTGAAGGTGACATCAGGGTTCTTTTCCGTCCAAGCCCACGCCTTGCGCGCCGCCTCCAGTGCCTGCTCGGCGAACTTGGCATCGAAGGGCCTGTAGACACGCGCGGCGATTGCGCCCACGGCCGCCAGATCGGCGGTGGCGCAGGTGCTTTTGTAGGGCGCCGAGCCGGTTCCAATCACTTCGCTGGGCAGCTTATCGTCCTGCGGAGCGACGAACCCGGAAAAATGCTCGCTGGTCTGTTTGTGCCATGCGCCGCCGTCGTTGTCCTGCATCTTGAGCATCCAGGCGATGTTCCAGCGCGCTTCGTTCAAGATGTCCGGTGTTCCGTTGCCCGTCTCCGGGATGTGGAGCGAAATATTTTTGAGCTTCTGGCCGAAGATCTCCCAAGCCCAAAGCAAGGTTCCGGTGCTGACGCCGGAATTGACCATGTAGCGTCCGTAATCGCCGGCGTCGTGCCAGCCGCCCAGGTTATCGCGCTCTCCCTTGGCTCCGGAACTGGAGTGGAATTCGCCATGCTGGTGGCAGGCGGGGTGCGAATAGCCCGGAAACTCCGGCCCCAGGTCCACGGCCGTGCCGCAGCGTTGGCCGTAAAAGCCGAGCATGGCCAGCGTGTAGGCGCGCTGGTAGACATTTTTGTCCACTTCGAAGTTCCAACTGCGCCCCACGCCGGGGACCTCGATGAAGTATTTGCCCGCCTGGCGGAAGCTGGAGAAGTCCGCGACCTGCACCTTGTCCCCGGAGTTCGAATCGAGTTCGGCGGGCGCCAGCCTGCCATGGAAAACCACCACGCCATCGCTCGATCGCTTGAGGACAAAGGCTTTCGCGGTGGCGTCGACCAGCGCGACCTTGGGGCCGTCGGACGGATAGCCCACCTGGTCCACCTTGATGGCCAGGCCGCCGGTTCCGGCGGTCCCGCTTTCTGAAGCACGGGCCAGAAGGAGAGGGGAAAATAGAAGAGCAGCCAGAGCCAGCAACAGCAGCCATTCCCGGCCAGACCGTGAACTCAAGGGCGGTAGAAGCAAAGAGCAAGCCATGTTCGGGTTTCGCCTCGCAGAAGCACTCAGGGTAGGTGGTGAGTCGGGAAATCCTCTCACAACCCTCCCAGCCCTGGCAACGGCCCAGGGCACAGCCTCAAAAGGCGCCTTTCTTTTCCGGCGCAAATGTTTTTCTCTTGCGCGCCGCGTCAAGTATAATCGCGTTTCGCATTCCGAAGTAATCCAAATCGCTCTGGAAAAACGTTTGACCGATATTTAGCGACCAAACCTCGGCAGGCGGCAGGCAGAAACTTCCAAGGGGGAACCGACAGTGAAGTACGGCTATTTCGATGACCGAAACCGCGAGTATGTGATCACCCAGCCCGAGACACCGTTGCCCTGGATCAACTATCTCGGCTGTCAGGCCTATTTCGGCATCATTTCGAACACTGCCGGGGGCTACTCGTTCTATCGCGATGCGCGCCTGCGCCGCCTGACCCGCTACCGCTACAACAACGTGCCCATGGATTCCGGCGGGCGCTATGTGTATCTGCGGGACGATGAATCGAAGGAGTTCTGGTCGCCGTCGTGGCAGCCTACGCGCCACGAGTTGAAGGACTACTCCTGCCGCCACGGCATGGGCTACACCACCATTGGCTCGTCGTATAGCGGCATCGAGGCCAGCACGCGCTACTTTGTGCCGTTGGACGAAAACCTGGAAATCTGGCAGCTCACGGTGACCAACCGCCGCGCCACCAGGGCGCAGATTTCGGCTTTCGCATCGATCGAATTCTGTCTGTGGGACGCCCAGGACGACGCCACCAACTTCCAGCGCAACTTCAATACCGGCCAGGTGGAAGTGGAACCCGGTGTGATCTATCACAAGACGGAGTACCGCGAGCGGCGCAACCACTTTGCCTACTTTGCGTGCTCGGAGCCGGGCGCGGGCTTCGATACGCAGCGCGAGGCGTTCCTGGGGCCCTATCGCGGCTGGGACAAGCCCGCTGCCGTTGAGGCCGGCCAACTGACCAACTCCATTGCGCACGGCTGGTCGCCCATGGGGGCTCACCAGGTGAAGCTCGACCTGGCTCCCGGCGAGACGCGGCAGATTGTTTTTGTTCTCGGCTACCATGAGAATCCCGTGGACCAGAAGTTCTCGCCCGCCGGTTCGCAAATCATCAACAAGACCACGGTCAAGCCGGTGATTGCGAAGTATCTGGACGCCAGCCAGGCCGACGCGGCCTTCGAGCGGCTGCGCCAGTACTGGGAGAAGACGCTCGGTGTCTTCCAGGTGAACACGCCCGACGTTCACACCAACCGCATGGTCAATATATGGAACGCGTACCAGTGCATGGCGACGTTCAACATGTCGCGATCGGCATCGTTCTATGAATCGGGCATTGGACGCGGCTTGGGCTTCCGCGACTCCAACCAGGATTTGCTGGGCTTTGTGCACATGGTTCCGGCGCGCGCGCGCGAGCGCATTCTGGATCTGGCCTCCACGCAATTGCCGACCGGCGGCGCCTATCACCAGTACCAGCCGCTGACCAAGCGCGGCAACAACGACATCGGCGGCGGCTTCAACGACGACCCGCACTGGCTCATTGTGGGCGTCTCCGCTTATATCAAGGAGACCGGCGACTGGAGCATTCTGGACGAGCCGGTGCCCTTCGACAACGAGCCCGGTTCCGAGGTTCCGCTCTATGAGCACCTGCGGCGCAGCTTCCATTACACGCTGGAGCGGATTGGGCCGCATGGTCTGCCGCTGATTGGGCGCGCCGACTGGAACGACTGCCTGAATCTGAACTGCTTCTCTGACACGCCGGGGCAGAGCTTCCAGACCACCACCAACAAGGACGGCAAGGTGGCCGAGTCGGTCTTTATCGCCGGGCTGTTTGTTTTTGCCGGCCGCGAATTGGCCGACATTGCAAGTCGCCGCGGACTCGGCGAGGAATCTTCTTCCTATCTTGCAGAAGTGGCGAAGATGGAGAAGGTGATTCTGCAGCATGGATGGGATGGCGAGTGGTTCCTGCGGGCCTATGACGATTTCGGCGCCAAGATCGGCTCGAAGGAGTGCGCAGAGGGCAAGATCTTCATCGAGTCGAACGGTTTCTGCGTGCTGGCCGGCATCGGATTGGACGACGGAAAAGCGGCCAGCGCGATGGCGAACATGGGCAAGTACCTGGCCACCCAACACGGGCTCGTCGTGCAGCAGCCGGCTTACTCGCACTACTACCTGAACCTGGGGGAAATCTCTTCCTATCCGCCGGGATACAAGGAGAACGCGGGCATTTTCTGCCACGTGAATCCGTGGGTGATGATCGGGGAGACGCGGCTGGGCCACGGCGACCTGGCGCACGACTACTACAGCCGCATCAATCCCTCGGCGCGCGAGGAGATCAGCGAGTTGCATCGCTGCGAGCCGTACGTCTACGCGCAGATGATTGCGGGCAAGGACGCGCCCAGCTTCGGCGAAGCCAAGAACTCGTGGCTGACTGGCACCGCGGCGTGGAATTACTACGCCATTGTGCAGTGGATTCTGGGCGTGCGCACAACGCTGGACGGACTGGAGATTGCTCCGGTGATTCCCAGGAACTGGCCGGGATTCACCGCAACCCGCACCTTCCGCGGCGTGGTCTACAAGATTGCCATCGAACGCAAGGGCGAGGGCAACAACATTTCCCTCACTGTGGACGGCGCGCCGATCGAAGGCAACATCGTGACGCCTCCAACGGATGGACGCAAGGAAGTTTCGGTGAAGGGAATTCTGAGCTAGCGATCTTCGCCGTCTTCACTGCAAACAAGGAGAAACACTTTGTACGTTGCAAACGAACAGCGCTACGACGCGATGGTCTATCGCCGGGCGGGCAAGAGCGGCGTGCGCCTGCCCGCCATCTCTCTGGGCTTGTGGCACAACTTCGGCGGCGTCGATGTCTTGGAGAATTGCCGCGCGATGCTGCGCCGCGCCTTCGATCTCGGCATCACGCATTTCGACCTGGCCAACAACTACGGCCCGCCGCCGGGCAGCGCCGAATCGAACTTTGGCCAGATCATGCGGCAGGATTTCGCGGCGCATCGCGACGAACTGATCATCAGCACCAAGGCGGGATGGGACATGTGGCCCGGACCCTATGGCGACTGGGGTTCGCGCAAGTATCTGCTGGCCAGCCTGGACCAGAGCCTGAAGAGAATGGGGCTGGAGTACGTGGACATTTTCTACTCCCATCGCCCGGATCCGGAGACGCCGATTGAGGAAACCATGTCGGCACTGGATCAGGCGGTGCGGTCCGGCAAAGCTCTCTACGCCGGCATCTCCAGCTACAACCCGGAGCAGACCGCAACCGCCGTCAAAGTTCTGCGCGCGCTGGGCACGCCGTGCCTGATTCATCAGCCCAAGTATTCGATGTTCGAGCGCACCATCGAGGGTGGCTTGCTGGACGTGCTGGGCACCGAAGGCGTGGGAGGCATCGCTTTCTGTCCGCTGGCGCAGGGTCTTTTGACCGACCGCTATTTGAAGGGCATTCCCGCGGGCTCGCGCGCCTCCAAGCCGTACAGCTTTCTCAAGAAGAACGACATTGACGAGCATCGCCTTACGCAGATTCGTGCACTGAATGAAATTGCCGCCGAGCGCGGACAGTCGCTGGCGCAGATGGCGCTGGCCTGGGTGCTGCGCGATGGGCGCATGACTTCGGCGCTCATCGGAGCCAGCCGCGTGGAGCAGATCGAGCAGAACGTTGCCGCGCTGGCCAATCTGGCGTTCTCGGCCGAGGAGTTGGTGCGGATCGACGCGATCCTGGCGCAGGCTTGATCGAAGTTGGGATGGCGCGCGAGGAGTCGGTCGCACGATAGCAAGGCCAAGGCCTCAGGAAACCGGGCGCACGACCGTGGGAGGGCGATTTACCATGAGGGCCGACTCCATGAACCGGACTTCCGCATCGTCCAGCCATTCCCTCGCAGCCATTCTCGTTGCACTGGTGACCATCATCCTGGGCACAGCGTGTGTGGACGCTCAGACTGCGCCCGCGACTGCAAGTGCGTCTTCCGATCTTTCCTGGATGCGCGATTATGCCGCTCCGTTTACGGGCGCAGAAAAGGGCCGTGGGAGCGACATCAAGTGGGATCCGCGATTTCGCGCCCTGATGCAATCGTCCTTGCATCAACAGCAGCGCTTCTGGCGCGATCACGGACGTTTCCTCCCTGTTCCAGAACTTGTACAAACCTTCATCGGAGTCCCGCAAGGCATTTCGCTGGATCAAAGCCGTTACATGACCGTCACCGGATGCGTACCGCACGACTGCGGGGACCGCGGCCTGATCTGGATCGACACTGCCGCTGACAAAACGACGCTGATCTTCGCTGCCACAGGCCAGATCAGCAACGGGCCGGGCGATACGATGAGCCACATTCATCTCTGGCTCTTCTCCAGCACAACGCTCAACTGGCAAAGAATGCCCGTGCCGTTCCTTACCAGTTTCTCGCGCTGGAACAACACTTACTTGGGAAAAATCATTCCGGAGAACATTGTTCTGGTCACTCTTGTGCAGCCCTCCGGCGAGACGGTGGATCTTTCGCCGTCGATTTTCTCTCTCAGCGCGCCGCAATCTGGAGCAGGGAAGTGAAGAGGCAGCAATGATTCCGTGGATAGTACGCAAGGAGACGCCCGCCATGCAGGACTTTCGGCAGCAGGTGGAGTCGGAGTTGCTCTCCGACATTCTGCCTTTCTGGCTCAAGTACACCATCGACGAAGAGCATGGCGGCTTTCACGGCCAAATCGCCAACGATCTGACCATTGACCCGCGCGCCGACAAGGGGATCATCCTCAATGCGCGGATTCTGTGGACCTTTTCCCGCGCCTATCGCGCTTATCGCGACCCGGTGTATCTGGCCACCGCCCAGCGCGCCTACGAATACCTGACCCGCTTCTTCTGGGACCAGGAGTTTGGCGGCGTCTACTGGATGCTCGATGTTGACGGTTGTCCGCACGACACCAAGAAGCGCATCTATGCCCAGGCGTTCACGGTCTATTCGCTGGCCGAGTACTTCCACGCGACGGGCGATGCCGATGCGCTGGGCAAAGCTCTGCGCATGGTGGAGAAGATCGAGTCTTCGGGCCACGATGCGGCGCACGGCGGTTACTTCGAGACCTACGAGCGCGACTGGACCCTGGCGGCTGACCAGCGGCTGAGCGAAGTGGACATGGACGAGAAGAAGTCCATGAACACGCACCTCCATCTTCTGGAGGCTTACGCCACGCTGCTCGGCGTTCACGAGGATGCAACGGTCCGGCTGCGCCTCAGGGAACTGATCGAAATCTTCCTGGGCCACATCATCGATCCGGTCACGCACCACTTCATTCTGTTCTTCGATGAGGAGTGGCGACCGCGCTCCGAGAAAATCTCCTTTGGCCACGACATCGAAGGAAGCTGGCTGCTGGTGGAGGCCGCGGCGATTCTGGGCGATGCGGCGCTTCTCAAGCAAGTGCGGGAGACCGCGATGCAAATGGCCGAGGCGGTTCTGGAGCAGGGAATCGACGCCGATGGCGGCTTGCTCTACGAAGCCGGTCCGCAAGGAATCATCGACACAGACAAACACTGGTGGCCGCAAGCCGAAGCCGTGGTCGGCTTCCTCAATGCCTACCAGCTTTCTGGCCAGCAGCGCTTCCGGGACGCCGCCGAACGAAGCTGGGCCTTCATTGAGAAATATATTGTCGATCACCGCTACGGAGAATGGTTCTGGCTGGTTTCGCGCTCGGGAGAGCCCGGCCAGGGATACGACAAGGTCGGCCCGTGGAAGTGCCCGTATCACAACAGCCGCACCTGCTTTGAAGTAATGGAGCGGCTGGACTCCGTCGAAGCTGCGCATGATTGATCCGGCCCGATTGGGTTGATGCGGAGCAGAGCAAAAGCAACTGCAGATCCTTCGCTCCGCTCAGGATGACAGTTTTCAGGTGATGCAATCCTTTGGGGCCGGATCGATAAGGGAAAAGAAGTTCAGGAGAGTACGCATGAATCAGGCAGCATTCAAGAAGAGCGTTGCAGATTTGTTCAAGCAGCAGGAGAAGCTGCTCAGGCTTCGCAATCGGAAGTCGCCCGGCGGCAACGGCGTCTTTGATCGCTACGAGTATCCGGTACTGACCGCGGCGCACGCGCCGGTCACGTGGCGCTACGACCTGGACCGCAAGACCAATCCATTTCTGTTGGAGCGGATGGGCATCAACGCGGCCTTCAATGCCGGCGCCCTCCTTTATCAGGACAAGTTTCTCGTCGTAGCGCGCGTCGAAGGCGCGGACCGCAAGTCGTTTTTCGCGGTTGCCGAGAGTCCCAACGGCATCGACAACTTCCGCTTCCGCGAGTTTCCGATTCTGATGCCCGAGACTGGCGAGCCCGACATCAACGTCTACGACATGCGCGTGGTCAAGCACGAGGACGGCTGGATTTACGGCCTCTTCTGCACGGAGCGCAAGGACCCGCAGGCGCCCGCGTGGGACACCTCCTCCGCCGTTGCGCAGTGCGGCATTGCGCGCACCCGGGATCTGAAGGTATGGGAGCGGCTGCCCGATCTGAAATCCAAATCTCCACAGCAGCGCAACGTGGTTCTGCATCCCGAATTCGTCGATGGCAAATACGCTTTCTACACGCGCCCACAGGACGATTTCATTCAGGCCGGCAAGGGAGGCGGCATCGGCTGGGGACTCGCGTCCTCCATCGAGAAAGCCGTCATCGATGAAGAAATCATCATGGACGACCGCGAATATCACACCATCCAGGAAGTCAAGAACGGCCTCGGACCCGCGCCCATCAAGACCAAGCGGGGCTGGCTGCACCTGGCTCATGGCGTGCGCAACACCGCGGCCGGACTGCGCTATGTTCTCTATCTCTTCCTTGCGGAACTGGATCGGCCCTGGGTGATCACCCACAAGCCTGCGGGGTACTTTCTTGCGCCCATGGGCGGCGAGCGCGTGGGCGATGTTTCGAACGTGGTGTTCAGCAACGGCTGGATCGAAGGCAGCAAAGGCGAAGTCTTCATCTACTACGCCTCGTCGGACACGCGGCTGCATGTGGCCACCAGCACCGTCGATCGCCTGTTGGACTACGTGATGAACACGCCTGCCGATCCGTTGCGCAGCCGCGCCTGCGTGGAGCAGCGCTACGCGCTCATCGAGAAGAACCGCGCCGCGTTGAGCGCTGCGAAGACGCCCGCCGCGAAGCACGCGGGGAAGAAAGCAGCCAAGTCTGTGAAGGCGAAGAGCGCAAAGGCAAAGGCAAAGACGAGGAAGAAATAATTGCCTATTGATCCGACCCTATTGCGTTGCAACGGAGAAGGGGAAGAAACAACTGCAGATCCTTCGACTCCGCTACGCTTCGCTCAGGATGACAGTTCATTTTTGATATGAACTTTAAAGACACCCCACTGATTCGCTTACTGTGGGCATCCGTCCTCCGCAGGAAGGATGCCCATCTCCTGATAAATAGGCCGTACGGTGCGCCGCAAGGCCGGCAGCCGGGTGGCAAACCACACCGCGCCCACCAGCACGACGCTGCCGCTTATCACGACCGTCCGGGGTGCGCCCATGGCGTGGGCCATGCTTCCGGCCAGCAGGCTGCCGAAGGGCGACATGCCCACGAAGGCCATGGTGTAGTAGCTCATTACGCGCCCGCGCTTGTCTTCGCTCACGATGGTCTGGATGACGGTATTGCTGGCCGCCATGCCCTGCATCATGCCCATGCCCGCGATCATCACCATCAGCATCGAGAGCCAGAAGACCCGCGACAATCCGAAGCCGATCAGTCCTACGCCGAAGACCGCGGCGGCGACGGGGATGATGCGCACCAGTCCCACCACGGTTTTGCGTGCTGCCAGGGACAGCGCCGAAATCAGCGCGCCGAGGCCCATCGAGCCCATCAGAAATCCCAGCGTGTGTGGTCCGCCGTGCAGCACCCTGGCCGCGAAGATCGGCATCAGCACCACGAACGGCATGCCCATCAGGCTGACCGCGGCAAACAGCAGCAAGATTGTGCGGATGGGCAGGAAGCCGGAGACGTAGGTCCAGCCCTCCTTCAATTCGTGCAGCGTGGAAGTGGCCAGCCGCTTCACCACGGGCTCATGCAGGCGCATCATGAGCAGCGACGCAATCACCGCGATGTAGCTGATGCCGTCGATCAGAAAGCACCAGCCCTCGCTGGAGACGGCGATCAACATGCCGGCCAGCGACGGGCCCACCAGGCGTGCCATGTTGACCATCGACGAGTTGATGGCGATGGCGTTTTGCAGATCGCGCCGGTCGTCCACCATCTTGACCATGAAGGACTGTCGGCCCGGCATGTCAAAGGCATTGATCACACCCTGCATGGCGCTGAGCGCCAGCAGCCAGGGAATGGTGATGCGGCCTGAGAGCGTCATGGCGGCGAGCGCCAGCGACTGGAGCATCGACAATGCCTGCGTCCATACCAGCACCTGCCGGCGGTCGAGCCGGTCCACCCACACGCCGGCAAAAGGCGCCAGCAGAAAGGTGGGAATCTGGCCGGCAAAGCTGATGGTGCCCAGCAACAGCGCTGATCCGGTGAGCCGGTACACGAGCCAGCCGGTGGCCACGCGCGTCATCCATGTACCGATCAGTGAAATGCTTTGTCCGCCAAAGAAGAGCCGGAAGTTGCGATGGCGCAGCGCGCGCCATGCGTGCGACGCACCGCTGCTCACGCGCGGCTCTGCCTGGTCCGGGTCTCCGGTCATTTCAGTGCGCGCAAGCTGCTTTGGTTCGCCCAAGATCGCTTCCCCATCCGCAGCTGTTCGCCGCCGGGATTCTGTGGTATTTTTTGAGACCCTTCCTTACCAGTAAACAGGGGAACGCGAAGCAATTCAATGTATCTACCCGAAATTCCACGATTCGAGCGTATGAACGCGCGCGGAGAATGCTGGATGCGCTCCAATGCCTGGCCGTCGTGAATGTGCGCGACCTCGCCAGCCGACTCTACGAAGAGTTATTGCGAGCGGCAGAAGAAAAGGGCCTGGATAAGACAGGCATCTTTCACTTATCCACGCGCAGGACAGCGGTCGTACAACGAAAACTAGAATATTGAAAACAAAAAGCTTAGTATATTAATGGATAGAGCCGTACCGTTGCAAAACTCTGGCTTGATCAGAGATTCCTTCCGTGAACAGCATGGGGATGAGTCCCATAAAAACAAGCTCTGAGGTCGTCCGACAAGCGCGAGAGATGAGCTCCTTCCCGCAGAGCAAATCAGCAGTCCGGGAGGGCTCGTGTACCGTGCTAGACTCGTGGAAGTATGAAAATAGCACGGTATAGCATGGATTTCAGAGGCTGCAGTTCTTGTTATGGCTCCTGGCTGTCCGCATCGCGCATCGGGATGATTCAGCAGTTTGGGCTTCTCTTCCTGCTCATCATCTCGCTTTCCGCAGCGCTGCACGCGCAGCAGCCCTCAACGAGCGGCAACTCGGATTGCACTGACCCTCTGGTGGCGAATACACCCCAGTGTTCGGGTCAGACTCAGGAAGAAACCAGCCCACTGTTGCAGCAACAGACGCGTTCCGCAATGCCGGAAGAACGCAGTACAGAGCCCCAGAATCCTAATACCAATTATTCGGACACCGAGACGCTATCCCGGCAGCCTTCCGGACGGAATCAGTCCCAGGCAGTTACACCTCCGCCAGAGCCGCTGACCGAATTTCAGAAGTTCGTCGCGTCCACGAACGGCCAGGTACTGCCCATTTACGGAGCGAGCCTGTTTCGCCGCGTACCGTCTACGTTTGCGCCGCTGGACATGAGTCCGGTGCCGCCCGACTACGTGATCGGGCCAGGCGACGAGTTACGCATCCGTGTCTGGGGGCAGCTGAGCTTCCATGACAATCTTCGCGTGGACCGCTCTGGAGATATCTATCTTCCCCAGGTAGGTCCGGTGCATGTTGCGGGCATGGCCTTTTCAGCGCTGGATGCACATCTTCGCAGCGCAGTCGGGCGTGTCTACCGCAATTTCGACCTTACTGCGGATTTGGGCCAGATCCGCGCCATCCAGGTGTATGTGTCCGGATTGGCGCGGCGTCCCGGCGTCTATACGGTGAGTTCGCTGAGCACGCTGGTGGACGCGCTGTTCGCCAGCGGCGGGCCTTCCCTGCAAGGGTCGATGCGCCACATTGAACTGCGCCGCGGCAGCGCGGTCGTCACAGACTTCGATCTCTATAATCTGCTGACGAACGGGGACAAGTCGAAGGACGTGAAGCTGCAATCGGGAGATGTGATCTTCATTCCCCCGGCCGGCGCCCAGGTCGCGGTGACCGGCAGCGTGCGGGTTCCCGCCATCTACGAATTGCGAGCGAACGAAACGCTGGCAAGCCTGATCGCCGATGCTGGAGGCGTTTCCGCGATTGCGGCGGAAGCGCGCGTCTCGATCGAGCGCATTGAGGATCACCGCGACCGTCACGCGATGGAAGTGGCCTACGATGCGAGCGGGCTGGCAACTCCGCTGACGGACGGCGACCTGATTCATGTTTTTTCTATCGCACCCGCGTATCGAAAGACGGTCACTCTGAGGGGCAACACCACCAACCCGGGCCGCTTTGCATGGCGCCCCGGCATGCACATCAGCGATCTGATTCCGGATCGGGAGTCGCTCATCACACGGAATTACTGGTGGAAGCGGTCCCAGTTGGGGTTGCCCATTCCGGAGTATGAGCCCATACCGGGTTTCGCCAATATGCGCCAGCCTGCGGAGAACAACTCCGTCACACTGAAGCCTCCACCTCAAGACAACACGAACGGGTCAAATCAGCCTGGACTGCAGCAGGACCAGTCAGGATTCCAGCAGGACCAGTCTGGACTGCAACAGGACCAGTCCGGATTTCAACAGGGCCAGCAGAACCTGGGTGCGCAGCAGCGCGCGGGCAGTTCTTCCCTGGCAGCGCAACAGACCCTTCTCACCGGCAGAGCACTTCCCCCGTCGCAGCGGACAGAGGTCAAGATTCTTGCTCCTGAAATCGACTGGAATTTTGCCCTCGTCGAGCGGCTCGACCCGGAGACTCTGAAGACCACCCTGATTCCGTTTGACCTGGGGAAACTCGTGCTGCAGCACGATGCTTCGCAGGATCTCGAGCTGCAAGCTGGTGACGTCGTCTCCATCTTCTCGGAAGCTGACATCCGCATCCCGATTGCAGATCAGACCAAGCTGGTCAGGCTTGAGGGCGAGTTCGTACACGCCGGGGTGTACACAGCCCAGCCCGGCGAAACCCTGCGCCATCTTGTGGAGCGCGCGGGGGGCCTGACGCCGAGCGCATACCTCTACGCCTCGGAATTTACCCGCGAATCGACGCGCGCCGTACAGCAGGTCCGGATCGACGAGTACGTTCAGTCTCTCGACATGAGCATCCAGCGCAGCAACCTGGCGATGGCTGCGTCCCCGGTGTCCTCGGCTCAGGATATGGCCAGCGGCACTGCGGCTCAAAGCAGCGAGCGAGAACTTCTGGCACGCCTGCGGCAAATCCGCGCCACAGGCCGCATCGTACTGGAATTCAAGTCCACAACCAGCGGCACAGGCAACATTCCCGATATCGCAATGGAGAACGGAGATCGCTTTGTGATTCCATCCACCCCGGCCAGCGTGAATGTGGTTGGCGCGGTCTACGATCAGAACTCCTTTCTGTATGCAACGGGGCGACGCGCCGGGACGTACCTCCAACTTGCCGGGGGACCGAACAGAGACGCCGACCGGAAGCATGAGTTCATCATCCGGGCCAGCGGAGACGTCATTAGCCGCGAAATGGACAAGGGGCTGTGGGGCAATGAGTTCAATAACCTGCGCATGAACCCGGGAGATACGATCGTGGTTCCGGATAAGACCTTCAAGCCGTCCGCAGTGCGCGGCGTGTTGGACTGGTCCAACATGTTCTCGCAATTCGCGCTGGGCGCCGCAGCATTAAGCATACTTAAATAGCAGGCGCTGGAGCGCTGTTCGCGCGCCAGTGCCGTGACCGTGTAGAAAGTGGTTTCCCAGGTGCCCAAAAGCGAGGCACCTGGGAAACCCATCTTCAGTGGTTGTTCTCACTTCTTCCGGTACCTGGGGCCACCCGCCTGTTCCCGCCCTATGCAGGCTGGGATGCGTTCCAGTTGCTCATCCCAGCGTATGCGCTGTCCTCTACTCCGGGTTATCGAACGCGATGTAATCCAACTGTCCGTTGCGCTCCATGGTGAAGACGACCGGATCTCCCGGCTTTAACCCGGCCAGCAGTTTGCGCAGGGTTTCCAGCGAGTCGAGCGGGGTTCGATTGAGGAGATGGAGTACGTCGCCGGGCTGCAGTCCGAAGAGCGAAGCATTGCCTCCGGCGGTCAGCGCCGTCACCAGGATGCCTCCCGGATTGCGCGTCTCAGGGATCAGCTGGGCGACTGAATTCGTAATCTGAATGCCGACTATCCCCAGCTTGGGAATGATGTTGTCGGCCGATTGGGTGGGATCGAGAATGCTCTCTGGATCGCGCTCGCGCTCGGTGACGGGGACGGTCACGCTAAGGACCTGCGCGCCACGCTGGATCTTGAACGCAAGGGTATCGCCGATCTTTTTCTGGAAGAGCAAAACGGAAAGGGCGCGAGGATCCTCAAACAGCTTGCCATCAACGCCCAGCAGAACATCTCCGGGGCGCAGGCCGGAGTGGTCGGCAGAGGAAGCTGGCACGACGTCTTCGAGGATGATTCCGGTCTGCTGAGCAAGGCCGAGTCCGTTGGCGAGCGTGGGCGTAATCTCACGGGCGGAAATGCCGATGGCTCCACGGCGCACGTGTCCCTGCTGGCGCAACTGCTCATAGATAAAGCGGATCATGTTCGAGGGAATGGAAAAGCCCACCCCCTCGCTGCCGCCCGACTGCGAGACAATCATGGTGTTCATGCCGATGACTTCGCCTCGGATGTCGACCAGCGGCCCGCCGGAGTTGCCGGGATTGATGGCTGCGTCCGTCTGCAGATACACCACAGGAGTCGAAGTGTTGAGTTGGCGCTGGGTGGCGCTGACCACGCCCATGGTCACGGTGTTCTCAAGGCCGAGCGGGCTGCCAAACGCAAGGGCAAGCTGGCCGACATGCACCTGGTCGGAGTCCGCCAGTTGGAGCGCCGGCAGATCGGTGGCTTCCACCTTGAGCAGCGCAATATCGGTGAGGGTGTCGCGGCCCACAATCCTGGCCACAAAGCGCTGCGCATCTTCCCTGCCGCCAGGCAGCCTGTTGCGATGGCGGAATACCAGAACCGAGACGGAGGTCGCGTGCTCGACGACGTGTGCATTGGTCAGGATGTATCCCGCCGGATCGACGACGATGCCGGAACCCACTCCCTGCTCTTGTGCAATATAGGTCGTCTGCCGCGTGTTGGGGTCCTGCACGGTGGTCAGGCCGCTGACTTCGATGGTCACCACGGCAGGCCCCACGTGTTCGGCCAGCACCTGCAGATCCTCATCGAGCGCGAGCAGGCCGTGCCGCACGGGAGACGGGGCGGCGACCTGCTCCACGGGACCGGAAACCTGCGCGGCTGCAAACACCGCGCCCAAAACCATCACACAAAACACCGGAAAACCAGCGGCCAGGGAACGGCGCACGGCAACCTCTTTCTCTAACGCACGAGGAATCGTGCAATATCCAATTATCGTTGATTCTCATCTGCATCGGAGAAAACCGAGATCGAATCTCATGCTGATACAACTGTGAGATGGAGTCTTCCAATAGTTGTTGCAGCAACGATTTCGCCGAGGTCCGATGAAGACCGGGCGATGACGGCGGGACAAGCCGGCGGATAAATTGTTGAAAGCAAGGAGGGGAACGGATTGACGCTGAGCGTTCAAGAGCAATTCGGGCAGATTGATATCTACGTGTTCGATCAGATTCTGCGGGGAAACATTGCGCCTGGCATGCGTGTACTCGATGCCGGATGCGGCTACGGGCGGAACCTCGTGCATTTGTTGCGCGAAGGATGCGAAGTGTTTGCCCTGGACGAGGATGCCGAAGGGGTTGAGCACGTGCGCCGGCTGTCTGCGTCGTTAATGACCGGATTGCCCTCAAAGAACTTCCAGGTGGGATCCATCGAAAGGATGCCGTTTCCCAGTGGGTTTGCGGATGTGGTGATCTCGAACGCGGTGCTTCACTTTGCACGGGACGATATGCACTTCCGGACGATGCTGGCAGAACTTTGGCGAGTGTTACGGCCGGGAGGGATGCTGTTCTGCCGATTGGGTTCGAGGATTGGAATGGATTTCGAGTGGGTGCAGGGCAATCGATTCATCATCGGGGACGGATCGGAGTGGTTCCTGGTGGACGAGAAGATGCTTCTGGATTTGGCGGAGGAAATGAACGCTGTGCTGGTGGATCCGCTGAAAACGACGATCGTGCAGGATCTTCGCTGCATGACGACCTGGGTATTGAGAAAGCGAAGAGGGTAGAGCGATGTTGGGGCTGCCCCTACCTGCGGGGTAATCAAAGTGAGCAAGAAGCTGCCACGAAGTCTTAACCTAGCTCCTATGCAGTGAGCCCCCCATCACCGATACCGCGGCATCCCCCTCAGAACCTCAGTGAGGCATTAAAGCGGAAATCTCTGGCGCCGCCGGACGTCGAGGTCGACTTACCAAACAAGGGAGAATTCAGACTCCCCTGGGGCGTGCTCAAATTAGGGTGATTGAGCAGGTTATCTCCGTCAGCAGAGAAGTTCATCGAAGGCTTCCAATGTTTGCCGGGATAATCCAGGAAGTGCAAGGGAATCTGGCGAGAGATCGACATGTTCAGCATCACGAACATGGGGCCATTTGCGAAGTTCACTGGGATGCGCTTCTGATTCGCTCCAGGATTCGTTTCGAAATTCCCATACCTGGTCTTAACTACTGTCGGGCTGTTCAGGTTCGTCGCAAAGGCCGGCCTATCGTTATAAACCGTGTCGCCATTCAGATCCTCACCCAGAGTGATGTTCAACGGCGTTCCTGGATTGAAGCCCAGATTCGGCGCGATCGAACCGATCTTGGGAACTTCAATCGAACTCCAGAAATGTCCATAGGGCTTTTTCGACACCAAACGCCCATAATCATCCTTCAACGAATACGGGTTGGACGGGGGACCGTAGTTATCCCCTTCGGCGAAATTGGCTCCGACACCGCCGCCGATGGAAACATGTTTTGTCACAGGCCCCATGTAACTGACGCTGACTTCACTCCCCTTGTTCATGTCCTCGGACTCATACTGAAACATATTCTCGAGGGTTCCCAAAGGTCTGATGCCGCTTCCCGGATCATTTGGGTTGTAGGTGCCGGGAAGAGGAGCATTCACATTCCGCTGATCGTACTGACGTTGACCGAGCGAATGGTAAAACATCACGTAGAGGCGGCCTTGCTTCCCGATCCTTCGGGACAGGTTGGCATTTTCCCTCGTCATATAGGAAGCATGCAACTTTGAGCTATATCCGTACGAAGACGGGGTGCCACCTGATTCTCCTTCCAGATTCTGCGGAATTGTCGGAAAGAAATCCGGATTTATGTAGGTATACTGCGCGGTCTTGTTTGACTGATACCGTGCCACGGACGTGACAGATGAGAGAGGCAGTCGCCCATAAAACATGCCCAAACTCACTTGCAGCGAAGTTCGAGCCGGCTCTTTTGCATTTCCGTCGATTCCCCAGGTGAGCGCGAAACGCGGAGCGAAGTTGACTCCCGGAAGGGTCTTCTGCGCCTCTATGCGGAGGCCATAGCTGATCCCGACGTTGCGGAGTACATCGACATTGTCCTGCACGAAGCCTGCGATATCCGGCTCCGATGCCGACAAGGTATTCTGTCCGCTGGTGATCTGGAACTGGCTCGCGCCGCCTCCATCTGCGCGAATCTGGGTTGCAATTGATCCGGCAGCGATTCCCTGCATGGTGATCTGGTAGGCATTCAAAGAGGAGAAGGTGAAGGTTCCGTTGAAGTTATTGGCCATGGTACCGTCATTTGCGTAATCGTGAGCTTCAGCCCCGATCGACAGCATGTGCTGATTCACTGTGCAACGCAGCACATCCTTGATGGTAAAGTCATGCCTTCCCAAAGTGCTGCTGCCTATCGAATTGCCGCCGCCGGTAAATGCTCCGGTAACAACGATCTCCGGATCTTGAGTTAGCGAAAGCTGCCTGGTTGTCCCATTGTTGTAAGCAAACAGGAATTCGTTATTCATGTTCGCGGCGAAAGTGTGGTTGTACGTGAACCTGGATGTGTACGCTGTTTGCCTTTGGGTGTAGGAATGCCCGGCAAGACTCAAGTCTCCGACCCCGAGGTTATTCCCCGTGTTCAGCCGCGTACTGAAATAGCCCGTAGCGTTGTCCCGTTCGCCAAGGGAGACGGCAGGAGTGATCTCGAAACTCACCCCGTGCGTTCCCGAAGAGATGGCGTCCCTGAAGTTGATCTCTTCGAGAGATGAGTTCAATACCTGGGCGTTCACGATGCTGCCGGTATTGCTATAGGATCGGCCCAATGTCCATCCATAGGACAACTTCTTTCCCAGATGCCCGTGAAGGGAGGCGCGTCCGAACACCTCGTCATACGGAGCCTTCTCCGGAGCAAATGGGTCTTGCGCTGAGAAGGCCGTTGTCGTACCCCTCGCCATCAGGGACCCGCCAAACTTTACCTGGGATGGATCGGTGAAGATGTCCACCATGAATGCCCATGTACCCGCATACTCTGCTGAGAATATCCCGGTTGAAATGCGGACAGATCGAATAAGATCTTTCGACGGGAGGCTGCTCACGTCAATCTCGATTCCATTCAGCCGGTAGACCGCATCCGGGCCGACCATGGCCTGGAGTTGCGTCTGAAAAGTGTCCGGATCGTCGGACATCTGGTCAAGGGTTTTCTGACTGAGGTAGTTTTCCTGAATTGAGGATCCCTTGGCATCGTCCGAACCGCCGACATTCACTTCTTCCTGATAAACAGGCAGAGACAGGACAATTGTGAGGTTGGCCTGTCCCCGCAACGATACTTCGACCTTGTCCCTGTGATAGACCGCAAAGCCTTCCTTCTTCACATCCAGTGTGTAGGTTCCCGGGGGAACCGTCTCTGAGGCGAAGATGCCATTCACGTCTGTCTGTAACAGGATGGGCTTCGCAGCTCTTCGGTATAACTCAACGTCGGCCTGCGCGACGACGGAATGATCGAGATCGAATACTGTTCCCCGAATACTTGCCGTCTGTGCAACTGCCGAACAGCACGGCCCGAATACGACAAAAGCAATGGCAAGGAATGTATAGCACCAAGACTTTGGAAAATTCTTCATTTTACTGATTGCCTTCACTAAGCTTTATGTCCGTCTCGCACAACTCGGCTCACATGGTGCGCGAAATGAGTTGCAGAAGTCAGGCATGCGTTGATGTTATATCGTCCATCCAGTCTACTCTCGCTACCTGGCGGGCTTCAACAGAAGTGACAGGCAGTGGGGTACAGGCCAACGAGACTCAGCCCAAGTGCCCGAGTCAAAGAGCGTTTGATTGAAAGCTGAAGGATGAAGCGCATGCGTATTGTCACAGGACGGCGCCGATGTCGGCGAGATTTGAGAACGATGCTGCAGAAGCAGCCGGGAGCAGTTTCTCGACGGGATGAACGAGGCTGTTCCTAGACGCGTTTGCCGCCGCGGGTCGAGTCTTATTCGAAGGCAGACAATGGCCGCCGCCCGGTGAACTTTTCGTAAATGTGCATCTTCTTCGATCGCTACGCCAGAGACTTGGCAAGGTAGCAATCTCGCTGGAAGCTGCTTCATGATCTTCTGAGAACAATCATGAAGCAGGCAATGCGAACGAAGGTTTCGTCGATGTAGAGTGAGCGGTTGTAGCGGACTTATTCCATGTTCATGCCGCTTTGAGCAGGTTACTGTGTCAGTTGACTGTGAGCAAGAGGGTAGTGGACTGTTGCAGAGATCCTGACGTGGCGGTTACGGTAATCATGGCCGTGGTTGCTGTGGGGGAGTGTGGCGTTGACTGCGCGCCGCAGCCGTTGAGCAGGCTCAGCCCGATTATGCTGACCGTCAACAGCAACAGCATCTGCATACGGCGCCGCTTCTTCCATCCAAAGCAGCACAAAAGAGCCGCCAGGGCCGCCTCTGGAAACAGCGGGCGTCCTCCGTGGCCAAGAGTCGAAGCTGATGTAGAGGAGGCGGTTAGCGTGAGAGTTGACTGCACACTGCCGTTTGCTTTGGGAGTGATCGAAGTGGGCGAGAGCGTCGCGGTGACGCCCGCAGGCAGGCCGGAAACGCTCAGACTCACTGCGGAATTGAAGCTGTTTGTGCTGGTGATCGTGATCGTGCTGGTTCCACTGCTGCCTTGGTCTATGGTCAACGCAGCCGGAGAAGCTCCGAGAGTGAAGCTCGGCGTGGCGTTCACCGTGAGGACGATGGTGGTGGTTGCGGACAGGCTTCCGGAAGTCCCGGTGATGGTCACCGTCGCTGTTCCGGAAGTGGCTGAATCGCTCGCGGTAAGCGTCAATACGCTGGTTTCAGTTGTGGGGTTTGAACCAAACATCGCGGTCACGCCGCTGGGCAGGCCAGTGGCGGCGAGCGCTACGCTGCCGGTAAATCCGTTGGCGGGGGCGACCGTGATGGTGCTCGCTGCGCTGCCGCCGTGAGCCAGATTTAGTGTGCTGGTCGAATTGGAGAGCGTGAAGCTGGGTGAAACGCTGGTCGTTCCCCCAGTCAGAGTCAACGCAAAAGCAATCGTTTGCAAGTTTTGAGCGGCATTGGTAATGGCAATACTTTTCGCTATTCTGGTGACATCCAGGGGGTAGGTGTAGGCATAGAGATTGCAGGTGGCTGCAGTGTTGAGGGTGCCGTCGCTGTTGATCCGTGACATGGATGCCACGGCGATTGTCTCGTACGTATTGTTCTGGAAATTGCACCAGTCGCTGAAAGTCTGCGTGAAGACAGTGGGCACTCCGGCGGTGTAATTGATAGTAACTGTCGCACTTCCCCCGCCCTGAACGCCAGCGCCCAGCAGCGTCATGGTGGAATAGGCGGCCTGTTGGCCGGCGGGCAGGGTAACGACCACGCCCGGATTGAGATCGATTGCGTCCAGGATGCAGCGGGTCGTGCAGTCGACCGTATTGACGGTTCCAAAGTCGAACACAGAGCCATTGAAGGTCAGTGTCGGGGGCTGGCTCGACGACAGGCCCAATTGTTGCGACGAAAAAGCATCGGAGCACCCATTGGAAAGCGTGCAGGCATCTCCCCCGCCGTCCATCCCCGAGGGCGCACTAAACGTTGTCCCGTTAGAGAATAGGCCGCCCAGGTTGTATTGGCCCGTCAGGCTGACCTGCGTTCCCACGTCTTGCGCTGTCAAAGTGGCGGCAAGCACCACCACGTTGGAGTTGTTGGGCAAGGTCAAGCTGGCTACCGTCTTGGCGCTGTTCAGGGCAAAGAAGTAGGCATACAGATTTCGCTGGCCGCTCACCTTGGTGTTGTTGTTGGCATCGACGTAGGTCATTGCGACCGCTTCCGACTGGTTAGCGAAGCCTCCTAGGCCGCTGGCCCAATCGCCAAAGCCCTGCGTAAACGTGGAGGTTGTGCCATCGGTGTAGGTTACGGCGAACAGCTGCGCGGCTTGGTGGCCGTTCACGCCGGTGCCCAGAAGTTGCAACGTAGTGAATTGTCCGGCAGGCAGGTTGATGGTTTGGCCGCTGCCTTGAACGGCATCCGGCGCATTCGCGGGGCCAAAGTTGAACTGAACGCCATTGAGGATGCGATTGGCGGTCAAAAGCTCTGACGAGTACGCGTTGCCGTCCCCGTCCAGGCCATTGGTCGCGGAGGTTGCGCCGTCGGTGTAGATCCCGTTCAGGTTGTAGGCCGAGGCCAGATTTACAGGTATTCCTGAGCCGCCCGTGCCGGTGGCTGCGCTGACCACGATGGTGGGTTGCGTGGTTTGCGCTGCAATGCCCGATGTTCCCGTGACTGCGAACTGCAAGCCCGTGGTTGTCTGTGCGCTGCCGGCAGCCGTAAGCGTCATGGTGCTTGTGCCGGAGGAGCTGGCGGGATTGAAAGAGGCGCTCACGCCGTTGGGCAGGCCACTCACCGAGAAGGTCGCATCTCCGCCAAAGCCGTTTTCGGGAGTTACCGCGAGTGTGCTGGTTGTGGTTGCTTTCTGATTGAGGTAAATGGTGTTCGGCGACGATGAAAGCCCGAAACCCGGCGTCGCAATGGTCACATAAGCCGGTTGAGTCAGAACGCCGGTCGCGGCGCTGGTGCCGGTGACTACGACCTGGAAATTCGCTGGGGTGGGGCCGGTTATCGAAATGGTCAAGGTCGAGGAACCAGACCCCGTGACCGTGGCAGGACTGAAGCTGGCAGTCACGCCGGACGACGGGCCGACGAGGACCGCGGAGAGGGTGACGGCTCCGGCGAAGCCGTTGCCGGAAGTGAGTTGAATCGTGCTCGTCCCACTGCCTTCCGTCGGGATGGCTACCGTGCTCGGCGTTGCCGACAAGGTGTAATACGGCGCCGAAGACACCGGCGTCAGGGCGTCGATCAGGCCCTGACCGTTTGGGCTACCCCAGCCGGTCGCCAGATCGTAGCCCGCAATGGCATTGTACGAAGTGGGTCCCTGATTGGCATTATTCCCGGAAGTAATGTCGTGAAAGTCGGTGTTGTAGCTCGTTCCCAAGCCAATGGGGTAAATGATGGGGTTGAGGAAGCCGACAGAGGGTTGGTTGTGCATGGCTGCCTGCTGATTGACCAGAGCCATGAACCCGGCCCAGCGCGGCGCGGCAAGACTGGTTCCTCCAATGCCCTCGTGGCACGCACTACTGGAGCACCAGTAGCTGTCGGTGTTCCCGTCCGCGGAGACATCGGGGATATTGCGCAGCGTGGTCGAGCCATCGTTTGACGAGCTGATCACCCCCGGAAGCCGCTGATAGCTGGGAATAGCGAGGTCGTTGGTGTCGATTCCACCGCCGCTGCCGATCCAGGCGCTCTCCGACGCCCATGGACCGCCCGCGCCACTCGTAGTCAGGTCCGTGCCGCCGACTCCAGTGACGTAGGGATCATCCGCCGGGTAGAATCCAGGGTTGGTTGCTGCGTTATAGGCGCCACTGTCGCCGGAGGCCATGAACAGGCTCTGCCCTTGTGCCGCCATCTCCTGGAAGATGGGCTCGTCGGTGGAAGGATCGGCTGGCAGCCAAAGGACCGAAGCGCTCATCTGCTTGGCGATATTTGCCGAAGCCGCGGCGTTGAAGGTGTCCGCATCGCTGTTTCCGAAGTATTCAACGATGTTGGCGCCGGGCGCCATGGAAAGCGCCTGTTGGATATCGACAGCCGGCTCGCCGTCATCGCAATTGTTTGGACAGGAGCTTACGGTGCCGTCGGTCGAGTAGTCCGTGACCTGACTGGGATTGAACGTCTGGCCAATGGCGCTGAAGTACATTTCAATGTCGCTGAGGTTGTAGTTCAACCCAAACAGGCCGACCGTTTGGCCCGTGCCGGCGAGCGCGGATCCGCCGTAATAAGCGGCCCTGATGTCGCTGCCAAGGAAAGTGCCACCCGGACCTGATCCAGCGGTATTCATTCTCGTGATTTCAGCCGCACTTGCATACCGCAACTGGGGGCGCGGCGGGGAAAAGTCGTCCAATCCCGCGATGTGCCAGAGCCTCACATTCAGGTCAGCCGCCGGTTCCCGATCAGGCGCATAAAACGTCCGATCTTCGGTGGGGTGCAGATAAATGCCCATGGTCACATGAAAGGCCAGATTGATGTCGGAAACCGAGCCCTCGACATCCACGAGCATGCGATTGACGGGAGTGGCGACGATCGTCATGTTATGACTTTTGGCAAACCTGACCACACTGTCATAATCCGCCTGGGACGGTCCGAACCTTTCCGTGAATTGCGGCACCGAAAGGAACTGGCGATAGGTTGGACTTTGCGGGTCGTAGATCTGCTTCAGAAATGCGTCCAAACCCGCTTGGTCGCGCAGTGGAAGCATGATAGCCAGCTTCAATCGCCGGGTTTCAGGAAGCAGACCGATGAGTTTCGCCTGCTTGTTCACGACTGCCTGACGCATATGATGTGTCGACAGTAATTGTTGTTGCGCCGGCGCCGGGAAGGCCAACAAGGAAGCCAAGGCCAAACTCAAGGCCATGGCCGGTTTTGTGACGCCTGAAGGTACAAGAAAAGTCCGCAACACTCTCATTCAGGTTTTCCTTCTCCAATGCAGTGAGGCTGACTTCTAGCGGCCAGGGCGGAAGTTGAATATCGTTGAATAGTTATTGATAGGGGGCTTGTCCCGTTTTCGCGCGGAATATACGCCACAATTATGGTATCGATTCCATCGCGAGCCATATTAGCTGCGAAACGCGATCCTTGTCAAGACGAAGCCTGTCCCAGGAGGCTTGCCCATTTTAAGGGTATATGGAATGTCGTGCGGTTCGGTGCTGACCTCGCCATCATTCCGTCAGGACAGCTGGCTGAACGACCGAGACTCCGTCCACTTGCTCGCGATATCGGTGACGCACGACGGATCCAAGTTGTCAGAGGCCGGTGAGGGCCAAACTTGCGAGCCGCATGGTCTCCATGTCTCAGCAATTGCCAATTTGCACTCAAGTCAAGACTGGAATCACTCTTCCTGAGGACAAGAAAACAGGAAGATATTATACATCGTCATTCTCGCCCGCGCCGCATCGACCTATTTCGCAATGTCGCGTCTCAGAAAGTTCGTGCCTCAGAACGATTGGCCGATTATCGCACTGTTGTCATCAATTGAGGCCAGCCTTCCTGCCTGTGCTGTTCTCTTCGATCTGATTTTGTTCTGGTTGGGGGTCCTCGTCAAATTTTATTTTAGCGTCCACTCCTTGCTCATTTTTCAAATCTTTCCAAATCTCTAAGCGTAATGCTCCGCGCCACATGCAAGGAAAAAATCCTGCCAAATCGAAGTGTTTCATTGCGAAGTCGAGAGCCGCCTTCAAGAAGCTATGCCCCGGATTCCTTGACAAGAGACGATGTTCGAGCAGAGGATACCCCCATCTGTGGAAACGCTACCATGTTGGGCTGAAAACGTTACCAAGATGGCAGCCTTTTCCAGATGCGGGTACGGATTTTACAAAATCCGCGCCTGAAAAACATTCGGAGGCAACACATGCACAAAAACTTTGTACCATTATGGCGAATGATCGGACTGTGTCTATTGGTCTTGTCATTTGCCGCTCTGACAAGCCGCGCGCAGGAGTTTCGTGGCACGTTGGTTGGCCACGTCACCGATTCGTCGGGTGCCGCTGTCACGGGAGCTACCATCACGGCGACAGGCCCTCAGCAGAACTTTAAGGTCACCTCGAACCAGACCGGTGACTTCATCATTCCTTTTGTTTCCCCGGCCACCTACACCCTGACCGCCGAACAAAATGGCTTCAAAAAAGAGGTTCGCGCCGATATCCCTGTCGACATCAGCTCGCGCGTCAAGGTGGATTTCGTTCTGCAAGTGGGAGCGCAGACCGAGTCCGTTACTGTAGAAGCGGGCGGAGCCATACAACTCGACACGGAAAGTGCTTCGGGCGGTACGGTGATGGATCCGGAAAAGACCCAGGGCCTGCCCAACTCAGGCCGCATGATCTATAACCTGATCGGCCTCACGGCCGGTGCCCAGTTCACACAGACCCAGTTCGGCGCCAACGGATTTTCCGGTACGCGCGCGTGGGACGAAAACAACGCGTACTCCCTCAATGGCGTCAACGGCAACATGAACAACTTCTCGCTGAACGGCGCTCCGATCTCGACGCCGAACGGCGGCGGCAACGGTACCTGGAATATTTCGCCCGCCATCGATTCCATCGAAGAGTTCAAAGTCATGATGAACAACTACGACTCACAGTACGGCCGCTATGCCGGTGGTACCGTGAACACCGTGTTGAAGAGCGGTTCGCGCATCTATCACGGATCTGCTTCTGACAACTGGCGCAACTCCGTTTTCGATGCGAACACTTTTGACCGCAACCAGATTAACGCGCCTCGCCTCTTCCACAACGAACACCAGTTCGATATAACCTTTGGTGGCCCGGTGATTCCCCACCATGACAAGTTGTATTTCTTCTTCAGCTTTGAAGGCTATCGTCAGGTGCAGCCTGCCGGTATTGTGACGAGCGTTCCGACTGCCGATACCCTGCCCGGTTCGGGCCCCAACGGTGGCGTCGATCTGACCGGCATCCTGACCTACAGGAACGAAATCGGACCGACTGCGCAGGATCCGACTCGCACGATCGGTATCTATAGCCCGAATCAGCCTCTCACTTGTATCGATGGCACGCCCGCGGCCTGCAATAAGTGGGAACGTCAGCCTTATGCCGGCAACGTCATTCCGGCGAGCGAAATCACGCCGATTGCCAGCAAGATTATGGCCTTGTTCCCCAAGCCGAATTTGCCTGGCTATGCAAACAACTACGCTTATTCCGGCGACAGCACGCATAAGTACAACCAGCCCATCGCCAGTGTTGACTACAACTTTACACAAGACACCAAGGTGAAGTTTACGTTCGCCTGGTGGTCTGGCTTGGAATACCGGAATGGCAGCGGCTTCCCTGGCCCAGCCGCGAACGGCAACATCAACAACTACCGTTCTGACGTGGCTCCGGTTGTCGACTTCACCCATAACTTCAATCCCAAGCTCTTCGGCGATCTTCGCCTGGGCTTCAACCGCACTTGGGACCTCGGACCGAGCGGCGCAGTCGCGGCTGGTCTGGCCACACTGACGCCTGGCGATGTAGGCCTGACGATGCCCGCCACGGGCACCACAAAGCGCAATTTCGCGCCTACCTTCAAGCTTGACAACTACAACCAGTTGGTCGGCAACACCGGCGATCCGTCGATGTTTGAAACCTATGACCTGGCTCCGTCGCTGACGCATGTGATCGGCCGCCACAACCTGCACTATGGCTTGGAATACATGCTGTTCCACGTTGCCAACTCAGGCGTGGGCAACGCCAACGGAAACTTCAACTTCGGAACCGGATACACCTGGGAGAATCCCGCCCACGGCAACAATACCGGTAACGACATCGCTGACACCCTGTTGGGTTATCCGGACGGCGGCAGCGTTGAAACCAAGTACAACACTTACAAGTCGTACGACTACTATGCCGGTTTCTTCCAGGACGATTGGAAGGTGACTTCTCGTCTGGCCTTCAACCTCGGCCTGCGCTGGGATACGGAAACCTCTCCCACCGACCGCAACAACTATTTGATGGCAGGCCTCTGCTTGACCTGCACCAACTCGATTAGCAGTAAGATTGCCTACCCAGCGGGATTGCCGAACGGCGCCTCCATGGTTAGCTCGATCTTGGGTGTTGCGCAGTTCTCCAGCAGCAAACTAACTCCGTACGCGGACACCTGGGGTGCTCTGCAGCCCAAGTTCGGCTTCACCTATGCCATTACACCCAAGATAGTGGTGCGTGGCGGATACGGCTTGCAGTCCGGCGAGGGTATCGAACTGGGCGGCGCTTCCGCGTGGGACCAGGGGACCAACTACAACGCCCAGATCAACACCGAAATCTGGCAGCCTTCACAGGCATTCAAGACTGGCAGTCCTTACCCGAACGGCCTGACCCCGGTTCTGGGCACCTCGCAGGGCGATCAGACTCTGTTGGGTGAGGGCATCGGGATCGATCAGCGTGACCGCAAGCTGATGCATACGCATCAGTATTCCCTCGGCATCCAGGCCCAGCTCCCCTTCGGTATCATTGGAGAATTGGGATACGCGGGTGTCATCACCACCAATATGCGTACCTCGCGCCAGTATGATGGCCTGAGCGACGCCGATGTGGCCAAGACTCTGCAGATCGGCCCCAACTATCTGGATCAGCAGGTTGCCAACCCGTTCTACGGCGTTATGCCCAACACGGTGAGCATGGGCGCCAATCCGACAATCGCAGCCAAGCTCCTGATGGTTCCTTATCCGGAGTTCAACGGCAATGTCTACATTTACACTCATGCCAACGGCTGGAACGACTACGACTCGATGATCGCCAAAGCCGAAAAGCGCATGTCCAACGGCGGCAGCCTGAGCCGTGGATTGAGTTTCCTTTCGTCCTTTACCTGGGCCAAGCAGTTTAATGCGCAGGGCTATCTCAACAACAGCGGAGCGTGGAAGGTTGATGCCGACACGCCTTACAGGCAAGAGGATGGCGGCGGCAACGCTCCTACGTGGCAGCTCTCCTTCAGCGGCCTTTACGGTCTTCCTGTAGGTAAGGGTGGCACGGTGCTGAGCAACGCACACGGCTTGGTGGGTGAAGCGGTCAACGATTGGCAGTTGGGCTGGGTCTTCCAGAACCGCGCAGGTACGTCAACAGGGTTCCCGAACGGCCAGCCCTTCAATTGCGGCACCTACGACCCCAAGCCGGCTCACAAGAGCTGGTCAACCTACATGAACAACGCTCAGACAACCTGCTGGGCCAATTCGCCGGAATACTGGGTGACCCCCTTCGGCACGACCAATACGAAGGTCCGCAACCCCTGGGCTCAGCAGTCGGCCCTAAGCATGCAAAAGAAGTTCGCCCTGAAGGATCAGCTCAACTTGCTCTTCAAGGCGGAAGCTTTCAACGTGACCAACACCGTGATCTTTGGCGGTCCTGATACGGGCAACCCGCAGAACGCGCTCTCTCGCGTTCAGAGCGTGGCAAATCCCAACCAGCCTGGCGCATGGTCTGGCTACGGTACGGTGGGTTCCTCACAGCAGAACTTCCCGCGCATGATGCAGTTCACGCTGAAATTGGAGTTCTAACCGCCGCTTCATCTCGGCTAAACCTGAAAAGGGGTGCGTACAGCACCCCTTTTCAGCAGTTTTCTGCCTACCCAAAAGGCAAAGGAGAAAAGGATGTCAACAAAGCTCTTTAGCTGGGGTGCTTTGTTCTGTGGACTTTGCGTTCTTGTTCTGTCTGCCTGTGGTGGTGGTTCTAAAGGCACTACGACTACCACGACTTCAACTCCCAGCTATTCCCAACAAGCGGCGTACGGTGTCCAAACGCTGCAAGATTCGTACGTACAGAGTTCTGGGCTCTATCAAACCCCCACGGGCTGGTGGAACTCAGCCAATGCGATTACCG
>Ga0224529_1000325_pt1 | contig 37069 bp, 37 predicted proteins | sample CBST50metaG_FD_179893 | JGI IMG/M metagenome (GOLD analysis project Ga0224529, IMG submission 179893) | Peat soil microbial communities from Stordalen Mire, Sweden - C.B.S.T50 | ecosystem: Environmental > Terrestrial > Soil > Wetlands > Peat | place: Sweden: Norrbotten County, Stordalen Mire...
ACTGTGGACCGCGCACACGGCTGCTCGCAGTTTCCCAAACAACTGGGAGCTGCAAGCTGTGAGCAGCTTAATTGGCTTCCAACTCCGCCAGAATGCGGTCCACAGCCTCGGCTGCGGCTTTGGCTCCTACGGCAGACAGATCCAATGAAATCGGCTGGCAGGGATCGATCCCGATCAGGTCCACCAATTAAACTATAATAAAATCAATAATTTATAGACAGACCAAACGAACCGTACGGAAATCGTACAACCGGCTATACTATCTGCGTGCCCGCCCGTTGCGCACGGAAAGGATACGGTTTCCATGCTTTCGCCTTACACCCGCCACTACGCGCCCTGCAAACAGACCGAGATTTTCTACCGCCGCTGCCGCTGCCCCAAGTGGATTCAGGGCACGCTCCCCGATGGCCGCTATCTGCGCAAAACCGCGAAGACGCGCAGCTGGGAAAAAGCGGAGGCCCTTTGCCGGAGGCTTGAAGACGAATCCGATCCTAACAAGCCCGAAGCCCGGCCCCGCGCCAAGATCGTCGATGCCATCGAGATCTTCCGCAAAGACGAGGACTCGCGTCGTCTGACTGCGGGCACCCTCAAAAAGAGCCGATACTTCTTCGAGACGCAGTTGCAGGAGTGGGCGCACCAGGAAGGACTCGTCTACCTCGACCAACTCACCCCGACTGTGCTAACGAAATTCCGCTTTGGGTGGACCAACGCCGCGCAGACCATGCAGCGCAAGCACGAACGGCTGATTGCTTTCCTCTGGTTTTGTGTGCGCATGGACTGGATTGCGAAGAATCCGGCCATCCTCCTGAAGCGGGTCAAGGCCGAGACCACTCCTACGGATTACTTTCCGAAAGACGAGTTCAAAGCCCTGGTGGATGGAACCTATACGTATGGGGACTGGCGCGGCGGCCACGACTTCGAGCATCGCCGCGACCGGCTGCGCGCGCTGATCCTGCTGATGCGGTGGTCGGGCCTCGCGATCAAGGACGCTGTGACGCTGGAGCGCACACGCCTGAGCGAGGACGGAAATCTTTTCCTCTACCGCGCGAAGACGGGAGTGCCGGTCTACGTGCCGCTTCCGCCCGAAGTCCATACCCTGTTGCGGTCGCTTCCAAGCTCCAATCCGCACTACTTCTTCTGGAGCGGCAATGGAGACCCGGAGACGGCGAAACGCGGATGGGTACGTTCCATGGCGCTCCTGTTCAAGAATGTCGCTCTGAAGAACCCGGACGGCACGCCGAAGCGTTGCCACTCGCACATGTTCCGCGATACCTTTGCGGTCGAGTTGCTCCTGGCGGGTGTACCCATCGACCAGGTTTCCTTGCTCCTAGGGCACAGCAGCGTCAAGGTGACGGAGAAACATTACGCGCCCTTCGTCAAAGCGCGGCAGGCGCAGTTGGCGCAGTCGGCCCGCATGGCTTGGGAGCAGCCGGAGAAAAAGCACGCTCCCGAACCTGTACGGAGCAAAAGACCTGCGGTTACAAAAGTGGCGTGACGGTCTCGCAGTGAGTGTGCTATTTACTTCCCATGTAGGGTACAATTAGGTGAAAAGACATTCCCATGACTGGCTATACGCCTACCGAGGCATCGTTACTGACTGGATTGCCATTGACCGCCGTTCGCCGGGCGCTTGAGGATGACGCCGTGCCATCGCAGAGCGTGCGTTCTGGACGTATCGTACAAAGGGTCATTTCCGGCGAGGGCCTGCTCTGCCTAAAACTGGAGCAACTTGGTGTTGGGCGACTTCCGCTTGCGTATCGCAAGCGCATTTATCGTGCCATTCTTGCCCAGCCAGATATTCCCCAATTGAAAGAATCCGAGGCGGTCATCATCGAAGTACGCAGGGCCAGAATGGGCCTCAAAAGCGCCATGACAAGCTACAAGAAAGCCCACGCGATGGTCGTAGAAGATCCCGAGATTATGGGAGGGACACCCGTAATCCGAGGAACGCGAGTGCCTGTGCATCTCGTCGCCGAGATGCACAGGCAGGGCGCATCGGTCGAGGAGATTTTAGAAGGGTATCCAAGCCTCACGCCGGAGCACATTGCCTTGGCGGAACTTTATGTGCAAGCTCATCCCCGGCGCGGTCCCAAAACTCAAACGCGGTTGCCGCGAGGCGCTCGTGTCATTGCTCGAAAGGTTTATTCTTTGAAGCGTGCCTGATACCCTCTCATTCCTGATCGATGAATGTCTACATGCCAGCCTTGTAGAAGTTGCCAATGGCATGGGGCACATCGCTTACCATATCGAGCATCTCGGCTTGAAAGGCCTCCCCGACTGGCAGCTCTTGAAGCGCGCGCTTCAAGACGATTTGATTGTCGTCACCAACAGCGCACAGGACTTCCGCAAACTCTCTCGTAAATCCGAAATCTAGCTATTTACTTGACGCCACCAGACACAATTGGTTGTGGTTTCACCAGTTGCGCGAACGGAACCGGCTCGATCTGGACGGCTTGTTGCGCCAGTCGATAGAACAGTTTGCCGCGTGACGCCGAGGTGCGGCGGTTGAAGCGGAAGGTGAATTCGTTGAGGTAATCGTCCAAATGCTCAGCCGAGACTGCGCCCTGGTGGGTTCCCATCAACCAGCGTTTCAGTAGTCCAATGACGCGATGTACGCGCGGCAGTACGTGCTCGTCATCGGGCCGTTCTGTTTGCACGTGACGCTGGTGGACATAACCGTCCAGCCCAAGATAGGACTTGAAGCCATCGGTTCGCACCGTGCTGCCGGGTTCAACCGAAACGGCAATAAAGCCATGCAAGGCTGTTCGCGTCAGATTCGGGATCGTTTGTAGCCGGACGCGGCCTATCTTCCTGCCGTCCTCCTCGACGGCTACGGCGATGATCGCCTTGTTCACGGCCAGCCGCCCGATCAGGCCCGATTCCTCAGCGCCCCAATAAGCTTCATCGACTTCCACTGTGCCCGACAGGCGGTCGCGGCCCGGCCGAACCATCGCCCGGCGCAGCTTATGCAGTATCGCCCAGGCTGTTTTGTAGCTCCCCAGACCCAAAACGCGCTGCAGACCAAGGGCGCTGATGCCGTTCTTCTGGCTGGTCACCTGCCAGATGGCGCGAAACCAGATCGTCAGGGGAAGATGGCTATCCTGAAATAGAGTTCCAGCCGTGACTGACATCTCGTAGCGGCAATGACCGCAGAGCCAACGGGCGCGCCGCACTGTCCACCCCTCGGAAGCCGCGCAACGCGGGCAACTCCACCCCGTGGGCCAGCGTAGGGCTGCCAAATACTCGGCGCATCCCTCTTCGCTCGTGAAACGCTTCTCCAACTCAAGCAATGTCCTGGGATAATCCTCGCCCACAACCCAAAACACTACCGCTTGGGGTTGGTGGCGTCAAGTAAATAGCTAGATTCCGAAATTCATCCTGGGCTTGTCTTGGTCCTGCCGCTGGTACTCCCCGAGATCCAGCGGCAGTTGTTTCGAGTTGGACTCGAATACCTGGCAGGACGCGCGAACCTCATCAATCGTGTCATCGAGATTGATCTTCACAAAGAGAAGGTGGCGAAGAAGCAGACGGATGATGATTCAAAAGGAGTTATAAGCAGGTACAGTGGTCAAAAGCCGGCATTCCGGGCGCTGTTTGCTACCAAATTGCTACCAAATCCTCTAACCGTTTAACTGTGGGCCAATCGGGCCGGTCGTGGGGGACCAGCCCGAATCCTTTCGGTTGCGTTCGACTCGTGCCATCGCGCCGGATTCTCCAACTCGGAAGGTATATTTATAGCCTTGCTTCAGAGTAGAATGCAGAGTCATGGACCTGATTACCCTCCTCAGTAGACCCGAAGGCAAGACGCTTGAGTTCAAGCGCGATCTCTCGTCCCCGGACGGCGTGCTGAAGGCCATCGTTGCATTCGCCAACACCTCTGGCGGCGTTCTTGTGCTGGGAGTTGAGGACGGTACGAAGAGGGTCAAGGGCGTTCCGAACATATTGGCGGAGGAAGAGCGTCTCGCCAATCTGATTGCAGACAGCATCTCCCCACGACTGGTCCCTTCTATCGAAGTGATGCCTTGGAGAAAGACTCAGGTCTTGGCGGTCGAGATTTATCCGAGCGCCAGCCGGCCACACTTTTTGAATCGGCTGGGTCCAGAAGAGGGTGTCTTTGTTCGTGTGGGTTCAACGAATCGGCGGGCGGATTTGTTTCTGGTCGAGGAGATGCGGCGCTACAATCAGGTCTCCTCGTTCGACGAACAGCCCAGGCCGGAATTGAACTCGGAAGCAATTGACTTCCGAGTTGCTTCCGAGTTCTTCAAGCCAATTCGCAAACTGACGCGCTCTGAACTGCAAACTCTAAAAATCGTAACGAACTACCAAGGCCGGATTGTGCCGACTATAGGAGGCATCCTCCTCTTCGGTGCCGATCGGCTAAACCACTATCCAGATGCATGGATTCAAGCCGGGCGGTTCGCTGGCAACGACCGGCGCCGGATACTGGATTCCACTGAGGTGCGCACTTATCTTCCGGGAGTTGCCGAGGAAGTGATCGCATTCTTGCGGAGGCATATGGCTCGTGAGGCAGTCATAGGCCCCGTGAAACGAACGGATCGCTGGACGTTTCCGGTAGTTGCTGTCCGCGAAGCGATCATGAATGCAATCGTCCACGCAGATTACTCGCAGCGTGGTGCTCCGATTCGCGTAGCATTGTTTGACGACCGCCTGGAGATCGAAAACCCTGGTCTGCTCCCGTTTGGACTCACAATCGAAGACATCCAAAAGGGTATTTCTAAACTCCGCAACCGCGTCCTGGGCCGAGTATTTCAGGAACTCGGGCTGATCGAACACTGGGGGAGTGGTATCCAGCGAATGACCGCAGCGTGCCGGGAGAGCGGGCTGGATGCTCCTCAATTTGAAGAGATCGGGACACATTTTCGAGTGACGCTTTCGGCCATACCCCGCAGTGCGCCAGCAACAGACGCCCGGAACGATGCCATCCTCGCCGCAATCGCCGCAAATTCAGAGGTCGGACTCTCAACGTCTCAGATCGCAAAGCAAATCAAGCTCTCCCCACGCGCGACCCGAACACGTCTCGCATCGCTCGTGGATCGAGGATTGATTGTAGAAATTGGGAGCGGGCCGCAAGATCCTCATAGGCGCTATTATCCGGCCCCTGAGAAGCGGTGAGGTGATTGAGAATGTTTCATATGAAGCTTTGCTCCGCCTGGGAGAAGGGCATAGGGTGATCTGCAATGCCGCCGATTTCTTATTGGGCACATTCTGCACCAAATTCGCAGGCCGGCTCGGATTCGAGAGACGGGTGGCAGCTTCTGTCCGTTCATCTGGAAGCCGCTGCGCGGATGGCCCGCGAACTGGCCTCAGCGGCCCGTCCGCACGACGACAACCTTGCAACTCTTGCGCACCTTTCCGGGCTGCTACATGACTTCGGCAAGTACACTGACTGCTTTCAGCAAATGCTGCAATCCGGCCGTGGACGCTGCCAACATGCGATCCACGGAGCGATGCTTGCGTACTTCGGGCCTGACGGAGCGACGCGGAAGCCCGGGCTGAATACGGTGATGGCAGCTATCGCAGGTCATCATGCCGGACTGGCGGATTGGAGCAACTTTCGGGAGAAGCTCAGTGAACTGCGCTATAGGCGCGCGGTTGAAGAGATTCTGGCGCGGGCTTCCGCCGACTGTCCGGAGTTAGGAAGCATGGTCGCCAATCTTTCCCGTCAACACGATGTTCCTCCAGGCGCCAGGAAAGCGAGGTTCGATCTCTTCGAGCGCATGCTCTTCAGTTGTCTTGTGGATGCGGACCGTCTAAACTCTGCTGGCCGCGCTCTGTCGCAGGAGGGCTTGCGCGCCGGTGAGCACCTCAATGCGCTGCTCGGACACCTCGCTGCGCTACAGAAAGATTCACCAGAGGGGCTGGTGAAGCAGATGCGCGCGCAGGTACTGAAGGACTGCCTGGATGCGGCCTCTTTTCAGCAAAGGCTCTTCTCGCTTTCGGTGCCAACGGGCGGCGGCAAGACGCTGGCGGCGATGGCCTTTGCTCTTCGCCGCGCGGCGCTCCATCCGGAACGGTTCCGGCGCGTGATCGTTGTCATTCCTTACCTGTCGATCATCGAGCAGAACGCTCGCGTGTATTCCGGAATCTTTGGGCAGAACGCGCTGCTTGAGCATCACTCGGGCAGCATCCAGAAGCTGGTAAAACACGACGAGGAGCACTTCATCCCCGCCGCAGGCACAGAGGACGAGGAGGAAAAGCAATTCCAAGAGACCGGACTGCGGCCGGAAACGGAAAACTGGGATGCGCCGATCATCGTGACCACCTCGGTCCGGTTCTTCGAGAGTTTGTTTTCCAACCACCCTTCGGACTTGCGGCGCGTGCATAACATCGCGCGCTCCATTGTGATTCTCGACGAGGTGCAGACGCTGCCGCGCCGGCTGCTGGGACCGCTGCTGGGGATAATGAAAGAATTGGCCGAGGACTGGGATACGAACTTTGTCTTTTCCACAGCGACACAGCCAGCCTTTGAGCGGCCGGAACACAAAAGAGACCTCCGCTGGGAACCAGGGACACTGACTGAAATTGTGCGCGAGCCAGGGTCGCTGCGCGAGGCGCTCAAGCGCGTGGAGATTCACTGGGAGATGGATCATGCAGTTGGCTGGCCGGAAGTAGCGCAACGGATGCTTGCCGTGCCCCAATGCCTGACCATTGTGAACGTGCGCGACCATGCCGGCCAACTCTATGAAGAGGTGTTGCGGGTCGTGGAGGAAAAGGGCCTTCCTGTGGAGGGCGTATTTCATCTTTCCACGCGCATGTGCGCGGCGCATCGGCTGCGTGTGCTCGACGAGATTCGCAAGAGGCTTACGGCGGACGAGACGTGCCATGTGGTCTCGACGCAACTGGTCGAGGCAGGCGTGGACGTGGATTTTCCGCTGGTGCTGCGCGCGCTGGCTCCGCTGGATTCGATTGTGCAGGCCGCCGGGCGCGCCGACCGCGAGGGAAAACTAACAGCGGCGCTAGGCCGGCCTGGTGGAGAGGTCGTTGTCTTCCGACCCGAAGATGAACGAATGCCGCCGAATGAGTACAAGGAGGCGGCTGGAATTACTGAGACCATTGCAAAGCAGGAGTTGGAGGATGGCAGTAGTGTGCAGGTGGATTCGGCGAATGCCATTAGGCTCTACTTCGAGCGCTACTACGGAGAATGCAGTGACGAAAAATTGGGTGGGAAGTTGGTGAACTATCGTGAGCATGAGCGATTCGCGACGCTGGCCCAGGAATTTGAGATGATTTCCAGCCGTACGCGCGATGTGTTTGTTCCGGACGATAAAGATGCGCAGAAGGCGATTGAACAATTGCGCTATTTGGGAGAGCTTACTCCGTCGCTCCGGCACGCGTTACAGCGCCATATCGTGGGACTCAATCCTTCTGAGTTCGAGAAGGCAAGGGGCGTTATCGAACAGGTGCCTACAGCAACCGGCGATGAGATATGGGTGGCCGTGGACCAGGCTTACGACAAGCAATTGGGACTGATCTTTGATCCGGGAGTGGCTCGGCTTGTGCTATAAACTGGGGGAATGGGTGACAACCCATCCCCTTAGTTTCTCGTAACCTACTGAACAGTAAAGTGTTTTCAACCCACGAAGGCGCAAAAATCCTTCGAAAATACAATCACAAAAAATATTGTGACACACGAAGACGTTTCGTGCTAGCATCCTTACATGAAATCAGTCCACTTAACTGTCAGTATTAACTTACGAACATCGCCCTCAGGCTGCTCCGACCGGCTTGAAGGGCATAAGCGATAACGGGCCTCTGCCAAGGCCCGTTACTAGTCGGCCTACCCGGAGAGGAGAATACGAATCGTTTTTGTATACGCGGAGTATTCTCCTTTCCGTACCACAAATGATAGCTTAACTCGTTTCCAATGCGCTTGGAGATGAACCCATTTTTGAGTGCATGAAGGAGAAGCTTATGCCTATTCCCTGTGTTCGTGTCCGGGTCTCTGGTGAATTTGCGTGTTTTACGCGACCAGAAGCCAAAGTGGAACGGTTCTCCTATCCGGTGATGACTCCTTCGGCGGCACGCAATATTCTGGACGCCATCTGCTGGCGTCCGCAGATGCGCTGGATCGTCACCAGCATTACCGTGCTGAAGCCCATCCGCCTGATGAGCGTTCTGCGCAATGAAGTCCAAAGCAAGCTATCACCGGCGGCAATCAAGAAATGGATGCGCGACGGCTCGACGTTTGAGCCGCTGATCGCCGGAGCGGGCAACGGCACCGACGGCACCCCACGCAACACCACGCTGCTGCGCGATGTTGCTTACTGGATCAATGCGTATCCACAGGTCTTCGACGCGGGGAGTGACGAGACAGGTCCAAATACTCCAGAGAAGTATGTGGCGATGCTGAATCGGCGCGTCGAAAAAGGACAATGCTTTCAGCGGCCCTATCTTGGCTGCCGCGAGTTTGCCGCCGAGTTTGCCCCTCCGCGCGAGGATGACCGGCCCGAGACCCTGACTATGGAGATTGGCCGGATGCTTTATGACATTGCCTTTCTTGCGGACGGAAACCGCGCCGCATTCTTTGAGGCGCGTCTTGTGAATGGCGTGATGGAGACCGCGCCGGAGGCGGTGCTAGCCGACGAGGACAGGCGACAGGAGGTGCTCGCATGCTCGTACAGGCGCTAGCCGAATACGCGGACCACTATCTGGCCGATGAGTTGAACGACGCGGCCTGGGAGATGAAGCCCGTGCCATGGCTGCTAGAAATCTCCCGGCAGGGTACGTTTCTGAATGCTACTCCACGCATGACGACAGAGACACGCGGCAAGAAGCAGGTGCAGGTTCCCATGCGGATGAGCGTGCCACGTTCGCCTGTGAATCGCAACAGTGGGGAGCATCCTCTGCTGGGAGCCGATGACATTGCCTACGTTCTCGGCGTTGGTCCGTGGACGCCCGGCAAGAAAGCCGACAAAGAAAAAGCTGAAAAACACCACGAAGCCTTTGTCTCTCTCATCGGCAAGGCCGCGGCAGAGACCGGCGACGCCGCGCTTGCTTCCTGCGTTCTCTTCTATGCCAATGCTGAAGCGTTGGAAAAGGCGCGCGAAGACTTGCGCGAGGCAAAGCCCGGCACGCTCGTTGCACTTTCCGTGGGCGAACCATTGGTGGAGCGCGAAGCCATCCAGCAGTTCTGGCGCGATCATTATCAGCGTGAGTTTTCCGAGCGCATGGAGGGCAGCGAGGGCGAGTGCATGATCTCCGGCCAGTTCGGCCCCATCGCGCCTACGCACGAAAAGATCAAAGGCGTGTCGAGCCTCGGCGGCCAGGCCGCAGGTGTCTCTCTGATGTCCTTCGATAAGGAAGCCTTCCGCTCTTATGGCTGGGAACAGAACCAGAACAGTCCTGTCTCGCCGGATCGCGCGCTGGCCTACGTGCTGGCCTTCAACGATCTGCTGCAGGACAAGGACCGGCGGAAGGACATTGCGGGCATCGGATTCTTGTACTGGTTGAAGAACCCCACGGACCTGGATGCGCTTGACCTGATGGACCGGGCCGATCCCGAACGAGTGAAAAAACTTCTCAGCTTTGATCCGCGGAGCGAGCCAGATGCAAACCGCTTCTACATGGTTGCCGTCTCCGGCAATGGCGGACGGCTGCGTGTGCATCACTGGGCCGACCTTGCTCTCGCCCAGGTGAAGCTCAACCTTCAGAACTGGCATCGGCAATTGCGGGTCGAGTATCCGCTCTATGAAGGGGAATCGCCAAATCCCGTGCGTCTCTGGCAACTGCTCTATGCCCTGGACCGCGATGGCAAACCAAATGACCACATCGTGCTGGCATTGTTGCGTCGTGGCATTGAGGGACTGCCGCTTGGCTACTCCGTGCTCTCAACGGCGCTCACGTGCCTGCGCCATCTCGGCGGAAATGACGCCAAAGCAAAAGACAAGACTGGAGACAAGAAGAACGACCCCATGTCACTGGTCCGGCTGCGCGTACCCATCGGCTTGATTCGTATGTGCATCAACGATCTGTTTCGACAGTTTCCAAAGAAAGGATACAGCGAGATGTGTGAGGGATTGGATGAAAGCTGCAAGATTCCGGCTTACGTTTGCGGTAGGTTAATGGCGGTGTACGAAAACCTGCAATGGACTGCGGATGATTCCGAGCAGAAAAAGCGCCGATCCAAAACAGAAGATGATGGTCCAAAGAAGGAAATCAATTCGACCATCACCGATCGCTATTTTGGATTGGCGTCAACTTTTCCGAAGGTGGCATTTCCGCGAATTATCAATCTTTCCAAAGCGCACAGTAAAAAGCTGAAGCGAGAATCCCCTGGAGCTTCAAACCGAATTGAAACTCTCCTTGAACATCTGTACTGCTATCTTGGGCCTTTTGAATCCGGCCCGTTCCCGGCACAACTCGGTCTCGAAGGGCAGGGCCTTTTTGTCCTCGGCTACTACCACCAGAAGGCAAATTTTCGTTCTCAAGTCGCTGCTTACATATTGGCCAAAAATGCAGCAGCGAACAATGCCAACCATGTCGCCAAAGAATCCCTTAACAAATCCACTGAAGAGGAGAGCAACCAATGAGCACGATTGAGAACCGCTACGATTTCGTCTATCTATTTGACTGCCAGGACGGCAACCCGAACGGGGACCCCGATTCCGACAACAGCCCGCGCTTTGACCCTGAGACGTTTCAGGGACTCGTCTCCGACGTTTGCCTGAAGCGCAAAATTCGGGATTATGTTGTGTCGGCCACAAATACCGGGGATCTCCTCAAAGAGGGAAACAGCATCTTTGTGCTCAGCGGCAACACGCTCGAAAGCAACCAGCGGCAGCCTTTCGAGAAATGGGAGGGCGAGGACAAGCCTGTAGCCGATGGCAAGAACACCACACCAACGGACATCGAGAAGGCCCGTCAGTGGATGTGCAAGAACTTCTTCGATGTGCGCACCTTTGGCGCAGTGATGAGTACGACCGAGTTCAACTGCGGACAGGTGCGCGGCCCGGTGCAGATCACCTTTGCGCGTTCGATCGACCGCATTCTCCCGACGGAACACACCATCACGCGGCAGGCATTTACCGGCAAAAATGACATCAAACCCGGCACCGGAACGATGGGCCGCAAGTACACCATCCCTTACGGTCTCTATCTCGCACACGGCTACATCAACCCGGTCTTTGCCACGAAGACCGGCTTCAGCGACGACGATCTCAAGCTTTTGTGGAAGGCGCTGGCTAACTTGTTTGAGCTGGACCGCTCCGCTGCGCGGGGCACGATGGCGGCTCGCGGCCTGTATATCTTCAAGCACGAAAGCAAGCTCGGCAATGCGCAGGCGCAACGGCTCTTTGAGTCGATCAAAGTCGAAAAGAAGCCGGACGTTGAAAGCCCGCGCGCCTTCACGGATTACATTGTCGTGCCTCCCGTTCCAGGCTCGCTGCCGGAAGGCATCACCCTCATCGACGGTCTTGCATAAGACACTCGCAGACAAGGTGGAACAATATGTACACAGAAGACGATCTCCTCCCGCTCTCCGGTCTCCAGCATCTCGCTTTCTGCGAGCGGCGTTGGGCGCTGGTTCATCTGGAGCAGCAGTGGGAGGAGAACCTCTTCACTGCCGAGGGCAAGCTGCTCCACGAAAAGGCGCACTCGGCTGAAATTGAATCCCGTCCCGAGGTCCTGGTCCGGCGAACTCTTCCGCTGCGCTCCTTTCGCCTAGGCATTTCAGGGCAAGCCGATATTGTCGAGTTTCTGCCCTGCGACGCCGCAGAGCCGGGCCTTGCCATGCCGCGCCGTAAAGGACTCTGGAAGCCATATCCAGTGGAGTACAAGCGGACCCGCGACCAGCATGGCAGCGTCGCCTATCGAATTCAACTTTGTGCTCAGGCGCTTTGCCTGGAAGAGATGCTGCACGTGCCCGTTCCCGAAGGCGCAGTCTTTGACGGCAAGGCAAAGCGCCGTGAAGCCGTGCTCTTCGACGAGCCGCTTCGCCAGCAGGTCGAGCGCCTGGCCGCCCGCATACACCAGATTCTTCAGTCTGGGAAAACGCCGCAGGCAGTCTATGCGAAGAAATGCGAAGGCTGCTCCATGAAACCTGTCTGCCTGCCCTCGGTCGTTGAATCCGCCAGCGCCTCCCGTTACCTGACCCGCGCCATTGACGCCAACCTCAGACAGTCTTCTTCCGGCCAGGCCGCTCAAGATGAGAACATCACGCCCCGCATGGGGCGCGTGGATTGATACCCGATGAGAAAGCTCCTCAATACGTTGTATATCACCATTCCCAATGCCTACCTCAGCAAGGATGGAGAAACCGTTCTCGTTCGCGTCGAGCATGAAACCCGGCTGCGGGTGCCGATTCACACGCTGGAGGGAATCGTCTGCGTCGGGCTGGTCTCCATGAGTCCTCCCCTGATGGGATTCTGCGCCGAGCACAACGTCGGCGTGAGTTTCCTCAGCGAACACGGCCGCTTTCTTGCTCGCATTCAGGGGCCAATCCACGGCAATGTTCTGTTGCGCCGAGAGCAATACCGCCGTGCTGACCTGGACACCGAGTCCGCTGCTATCGCCAGATCCGTTTTGCTGGCCAAGATTGCGAACTGCCGGACTTCGCTGTTGCGTGCCGGCCGTGAGCACCCTTCAGAGACGCTGGATCGCGCTTCTACCCAGCTTGGCCAATCGCTGCGCCTGCTTGCGTCTACAACCTCTCTCGATGGTTTACGTGGCGTCGAGGGAGATGCTGCGCAGGTGTATTTCAGCGTTTTTGACGAACTGATTTTGCAACAAAAGGAAGAGTTCTTCTTTCACGCGCGAAGCCGTCGCCCACCACTCGACAATGTCAACGCATTGCTCTCCTTTCTCTACGTTCTGTTGGCCAACGACATCGCCTCTGCGTTGGAAACGACCGGCCTGGACCCCGCCGTTGGCTTTCTGCACCGCGACCGTCCCGGCCGTGCCGGCCTTGCCTTGGACCTCATGGAGGAAATGCGCCCAGTGTTGGCCGACAGACTTGCGCTTACCCTCATCAACCGCCGTCAGGTCGCCGGGAACGGGTTCTCCCGTGCTGAATCCGGCGGTGTGACCATGAACGATGCCACACGCAAAGAGGTTCTGGTTGCATGGCAATTGCGCAAGCAGGAAGAAATCCTCCACCCCTTTCTGAACGAGCGCATCCCCTTTGGCCTGGTGCCCTACGCGCAGGCGCTCCTGCTGGCTCGCCACCTGCGCGGCGATCTTGATGCTTACCCTTCCTTCATCTGGAGATGACAGAGCATGATGGTGCTTGTGACGTATGACATGGGAACTCAGACCGACGCCGGAAAACGCCGCCTGCGCCAAATCGCCAAACTATGTCAGAATCATGGTCAACGGGTGCAGTTTTCGGTGTTTGAATGTCTTCTTGAACCTGCCCTGTGGGTCGAGTTCCGCGCCAAGCTCCTCGACCTGATCGACCCAGCCACGGACAGCCTTCGCTTCTACTTCCTGGGAACCAACTGGCAGAGGCGCGTGGAACACGCCGGCGCCAAGCCTGGCTACAACCCGGAAGGCCCCCTGATCCTATAGCGCGAACCTTAAGCACACAGCGTACGCCCGGTAGGTTCGCGCGCGTTTCATCTGCTTAATTCCACAGAGGTTGTACGCCGATGCTCGTTTTCTAGGCATTGTCTGCTCCGGCTTTTTACTGACTCCGCGCAATTCTAAGTCTGGAACGCAGAAATAAAAGCTGTTACAGTTAAGCCGTCGCGCCCCACACGGGGCGCGTGGATTGAAACCTCATCCGTTAGATCAAACCACTCACCATGCTTGCGTCGCGCCCCACACGGGGCGCGTGGATTGAAACCCATAGTACCGACGTGGGGTGAACGCTTCAGCAAGTCGCGCCCCACACGGGGCGCGTGGATTGAAACAGTACCAAGTAGAGAGGAAAGTATGGAAGCGGGGGTCGCGCCCCACACGGGGCGCGTGGATTGAAACCTCCATGCTGTCCGGGAGGTTGGCCCAGAAGCAGCCGTCGCGCCCCACACGGGGCGCGTGGATTGAAACAATATCAGAGCGATCACGAGCGCCTGGAGATTCTGTCGCGCCCCACACGGGGCGCGTGGATTGAAACCGACTTTGCAAGAGCTTTTTCGCCCCGCTGAACGTCGCGCCCCACACGGGGCGCGTGGATTGAAACCCCGTTTCGCGCTTAGGCTACACTGTGCCGCGCTGTCGCGCCCCACACGGGGCGCGTGGATTGAAACTTGTTTAAGGCTACAGACGTGAAGAAAACTCCTAGTCGCGCCCCACACGGGGCGCGTGGATTGAAACACGAATGGCATTAGGGTGCATGATGCATTATGCAGTCGCGCCCCACACGGGGCGCGTGGATTGAAACGTTGTTGGGTTTGCCGCATAGGCGGCACAGTCCGGTCGCGCCCCACACGGGGCGCGTGGATTGAAACATGTTCCGATATGGCTACGACGCGTGTGGCCTATAGTCGCGCCCCACACGGGGCGCGTGGATTGAAACTGGAAAACCTCCAGTGCAGTGCCCGTACTGCAAGAGTCGCGCCCCACACGGGGCGCGTGGATTGAAACAAATTCCTCGCGCATGTCGGTGATGCCTTCGGGCGTCGCGCCCCACACGGGGCGCGTGGATTGAAACCGGCGTACCGCTTGAGCAGTTGCCGCAGACACCAGTCGCGCCCCACACGGGGCGCGTGGATTGAAACGTTGTAGATCGCCAGCACAAGCGGCGTCGGCTGGGTCGCGCCCCACACGGGGCGCGTGGATTGAAACGACCCGTCACTGCTCTGTACTCGGACGGTGCCCATCTCACTGGCTTGCCTGGCGGAGCAAAGATCACAGTCAGCATCGGAATGGCGAAGTCGTTGGGATGAAACACCGGAAGAGCTTTTCCGCCGTTGCGACGAGGCCATGTATCCCCCCAAGGGGGAAGGACGGAACCTCGTCACCGTGAGCGAGTTCCTTCCCATTCAGACCGGTGTCGCCACGCAGGCAGTCTAGGTGTTTAGAGTCGCCTATCGGGGATCGGTAAACCCCACGCCTTCAGGCGGCGATAGCACTCGTTCTTGCTTTTTATCCGTCTTCAGGCCACGAGGGAGGGAGTGAGGACAAAGGCGTTTAGGGTAACGAAGCTGAAGCAGCAATATCGGCCGCATGGCCGATCAATCCGGCTTTACAGGCTGCGGAAAAACTCCGAATGTATAGCGAAAGGGCAAAAATTGGGGGATACAAAACCATCAACCAACCCTCGCGAATCGTTCCTAGGGCATCCTAGCGCAATCCATTTTTCGCTCGTTTTGAGAAATTGAGTTTTTCCGCAACCTGTTTAAGCCGTAACCTGAAGCCACCGGCTGTTAGCCGGTGGAGCATTCACAATGTGTTGCAATTGCCGCTGGAAAAGCGGCTGGTTTTCGCAATGAAGCCCCACCTTCTCAGGAGCCATTCCTATCAAAAGCCATTGCGCCCAAAATGGGCGCATGATAATCTAATACTATGCGCGTAATTTCCCGGAGGACACTGCGGGAGTACATCGACTCGAAGGCAGGTCACCGGAGCCAGAAATCCCTGAAGAACGCTCTCGATGCGTGGTTCGCTGAAGTCCAGAAAGCAAAGTGGAAGAATACAGACGACATCAGGCGGAACTACACATGGGCCAGCATCATCTCTGCGGACCGGGTCGTTTTCGATATTCTGACCAACCGCTATCGGCTGGTGGCGGCGGTGGACTTCGAAAAGGACATCGTCTGGATCAAGTGGATCGGGACGCACAAGGAATACGACAAGATTGACGTGAAGAAGGTGGAATATGCCAGACCTTAAGCCCATTCGCACTGAAGAGGATTACGATGTAGCGCTGTCCGAAGTTGAGCGCCTGTGGGGCGCGAAGCTGGGAACGCCAGAAGGAGACCGGCTCGATGTCCTGGCTACACTGATCGATTCCTATGAACAGGCCCAGTACCCGATGGACTCACCAGACCCAATCGAAGCCATCAAGTTCAGAATGAGCCAGCAGAAGCTGACGCGCAAACAACTGGAGCCGATGATCGGGACGAGAACGCGGGTTGCCGAAGTCCTGAACCGCCGGCGTAGCTTGTCCATCAGCATGATTCGGCGTTTGCATTCGACGCTCGGTATCTCCGCCGAAGTGCTCATTCGACCATCCCGCATGGCGACGGCCAGGAGACGCCAGATAGCCCGCTAGAGCCTCTTCTTCGCTCCCGAGAGTCGGCCAACAACTCTCGGCATGGCATTCGGCCTGTGATCTCAATAAATGCCAAAATTGGCCTTACCGATTGTCCAAACGGAAGTTTCGTTCCGTAGCATAGTCGTATATAAAACTCTTCCTCGAATCCAACAAAAAAGGATCGGCGTAACACTTCTAACTGCCTTTCCGCAAACACCGGTGAACCCGCAACATGACGCTTTCCGGTATTCGTAGAGTTTTATAGCCGCGCGTAAACCGCCTCTCCGGCAGTCCCCACTCGACCACTCCTGGTTCCTTCTCGAAAATCCTGCGAATCGTATTCCCGCTGAGGCCCCAAAACTCAGCAACTTCCCTGACCGAGTAGTGCTTTTCGAGCGCGGGATCGCCAGGAGTGGATTCCGGCTCCATCCACTGCCTTCCGTTCCACCGTCCCGCCGATGCTTTGTAGGAAGAATCGCGCATATGGGCATTCTCGGAAAGACTTCGTCCGGAGTCCAATCATCATTTCGCTCAGATGTATCAGGTTTCTTTATACCTTTTGGCGGGGAGAACAAAACAGAAGCGCGGAGGCGCAAAGAACGCGCGATCTGGCCCCACTTCGCGGCGCTCCGGTGGACGGCCCAAAGAACGGGCCTTTTCCGGCCGTTCGGACGAGCGCCGACTGTGCGCCAAACGATCATGCGTGTTTGGCACTTGCCGCGCCTGCCTCTCCGGCCTCCCACCATCGCTCTGCTCGTTCTGCTCTGTCTGCCTGTGGGTACGATTTTTCCTTCGCTTCGCTCCGGGGTGAAAGAAAAAATCGCCCCCCAGGGCAGAACAGAGGCAAAAACAATGGAATATCAGAACAACAACAGCAGCAACGGCGCAGCCTTCACCGCCAGCAATGGCCTAACCAGCAGCATTGCCACTGACACGACTTCCGACAGTAAAAATCGGAAGCCTGCAACCGCACAGCAGATTGTGCGCGAAAATGTGCAGTATCTCATCGAGCAGTTAGAAGCCGGACACAGCGAAACACTGACTGCGTTTCTCAACGCAATGGCGCATTTCAAAAATTATTCCTTTGGTAATGTTATGAGCATAGCGAAGCAAAAGCCCGACGCTCGTAATGTGGCCGGAATGTGGACGTGGAACCAGCTTGGACGCAGGGTGAAGCGAGGCGAGAAAGGCATTGCCATTCTTGCGCCGATGGTAGGCAAGCCGCGCGAAGCAAAAGAGCGCAACAACGAAACAGCCAGCAGCGACAAACCCGTACTGCTTGGTTTCAGAAAAGTTTACGTGTGGGAGCAAACAGAAGGCGCGCCTTTGCCGGAGCTTGAAGCGATCACGGGCGAAGCAGGTGTGTATCTGGACCGCTTGCGCGAGTATGTCAACGTGCAGGGCATCACGCTTGAATACACCGAGAGCATTGCACCCGCTCTGGGCGCGGCTTTCGGCAACAGCATTCGCATTCTGCCGGGACAGAGCGAGGCGGAAGAACTTACGACCTTGATTCACGAGACGGCGCACCTTGCTCTCAAGCACACGGAGCGCCGCACCGAAACCACAAAGACCGTGCGAGAGACAGAAGCCGAGGCCGTGGCATTCGTAGTGGCTCAGGGCATCGGAATCAATGCGGCTCAGAGCGCAAGTTACATTCAGCTTTATCACGGCAACGCGGCTTTGCTGATGGAAAGCCTTGAAGCCGTGCAGCAGACCTCAGCCGTCATCCTTGCCGCAATCACGGTAGAGGAATCCGTTTCGCAGGAAACGCCAGAGTTTTCTCCGGGAGCAGCGGAGCCAGCGCCCGAACACAAACGGGCGCGGCGCTCCCGCACTCAGACAGTCACCACGGAAGCGGCCTAACCGCCGCTTCCATCACCACCGCACGCAAGCGCGGACAGGTGAGGTGTGTCTCCACCCCAGCACGCCAAAAACAGCGTGCCGTGGACCCCGTGCCTGTCCGCATGACCTCTACGCATCAACAATCAAAATGGAGAAAAGTCATGTCGAAAACCGTTGCAGTTACCAGCGAATACCGCAACCTGCCCCTTGCGCAGTTACAGGAATCCCCCACCAACCCGCGCCGCCGTTTTGACGAACGCGGCCTGAATGAACTTGCGGCCAGCTTCAAGAGCCAGGGCGTTTTGCAACCCTTGCTTGTTCGCGCCGTAGGCGAGGAGCAATACGAAGTCGTAGCCGGAGCGCGTAGGCTCCGCGCCGCTAAACTAGCCGAACTGAGCGAGGTTCCCACGCGCGTGGTCGAACTCTCGGATGCAGCCGTGCGCGAAAGTCAGTTGACGGAGAATTTGCTCAGAGAAGATGTGCATCCCTACGAGGAGGCAATCGCCCTTAAAGGCATCTTGCAGCTTGAGGGCGCACAGTATGACATTGCCAGTTTGTCCGCCCGTCTTGGCAAATCTAAGTCCTATCTCACGCAGCGGATGCGCTTGACTGAGCTTCACCCGTCCATTGCCGAGGCGTTTCTTACCGACCGTATCGGCGTTGGCCATGCTCTCGAAATCGCCAAGCTGCCGCAGGACCAGCAGGAGAAAGCCTTCGATGCCTCGTTCCGCACGGTATGGAACAGCGGTAAAGAGAGCCGGATACTGCTCCCGGTGCGGGAACTGGCGGCGTGGATCGAACAGAACATCTTGCTCTCGCTCGATCATGTGCCGTTCGATAAGAACGATGCAACGCTTGTGCCCGAGGCGGGAAGTTGCGCCGAGTGCCCCAAGCGGACCGGATTCAATACGCTTTTGTTCGGTACGGCAGTCCATGACGCTTGCACGGATGGAGTTTGCTACAACAACAAACTCGCAAAGTATGTGGAGCAGCAGATTGCCGAGAAGCCCAAACTGGTACAGATTACCACGGAATACGGAACGCGCGGCGGGGACAGCCAGGTGTTGAGCCGCAATCGTTACGTCGCCCTCAATCTTGCCAAGCCCGCCAAGGCGAAGCAACCGCTTTCCACAAATCAAAAGCCGTGCAAGTCGATGGCCGAGGCGATTGTCGTAGACGGCGCAGAGAAGGGCCACACTGTCAAAGTTTGCTCGGATACCAACTGCCCGGTTCACTTTGCCGACCGCGCCAACAAGACGCCCGACCCGGCACAAGTGGTGCGGGAACGGGAGCAGCGCCGCAGGGAGCTTGAAAAGCGGAAACTCGAAATCACCGTGCGGCACCGCACCTTGGCCGAAGTGCTCAAGAAGGTTGGTTCGCCGCTGGACCGCGCCGACCTTGTATTCATTACCGAAACCATGCTCGAAAAGACGGAGCCGTTGCGCCGCGAAGCACTGGCGAGGCGTCATAAGATGGTGGACGGCACAGTCACCGAAGTTACTTTCCCGCAGGTGCAAAAGGGATTGCAACGCCTCTTGCGCCAACTGGACGAAAGCGGATTGTCCAAGCTGATTGTCGAGATTGTATTGCTCGGCAGCGTGGAGGCAACCCCGCAAGGAGATGCCGATATGCTCATCGCGGCAGCCAAGCGGCATCGGGTGGATGTGGCGAAGGTCCGCCAGACCGTCACAGCCGAGTTTGCCGCTAAACAAGCGAAGACCGCAGCGAAGCAGAAACAGGCTGTCAAAAAAGCCACTGCGAAGGCAAGCAAGGCAGCGTAAGAACACTCCCATTTCATTCGGGCGTCCGGCATTGGCTGGACGCCTTTTTCTTGCTGCCCAATACTCTCTAATACGCCCGTCTTCCCGCCCTTTTATGGCGCTCCCGCCATGCGGGAGGTCTTCTCTGGCCCACCCCGACGGGCTGAGTCCTTGCCGTGCAAGGACCGGGGATTCAGCACCCGCCGCCCTCCTGCTGCGATTTCCACACCTATAAGAATTCCTGATACATCCGGGCAAAATAATGATTTCTCATTTTGCCGTTTTGCCCCTATTCTCCGAAACAGTTCAGCAATCGATCCGTTGAAACGGTTCGAGATTTTGAACTGGAAAGAGAGGGATATGAATTTGAAGTTGTCTCTTCCATCGATGAGGCAAGCGTTTCGGTGCTTGTCTCGCCCACGTATCCTCACGAGTCTGCTGGTGCTCGGAACTGCTCTGCCCGTGTACGCGCAATCGGGTACCAGCGATCCGTGGGACAACGCGGTCACGGTTCTCAAGACCGCGTTCACCGGCACGATTGCAACCGGACTCAGCCTGGTCGCCATTGTGGTCGGTGGGCTCATGTTCGCCTATGGCGAAGGCCAATCGAAAAAGACCCTCGCCGGAATCGTCTTCGGCGTCGGCATGGCGATTGGCGCTGTCAACTTCATGGCCTGGCTTTTCCCGTCGTAGTTCTCTGACGGCAGGACTCAACCACAACAAGCACGCTTGATAGGCAGTGAGGAGATGACATGGCAGAGGGCGGCTCACGGCAGAACAAAGTTTACAAAGCGATGAACCGCCCGCTGACCATTCTGGGCGCGGAGCGAAGGTTGTTCTTTGTTGCGCTGATCACGGGCGGTGCAATCTTCTCGTTGATGCACTCGCTGCTGGGCGGAATCGGATTCTTCATCGTGGGCGTCATTGTCGCCCGTATCGCCACCAAGCATGACGTGGAGATTCTGCGCGTGCTTATGAACTCCACCAAATTTAGACGACGTTACGACCCGATGAAGTGGGAACCAACAGAAATCAATGTCAGGAGCCGCAGTGTTCAAAGTTGACCAAATTACGAAGGACTGGAAGGAAGCAGGATCATTTCCCGCACAGATCAATCTGTACGGCTTCTGGGACGAGCACTGCTTCTTAACGAAATCAGGCGATCTCGGCAGCGTCCTCAAAATTGGTGGGGTCGATTACGAGAGTCTCGACCATGCCGGACGCGATTATGCGGTAAAGCGGCTCGAAGCCGCTTTCCGCAGCCTCGACGAAAACACGCGGCTCTATCAGATTCTTTTCAAACGCAACCGGCCCACAATTCCGCACACGGAGTATGACAACCCGCTGGTGCGGGCTTCCGTGGAACAGCGCGCGGCGTTCCTTGAATCGAAGTCCGACCGCCTCTATTCCATCGAGATTTATTGGGTGGTCATGGTGGACGGCAGCTATGCCAAGACTGGCTTGCTGCACGCCCTTGCCCAGCTTCCGAAACATCCGCGCTCGTCGCTGCGCGACTTGCACACGCTGTTGGTCGATGACTCGAAGGCTGCCGCCGTTGCGGAACTTGGCAGCGCCTTGACAGCACTTGGCATGGAAGGTAAGAACTTCGGCGAGTTCACTCTGTCTGTAGTGATTTACGACGAGGACCGCGTGAAAGTGGAACATGCCGTCGCTGAGTTCCAGAAACTCTTCACACAGCATGACGGCCTGCTCTATGAGGAACGCTACAACCTGCTGAATGCATTCTTTGCTACGGTGCCAGGCAACAAACAATTCAATCTCCGCAAACAGTGGGCGTTGAATTCCAATTACGCCGACCTGTCGTTTCTGTTCACGGTTGATGCGGGTTCCCAGTGGAACCCGCATCTGGAGCGGGAATACGTCGCCGTCCTCGAATCGACGCACGGTACTCCTTATTACTTCAATCTTCACGCGGGCGACGTGGGCCATGCGGTGATGCTCGGAGCAACTGGCAGTGGAAAATCGTTCAGCATGTCGTTCACCATCCAGTCCGTCCAGAAATACGATCCACTGACCTTCATTTTCGATCTGGGCGGCAGTTACGAATCACTGACGCGCGTCTTTGGCGGAACCTATCTCAATGTCGGTCTCAAGAGTCCCGGCTTCACGATCAATCCATTCTCCCTGGAGCCTACGCCCGAGAACATGAACTTTCTGTATCTGTTCATGCGCGTCCTTATTGAGGCCGGTGGCCGCTATGAGTTGACGCCCGATGACGAGAAGGCATTGTTCGCCGCCATCGAGCGGGCTTACAAGCTGCCCGCCGAAATACGGACGCTCACCAACTTCGCATCCATCCTCGGGCCTCTGGGAGAGCGGTTGCACCGCTGGACCCAGGCCGGGCAGTTCGGCCATCTCTTCGACAACGCGGAGGACACACTCACCTTCTCGCGTTTCCAGACATTCAACTTTGACGGCTGGTCGGATTACCCGGACATATTGGAGCCGCTGCTTTTCTACGTGTTGCAGCGTGCATCTTCGGAGATCGAAAAACCCGCGAATACAGCCACGTTCAAGGTGTTCGTCATCGACGAAGCGTGGATCTTTCTCAAAAACAAAACCATCCGCGATTGGATCATTCGGGCAGAGAAAACCTGGCGTAAGAAAAACGCTGCGATGATTCTTGCCACACAGTCAGTGGTCGAACTGGCAGCTTCCGATATGTTGCATATCGTCAATGAATCGTGTCCCACAAAAATCTTTCTCGCCAACCCCAATATCGACCGCAAGCTCTACGCCGAAATCTTCCAGTTGAACGATACCCAGCTTGAATTGCTGGAGTCCCTTGTTCCCAAACGCGAGCTGCTGCTGATGCAGCCGCGCGTGACCAAGAAACTTGTACTCGAAGTCGATGCCCTCACCTACTGGATTGCCACCAACAATGCCCGCGACAACCTGCGCAAACAGGATTACTTTGCCCGCTTCGGGCCGGAGCAGGGTTTGATCCGGCTCGCCCACGATTACCCCAACCCACTCAACAACACGAGGTGAACCAATGAACCGCTCTCCCATCCTCCCGCTGGTGCTGGGCTTGGTTGCGACCGTTGCCCACGGTCAGCAACAGGCCCGCATCGTTCACTACCACGCCAACGACATCGTGAGTGTGCGCGCCAAGATGCGCTACACCACGCTGATTCAATTGCCGGCCACGGAGAAAATTCTGGAGGTCGCTACCGGCGATAAGGATTTCTGGATTATCGACGCCATAGGCAACTACTGCTTTCTGCATCCGGCCAAGGAAGGCATCCACTCCAATCTCAACCTCATCACCGACAAGGGCAGCGTCTACACGTTCACGCTGGACGATGTTGAATCCGCCGATCCCGACCTGAAGGTCGTCATCGAACCGTCCGATCCGTCCGCGCTCGCCGCCGCCAACGGTGTCACCAAACTCGTGTCCGCCGGCGAAGTCGATGCGGCGCGCGCCCAGGCACAGCTTGCACAGCAGCACGCTGTCGCTGCCGTGGAAGAATTCCGCGCCGACTATCCCACGCAAGCGTTGAAGTTCGATTACAGCTATCGCAGCGAATCGCCCTTCGATCTCTCCGCGATCTATCACGATGACCGCTTCACTTACATCAAGTCGTCGGCAACGGAAAAGTTCGCCGTCTACGAGGTGAAGGACGGCAAGCCCGATCTTGTCACTTTCCAGTTGAAGGATGGCACGTACATCCTGCCAAAGATTGTGGACAAGGGGTATCTCGAAATTGGCAAGCACCGGCTGGAGTTCCAGCGGAAAGGACAGTAGCCGATGCGAGAAGAAAACCTGGCACCTGAATCTCAAACTTCTACAGATCCGCCGAAGGCGAACTCGCCGACCGCGCAGGTCCCCAACGCGCAGCTCCGCGACAAGCGCGTACTGCCGGAAGGCGTCGTGCCCAAACAGGCGCAGGCATATGTTGTCGCAGGACTCGCCGTGCTCATCCTGCTCGCGGTGATGTTCTCGAAAAATCACGCCAAGCCGGTTCCGAAAGAAACGGCTTCGTCGCCAGTGGCTGTGTCCACGGACGCCAACCAGCGGAAGATTCAGGAGTTGGAGCAGGACTTGAGCGCCGATCAGCGCCAGAGCCAACAGCAGACGCAAAAAGCGGGAACAGGCACTCTCCCTGCGACAGCCGCCAACGGAACAGGTCCTGTTCAGACGGCAGGTACAGTTCCAGTCACACAATCGACGGTTACACCAACGGAGAAGCCGCGTGATCCCGTGGTTGACGCGGAAAAGGCATTGGTGTTCAAAGCGCGCTTCGCCTCCAACCTCGTCTCCGCCGAGGACGGCGCTTCGAGTTTATCGGCATCGCAAACCGATTCGGTGAATGCGACTGCCGGTTCACCTGTTGTTCGTACAACAGAGGCAACTCAACAGGTGGCAGCTTCACAAACTACAACCACGGGCAGTAAACGCGCGCCGGAGGTCAACGTGAACTCCGCGCACGGCCAGCCCTTTGTGCTGTTCGAGGGAACCACCATCGACACGGCGTTGGTGAATCGCCTCGACGGTGAATTCGCTGGACCAGTGAAAGTCATGGTGACCAATCCCGTTTACAGCCAGGATCGCCAGCATGTCCTGATACCGGAAGGCACCTTCATTCTGGGCGATGCGCAGAAGGTCTCCGGTTTCGGCCAGAAGCGTCTCGCTGTTGCCTTCCATCGCCTGCTCACGCCCGATGGATATTCCGTCGATCTCGACCAGTTTCACGGTCTCGATCAGGTCGGTGAAACCGGCTTGAAAGATAAGGTCAACAACCATTACGTACAAATCTTCGGCGCGTCGATTGCGCTCGGCATCATCTCCGGCGCGGCTGAAGCCTCAACCAACAGCGGCTATTCCCAAAGCGGCTCCGATATGTATCGGCAGGGATTGGCCTCCAGCCTTGCCTCGACCGGTACGAACGTGCTCGACAAGTTCATCAACATCCAGCCGACGATCACCATCCGCGAAGGCCACCGCATCAAGGTCTACATCACCCAGGACATGCTGCTCCCGGCATACGAAAACCACGATATGCCGGTGGTGATGTGATGCGTGTTTGTTTCCTTGCTCTATTCGGCTTCGCTCTCGTGGTTGGCTGCGCCGCCCCCTCGCACCCACCGAAGAAGCCGTCACCCTGCCACTACCCACAAACTGCGCTGGTGCAAACCCAGCGCCCTTGAAAAGGAGCTTCCATGAGATCAGGTAAATTGTTTGTTTCAGTTCTCGCTATCGTCGTCATGCTCGGCGCACAAGCCGCGCACGCGCAGTTCGGTTCGGGCATTGTCTACGATCCCACCCAGAGCGCCCATGCCATTCAGCAACTCAGCCAGGGCGAGCAAGAACTCCAGAAGTGGGCGCAGGAACTTCAGAAGTGGGAACAGCACCTGCAAAAAGAGGAGCAGATTTATACGACCGCGTATCAGACCATGAACCAAGTCATCGCGGCGTACAACCTTGCCTATCAAATGTCGCGGATGCCGCAGAACCTTGCTGCGCGTTACAAATCCGATTTCTCGCAGTGGACCCGTCTCTCGAATTCAAGCCTCGCCGGGTCGAATACATCTGGCATCACTTCGGCGTGGCTCAATGCGCTCGACCTCGGCAATCCCACGCGCGCAGCTTCGGCCTACAGTGGCGCAGTCATTCAGGTGCAGAGTTACCCATCGAGCCGCATGTCTTCCCTCGACTCGACAACCCAGGCTGTGGTCCAGAACCAGTACACATCTTCGGAGATCGGCCAGGCCAACGTGACGAACTTGCTCTCTACGCTTGGCACCATCCGTTCCGATTCGCAGACCTTTCAGCAGAAACTCGCCAATCTCGAATCGGATACCTATTCGACTGATCCCAGCCTGCAAACCGAAGTCGGCGTGCTGGCGAAGATTAACGCGGCTACCATGCTTCAAATCCACTCGCAGCAGGACACCAACCAGATCCTCGCCGCCGCTGCCGCCCAGCAGGCACTCGACGCGAAGGAAAAGCTCGACGAGCGCAACCGGCTCATCAACCAGGCCATTTACTTCCAGCAGAACTTTCCCACCACGATGCAAAACGTCACTGGTGGCGTGAGCAATTCCATTCGCGCCATTTCGCTCAGCCCAACTGGAAAGTAGTGGGAGGCATACATGCAGGAGAATCCATTCACCTTTCTTGGGGCCGCCATCAGCCAATTGCTTTCGTCCAAGAGTGCTGCACTCCAGGCCACGGGACTCGACATCTTCCGTGGCCTGGCGGTGATCCTGATTGTCTGGTTCGGTGTCAAATCCGCCCTCTCCGCCGCACAGGGACAAGGCGGCGGATTTCACTTCGCCAAATTTGCCGACCTGATTCTGATGATTTCCTTCGGGTTGGGAATGCTGACGTATTACTCGACGCCGATTCCCGGCGTCGGGTACAGCTTCAGCGACCTCATCACTCAGGAGGCGCTGAATCTATCCGGCCAGATTGAATCCGATCAGACGCAGCAGATCGCCACCACCGTCGTCAATGCGGAACAGCAACTTGGCACGCCTCCGGGAAGTTTCAACATTCTGGAGGACCTGACCTTCTTGTTGATTGCTCTGCTACTGGCTGCGATGCAAGCCGTCTCCTTTGCGGTAATCGCTTACGGTTATGTCGCCTCCGCCGTGTGTGTGCTCATTGGCCCGATCTTCATTCCGTGGTTCATCGTGCCCAAGATGGACTGGCTTTTCTGGGGATGGTTCAAGGCTTTCATCGGCTTCAGCTTCTACCAGGTGATTGCCTCGGCCTTCATCTTTGTCTTTGGCAAGGTGCTCACGTCGATGTTCCAGGTCATCGGCAACATCAGCATCTCGAACGCTCTTACCATCCTGCCCGCGCTGCTGATTACGCTGTTTGTCTGCATCTACGGACTGGTCAAGATACCGGAGCTGACAGGCGCAATCCTCAGTGGACGCGCCGGAACCTGGGTCAACCCGATGGGGAGGTAGTCATGAGTCAAAAGGAATTTCCGATCACTGACGCCGGGCACAAGTTCCTGGAATTGTATGCGGAGCCTGTCGTCACCAACACCTATTTGAAGGTCGCCATTTTTGTGCTCTCCGTCGTCGCGCTTGCGTTGCTTGCGCTCCTCTATCGGGCACAGACCGCGGCCTTGCGGCTGACGCCGCTCGTCATTTCAATCACCGATGCCGGGCGCGGCCAGGTGATGAACTATGCCGACTTCTCGAAAGTGCCCGTAGAGCGCGTCGGCAAATACTATCTCGCCCGCTGGACGGAACTCTACTACGGGCGCAACCATGCCACTCTCCATCGGGACTTTTCCGAGTCCCTGAACTTTTTCTCGAACGAGATGCAGTCGGCCACACTGGCGCAGGTGAACAAGGCCAAAACGCTCGACACCTTCCTGCTCGATCCGAGCGCGCCGAACGTGGACATCGAGATCAAAGCCGTGGTGCTCGAAGACACGCGCCAGGCTCCGTACCGCGCCCATGTGGAGTTTGAAAAAGTCTTCCGTTCGCAGGGCGACCAGCAGGAACAGTGCCGCGAGCGTTGGACTGCCAATGTGGTCTACGGCTTCCGCGACGAAGTTCCCAACGAAATGCTGCTCACCAACCCGCTTGGTCTCGTCATCAGCTACGTCCACGAAGACCAGGCCTTCGGGAGCTGACTGCCATGCTTGCCAACGCCGTTTTCGTCGCCACGCTGATCTTTCTTGCGCTCGGCTTTGGATTGATGCACGAACTGCATTTCCTCACTCCCTGGCACAGCCTCATCCTGCATAGCTACCTCCAGGGCATCGCGCTTTACTGCGCTCTGCTCTTTGCCAACCTTCTCGGCCTCACCATCTGGATCGAGCGCAAGTTCTTCCTGCGCGACACCGGACGCAAGCTCAAACACCTTGACCAGGAGATACACAGTGGACACTCAGAACTCTCAGAAGAAATCACGTCCCTTTTCAAAGAGGAATAGGAATACAGCAGTCTCCAACGAACCGGCGTCAGCCGAATCTGGAGGCGAGTCGTTCGATGATCCGTATGCGGAGCGCACGCCGGATCTGGTGGCCCGCGTTCGTGCTGCCAGGGAGGCCGCGCAGCGCGAGATGGAATCCTTCGGTGATGTTTCGGAATACGACATCACCATCATTCAAGGGCTGAAGAAGGACGCGGAAGATGAACCGCCAGCCGGGACACAGGCCGGTTTTGCTTTTCCGTTGGCTCCTGCGGAAACAGATGGAGATGAGTCATGAGACATGATTTCACACCCGATATTCCCAGGGAAGTTGCCCGTCCAGTAACGCCGCTGCCTCCGCCAGAGCCGGAGCCAGGCCCGGTAGCCTCCCGAATCGATCGGCTTGACTCCATAGCCGAAGATCGCCGCCCTCCCAGGATTCCGCAGCCGGAACGAACCGTAGACCCGGAAGTCCGGCGTGAGCGCGATGTGGAAGTGAACCGCGGCGGGGATCGCCATGACCGCCGGGATCGGCGCGACAACCATGTCGCGGTGACCATTGATGTGCGCCTCCGCCCGGAAGAACGTCAGTTGATGACCGATGTGGCGCGCTTCCGCGTCATCGCGGCGCGCGACCTGGAGCGCCATATCTACAACGGCAATGCGGGCGCTCTCGATAGGGACCTGCATTATCTCGAATCGAAGGGGCTGCTTACCAAGGATACGGTGAATGTGCGCCGCGACAATGCTCGCGATTACTTCAAAGACGGCATGGTGCGTGTCCGGCGGATCGAAGTCGTCACACTGACCGAGCGCGGCCGCAAGCTGATTGCGCGCGTTAGCGATCTGGAACCCGGCCAGAAGACTTATGCCCACCTGGTGAAACCCCGCGAGGTGGAGCACGATACACAGATTTACGGGGCCTATCGCAAAGAGGCGGCCCGTATCGAGCGCGAAGGTGGAAAGCCCACCCGCGTCGAACTCGACTTCGAGTTGAAGTCGAAGGTGCAGAGCGCCATGTATGCCGAGCACAAGGCGCAGCCGGACCGCGACATGGATGAAATCAGGCGGCAGGTGGCCGAACAACATCGATTACCGATGGTGGACGGGCACATGGAGATTCCCGACGCGCGAGTTCACTACGAAATGCCCCAGGGCGGAGGAGCCGCGTTTTCCGACATCGAGGTTGTGACAGCGGCCTATCGGCCCGGTCATCTCCGGGGCAAGTCGCAGGCGGGATTTCGCATGTATGTCTCGGGACGGGACGCGGGAAAACTCGGGGCCCTGATCGAAAACGAACATCACCTGCTGGACAACATTCTTGACTTATGAGCACAGACTACATCCCGGCAATCGAACGGCAGGGCTACACCCTGCGCGAGGCTTCGTTTCTCTATCTCGTCGCCGCGCATTCCGGCTACTTCATGCGGCGGCACTTTGCCCGCCTTCTGGACCGCGTGGATGGGGCCATGTGTACCCACTTTCTGACGAAGGCCGGCAATCTCGGTCATGTGCGCCGCCTGGCCTTCAGCCAGAATCGCCATGTCTATCACTTGCAGTCGAAGACCATTTACCGGCTCTGCGGAGCCGAGAATTCACAGAACCGGCGCATGAAGGGCGAAACGGGAATTAAGCACCGCCTCATGGTCTTGGATTACGTGCTCGATGATCTGCGCCAGCAATTCCTCGTGACGGTGGAAAAGAAGGTAGAGTTTTTCACCCGCGATCTTGGCATCCCGATGGATGTGCTTCCCTGCCTCCCCTTTGGAGAAGACGACACAAGCAGCCGGTTGTTTATCGATCAGGCTCCAATTTCGATACGGCAACATGGAACACATCGTTGGCTGGTGCGGTTTGCCTTTGTGGATGAAGGGGCAAAGACGATCAAGCCTTTCCGCCGGTTCCTCTCTGAGTATGAGGCGTTGTTGCGGAAGTTGCCTGCTTTTGAAGTGGTCTACACCGCCGATACCGATGTGAACTTTCCAGCCGCCACCGAGGAATTTCTGCGCAGGTTTCCGCCAGCCGGTGCGTCGCCCCTGTTCCCACGTGGAGTAGAACACTTTCTGGGTTTTGCCAGGGCGCGCCTGCACTGGGAGCGGAGCGGTGGGCGAGTCGAATTGACCGAGCTTGCCACGCTTCAGGATGGCCAGAAGATTTACCGGACTGCGGGCCATGAGTCCCTGTATGCGCGGCTCGTGAATGGAGCGGTGACGGAACAGGAACTCCGCAGAGATTCCCGGGCCACGCAGGAATTTCGGTTTGAGACGTACCTGCTTGAAGAGAGCTATCCGTTTCAAACACCACGGTATCGGGGAAGGCATTAACCCGGCAGCCCGCTAAACACGGCGCTATTGACATCACTATGGAAGTTGAGGTAACGCGCATGAAATCAACAAATACGAAGCGGATAGGGGTCAATAAGTGGGGTAGTACGTGGGCGGGAGCGACCCGCCTTGCCAGGCTGCCGCGCCGGCTTCCGCCGCGCTGGTCGCTCCCGCCCACGTACTACCAAAAACCAAAACGAGGTACCGGAGTTGGACCAATGCAGGTACCAGGCTCAGGCCAAAGCCGGTACCTGATCCGCACCAGACTTCAACAAAGTGAGTACCGGGATAGGACCTGAGCTGGACCAAACCAAGTACCAACCCAGGCCGCCATTGCGGCGGAAAGGAACTGCCCATGAGCAAACTGAAGATCGAACACGGAGCGAGCAAGGTCAATCTTGTCCTGCTCAAAACCAACATCGAGGATGGCATCTCGCAGGACATCGACCTGATGGCCACATGGTCGGACAACGAACGGAGGTACATCGTCAACGAGTTGCTGCGCTTTGCGCTGACTCAGAACGAGGACTTTATGAGGTACAAGGCTGAGCTAACGAGCTCTTCACGGCCCACCAGCGGCACAAAATCAACATCCTCTCCGGCCAGATCGGCGTCCGGGACATCCCCGAAATCCGATCCGTCACCAGTGGCCCAGGCATAAAAAAGGAGTCCAAAGTATGCGCCTTGCTTCGCATCTTCAAAACCTGTCGCGTCCACTGATCGAGTACCGGCTGCTGCTCTCGCTCGGACTGAGCGCGGCCTGCGGCATTGTCCTTCAAAGTCTCTATCCGGCCCATGAAGCAGACCCGTTGTTGCGCCTTGTGGCATTGGAGCGGCCTGCGATCTTCAATGGGCTGGTATGGAGCTATAACCTGTTTCTGTACAGTACGCCGTTCCTGGTCTTCTCCATCCTGTTCTCGCTGGCGTATGTTCACTTCTACGCGCCGAAGCTGAACGAGGTCTCGGGACCGTTGCCGCCGTATCCAGATCCGTTGCTGCGTGACGAACTGGAACTGATCGTCGGCGAGTTGCACCACCAGTTGAAACCGAAACCATCACAGGCTCCGCGCTGGTTGTCGATACCGGAGCGCGGGCTCTATACAGGCATCTGCATAGTTGGAGCAATCGGCTCGGGTAAAACCAAGGCCGCAATCCTTCCGGCCATGCGCCAGCTCTTTGCGTATCGCGCACACGACCCGGAGCGTAGGTTGTCCGGCGTGGTGTTGGAGGTGAAGGGCGATCTTTGCCGTCAGGTGAGGAGCATATTGAAGGGCTGCGGAAGGGAACAGGATTACATCGATGTCTCGCTCGACGGAAACATCCGTTACAACCCGCTTAACAACGATTCGGACGCATATGCACAGGCGTTCAATATCGCCTCCGTTATCGTCGCCATCTGGGGCAAGGGCAAGGAGCCGTTCTGGGAACAGTCCTATACCGACCTCGTCCGGTACGTCATCATGCTCCATCGCATCCGCGACGGGTACGTCACCCTGCTCGACATCTTCCGTACCGTCATCAGTTCCGGGACCTTGGAACGGATGCTAATCGAGACTGGACGCCGCTACACTGTGGTCTCGTTTGTCGGAGTGGGGAAGCGTGACTATCGGAGATACGAATCGCTGCTGGCCCCATTCGGTTTCTCATGGAGCGAAAAACTGGGTCGGTACATCGCTCGCCGGACCGAGGAACTGGAAACCGCGCTGGTTCAGCAGACCGGCATCGCTGCTCACCTTTATAGTCGCAAACAGGGCGATCCCGAGATACGTGGCAGTTGGGAGAGCGTTCACTACTGGTACTGGGAACATTGGAAGTTCTTTCGCTCCGAGACCAAGACCTCGATTGTCCAGGGAATTGCGGTCTTCCTCTCGCTGTTCGAGACCGATGCTAAGGTTCGTAGAGTCTTTTGTCCGCCGAAGGATCTGTATGAGGGGAAACCATCGCCAGCGGACCCACATGCCACGGTACTGCCACCGTTCGACGAACTGATCGAATCGGGCAGAGTTGTGGGCCTCAACTTCCCAACCGCGTTGAACCCTGCGCTGGCCAAGATCATCGGCACCATGATGAAGGTCGATTACCAGCGGGCCGTGCTGTTACGCATCCCACGAATGGAGGATGAACCAGGGCAGCATTTCCGCCCCACTGTCTTCATCTGTGATGAATACCAGAACTTCGCCACCGTGGGCGGCGACAGCCCAACTGGCGATGAACGATTTCTATCTTTATCTCGGCAGCCCAGGTGTATTCCCATCGTTGCCACGCAAAGCATTTCCAGTCTCAAGGAAGCGCTGCCGAACGAAGGCGTCAAAACTTTACTCCAGGCGTTTCGCACCAAGGTCTTTCTCTCCACGTCGGACCCGGACACCGCGCGTTATGGTTCCGAACTGTGCGGCAAGGCGGACAAAACCCGCATCAGCTACACGGTTTCCGAGTCCAGCAGCAATGCCAATGTCGGCTGGCTGAGTGGCCGCACTTCGTCCAGCAAAGGTTCTGTCTCTGCCTCCAAGCAGTACCAGAAACATAAGGAGCCGCTGTTTGAAGAGAACGAATTTTTCGATCTCAAGAATGCCCAGGCTATCGTTGTCGCCTTCGATGGTATCAGCCCATTGCCTCCCACCTATTGCTATCTGAAGCCGGACTTCCTGCCCGTCACGATGACCTGGTTCGACCAGGAGCGGATCACCTTCGATCCGGAAAGGATTGAAGGATGAGCTTTGATGTCATCATCCCGTTTCTGAAACCCATCAAGCATCTGCTCGAATCTGGGACCATCTCCGAGATCATGGTAAACCCGGATTCGTCTGTATGGATCGAGGAGAGTGGGCGGATTCAACTACTGCCTGGTATTCGCTTCGGCGACGGCACGCTCCAGACCGCCCTTGAAGTGATCGCCAACCGCTTCGGCAAAAAGCTCGACGCGGGCTCGCCCATCCTGAATCTCCGTCTGCCCGATGGCAGCCGCATGGCCGCGCTGATTCCCCCCGTCGTCAACCCGCAGCCCATGCTCACTATCCGTAAGTTCACATCGCGGGGCTTCACCGTCCAGGACCTGATTGAGCGGGAGATGCTGACTGCGCTACAGACAGAGCAGCTTGCAGAGTCTATCAAGCACGGGGACAACCTGCTTATCTCCGGAGCGACAAGCTCGGGCAAGTCGACGCTCCTCAATGTTCTCTCAGGTTTCATCCCGGACGAGGATCGCATCCTGATCCTCGAAGATGTTGCAGAGCTACATATTCGAAAGCCGCACGTCATCTCCGCAGAAGCGCAGCTCGACACCCACAAGAGTCAGATCGGGTTTGCCGACTTGCTGAAAGCGGCGCTGCGGCACCGCCCCGACCGCATCATCGTGGGGGAAATTCGCGGGACCGAGGCGCGTGTCTTTCTCGACGCCTTGAACACCGGTCACCGTGGATCGCTCACCACTATTCACGCCAACGGAGCCGAAGATGCGCTGCACCGTCTGTCGCAGTTGGCTCTGCGCGGCTCCGGAGGCGTGTCTCTTAAGGATGTGGAAGAAAAATGCCGCCGGTCCATCGATGTGGTCATCCATGTGGCCAAGATTGATGGAATCCGTGCGGTTCGGGAACTGCTGCGTATAAAAGCATCCTGATACCAGCAGGGCTGGAGATTATTGAGCAAGCGCCGCGCGCTCGGCCTTCTTCTTCTAACGCCTGACCTTGGCCCAGCGTTTCTTTTGCGCCGCGGCCATCTTTCCTCGGGCTTCTGAACTGAGTACCCGCTTGGGCTGATTGCCTGCAGCAATTTGCTTTGCGGCTTGCTGGCCTGTTCCATCCGACACGGCAGTGGATGCCGCAAGTGCACGGACGCGGGTCAGCAGGGCAATCGCTGTATCAAGCTCCTTAACTAAATTCCCCTCGGGTCTGCGTCCGGTCGTTTTCTTTGCCATCGTTCTGTTACCTCCTCCGTACATTGAATACAAGAATGCCATCTCAGCATATACCAAGCGCTGATCCCAATTGTCTGCGCCGGACATCGGAGCACTCACCACGCGGAGCTTCAACCAGTTTTGCGATTGGGCTTCGATGTGGCTTGCGCCTTCGGTTTACGCCGTCCGCGTGGGCCCTCCACCGGCCGGCATTTCTCCACAAGATATTGCAAAAAATCATTTAAGACTGATCGATGGTCGGACTGCCGATAGGCTACGCCATATTCATAGGCGATTTCGTCATCGGGGAAAGGAATATAAACAGCTTTTGTCAGCGTAAGTTCCTCTGAGTATCGTTTGGTGACAAGGGTGATGCCCGTCCCTGCGCCCGTATCCACCAGGTGAACTGACTCGGCAGGAGATGCTGAAATGCAGAGCCATTCTGGGGCGGAACCAAGAGTCCGGCATCTGCCAAGCAAAGCATCCTTCAGGGCTTTGGGAAACTGGTGTTTCGAACCAATGATTTGCTCGTGACAGAGATCCGCAAGATGAATCTCAGTGCGGCCCCGGAGGACATGGTTCTCCGGCAGAACAGCTAACAGCGTATCGTGAGTCAGATGGAGCGGCGCCACGTAGGATTCAGTGACGGGCCACGCAACCATAGCCACATCGGCCTTCCCGTTCAGAAGCATTGCAATGGCTTCTTCGTCCGAGTCGCAGGGCTGCTGAAACGAAATGTGCATGCCCTCAACTGCTTGAGCAGCGACTACGATAGAGAGCAATTGCAGATCGACATGACGTGGCCTGCTAACCGCGAGCCTTTCCGAAAACGCCCGGTGAGCCGCATCGGTGCGGGTAATCAGGCGCTGGAAATCCTCAAGGATCCGCTTTGCTTCTTCGACGAATACGAAACCCTCCGGGGTGATCGCCCTCACCACGCCCTTGCTTCGGTCGAAGAGTTTGCATTCTTCATTCTTCTCCACTTTGTTGATGCGGGCCGTTACTCCCGGCTGCGTCATGTGCAGGCGCTTTGCGGTCTCCGTGAAATTGAGCGTCTCCGCCAATACCACCACGCATTGCAGATCGCGTATATCCAGTTGATCGATAATTACCATGGCGGTACCCATCCCTGCCTTTGCGCTTTGAATGATCGCCCACCGTACTGCGCTACGGGATAGGTGTAGATTCTAAGCATTTTCAATCACTCACAGGCCATCAGCCACCGCATAAGTTCTTTCAAGCTGCCCAAGACCCTAGAGTTTATGCACTTTCTGTGCCCCTTTTGTGCCCTCACCGTTTGGGGTCAAATCCCTTGCGTGAGACAGATTGGAGAAGGCACAGTTGCCGTCTAATGCAGATTGCTTTTCATGCTGTTCTTCTCAGTGATAATGATAGCTGGCTAGTGAAGCGGAGGCGGGCTCTGCTCGAGCGCAAACCGCCTCCGCTCGATCTTGATGATGAGTGCCAAATTGCGGATGCCGCGATCCTCCTCCTCCCCCCATGCCGGAAGACCGTAACCAGCAAGGGGGGGCGTTGGGTTTGTCTGATTCGGCCTCTCTTTCGAGTTGCCGAGGTGGTTGATAGTTATGGCGCCGTGAAGGTGCCAGTGACGGAAGTCGTGCTCTCCTGACCGACAAGGTAATAGGTGACAGTGTGACTGCCCGTCGAAGGGGCACTGGGGAAAACGTAGATCAAATGATGCGTACCGATAGGCGAGCTGTCGCGGGCGACGCCCACATATTTGCCGTCAATCAGGAAGGAAATACCACCTGCGACGGATTGGTAAACGGTGCCTTCAAGCGTCAGCGACGACGCAGTATAAACCAGGGAATCGATCTGCAGCGCTCCAGTGGGCGTCGATGCGCTAACCGTTATGCTGATCACGTTGCTCTTGGTTGTACCGTCGGTGACTTGGACGTTGTAGGTACCGGCAACAACGTCAGCGGCAGGGATGGTCACCGTGTAACTGGTTCCAGAGCCGGTCACGGGTAACGAGTAGGATGAACTCCCGACGGTCACCGTGACGTTTGGGCTAACCTTATAGTTGCTGCTAATCGACAGAGTCACACTATTGCCGGCGGTAAGCCCTGTCGGGGCGGATATTGACAAGGCGTCCGTTACCGGCTGCGTGGTACCGTCCACGGGCGACCACCACATATTGGCAATTTCGATCCAGTCATCTGGGGTCTTGTCGTAGCCGGTCGCCTGCATCGCCATTTGCGCGCCGAGCGTGTAATTGCAGCCGCCGTGAGCGTAGTCGGCCCGAACCTGGGCGGTCGGTGCGGACATTTGCACGACCCCATCGATCTTGAGCACCAACGAGCCCGCCCCCCAGATCTCGTCGAAGTCATGCATTGCCGTCATATCACCCGAACCCGTTGGAAAGGTGTCCGGGACGTGCATGATCGTGCCGTCATTGCCCGATGCGTTTGCGTCATAGAAGTGGAACGTCGAGAAGAGGGTGTCATTCGAGGCGTAATTAACTTCGCTGACATCGACTTCGCCAATGTGATTGTCTGTTGATCCTTTGATAATGCCGGGCCAGCCCGGATCTCCGTCCGCTGGCCACATGATTTGATTGGAGCCGGGGCCTGCGGCGCTTTGTCCCTCAGCGCTACGCCAATGGAAGTCACCATAGCCAAAGCCAGCGGAGCAGGTGGTGTCTTGCTGCATCATTCCAGTGTTGGGCCAACCGAGGGATGAAGAGCTGCTGATCCAGAGTCCCGTGCTGCCTGAAAACCAGAACTGCGGACCTGGATTCGTTCCGCCATAGGAGAAGATATTGTTCCACACCGTCTGATTGATGCCGTTTGACGCGTTCCAGGCTGTGTTCACCGGAACAGTGGTGAAGTCCTGCCCGGTATCGATGGAGGGATTGAACACCTGGGGAGTGTAGGACCCCTGAGCGGTTGCTGCTGCGGCCACCAGGATAAGCGAAAGGGACGCAAGCGCAATGAAGAGACATCTAAGCGACCGTGGGTTCGAAGTGGGTTTCGTTGGAAAAGACATAACTACCTCCTTGTGAAACTATTTGTGACCCGCGAATTTATTCATAAGAATGCAGATAACTGATAGTTAACAACCGTTAAGTGCAGTGAAAGGTTTATTGATGCACGATAACGTACGATGTTTTTCGCGTTTGATTTGAGTCGGAGCCGGACAGGTCTGCATCCGCTGGAAGGATCTGTTTCG
>Ga0224529_1000328_pt1 | contig 36962 bp, 28 predicted proteins | sample CBST50metaG_FD_179893 | JGI IMG/M metagenome (GOLD analysis project Ga0224529, IMG submission 179893) | Peat soil microbial communities from Stordalen Mire, Sweden - C.B.S.T50 | ecosystem: Environmental > Terrestrial > Soil > Wetlands > Peat | place: Sweden: Norrbotten County, Stordalen Mire...
ATGGCGATGACGGCGATGTCCAGCGCCCGCAGATGCGCGATCGGCGTGGCGCTAAAAGCCAGAAGCGCTGGCGACGCCAGCCCTCCAAGGTGATTCATGCAGTTCTCGATCACGGTTTTGATCCTCAGTCACCGCCCGCGGGCGGCCCTTCCTTTGCTAGAGCGGAACCAGAGTTTCTGTAGCCTTGGAAAATCCACGAAGGTCGCCGCTTCCTGTTGGTCGCGTCGACTTGAGCGTTTCAGTTTCGGGATACATCAACTCTGGTTCCGATGTAAAGTTGATATCAGGCACGGCCGGCAAACCGGTGACAAATGCGGTTTTCTACTCATGCCTCGCAGAGTCATCGACAGCTTCACGATCAAAGCGAGCAACCTCCCATGCACTACGCCAAGCAGCGCGATGATTTCCATTCCAGTGAAAAAGACCGAGTAGGCTGTTGGGACAAATAAAACTCCGTCTTGCGATCCACGTTCGCGGTCTCAATCCGGATCTTGCCCAACTCCTCGCGCCAGCGCGACTCGGCAGCCTGCCGCACCCGCTCGAAATCCCAGCCGGGAATCTCCGCGACCAAGTTATTGTCCGTGCCTTTGGTGGAAACGCCGGAAAGTCCGGCCTTGATCAGAATCTGTTCGCCGACGTGGGTCTTGAAGTACGCCACCGCCTTTAGATCCCTTCCCCGTAGTTCGCCTGTGTGAACTGGCGTCAAATGGCCATCAAGATAGAACTCCAGCCGGTCGAAGGGCCGGGACAAATTCAGCGCGATGTACATCTCGCGACCCTGCGCCCAGGCATGAGTCGCATGGCCGGCCAGGATCGTATTGCTACCCGAGGTACGCGCTACACACCAGTCAATATTGTTAAAAGTTTTCCCGTAGGCATGGGTCACGTCGAGCAGAATGTAGCTGCTCTCGTTGGCTGGAAAGGTGTAACGATGAAAGCCCGCATGTTCCGCGGCGGTCAGCTCGGCGAGCACACTGGAGTCATCCAGTAGCAAGGAATAGTAGCCCGGATGCATATGTTCGTTGGCGTGCAAGAAACGCGAACGATAGCCGGTTCCCGGTTGTTTTCGATCACCGGGATCGAGACGCACTTCGCCGGTGCGCGGAACGATCAGTAAATCCAGCAGATCGCCGCAGCCTGTCCTGCTCAAGTGCGTATGGCTGAAGCCCATAATCAAGTCGTCCGACAAGTGATAGCCCGAACACCAGTCCCAGTCGTTGTCATACGTATCCGGGCTCAACTGTACCATCCCGAACGACACTATGGCTCCGGGAAAAGTGTGCCCGTGACCACCAGTCCCCAGCGCAAGATTAACAAAGCGAAACAGATCTTCCTCGCCCGCCTTAGAGCCAGCAGCTTTGGCGAAGGCCGGCAATGTGGGCAATCCAGCAACCACGCCCAACGCCGAAAGCCACGCACCACATCACGCAGCAACCACAGCATCAATTCCTTCTCCGAATCAATTGCTTTCGCCGAATTCGGATTTGACATTTCTGTACCTTTCAAATGGTTTTTTAGATCAACTGAATGACTATTTTAGTTAATTTCCTCATTGCCTCCTGCGTGCAATTTATTTCTAGATTTTTTCTGAGTTAACGAAGGCCCCTAAAACGTCTTTGGAAGTCTGGCTTCCAAAGTTGCGGAATTGTTTAACGTGGCGCAATGAAAATGTCGCCGATCCCGGCGCAGTGCGTAACCGGAAGCAATCCAGCCCATCCACATCGTCGGCCCAAATGGCCGGCCGGGCATCGGGCCGGGCCGTGGCGATCTCGATGTTGCTGAACTCCAGATTGCGGGCATGGCGCAGAAAGAATCCCGTGGCAGGAAGGGTTCCGAGCATGCTCGCCTCAGGATAGCCAAGCTCGTTCTGTGAAGGTTCAAGAGCCGCCCATCCGGCCGGTCCGCCGCCGAGTTGATGAAGATAGACGTCAGTGATCTTCACGTCCTCGACAAATGAACCAGGAATGCCACTGATGATCGAGGGATACTCGGCAACCGCATCGTAACTGCTGATGTTCGAAATAAGAATGCGCCGCAAGGTGCCGGGCTGAACTCCGGCCGGTCCCCTCATGCGCCTGCCGAGACGAAGGAAGAAGGGGGAATGCACCACTCCGCGCAGGGTGAGATTGGTGACAGTTATATCCTCGATCCTCGCGCCATCCACGGTTTCCAATGCGAACCCGCGGCACTGGTCGAAAATGCAGTTGGAGATGGTGATGTTTCTGAAGCCGCCGTTGGATTCGGTTCCGCACTTAATGCGACCTACGGCTTTGCGCACCTCAGAGTAAGTGGCCGGCTTGTAAGTGCCATCTAACATGCTGCCGTACTTGTAGGCGCCGGTAACATAGCAGTTCGTGATGGTAACATATTCGGTAGCACGCGCATAGCCCAGAGCAAAGGAGCTTTTAGGACAGATGGCGTCGTCCCAGGGAGAGTTGACGGCGCAGTTGGAGACACGCACGTTGCGGCAGCAGTCGATATCGATGCCGTCGCGATTGGTGTCGATTTTGAGACCGTCGAGAAGCACATTGTCCACGCCGGTCAGCAGAATGGCGAAGTGGCCGCCCATCAGAATAGAGACATCGCGAATGGTAACATTGTGGCAGTTTTTCAGGGCGATGGCCTTGTTGGCGACGCCAGCGCTCTCCGCGCGAGGTAGTTCGTTCGCCTCTCCCCGGCTGAGTCCCTTGCCCCAGATAAGCCCATCGCCGGTGATGGAAAGGTCTTCAAGACCTTCGCCATAAAGAAGACTGTTGGCCCAGTGATTATGGCCGTAATCCTGATACGCCTCCCAGGGCTGCGCGGGACCCGCAGGGTCGTACCCGCCGGTCGTGGTTCCGGCATCCGGCACGCTGGCCGCAAGGATGGTTGCGCCATGATCCAGGTGCAGTCCGACGTGACTCTTGAGCCGGATGGTACAGCAGGCATAGGTTCCTGCGGGAAACCACACTGTCCCGCCACCCTGAGCCGCAGCCGCTTCGATGGCGCGGTTGATAGCCGGTGTGTCGAGTGTTGTACCGTTTCCCGTAGCACCGAAGTTGCGGACGTTCAGCCTACCGGACTGAGGATTGGACTGCTGTCCGCCCGGCTCCGCTGCGTGAGCGGACTGTGCTGCCATACCAAAGGGCAGCGCTACGGCCACGCCACCTATTGCACTCTGAAGAAAGTCTCTGCGAATCAAAACTACCTCCTGTTTGGTCGTGTTCAATCTTGTCTGTTGCAGTGTTGCTCATGCCATGCGCTCGTCGATACAATCGCGTATTGAAAAGAAGGCTTCCTTGGGGCGATAGTTGTCATCGAACGGGAGCGAGCGCTGGGGACGGTTTGGTTGCTTGCGATGGTGGGTCGGACCATCATTTAGCCAGGTATGCCGATCGCTCACCCCCCAGGTAAGCACACTTTTCACCGCGGGATTGGCGAGCGCCACAGAAAGGAAATTACGATAGGTGGCAGCAACTTCCCGATCACGCCGTGCAACATCGTCGTAAAGCAGATCGTCTTCGTTCACATCCATTTCAGTGATATAAACTTCCAGTCCCATCTGGCGCACACTCTCGATGTACTCTGCCAGTCCCTTGCCGATTGAGGAAGTCGAACCAGCCTTGATGTGCGCCTGAATGCCGACCGCGTCGAACGGAACTTTACGCTGCTGCAGACGGCGCAGCAAGGACAGAATCGCAACACGGCGAGCACTTTCTTCGGGATTGTCATACTCAACGCCATAGTCGTTATAAGTGAGTTTTGCGTGCGGGTCAGCCTCGTGCGCGGCGCGAAAAGCGAGTTCGATGTAATCGGGCCCGATACGCTCGAACCAAAACGATTTTCTCAAATTGTCTTCGCGGCCATCAGCAGGCAGAATCGCCTCGTTTACAACATCCCACGATTGGACGTAGCCGCGATAGCGCCCGGCAACCGTGTGGATGTGATCGACAAGAAGCTGGCGGACATCCAGTTCTTTGGAGCTGTTTTGCAGCCAGTCAGGCACTGAATTGTGCCACGCCATCGTGTGACCCCGAACTTCGAGATGATGAGCCTTGGCAAAAGCAAAGAGCGCATCGCTCTCGGTAAAGTCGAACCGATCCTGCGCGGGCCGGAGAGCGCGCCACTTCAGTTCTCCCTCGGGAACAACAATTCCATACTGCTCAGCAATAAGCCGCTGCATTGCTGGATCACTCTGCAACGCATGCATGCTCACTGCTGCGCCAACAACCAATCCATGTTTGCGAGCATGCGCTTTAAGCGAGTTCTCCCCGCAAAGTACTTCCGCTTCTTTGGGAAGCATGGCTGGCGGCAGAGTAGACGGCGGAGCAGCTTTCTGTGCGTGCGGAGCACTGGTGATGGTCATCTCATCAGGATGCGCCGTCGGCGTTTGCTGTGCCAAGCAGCGATCTGCGAATCCGGCAAAGGCAAAGGCGGCGCCCGCCTGCAGGCCTTGCGTCAAAACCGTACGTCGAGTCACCATGGAGCACACTCCGAAGTACCGGGAAGTAATTGCGTGTTATGAAACACAGGCTTTCTCTCAATCAACTTGTACTTGCTGGTTAGGATGCAGGGTCCAGTGTTTTGCAGGACGCGGACCCAGCCTCACGGAAACAGTTTCGACGGCCTCGCTGATGCTGCTGAGTTGCTTGGGCCGGCCCTGTTTGTCGGTGACAAGACGCGCCACTCCCGACTCGATGCGGCCCAGACGGCGGCCATCGAGAGAGAGCGTCGCGCCCTTTTCGTCATAGACCATGGCCGCAGTGTGGCTCTTGCCAAAATGCATGGTAAAGCGCGCTGCCTGCGAAGCTGCGTACCCCGGACGCACATTCCACTCTAGAGAATCATGCTCTTCGCGCACACCGGCCAAGCGCCAGGTAAAGTCCATCATCACTAGAGCACACGGCGAGTAACTGGGCGCGTCGGCCTGCGTGAATTCGCCCGTCAACGGATCCATTTGCTGGTAAAAATTCATGTCGCGCTGAATGGCTTCGCACCAGCGATCCATCAGAAATGCAAGTTCCGCGGACTTGCCATAGAACTCAAACCAGCGAGACGTGCGCAGAGCCGTCAGCGCCTGCGCCGCGCCGCCCCATGAGTTTCTCGGGATGGGCCGCACAAAGGTGGGATCGTTTTGCGCAATCGAAGAGAGCGGGAACGGTGCCCAAAAGGCCTTGGGGTTATGAAGCTGGCGCTTCCAGAGAGAGTCGAATGTTTTTTGGTCCACCACATGCTCACCGCAGACACGGCTGAGAACGTCGGAACGAACGCGGACGAACTTGCCCGTCGCATCCAGATCATAGAAAGCCGCATCCTCGGGAACGTAAAGTTTAATCAGAATCAGTTGGCGAATCTGTTCCGCTCTTTCGGTCCAACGATCCGCATCCGCGTTTCTGCCCAGCGCCCGAGCCATGGCCGCCAGAGCCACGCGGGCTCCGAAGGTGGTGGCGGAAAGATCGGGACAAAGCCGTGGCAGCCCTGAAACCAGTGCGCATTTCCTCGCGTCCCCATCAGGACAGCTGTTGGGCATCCCGGCCCACCGCGGGCTGTTGTCATGGCCGGTGTCGTACGTGCAAAAGCCCTCCATCAGTCCCGTTCCACGAGTGTTGCGATAGCGCAGGAGCCAACCATCCCAGCGCGCGCAGCTCTCGTACGCCAAGTGCAGCAGCTTGTCGTCCCCCGTGCGCTGCGCCAGTTCCCAGGCCGTGGCCGCAATCGGCACCACCATCTGAAGCTGCCCAAAGCCGATGTCCGAACGCTTGTTGCAGGCTGGAAGCTGTCCGTCCTCGTGCTGCAAGGTAAAGAACGCCCTGTGGGTGTTTTTTGCCACGTCGGCGCGGAATAGGCTGTAGACCAAAGACTCATGCGGTGCGCATTCCTGCCAGATACCTGCGTAGGACGCGCCCTCGATCAGCACAGGCTCGGCAAAGCGCGGCAGGATTTGCACATTGCCTGCCAGCACCTGAAGCGCGTTGTCGTAGGCCTTTTGCCAACACCGGTTGGCCGTCGTGAAAACCGGCACATCAAGGCCGTTCTCGGCCTGAGACAGATGGACTGAGTTGGCGGCCAGCAAAGCCGCAGCTGCGGTGGTTCGTAGAAATTCGCGTCGTTCCATAATGTTTATGATCCCTCTTCGGTCAGGTTCAGAGCACTCTTCTTTCCTTCGCAATAAAGGTCAAGGGGCGACAGAACTCAGGCCATCCACGTGAAAAGGAAGAAAAACACCCTTATTGGTTGAAGGCTGCCCCCCGCCAACATAAAGTTCATACTCTCCGGGCTGGATGCTTCGGCTGCCATCCGCATCGACCAGGCTCAATTGCCGCGGCCCAATCGCGACATGAACCGCCTTCGACTCACCCTTAAGAAGATGCACCTTTTCAAATCCAACCAGCCAGAGCTGGGGCGCATTCTTCTTACCCTTCGGGATCAGGTAAAACTCGACAGTTTCATCGCCGTCGCGGTCTCCCGTGTTCTTCAGCACCACGCTCGCTTCCAGTGGTTTTCCCGCCTTTATGCTGCTGGATGCTAGTTTCCCGTCGCTGTACTGAAAGCCGGTATAACTCAATCCATAACCGAAAGGATAAAGGGGATTACCCGTGAAGTAGCGATAAGTGCGTTTCTTCATCGTATAGTCTTCAAAGGCCGGAAGCTGACTGGTGCTGGCATAGAAGGTAAGCGGAAGGCGGCCGGACGGGTTGTTCTCTCCAAAAAGCGTTTCTGTTATGGCTGTGCCACCGGCTTCACCTGGATACCAAGCCTCAAGAATGGCAGATGCCTTTTGTTCTGCATCCTGCAAAGCCAGAGCGCTGCCGTTCATCAAGACGATGACGAGAGGCTTGCCTGTAGTTGCAAGTGCCGCGACAAGCTGCTGCTGAACTGCAGGTAGTTCAATGGCGCTGCGATCTCCGCCTTCAAATCCATCCACATGAACAGGCATCTCTTCGCCTTCAATCTCTGGACTAAGTCCAAGAAAAGCGACAATAACATCCGATTTAGCAGCAACCGCAACAGCCTGATTGCGAAGAACATCCAGAGGAGGGTACCAGTTGAAAGTCAGGCCAGCGCCAAAGTGCGGAGAGTTATGCGTGTACTCAATGCAAATGGGATGAGGTTTCGTGTCACTGAACTTCAAGTCGAATGGTGGCGTCGGTGCCCGCCGTCCGTGTGTGGGCGCATGAGTAAATTCGTAGACTTGCTTGCCATCCAGCCATACCCGGACAACCTCCTCATCCTCGCAGGTGCTGCAGTGCGCCATTGAGAAACCAAAATGCAGAACGCCTGAAGACGGTGCGGAGATCGCTCCTGTCCAACGCACCGAAAACTTTCTGGCGGAAACTCCTGCAACAGGCGATGCGCCGTTCCAGTCAAAGTCAATCGAGCGATCAATACGTTCAAGGATTGGGTTATCGCTGAATTCCGTTTTCGAAAAATACTCGCCCTTCAACCCAGGTTTAGCCACACCGTCCTTCATGGTCGAAAAGACCGTTTCGGGAACCGGCATTGAAATCCCTTCCACATAAGGCGATCCCTGTGCATACAGAATGTGTCCCGGCAGGTGCGATTCCAACGCTGCCAGTGGCGTCACGGGATGGGATGCAATGGCATTGTAGTTGCCCTCCAGCGCAGGCAAGGAAGCGGCATTCGGTCCAACAACGGCAATCGTCTGTAGTGAATTGCGCAGCGGCAGAAAGCCACGGTCATTTTTGAGCAAAACCATGGAAGCACGGGCTGCTTGGAGCGCCAGCTCCCGGTGCTTCGCGGAATCATTCTCGGAAAAGGCAATCGCGTTGTACGGGACCTCGGCGAGCGGGTCGAACATGCCCAGGCGAAAACGCACCGCAAAGAGACGCTTTACAGCAGCGTCAATCTCGGCTTCGCTAATCAGACCGCGATGAACGGCCTCGACCAGCGCGCCGTACTCATTTCCGCAACTGAGATCTGTTCCGGCTATTACGGAGAGCGCCGCGGCATTAGCCATGTCCGACGCATAGCGATGTCCTACAGCCAAATCTGTAATGGCATTGCAGTCGGAAACGATATAGCCGTTGAATCGCCAGTCTTGTTTTAATGTCCGGTCAAGGAGTTGCTTGCTGGCGCAAGCCGGCACCCCATCGACCGAGTTGTAGGCACACATTACGCTGCCGATATGCGCATCTACAACCAGTTGACGAAAGGCGGGCAAGTAAGTGTCTGCTAGGTCGTGCGGTGTGACCGCAACATTGAATGTGTGGCGCTGCGACTCCGGTCCGCTATGCACGGCGAAGTGCTTGGCTGTAGCGACCACCTTGAAGTACCTTGGGTCGGTCCCTTGCAGTCCGTTTACGAAGGCGGCACCAATGCTGCCTGTCAGGAAAGGATCTTCGCCATAAGTTTCCTGCCCGCGTCCCCAGCGAGGGTCGCGCACAATGTTGATGTTCGGAGACCACAATGTAAGTCCGTAGTAAATGGAGTGATTCCCTTCGCGTTGCGCCTGGTTGTACTTGGCGCGCGCCTCGGTTGAGATAACGTCGCCGACGCGCTCAATCAGCGAAGTGTTCCATGTGGCTGCCAAGCCGATGGCCTGCGAAAACACGGTGGCATAGCCGGAGCGTGCGACGCCATGCAGGCCTTCGTTCCACCAGTCGTAAGCGGGGATTTGCAGGTGCACTATGGCTGGAGCTTCGTTCTGCATCTGCGAGACTTTTTCAGAGAGCGTCATGCGGCTGACCAGATCGCTCACTCTCTGATCTAATGGAAGCGCGGGATCAAGATAAAGCGTCTTCTGAGCATTCGTCTCTGCGCACAGTATGTGCCCGGCTGCAAGCAGGATAATAATGGCGAAATACCTAATGAAATTGCGTGGCGCTCTAATAGGCATGGTTTGCTTCTACTCTGATTGATCAATGATATGAAACTGACGCCGCGCTTGCGCACGATTGACGTATACTTTCTCGAACCACCACTTGCTGCGCAACGGTAAGCCCCCGTCACGGCGCGTATCAACGCCGCCGAACCGGAACAGACAAAGCCATTCTGCATTAATTAAGAATGAGTATGCTTTTCCCGGCAGCGGTTCAAGTTAAGAAAAAGAAAGCCGGAGAAAGCAAAGCACTAACTCTCCGGCCTTGTTGGAGGCATACCTTGTTAGAACAGCAGTTTAAGACTCATTTGTCCAATACGAGGATCGCCATTTGTTGAGGTAATCCGACCAAAAGCTGCATTTGTCTGGCTAACCTGAGGATCACCATGATTTGTGTGGTTCAGGACGTTGAAGAACTCAGCGCGGAACTCGAACCGAACTCCCTCGCCAACGGAGAAGAACCGCATCATGCTCGCATCCCAAGTCGCGTATTGCGGTCCCACAAAACTTCCCTTCACGATATTGCCGTAGGACAGCGGCACACTTACTTTGTACGACGGATTGGTGGAGAAGTTCGCCGGGTTCAAGTAAGACTTGCAGTGCACGGAACTGCCGCAGGCGCTTCCGCCGTAGGGGTTCTTACCATTCCAGATAGCCCGGTCGTGGTTGAGATTTGTACCGTCCACGTTCGAGCCTGATACGGTCAAAGGATTACCGCTCCGGAAGGTGAAGATACCGTTAGTTTGCCAGCCATTCGCGAGATAGCGCAGAGTTGCGTTCCCATCGTGCATCGTGGGCAAAGACCAAACGTAGGACGCAGTAAGTACATTGCGGTGATCAAAGTCTGAAGGTCCGCGATCAAGTCTCTTGTAGTTGGGTTCGTATACAGGAAGGACATAAGACTGTCCCGTAACTACAGCCGAAACTGAAGACCCAGAAGACCCATATGCATCGTTATCGATGGACTTTGACCATGTGTAGTTCAAAGATCCACTCAGGCCCTTGGAAATGCGTTCCGAAATGGAAGCCTGCATCGAGTGGTAGTTCGAGTTGCCGCCGGTATCCACAACCGCAATCGGGTTGCTGTAGTTCTGGATAGCGTTGGTCGAAGCGTAAACCCGTTGCCCGACACTAGAGCCTTGGTTCCAAATTGGATTTATGTCCGTTGGGTTGATCTGATGTCTGCTCGTTGATGCCACATAGGCGAGGCGGCTTGAAATACTGTTGGTAATCTGTTGTTCAACTGCCAAGTTCCACGAATAGGTTACTGGAACACGGAACGTTTTTGGATCAAACGTAATGAAACTTGAATTCCGGTAGTTGGCTGTGGTGAAGTAGCTTGCCGTGGGCGGCTGCGGAGCCGGGAATATGTTGCCTCCGGGGATGTTCGCATACGGATCGGAGAAGTTACCAAGGCTTGCTTCCGAGTAGCTGACGTTGACGGAAGCTACATAAGGCACGGAGTTGGCAAAGATGTTATCGAAAACGCCCGGAAGACGGGTATCGTAAAACTCACCAATACCACCACGGATACTGGTCTTGCCATTGCCGAACACATCATATGCAAATCCGATTCTTGGCATGAAGTGCAAATAGACGGACTTGATCATGTTTTTCTGGAAGCCTGTATCTCCAGGGAACAAAAGGCCAGCCAGTGCAGTAGGATACGTTGTGGAAACCTGACCCGCTTCCCTAGCCGACGGGCTGAACATGCCCATGCGGTTAAGCTTTTCGTGCTGAGGCGAGAAGGGCTCATACCTTACGCCATAGTTAAGAGTTAGGCGCCTGTTAACCTTCCAACTGTCCTGAGCGTAATAGCCTTGGACATGGTAGCGGTTGTTGAAATACTGTCCAGAAGCCTGTGCAAAGACGGTGACGCCACCTAATAAATAGTCGGCCATTGCATTACCGACTGTAGCATTGGTATCGAATGAAAACTGGCCAGGTTGCTGATATTGGTTGTCAACATCGACTTTGGCTAGTTCGCCGTGAAAACCAAAAGCCAGCGAGTGACTTCCAAGAACCCAGTGAAAATCGTCTGCAAGTGTGTAGTTATTGCGACGGAAGCTTGCTGCCGGGTTATCGCCAATTGTGAAGTAGTTGTTAATCTTGATCTGGTTGATCTGCTTGAAGGCAGGTTGCCAGATGTTGACACCAAGATCCTTCATATTGGGAGCACCAGCCAGAGGTCCCCGGCTTGCATTCTCAATCTGGTAGCTTGCGCTGATGTTATTCAGCATGTTGGGCGAAAAGGTGTGCGATTCAGCAAGAAGTGCGCTGTGATACCGGATGGTTGCCTCATCGGAGTAGGTCAGCAGGTTACTGGTGTCAAGCACACCGCCGTTGTCGAAGCGATCATAAAAGTAATGTCCGTTCAGGTGATCCTTTGCGGTCAACTGATGGTCGCCGCGGCCGGTGTACTCGATGTAATTCTGGCTGACAGGTTTGAAATAGTTGACGGTGGCGTCGGTTCCGGAAATTGCGGGAAGGTACTTCAGCAACGCCAGAGACGATGCATTGTAGTCAGCAGGAGTGACTTGGCAGGTGTAGGTAATCGCTCCCGGCGTGATGGTGCAGGGATACGGAGCCAGCGTGGTTGGATTCTTGATTGCAGTGGCTGAGGAAAGTCCCGTGAAAGTGCCTGCGAGTTGCTCAGGGGTAGGAAGGTAAGCTGTGCCGCCCACGCCGTTATTGCGGAAGCGGGTCGACTGAACGCCAAACGAGAAAAAAGTCTTCTCGCGTCCGTTGTAGATATGAGGAATAAGAACCGGACCATTGAAGGTTCCGCCGAACTGGTTGCGTTTCAGAAAGTCGCGGGTCTTCACGCCGTTTGTATAGCTGTAGTAGTTGGCGGCATTGAACTCCCGGTTGCGAACGTACTCGAATGCGTCGCCATGGAATTTGTTGGCTCCACTCCGGGTTACAATGTTCACCACACCCCCGGCATTCTGACCATATTCCGCGTTGTAGTTGCTGGTTTGAACGCTGAATTCCTGTAGCACGTCTGGAAAAGGGAACGGGGCATTGACGTTGGTATACTCATCGACATTATTGCCACCATCAAGCATGTAGTTCACTTGGTTGGGACGCGTACCATTGATCGTTACTGCGGAAACCACAGGAAACGTCTTGGTTTGGCCTTGATCGATGTTTGTACTAGAGGCAACAACTATGCCCGGCACCAGAGTGGTAAGAGCGGCGGCATTCCGGCCGTTCAATGGAAGGTCGTTGAGGCGACTTTCGTCGATTACCTGCGACAGCGTCCCGGTTGATATATCCACCTGTGGCGCTTCGTCTGTAACGGTTACCGTGATCTGCTCCGAGCCGAGTTGCAAGACCACTTTTAAAGTCAGGCTCTGGTCCGCCTGCAAGGTAATTCCCGATTGCTCATACTTCTGAAAGCCTTTGGCGGTCACATCGATTTTGTATTCAGTTGGGGCGACCGATGGAAATACGAAGAGCCCATCCGAATGGGTTTGCACGGTTGAGGTTGTTCCGGTTTTAACTTGCGTTAGCAAGACCGTGGCAGATGGAATCGTTGCACCAGTTGGATCAACAGCAGTACCGGAAATACTGCCGCGCCCCTGTGAGAAGGCGCATGTCTGCATACAGACCCAGAGCACGCATATAATCGCAAAAATGCCAATATATGAATGATCTTTGCATCTGTTCAAGAATTTGCTCACTTTGCTCTCCTTAGTATTCTGTTCAATCATTTCTGTCAGCTTTGTCCGGTCACATCTTGACTATCGCGACAGAACTCATCTTGCCAGATCTTCACAATGCGAAGACCTGCTTTGAATGATTGAGAAGGGTTTAGCGGAGTCAGCTCATCCTTGCAAAGACAGAGACGGTTCCTGACCGTCAGGAACCCATATAAAGCTTTTTTTATGAATATCATGCAGAAAATGAAGAAAATGAGAGGCACCACGCTGGGAACGTCAAAATTTACTCTGCGGATACTGCCAAAACCTTCGGTGGCCCCGGGGTTCCGTCTGTAACTGTGGTTCCCAACACGATCTGCAGGCTCTTGTTGCCAGCTCCCATGCGCGTCTGCTGGGCGATGGATTGCATCAGTTGAGGATCAGTCAGGAACTCCCCTGCGGATTCGGTGCCGTAGGTATAAAGTCCTCCAATCACAACGAGGATATGGCCAGTCTCAGAATTGCGGATGCGGGAGATCAGAGCAAAATCGTGCAAAATGGGCGCTCCTGGACCTCCCACGTAGTTGCGCGGTTGATTTGTTCCCCAACTCCAGGCCCTGGAGGCAGGATTCTTCGCGTCCTTAATATATATAAGGTGATTTTCGGCATCCAGAGCCAAGGTATAGCGCAATTGGCGGGTGAGGCGCAGACTCCATTCATTATTGAACGCGCCGACCAGCACCACCGGCCCCTCCCTCAGATCAGAAAAAGATGTGGAATTCTCCCTCCGGATCAGGACTTTTTTCCCGCTGTCCTGCAACACACCCACCACCTTGGCTATGGTCACCACATCGGCAAAAGGCACTGACCCGGGCGAATAAGCAGGCTGAATAGCAAAGGATGAATCCTGTTTTTCATCACTGGCAGGAGAAGTGGGCGGGCCATTGGGCACATCCCCAATCGCCAGCAAAACAGGTCCAGAAGTGTCGAGAACCGGTTGCCAGAAAAGGTGTTCCGGATTTGCCTTGTGCAGCCAGAAATAGGTCCCAACGGATACGGCGACCAAAACAACGACGCTCAATAGAAGCGCCAAATGCCGGATATTCCGCCGATGCGCCTCAGCCTTGCTGGCAACATCCGCCTCGTGCAGAGAAGTGCCTGCAGCCGCGGCGCCGGGATGGTTCGGCTCGTCCAGTTGATGCGCCTCAGGCGTCGGATGGCCTTCCGGGGGGGCATAAGTGAATTTTGGGATGTAGGAACCTGGAACCAAGCAAATTCGCAGTTCGGAGCGGTGCTTCTCTTTTCCATAATAGATGGCGAGCCGCTTGCGAAGTTCCGTTGCCGCGGTCCGGACAACATGGTCCAGATTCGTGTCGTAGGACAAATGCCGTCCAAAGACCTCAATGCCGATCGTACGCTCCTTGATCTGCTCCGCGTCCCCTTTCAAGGTCTCGTGAACGACATAATCCAGAAACGCAATGGACCTTTTGCTGGATCGGAAGCTCTCATCGTGCATCAGTAAATCTAGCTGCGCAAGAACCTGTTCAGCGGTTAAACCCGCGCATATGTAATCTTGGAGATTGCTTTCTGTCATTCAGTCCCAACCGGAGTGATTCTATCATTTCAAAAAACATCCTGTTCTGTGAAAATCGGTACGAAGCACGGCAGCGTTTTCTTGACGGTTACAAAAGCATTCGGCTCATCTGCAAAGAGTGGCATGAATTGTCTGGCGTCTGAAACTTTTTCCGATCGTGTTGCCTCATTCGACCATGCGACCGAAGATTTTGTGTGTTTCTGCCCAAGATCTGAAGATCCCGAAAAGCCCGAGTTGACGCTACGCCGCAAGCGGCGGGGGAATTAGACCCGGAGAGATTAACCGAAGGCATGGTCGATCTTTACCTGCCGGCCTTCCCATATTTTTTTGGCTGTCCACGGTGTTGCCTGTTGCGCCCAGCATGGGTCAGTGGCGGGCAAGCCCAGAGGCAGCCATGCTGCGGCGCACAAATAACAACTTCCCGTGGAAATGTAAGGCTCTGCGATGGAGGGCTGGTGTCCGCAAAAGCCAAGGCGCAGCCATCCCTTATCGTCGAATGTGCCAAGGACTTCCATCATGCGATGCATAACGGCAGTAAGAGCGGATCGCACCTGAGCGGGGACAAGCCCTTCCGGAAGCTGGCGGCGCAGCAAAATATCCGCGAGTAGATGGAAGACTCCGATGCGATAACTCAGTGAACGACCCAGAGGCGGAAAACTTCCATCGGGGGCAATCAACCTTTCCTGGATGGCAGCATAGCGCCGAGCCCTCTCCAGCATTGGAGCGCGGTGGCTCTCCCAGGCGGAGGAGGATTTCGAGATGGTGTCGAGAATATTCAACAGCATCGGATGGATTACGAAGCTGTCGTAGTAGTCCTCGTGGAGGGTGGGGACGTCGCCGTAGACGCCATCTCCCTTGTACTAGGTGTCGAGAGAACGGATGGCGTAATCAACCCGCATCGGGTCCCACCATGCACCCATCATCGACAGGGCCACTTCCACCGTGGCCGGAAAGAGCAGCCAATTCGAATAGATGGGTTGAATCTTTCTGGAGGTCTCGAGAGCGGCGATCAGATTGCGCTGGGTCCTGCCGTCCAGCTTTTTCCATAACTCGGTTGGAGCACGCAGGATAGCCAGGGAAAGATAAGCTATATCTACGACCGGTTGTCCGCCCTGGCAGAAGTTTAGAAAGCCCGGCGAGGCGGGATCGGTAGCCGACTGAATAGCCGCGCGCGCCGATTCAGCATACAGATGACGGAGCTTCCCTTCCGGTCCGTCTTCGGCTCCTGATTCCAGCCAGGGAGCTATTCCGGTCATCAGCCGGCCGAGCGCTTCCAGATACGTGTACTGCTTGCGTTCCTCCACGTTGGCGCGCACAACTTCAACCGGCATGAGTTCTTTCAGCCGTCTCTGACTCGCAGCGCTCAGAACTGGATCGGCAATTTTGGCGAGAAGTTGCAGCCAGTATTTTCGATCCTCCTCGCCGGATTCGAGGGTTGTTGCCTGAGCGGGAATACGAAGCCCCGCGAGAGCGCCCAATGCGGCTCCGCCTTGTAAAAAATCCTCTGCGGCCAATGCTTGCGAGAGTCTCCGATAACATTTCGCCGTCCTTGTTATTTATGAAGGCGGATTCAACAACGAAGTGCAATGGCAAACGGATCGGAGGGTGGATGGGATGGGGTAGCATCCTGGAAGCCGTACCGCCAAGTAAGGTTTGCCAAGAATGCGCTACCGCCATCTCATCCAAGAAGAACGATACCAAATCTCTGCCCTTAAAGAGGCCGGTTGGTCGCAAGGGGTCACCGCAGCCAGGCTGGGACGGACCACCTCTTCGATCAGCCGCGAGCTGAACCGCAACCGCGTCGTTGGCCCTTATCAGCCGCAAGTGGCCGGATTGTTGGCTGCGGCGCGCAGCCAGCAGAGCGCAGCCAATGCGCGCCGCGTGCCCGCCGCCGCATGGCAATATGCTCGCGAGAAGCTGGCCGAGCCCCGGAGCCCGCAACAGATTGCCGGCCATCAACGCGCCGAGCATCTGCCGCGGCTTTCGCACGAGTCCATCTATCAGCGCATCTACGAGGACAAGCGCGCTGGTGGCGCTCTGCATCTGGCGCTGCGAATTCACAAGCAACGTCGTAAACGGCGCGGTGTGCGCGAGCGGCGCGGCACCATTCCCAATCGCGTGTCGATCGATCAGCGCCCTGCCATTGTTGCCGACAGACAACGTTACGGTGATTGGGAGGCTGATCTGGTCATCGGCGCACGGCATAGCCAGGCGCTGGTGACGATCAACGAACGCAAGAGCCGCTACGCCCTGATCACACGCGTTGCCAGCAAACAGGCGGCAGGCGTGAGCCAGGCAATCATCGAGCAGCTGAACCCCTTCGCAAAGATGTCGTATACGCTAATTACCGATAATGGCAAGGAATTTGCGCAGTATGAACGGATCGCCACAGAATTGAAACTGGGCTACTACTTTGCGCATCCCCACTCCGCCTGGGAGCGTGCCGCCAACGAAAACCTCAACGGCCTGCTGCGCCAGTTCTTTCCCAAACACCGCAAGCTCGAAGAGGTTACTGACGAAGAAATCGCTCTGGCCCAGCACCGCCTGAACCATAGACCAAGAAAATGCCTCGGCTACAAAACTCCGCATCAGGTCTTCTGGGAACAGTTACACTCGAACCAGACCATTGCACTTCGTTGTTGAATCCGCCGAATGGCACAAAGGAATACTGCTTTTACGCGTGAGAGAAGTGGTTGGCCGCTCTCTGTGAGCCGGTCACATAGGATGCGGCCGGCTCATGGATTGGCCTTAACCTAGCGAAGGCCTGTTTTTCGGCAAAGTAAGGAGGCTCTGGAGGCTCAAATCACTGGTCATTGGGGTACTTGTGTCAGTCAAAATTCCCAGAGACGGCTTCCGGCAGCCGTAAACTGCGCGGAAAGAGGCTACTGCGAAGTCCTGACAGCGCACGACAGACATATTGCGGTCAAAAGCAACGTGATTCCTCGAAAGTGACGTGGTCAGGTGAAAAAACCTAACTTCCGCAAAACCCTTGGAGCCGCTGAAGGCAGCGGCGGTACATCTATCTTGCCATTCTATCGGACTCTAGGTTAAGACCTACAAGAGCTACTCCCTTCCAAACTTACTCTGCAAATGCCTGAAAGCAACTTTTTCAGGATCGGAGAACTACAGGCAGCAAAAAAACGCGCCGGGGAGGCTTGAACAACTCCGGCGCGGCAAAAGTACAGCAGTAAACATTTTAGAAGTCGAAATGGTCGCACATGGTTCTATTAGGATTTAGCTTCTGGTACCCAGTATGCCAAGTGTCCTTTTGCGGCCGCTCTCTGTGAGCCGGTCGCATAGGATGCGGTCGGCTCATTGATTGTTGTGAATGCGAATTAGCGCCTAGAAGGTTACTCTGCCTGAAAAGCGCAATTCGCGGTTGGAGTTGGGTACCACGCTCGTAATTTGCCCGAATCCGGAAGCGGCCATGCTTGTTTGCGCGGCTATTGATGTTGATGAGGATGAGTTTGAGGGAGGGTTGTATTGAGGCGTATTGGTCACGTTGAATGCATCGGCGCGGAAGACAAGGTTATATCGATCCGTGAACCTGATGGTCCGAGCCACACTGAGGCTGAGGTTGGTGAATCCAGGCCCGCGAAGCGGGTTTCTTCCCGCCGTTCCAAAGCGATACGTCCCAGATGGTATGTCGTTGACAGGGTCGGCATAAGCGGCCAGATTCACGTAGGGATGGGTGGAGCCGTAGCCGCCGAGAATCTTGCGTTTATTGGGGACGACATCAACAAATTGCGTGCTGCTAGTAGCACTGGGACCAAGAGAGGTTGTGGCGGCCGCAAGCGTAAAGGGCATACCGCTCTCACGACTTAAGGCACCGTCCAATTCCCAGCCACCCAGGATGTACCCTGCGGGGCCGGTCTGTAAATAGGCCTGACCCTTTCCGAAGGGAAGCTTATAGTTTCCGAATGCCTGGAGGTTATGCGTCCGGTCAAAGCCCGCCACCGACTTGTTGAGATGCCAATAAGGCTGTAAAATCATCGGAACCAGCAATGCCGATTCACCGTTGGACTGATCTCCGTAATCGTTGATCGCACGAGAGTACGTGTAGTTCACTCCCACGCTGCTGTCGCCCGCAAATCTGTGCTTGACCTGGGCTTGCAGGGCATTATAGTGTCCGGTTCCATCTGGATTTTCGGAGGTGATGCTGGCACTGATGCCATACAAGGCGTTGTAAGGCTCTTGGGCAGCTGTTTGACCCGGCGCCTGGTTTGCATTGATGTTGATGCCCGGAACTTCCCGGACGATGAATTCGCCGACGTAGGTAGCATTCAAGGTGATTGCGCCCGGAAGTTCGCGCTCCAACGCCGCATTGTAGCTCTCGTAATATCCGCGCTTGTAATTCAACGGCAGCGTTGTGAGTCCGATGGTGCCCAGGTGACCGGGAGTACCGAGAGTGTTAGCGGCAACCTTGCCTGTGGTCAGAAGAGTATTGATTGGCCCCTGCATTGTTGTTAAAGCGGGAATGCCGTCTCCATTCGTTGTGTCGCAGCCGTAGGAGGTGTTGGTGCTACCGGTGAAGGCACACCAATAGCCCGAAGTCTGATATGTCTGTGAAACAATGGACGGGAAGGTAGGCATCACATTGCGAAAGCTGTCGGGGTTGACGGACAATCCGAAACCAGCGCGGGCTACCGTCTTGTGGTCGATGCGGTACGCCAAGCCAACGCGCGGCACAATCATGCCTTTTCCTACGGAGACTCCGGCGTTTTTAGGAACTCCGCCGACGCCTCCCAGATAGATGTTTCCATCAGTAGGATGGAAGATGGCAAGCCCCGTATGATCGCGGGTGGAGATCGGATAGTACTCGTAGCGAACGCCGAAGTTGACCGTGAGTTTCTCCGTTGCCTGCCACTGGTCCTGGGCATAGAATGCCCAGACGCGCTCGCGAGAAGTGGCGGGATTCGCGTATTGTGTGTCTTTTTGAACCATAGTCGGAACGCCTAGCAGAAACTGCGCCCAGGCGTTAATCGCGTTAGCGCTATTTTTAGCCACCGTCCCCGTCGACGCAGTACAGTTACCGCCGCAGGCGGTCAAGCCGCCGCTATAATTGAGTCCACCGCGAGGTCCGTAGGTGTTCTGCGGTTGAAAGTGGTTGATATCAAAGCGATCGTACTCCATGCCGTAGCGAGTCGAGTGCTTCCCCTTGATCCAGCTCAGGTTGGCCGAGGAGACGTAAGTGTTATCCCGGAACTGGAAGGGGCTGGAACGATTTTGATTTCCCAGATTCGAGATGCCGGCAAAGAAGAATCCCGGCATTCCGCCACAGAGGCTGCAGGTGCCGTTGGTTCCGGGAATTCCGAATTTGTCAGTGCCCCAATCGGTTCCGATATCGCTGTTCTTGGCGCTCATTCCCTGTCGCAGATAGCCGGCGTTGGCGTCCAGGAGCAGGTTGGATCGGAAGGTATAGGTGCCGCCCAGACCGATCGATTGAATCAGGCTCGGTGCAGTTCCAGGCTGACCGCCGTCGAAGGTGGTGCCGCCTGCCGCTCCCAGCGTCTGGGGATCATAGATCAGTGTCTTCTGAAACCCATAGCGTCCGAAGATGGTGCTCTGGCTACTGGGGTTGAAATCGACGCGGGTATCGACGTTGTCACGGGTATACTCGGCGTCCACAGCACCATAGAAGTCATTGCTGACGTTGGTGCTGCTGACGGTGCTACTGGTGACATTGTTCGGCGCATCCGCACCATTATTCGCTTGCAGCAGTGAAATCATCTCCGCCGCAGCTTGGTTGTTGGCTGAACTGAAAACGGAGGGACATATCTTGTTGGCAACGCCGTTGCAACTAATCTGTGTGCGGCCAACGCCACTGGAATTGCCTGTACTTGGATCAAAAATGGGGGTGCTGAAAGCCGAGAAGTCGCCTTGGAGCATCGCCGCGGTAGGAACCGTTTGTAAACCGGCTACCTGTTCCGCGCGCCTTGTGCGTTCCCAGTTTCCGAAGAAGAATGCCTTATTTTTCTTAATCGGGCCGCCGTAATTGGCGCCGAACTGGTTCATAACATACTTGGGAATCTCGCCCTTGTTAAGCGTCGTCGCAACGAAGAAGGGGCTTTTTGCCTGCAGGGCGCTGATCATGTTGTATTCCCAAGCCGCACCGTGGAATGTGTTGGTTCCGGATTTGGTTGTCACGCTGACCGCAGCGCCGGAGGCGAATCCCTGCTCGGCGTTCATACTGTTTGTCACCACATTGACAGAGGCGATCGCTTCGGTCGACGGTGTATATGCAGTGATTTCCGGCAGCCAGGCATAAATATCGCTGACACCGTCGATGCGAGTGCTGTTGTTGCTGCCAGACACGCCGTTTGCGTTGAACATCATGGTATCGGCGGGATTCCCCGCTTCCGAGTGTTGTGCGCCTGGCGGCGAGAAGCCGGGAAGAACCGTAAGCAGGCTTTGGAAGTTGCGCATATTGACTCCCGCAGTTGTCACGAGAGTCTGCACTTGCTCAGTTTCCAACTCGGAAGTGACATTCGCGCTATCCGCCTGGAGATCGGGAGGCGCACTTGTCACCGTGATCGTTTGTCCGACTGCTAAAGGCAGAAGCTGAACGTCGAATCGCACCTCTCCGTTCGCTTGAATGGCAATTCCTCTTCCCTCAGTGCCGGCAAACGAATTCGCCGCAATGGATACTTTGTACGTGCCCGGTGTCAGGCTCGAGAGCCGATACACGCCGGAATTATCCGACGTCGCTGTCCTTGCGATGTTTGTACCAGTGTTGGTGGCCGTCACCGTGGCGCCTACAATTGCGGCTCCGCTGGAGTCGGTAACGCTGCCCACCAACGTGCCGTAGAGCACCTGTGCATCGCTCAATCGTGGTGCTATCACTGCAGCCAGTCCCACGAAGAGCAAAGCGGACAAGATACACCGGGATCGTATCCTCGGCGACATGCATTTTCTTCCAAAATCCGTTTGTTGCGTCATAGCCAATTCTCCTCCACCGATTTTGAAGGTGGTGTTTGTTAGGTTGAGATGATAAATGCCGCAATTACCCAAATAGAGTCCTGGTTGGTTTGCACTGCTAAGTTCTTTGGACCCGCCTCATCAGAGCGACGTTGGTAGATACCTTCTCTTGCCTTCATCTCCACTGGCGTTCTTACTGTCAACCCAAAATCCGCCCCTGAGGAACTTCCATCCTCGAAACAAGGCAATATTTTCATCGTTGAACTCGCGGCCTGTTATGCCGTCTGCTCTTGAATCTGACATTTGTTCTTATCACGAACAAATTATGGAAAAATATATTCCGCTTCGGCATCATTGTCAATAGCCAATTAGACTTTTTCTATATCTATGAGAACCTGCACCACGAATTCAGACATCGATTAAGTGGAGATTCTGTTCTCCCGCAGCCAAACTGGGTTACTTCAGCGGACGAACAATAGAACACGTATATAGATTTATATTAATAGAATCAGTCGTTTACTGGAAGCTAAAATAGACTAGGTTGTCGTCTCTTTTGCAATCTCTCTAGCGCCTATTAATTTCAACGTGCTCAACGCGCGCATCCTCTTAGCGTACTCTGCGATCCGTTTTCTGAAGCGATCCCAAGTGCGCAAAAAGAATTACTCCATTTAATTCAGGAAGTGACCTAATCAAAGGAAGATCTAAAGTGCGAAAAACTCTGGATACCACCAGTTCCATACTTACTCTTCCATGACCTGCGCCGGACGGTCGTGAGAGACTATCGGCGAACCGGAACTGCCGGAGGCGCTGCTCCTTGAGGGTCGCATCGACCTGAGTGCATCGGGTGCAGGACACTGCAACCCTGGTTCGCTATAACTAATCAATACGCGCTGGCGCCAGCCTGGGGGAGATGACATGGATAATGATGAATGCCACAGGATAGGCAACACTTGCCAGGAAAAATAGCATCACATAGCTGTGGGTGAGATAGACAATGAACCCCGTACCCAACTGCAACAAGACTCCCCCAACAGCTCCCGCCATCCCACCGATGCCGATCACGCTTGCCACAGCAGATTTAGGAAACATGTCGGAAGGTAATGTAAACAGATTTGCCGACCATCCTTGATGTCCGGCGGTGGCCAGGCCCAACAATGCCACCACGACCCATAGGTGATGAACAAATGGCGTGGCTGCGACGGGCGCAATACACAGTACGCAGAGCAGCATCGTGGCCTTGCGCGCCATATTGGTGCTTTTTCCGCGCTTGAGCAGGAGCGATGAGATCAGTCCACCGCCTACGCTTCCCACAATGGAGATGGCGTACGCCAGCACCACCGGAAACCGGCTCTGAGAGAGGTTCAAATGGAAAGTTGACTGTAAATACCCAGGTATCCAGAAGATATAGAACCACCAGATCGGGTCGGTAAGAAACTTGCCGATCGCGAAAACCCAGGTTTCCTTGCACGGTAGGACGCGAACCCATGGAACTCTCTCGACCTTTTCTACAGGATCGCTCAGGATCAAAGCCAGTTCGGCCGGGGAAACACTGCGGTGCTGCTCCGGCGGACGATAGTAGATGAGCCAGAAGAACAGCCACAACAGACCCGAGATTCCAGCGATAACAAAGGCACCGCGCCAACTGAACACGGCCACCAGAAAAGGCACCAGTACCGGAACGGCGATGTTGCCTATATTGGCTCCGGAGTTGAAGATGCCAGTAGCCAGAGCGCGCTCGCGTTTCGGAAACCACTCGGCAATAGTCTTCATGCACGCGGGAAAGTTTGCAGCCTCTCCCAACCCCAGCAGAAACATGGCAAACCCAAAGGTGAGGACCGAAAATGCCGCACCTGGTAACATGGCTGCCACGCTCCACATGCAAATGGCAATGGCAAATGCCTTTCGCGTACCGAGTTTGTCGGTGAGTCCGCCGGCCACCACCATGCCGATGGCGTACGCTGCCTGAAATGCGGCTGTAATCACTCCGTACTTGACGTCGTTCAAACCCGGGATCACGCCCTCGAGAGTGTTCTTTAGGTAAGCGATCACGCCGCGGTCCAGGTAGGCAATCATTGTGGCCAGAAACAGGAGAGTGCAGACTACCCAACGCTGATGCGATGTGCGGTTCACAACCCCCTTCGTGGCAAAGAAAACAGCGCGTGATTCGGCATCCTCTAAAGGCATTTCGTCACACTCCTGAAGCACCTAAGCTGGAATCGCCATTTTGATTTTGCAGCTATGACGCAATATACTTCCGATCGGCTCGTCCGGGGCCGTTTCTTGCAACGGTTTCCCTTCAGCTATGTTTCGCTGTTTTGGGGAGGTCCAAGGGAAACATCTTGAGACTCCCCCTCCTGTGTCAGCAGTTCTTAAGTCCGTCGATATTCTTGTAGTCCACGATGTAAGCGGAATTGTCTGCCAGCGTGATCTCCGCTCCCAGGACGGACCCGGATGGCGTTACCGTCATGATCCGGATGGCCTTCACCGGATCCAGTTCTTCCGGTGTCCATGGAGTGTCATCCGTCTTGTGCAGCATCGCCGTAATCATCAATTCCATTGCTGGGTTCTTGGCTGTGCGCTTGCGATGGACAAACAGGACCGTGCTCTCCTCCGCTTCCGCATTGAAACCGCAATGGACTTGGCTCTGAATCGTGTCCCAGCCGTGGTATGCGATCATGGCCGTTGATCTGCCCGGAATGGAGGCCGTAATCCCCTGCTTCATCTCGCTCTCGAAAGTGTGCAGCGCCGCCTTCTTCCCACCGAAATGCGGCAGGCCAAAGTGGCCGAGCGTGAGTTCATGCTCGAAGGCCAGTCGGCAGCGGTCGACGCGAATAACGCCTCCAGGCACGGTGATCTCTGCCAGGTCGATGATGTATCCGACTCCGTTGTTCGGCGGCTTGCGCATAATCAACTGCCTGTAGAGCACCCCGTCGCGTACGCCGTTGAAGAGGATGCTTTGCGAGGTCATGTAGGCGGCATTCTTTGATGCAGCGTTATCGACCGCACGTCCTGTGAGGTAGAAATTGATGTCCACACCCCTCAGATCGCGAGGATCCAGGCTGCGGAAACTATACTCCTGTGACGTGCCGCCGTTCGGGTTGTGGTCTTCCCATGGAAAATGGGTATTGAACACCAGCTTGGAGTAGTTGTGATCGTCGTCGTACACTTTGCCAGAGATGATCTCGGAAGTGCCGCTGCTGCCATGATTGACCAGAACGATGCCCGGTCGTTCGAGCACGGTCCGTTTTGAGTGCTTTCCCAAGTCTTCCCACATCCCGTCGTTCTCCTTCGCAGTCCAGAATGGAGAATCTTTGGGCAGCGCCAAGCTAATGAATGGTAGGAACATAAGAAAGGGGCTGGCCGAACAACTATAGTTTTGAATCGCGAATTCCCGGTGGGGATAAAAGCCGAGGCTGGGTATGTCGTTCTCGTAAAAGTCTTCCCGCCCAGTGAATTGCAGAATCGATCCAGAACAGAGCCGCCTCGCCCAACCGGGATCGATCGGCGGTTCCGAGGCGAGCAGGAAAGACACCGGGAAGCCGCCAGAAATCCAGAGGCGGTAGCAGATGCTTCTAGCCCACATGTTGATATACCCGTTCCGGCCGAAGAAATTGGTATAGGTTTTGAACAGCTCCTGAAAACTCTTTTCGAGCACGTTAGCTATTTCCGGATAGTGCTCGCGGCCGAAGGCATGGCTCCAGATCGTGCCGTAAACGACGAAGAGGCTGATTGTGTAATAGTTGTAGCTCTGCTCCAAATACCAGCCGTTGCCCGCGTGATACGATGCAACCCACAGCAGGTGGCTTTTCAGCAGATCATCGTCGATCTCATACCCGTTTTTTTTAAGGAGCGAGAGCGCGCAGATGTTGAATATCCGCCAATTGTTCTGCGTCGTGCGGTGGTGTGCCCACTTGGAAATCGTGACGGCAATTTCATCGCGCTGCTTTTCGGTCAGGTACGGCCACAAAACATCGGGCATCAGCAACAACGTCTTCGCCAAGCCGCCGAACTCGCAGGTGAACTGATAGGTAGCGTCCGGCAGATCCTCGGGCATAGGCAAGCTGTTCACATGTCCCGGCGTCATCGCGTTGTAGAACTGATTGGCGTAGTAATCGCGTAGCTTGATACCGCCGATACTGACCTCGGGATCGACGTGGATTAGTGGGGCCGCCAGATTGAAGGTTCTCTCCAGCGCTTCGAACTCGTTGGAGCGATGGCGCCATTCCGGTGCATTCGGCTCCGGATACGACTTGCCCGGCACCTTGGGAAACACGATTGGCGAGTCGAAGGACTTCACATGCCGGAATGCCCGTTCGAGCACATACTTGGCGCACTCGATGTAGTGTTTCCTGGTCATCCCGGTCAGTGGGCTTAGATTCGAATCGGGATTCCTAACTTCAAAAGCATGTTTCATAATAGTCTCCGTGATAGGTTAGCTTCGTGGTCCCCTCGCAATCAGCGGCCTGCCGGTGCGACAGATCAAAGCCAGCCGGTATATTACTCATTTGTTCACACCCCGGATATGGGCAGCCAAAGATCAACACCACCACAAGACCGCGATTCTCTACGGCCGCGATGAGCAAATCGAGAGTCGAAGTATCAGAATGATTTCCTTCGTCGCACACACCTCCACCAGAAGCTGGGGCGAAGCATTCTCGCTCTTCTCATAAGTTTGTCCACTTCCATCATCGCGGGCCAATACCCGGGCTGATCAGGTAAAGCGATTCAATACCACTATCGAGAGATTCGCGAGCCGCAAAGATCGCAGCTGAAACCTTTCCCTCAACCACTGCCCTGCGCAATCCCGATAGACCGTGCATGGAAACCCATAATAGTTTTCATCACAAACAAATAGTAGCATATCTAACCTTGCCCCGGCAAAACGTACCCCTTGGCAAGCTGTTGTAGTGTGAAAGGATAGTGAAGATGGCAATCCATCGTTGTCGAATGACAACCATCGCAACACCAAGTGAAACAGTCAGGGCAATTGCATTTGAAGACCTCGTAGAGAACCAGGATATGGACTTCCGCGCAGTGAGCCGGTAGTAGAAGTTGATCCACAGGGGGTGTGGATCAGAGGGGGGCGAGCGGAAGTTGAAACGCTGGAGCAATTTGCATCGTGCTGGGAGGAACTTGAGTATCTGCGGCGGGGCAATGCGCGGCTAAACAAGGAACGAGGTGACCGGTCCAGCCTCGAAGAGGCGTTCGCGGAAGCCGGGGCCAGCGTACGGCTGGAGGGGCTGAACCCTTCAGGGCCAGAATACGACGCGATCAAGGCGCGGGTCATAGCTGACGTGATCGCCTTCGACCAGGCTGCGACGGAGCTGACGAAATCTCGGCCGAAGTTTCATCGCTCCTCTGCGGGATTTCCATCGTTTCCTGATAATGGGTGCCGAATTATTACCAAAATGGTGCGGAAGGCGGAAGAGAAAATTGATATCGAGGATGCGCGGATGGGTCTGATCGCGCCCTGAATAAAAACGGTCCTGCATGTCAGGTACAGGAGGCGTCATTCCAACTACGCGAATGTTGTCAGTCAGCTTTCAGTTTACGCCGGGCGCGACTCCGCTCTTGCTTCGGTTGGAACTGCGATGCAACTGCGGTCCTGCTGTTCGCGCTTTTCTGCGGGTTGTAATTTACATCGGCTCCGCTCTGCCGGCCGAACAGCGCCTTGATGGTGGTGTCGATGTCCTGTATCCACGGTGTGTCGAGAACGGCCTGTACACTGGATAGGAGGGCGGCCTAAGCCAATCCTGGCTTTCCTCCGCACTCATCCGCGCCAAGGCCCTGCGCAGCGCGTCCTCGCCAATTATCTCGCTCATTCCAGACTTACTCCGTCGCCGCGCAGTCCAGTGATATGCGCGTAGCGATGGTGACCGGCGAGGATCGACAAGAACCAGGTACCCAGAATGTCCCACTTCGGGGAGGCCTTGCCACTGATGTAAGTCAACGGGCAACTGCTTAGGCGTCGTTCATAAATAAAGAACACAACCTATCTAATGCAATCAGGGGTGAATTGTGTAATTCCATTCATCGTGAAACTTGTTCTGTTTCAGGTTTACTCGCTTAATCTCTTCGTTTGTTACCTTGCGGCCAGTCGGGTATTTCCGGAGATCAAGGCGGCATGTCACCTGCAGCCCCTTGGCGGTCGTCGTGCGAGAGATCAGATTGACAATCGTCTCATAATCAGGAAGCGGTTCGCCGCGCCAATTCGAGCTAATGAAAGAGAACAACCGGTGTTCAATCTTGTTCCACTTGCTGGTGCCAGGCGGGAAGTGACAAACGGAAATCGAAAGACCCGTTTTATCCGCCAATTTCTGCAACTACATTTTCCAGAGGCGCAACCGTGAACCATTGCTGCCTCCGCTTCTGTTAGCGGCCATCAGAAAACGTCGTTTTTCGGCCATCTGCCGGTATAGAGCAGCTTGATATCATCTGCGCCGCAAGCGCGATCATCGGTCGATCATCCGCATTTTGCGTTATCGTGTAGCCGTGAACTTCGCCACAGAGAAACCGATTGCAGAGAAAAGTACGCTTCGCCTGCGGTCATGCCGTGGTCCAGGGTGCTGTGCAATTTTCTTTGTCTGCGCTCGCTGTGACCGCGGTCAGCGTTATTGCAGCGGTACACCTGCCGCACGGCAGCCCGCCGTAGGCAAACACATGCTGCCAATGCGCGGTATCAACGATCTGAGGCTGGCAGACTGGCCCATCGAGCGAGACAGAAAGCCTACCGAGCCAATCTTGCTCGGCGCCACGTGACGTATCAGGATACTACACCGGTCACAACGCCGTGCCTTCACCGCCCAATCTCTCCGCCTACATGTACGGTGTGTGGACATCAAACGGTATGGCTCAATCCTTTCGCGCCCTTGCCTTTTCGCATTCGGCGATCCTCCAGGAGGCATCGAAGGAAAAGGTCGGCAGATGGCCATTTTTCTACGTTTTCTGATGGCCGCTAACAACAAGTGCCACACATCAATAACCCACTGAGTAAGTAGCGCCGCGAAGCTACCGCACGGCTCATGCCTCCGCACTTCTGCATACCAATAGCGACGGCCTTTGTCTCACGGTGTTTTTGGACTTTGCCCCAAAGCTCGTCGGAGATGATTCTCAATTCTGGAGCAACGCGATGAAGCCACTCACTCTTCGGAACTTCCAGCCGTTTGCGCTTGCTCGTTTCTGGATCGATGACCTCCTTATCGCACGCAAGAAAGCCATTATCCGACGACCTGCCCGTTTTCTGACGGAGTCAATCCCTGATTGGTTTCCATTTGTTGCTCGTGCGCAGACAGCCGCTGAAACACGAGTGCTGCGGCGCCCCTGAGGCGGGCGATTTCGCCTTCATGTATGGGAAGAATCTGCGGAAATGCTCCCCCCAAGGTAAACTTGGCGGCCTCCTTCTCAATCGCCGGACCGAAGCGGTGCCAGGCAGAGGTAATGTCGCCGGCAACCAGAATCACGCTGGGCGAAAGAGCCGCGATGATCAACTGCAAACCGCGTCCGATGTAGAGAGCCTGTTTTGTCAAGGCTTCTGCAGCGTACCGGTCACCGTCTTCGGCCAAGTTGAGCAATTCGTGAAAGCTAATCGCCGTGGCCTTGGGCCTGAGTTCCCTGTAATATCTGAGGCCAGCCCGGCAGGAGGCAAATGTTTCCCAGCATCCCCTCCGCCCGCAGGAACAGCGAATTCCGGCCGGATCCAGCGAAACATGGCCGAATTCTCCCGCCATTCCGCGATTGCCGAAGATCAATTGCCCATTTGCATAAATCCCGGTTCCCACACCTTCTGACACGGTTACCAAGACGATATCGCGAATCCCGTCGATTCGCCTGAAGGTAAGTTCTGACAGCAAGCAGGCTGTGGCAGCGTTTTCCATCTTGACCGGCAGCCCCATTGTCTTCTCGATCACTTTCTTCAGATCGAAATCCGGCCAGCGCAGGTTGGGAGCAAAGATCATTCGCTGCGCGCTAGGATCGACTCTTCCAGGAAGGCTGATTCCAATTCCCTCAATCGATTTGCGAGGCAGGTCCTGCTTCATCCGCAACATGCAGTCCGTCATCTGCCGGACGGAAGCGGCGGGGTCGGAGGATAAGGGCACGATCGATCGCGAAAGCAGGCGTCCCTTCAGATCCACCACAGCAACGGTAGCCTCTTTGGGATGAATATCGACCGCGATCACCACCAGATCATCATTCAGCTCAATAAGGGTTGGGTGGCGTCCGCGCGGCGGAGAGGCAACAGCACCCTCGCATACCCATTTCTCGCCGATAAGCTGCTCAACGATCTGCGAGATGGTGCTTCTTTGGAGTCCAGACTGGCGCGACAGATCGGCTCTGGAAATCGGCTGCTTGGCTCGTATCAATTCCAGAACAATATCACGGTTGATGCGGCGAGCAGTCTCGCTGGAGCCCAGTTGAACATCCGTCAGATCAATCAGCCTCATGCCTCTTGCCCGTCGTTGCGATTGCACCAAAAGCCCTCCTCATCAGACCTTCCAAACTTGACCAGTCGCGCCGGCTGCAGCGCTCACCATTTAATGACGCACACAAAGCATACCTGGCGTGCCGCGGTGCATTCGAGAAAATGTGCTCAAAAACTGCCGAGGCACGCGATTTGCGGAAATTACACAAGCCCGGAATCGCGTTACGCAGGTTAGTTCGGCCAACCTATAAATTTGATTATATTAAACAGGATGTTGAATTAGATGTGAAGTTTCAGGAGGTTGTCCATTCGATCTGAGCGAGCGAAGCTGGTTGTAACGAGCAATCAGATTTCGCAAGGAGAGATCGAATGGACTATCACCAGAATGCCCGATTGACCGTCTATAGTCGAGAGCAAATGGCAAAAATGGTTGTGGAACGGGGCTGCACCAAGTGCGCCGCAGCCGCCGCTTTTCATGTCAGCGCCAAGACCGCCGCCAAGTGGGTGCGCCGCTATCGCGAACTGGGTCTGGCCGGGCTCCGGGATCTCAGCTCAAGGCCGCATCGCTCGCCGCGCCGAACTCCATGTTACTTATTAGAAAAGGCTTTTGCTCTTCGCCGGTTGCGCTGGAATGGCTGGAGGATCGCCCGCGAACTGCATCTGAGCCGAGCTACGATCAGCCGCATTCTGCATTGCGCCGGGATGAGCCGCCTGCGCTCGTTGGACCCGCCGCCGCCCGTTCAGCGCTACGAACACAAGCATTCCGGCGACCTGATTCACTTCGACATCAAGCGCCTGGCGCGGTTCGACAAGCCTGGGCATCGCGTTACCGGAGTGCTGGGCAAAGAGTCTCGCGGCGCTGGCTACGAGTATCTGCATGTGGCTATCGACGACCACTCGCGGATCGCTTTCGCGGCCATCTTGCCGGATCAGAGTCACCGATCGGCGATCCTTTTCTTCCTGATGGCGCGCGCTCACTTCAATCGCTTCGGCATCACGATCCGCGGCGTTTACAGCGATAATGGCGCCTGCTATCGCCACTGGCTCTATCGCAAAACCATGTGGCAACTGCATCTGAAACAGGGCTTCACGCGCCCTTACACGCCGCGCACCAACGGCAAGGCGGAACGCTTCATCCAGACCGCTCTGCGCGAGTGGGCCTACGCGCGCACCTACCAGAACTCAGCGGAAAGAGAAGAACAGCTCGAATCCTGGCTGCATGACTACAATTTCCATCGCCCGCATGCTAGCCTTAACCTCAATACGCCCGCTTCCCGCGCAGCTCTGAATCGGAACAACCTCTTGAGCCTCCACAATTAGAGCGTTTCCCGTAATGCTATAAACTTCCGATGCAGTGTTCGAACCATGCCGATGCATTCTCCGGGGTGATCTGAGGAAGCAGTTCTGTGATGGCTATGTCGAGTGCTTCTTTGGTTCTTGCTTTGGCCACGCGAAGTAATCCTTTCAGCTTCGACCAAGCGTTCTCGATGGGGTTCAGGTCAGGCGAATAGGGCGGCAAGTAGAGCAATTCCGCACCGCATTGTTCGATTCGTTGCTCGACCCCAGCGATTTTGTGCGAACTCAAGTTGTCCATCACCACCACATCGCCCGCGCGCAGTTGCGGATACAGGCAATGATCCAAATAGGCGAGGAAGATATCGTATCGCCGTCGGTGGCCTCCTCAATGGTCATTGCGGCGATCATGCCGCGGGTGCTGAGCGCACCCAAAATGGTCAGTATTTTCCAGCGACTGTCGGGTGTGCTTTCGTAGATTCGGCCTCCGCCTAAAGCATTTTCGGAATACATGTAGACTTTTTAATAGCGCTGGAAGGTGGCTTCGGTCTATACAAATTCAGAAAATGCTCTGATATGGAGTGACCCTGTCAATACGTGCGAATCTGTGGGTTTGTTTTTGTCGTTGTTGTTGCTTTTGCCGTTTTTCGAGGGCAGGGCCAGCAGCAGCCGGGGCAGGTTTGAACGACGATTGATCAGTCTGACATTCGCGCGTCGAAGTCGCATAATCATGATCCGTCGGGAGCTGCTTCTGACTAAAGTCGCGAGTCCGGCTGAGCCTGTCGCATAGAGCATACGAGGATTCTCCTTCGTGCTTGCTCCGGCTGCGACTGGCGCTGCCTTCGAATTGGGTGGTGTTATTCATCGCTTGGATTGTTTTTGTTTTTTCCTTCTTGGAAAAGTTTTTGCCTTTGTTGTTGTTCTTGCTTTTGCTTTTGTTGTTGCCTTTGCTTCTCGTCAGGCTGCCATCCGCAGCCTGGCTGCGGTCTCCGCCTTGACTCCGATAGACCAGACGAAGCCCAGCAGCTCACGTCCCACCGCGGTGATGATCTTCCTCTGGTCCTTGCCTGCCGCCGCCATCCGCATATATCGCGTATGCAATCGATGCTGCGCCTTCCAGACGATCTCCTTGATCTCTTCTGGTACGCCTTCCTGTCGTTTGCGCAACGCCGGTCCCATACCAGGCTTGAGCCGATAACTCCATGCCGCTTCGCCCGCGATGCGCCGAAGGTGCGCGTTGCCGGTCTTGGTGATGCGGCCCCGCTGCGTCCGTCCTCCGCTGGAGCTTTCGCTGGGAACCATGCCGCTATAGCCCATCAACTGTCGAGCGCCTGCAAAACGCGTGATGTTGCCCAATTTTGCGGCAATGGTCACCGCCGAAATCTGCGCGATGCCGCGCAAGGCCTGCAAACCCTTGACCACTTCCTGCACCGCAGGCGAGGCCAGCTTTACGGCTTCCATGATCGCTTGCTCCAGCCGTTTGACACGTTCCGCCATGTGCTCCACTTCGTGCAGATAATCCAGCCGCGCCGACTCTTGCGCCACCTGCGCAAAGCGAAGTTGCCGTACCCTGGCCATGTATTGCAACGTCCACGCTTTCATCCACGCTGCCGGACGCTGGCCCAAGCGCAGCAAAAACTTGCTCAGCCGGTGACGCGCCCACAACTGATCTTGTTTAGCGGCTTCCCGCGCCCGCACCAGATTGCGCAACGCCTCAAATCTTTCGTTGGGAACCCACACCGGAGTCAAATCTCCAGACCGGTAACTGCGCGCCAGTCGCTCAGCATCCCGCCGATCCGTCTTGACCCGGTCGCCGGCCTTCATCGGAACCAGCGTTGGCGCGATGACCTCGCAGGCAACACCCAGTTCGGCCAACTGCCAGTAGAGTACGTAGCCCGTCGGCCTGGCTTCATAGCAGGCCATTAACTGCTCAACTGGCCCCAGCTTCTTGACCATCTTGCGGATCGACTCGGCGCGGTTGGCAATGGTTCCCAGACTACGCACCGAGCCATCTGGCTCCGCAACTGCGACCGCTATCGTCTCGGCATGGACATCCATGCCCAAAAATCGTACTGTTTTCTTCCGAGTAGAGGAGTCCCGGTCCGCTGTAGGTGTTCTTTGGCTGTGTCCGCCGTTTCCAGCTGCGTGCCCGTTTAAGTCCACCATGACTCGCCAGGAGACTCCTCCCTCACAGACCCCGCCGTGCAGATTTCCCGCAGCGGGTTCTTCAGGCGTGACTCCCCTCACCAGCCCAAGAGTGTGTGATCCGAGGTAGCAGTAGCGGATGCTGCCGTAGGAGGGCGGTATACCTTTCCCACGTCAACGGCCGCCCACGCGTGCGACGACTCAGCCACTCCCTCCATATACGGCGGACACGCCGATAAAACTGCATGATGCAGCAGTAATTCGACGGGCGCCCATAATATTGGTAGTGGCCGCGGAGTTTAGCATTCAGGGCTTTCTTCTGTTCGCTCACAGGTTCGTGCCGGTGCTGTTTACACCAGTCGGCGATCGCCTTCAACCCTCTGCGGAGCCGTTTTGCGATCGTTCTCACGTGAACTGCAAACTCGCCCTTCCGGTTGCGGGCGCACAGATGCGTGAATCCAAGGAAGTCGAAGGTTTCGGGTCGCTTCCCCTGCTTCTTCGCATTCCTCGCTGCATGTCGCCCGAATTCAATCAGCCGTGTCTTCTCCGGGTGCAGAGTCAAACCGTATTTCTCAAACCGCTTCGGCAGGACCCCCATCACTTTTTCCGCGTCCTCCCTGTACTGGAAGCACAGGATCGCATCATCGGCAAATCGAATCTCATACGCTTCCCCTTTCAGTCGAGGCTTCACCACTTCCTCGAACCACACATCGAGTGCGTGATGCAGGTAGATGTTGGCCAGGAGCGGACTAATCGGCTGCCCCTGTCCCGTCCCCGTTTCGCTCATGAGCAATTTGCCGTCTTCGATGACTCCGACCTTGATCCATTTCTGAATCAGGCGGAGCACGCTACCGTCACTTACGCGCTTCTCCAACATCTCGATTAGGATGCCCCGTACAATTTTGTCGAAGTATGAGCTGATGTCTATCTCCAGAATCCATTCTGTGGGCCGGGTAAAGGTCACCCGTCTCACTTCGTCCAGAGCCTGATGCTGACTGTGTCCGGGCCTAAACCCGTACGAGCAATCGAGAAAATCCTGCTCATAGATGGCATTCATCAGGGCGACCACTACTTTCTGCACGATCTTGTCCTCAAGGCTGGGAATCGAGATTGGCCTCTGTTTCCCGTTCTCCTTGGGGATGTAGACTCGGCGTAGCGGTTGTGCCTGATATTTGCCTGCCACAAGCCGCCGATGCAACTGGCGGATGTTCTCCTCGGCGTTGGTCTCGTACTCTGCGTACGTGATTCCGTCGATCCCGGCGCTGGCATTCTTTCGTAGACTCCGAAATGCCTCATACAACTTCTCCACTGTGATCAGGTGAGCAATGGAGTAAAACTGTCGCTTCGGATCTTCTTTGGCCAGTTCAGCTATTCTGTCGATGTCTGTGCACATAACGATTCGAGTTCTGCGTCTCGATATGTCTCCTTTCAACAGATTCGTACACCTGCTTCCCCCTTCCCTCCAGTGGGTCCCGTGGCCGCTCCTTGCCGAAGCCCTGCGGTTCCCCACCTTCATCGGTACTATGAGGTTGTAAGACTGCTCAGCCATCCTTCCGTGCTTCCTTCGGTCGACCCTTGGTTGCACTTTTCCTTCAACCCTTCAGAAGGCATTCCTCCTGGACTGAAGGAGATGGGGAGCTCTCTTGGGTTCCCGGCCAGCCTCTTCGGAAACATGCCATGGGCTAGAGACACCGCCGATTTCAGCACACCCTCGCATAGCGGTTGTTGCCGAATGCTGCCTTCCGCCTCATGAATAACGTCGGCATCGGAACGAGAACCGATTTCGGTGCTGATCCTCACGGCCTGTTTCCTCACTGTGTACGCTTCGCACCCACCAGTCGCCCAGTAAGTGGCAACACTCGCTACTGACCTGTCTGCTCGACTTTGGTCAGGCGGGATTTACACCCGCTAGGCTGAATTAAGAGGTTTCGCTGACTCGTCGTCAGTTCCCCCTCTTCCGAGCTTTTCCCAACGCGATCATGACCGGTTCCTCTTCGCTTGTGGCTCTGAACTGTGTTTCTTGCTTGAATCACAGCTAAACCCACGCTCAGCGCATTGGTGCCGGTCACTCCATTTTGACTAAGCCATGTAACAAAAGTTGCGGAGCAGTACCCGGCTGCCGACAGGTGGAAGACCCTGTTGGACTATATCGTGGCCAGAATCGTCACTCGCCGACCCCAGAAACTCCTCGAAACCTATACTCTGCTGGTCGGATGACTGCCGTTTTTATGATGAATCTGCTGGCGGTGTTCTGCATTCTGAGCTGGCGGGTTTTCTGGCTCACCATGACCAATCGCATCGATCCTGATGCCGATCCCGGACGGGTGTTCACGGATCTGGAACTGCGCATTCTGGATCTATCGGTCAACGACAAGCCCACTACACAGTTGCAGCAACACGGGCTCTCGCATTATCTGATCAAATTGGCGTGACTGGGCGGCTATCTGGCACGAAACTCGTACCCTCCACCCGTCAACGAAACCATCTGGAGAGGATTAACGCGTCTTGTTGATATTCAACTGGGTGTCATCATGGATGCTGAAATTATGGGTAATTGAAAGGGCTCTGCCGGGGGATCTCCCTCTCCCTATAGCCGGAAGTTCGCTCTCATCCTTAAGATTATCGCCCGCCCGACAGGCTCCAGATTATCTTGAATTACTGGCTTGGAGCGCTAATCAAGTTGCGACTGCGTTTGCACAACTGCAACGCCACACCCCAAGGATCTCGCAACATGATGAGATACGAACCATCCGGCGTCTTTACTTCGTCTACGTACACAGCACCTGCGGCAATCAACCGCTTCGAATCCGCGTCGGGATCGAAACTTGTGAGGGCCAGATGGAACAGTAAGGGATCCATATTCCGATAGTCGGGAACCTGATCTGCAGGATTGTTATAGATCTCTAGTACTGTCGAATCACAATCTGCCAGGAAATGGGTTTGAGATGGCGCGGGGAAATGGCGCACTACAAGCAAGCCGCAATGCTTACAATACCAATCTGCAACCCCTATCGGATCAGCAACATTGAACGCGAAATGTTCAATCTTCATTTCTATTGGAATCTCCTAGCAGGATTTGAAGCCGTCAACATCCTTGAAGTCAACGACATACACTGTGCCTTCTGCGAGCTGGTTTTGTCAACTTGTTCATAGTAGAGAAATCATCCTCACGGCCTGCTTTCTCACTGTGTACGCTTCTACCCGCCGGTCGCCCGTGTACGCGCCGGAGCAAAAATAGACCACGTGACGCCGCGTTAGCGGCGTGACGTGGCGGAGTAAAAGTAGACCACCCCGCCAGATTGAAGTTTCACAGACAAGCAGGTTCTCTTGGGGGGTGCCGAACGAGGTTCGGCATCGGCAGGGAGTTGTGTTTTCTGTGAGATACCGGAGGCATGAAGACGGTGGAGCTATACGCGAGAGTGCGGCGGGCGGTGTTGGTTGATGGGATGAGTCGGCGGGCAGCAGCACGAGAGTTTGGACTGGCCCGGAAGACAGTAGGCAAGATGCTGGAGTTTTCAGTGCCGCCTGGCTATCAGCGCCAGAAGCCGGTGCGGCGGCCGAAGCTGGGCCCGTGGCAAGGTGTGATCGACGCCATTTTCGAAGACGACAAGCAGCGGCCGCGCAAGCAACGGCACACGGCCAAGCGGATCTTCGAGCGGCTTCGAGCCGAGCACAGTTACACGGGCGGCTACACGATCGTGAAGGACTACGTGCGCGCCGCCAAGCTCAGCGGTCAGGAGATGTTCGTGCCGCTCAGCCATGCGCCGGGCGAGGCGCAGGCCGACTTCGGCGAAGCGCTGGTGGTGATCGCCGGCGTCGAGCAGAAGGCGCACTTCATGGCCTTCGATCTGCCGCACTCGGATGATTGTTTTGTGCAGGCTTTTCCGGCGAAGACGACCGAAGCTTTCCTCGAAGCCCATGTCCGCGCCTTCGAGTATTTTGGCGGCGTTCCGACGCGGATTCTCTATGACAACACCAAGCTTGCCGTGGCCAGGATTCTTGGTGACGGCCAGCGGCAGAAGACGCGAGCCTTCTCCGAGTTACAGAGTCACTACCTGTTTGCCGAGAAGTTCGGCCGTCCGGCGAAGGGCAACGACAAGGGCAAGGTGGAGAACCTTGTTGGTTACACGC